>Ga0302233_10001981_pt1 | contig 13408 bp, 18 predicted proteins | sample II_Palsa_N3_1_FD_193516 | JGI IMG/M metagenome (GOLD analysis project Ga0302233, IMG submission 193516) | Peat permafrost microbial communities from Stordalen Mire near Abisko, Sweden - II_Palsa_N3_1 | ecosystem: Environmental > Terrestrial > Soil > Palsa > Peat permafrost | place: Sweden...
ATGTTGTCACCCTCCACGTGGTCTCGATTGCGGTCTGCCTCGTTTGTCCTGGTCCACAGCAGGACGGCCACCACCAAGACACCGATCGCCAAGGCCGCCAAGGCCACCAAGAAAGCGATCGCACCAGCGATTGCAACGACGAGGGATCGACGTGCCGCCGCCATCGCCGCCACCGCCGCCGCCGCCGCCGCCAAGGCCAACAAGCGCAAAGTGTTGCCCGGGACCAACTCGCCCAACGCGCACCTGTTCACGCCCCCCGTCGACGCCAAGCTGGTCGCGCTGTTTCGTGCCCACAAGGAGGCGAGGTGTTCGCAGCTGTGGCTGCACGTTACGCATGACATGACGACCAAGTTCCCCAAGCTCGGCCTGACGTTGAGCATGCTCAAGTCCCGCCTCGAGTATCTCAAAGCCAAGTCGCGGGCCGAGGACGGCAGGGAGCTGGTCCCGAACAGCAAGAACCTCCACTGGAGCCCCGATATGGACGCGATGCTGAGGAGGCTCATGGTCAAGTACCCCAAGTTCACCAAAGACCGCTTTGGCCTGGTGACCACCGAGATGCGAAAGGCGCTGCCTGGCCTGCCCTTCCGTCCCACGTCGTTGTCGGCGCGCGCCTACTTTTTGGAAAAAAAGGAGCCAAAGAAGGAGGTGGACGAGGAGGAGAAGGAGGTGGCCCTCGGGTGGACAAAGGCGAGCCTGGAACAACTGAAGGAGCTCGTGAAACTGCACGGGAGGGACTGGATCCGCATCGGGAAAATCATGGGCAAAGACCGCATCATGCTCAGGAGGATCTACACCGAGCACGTCGCGTTTATAAAGGAGCGAGAGTGGACGCCCGAGGACTTTCGGCGCAGGCTGCAGATGGTCAAGCTGTACGGGCTAGACCTCAAGAGGATTCTGCTCGAGGAGGCCAAGCTGGACGGCAAGCAGGTGCCGTCAGAGGCTGCGTCGGATCCCGCGCAGGCATGATCTCAGGAATTGTACAGCAAACATACAACAACAAAGGGGGGTCACGCTCTCATTTAGTAAATAATGTGGTAACGGAAGTGTTTTTGCAGTCTGTTTGCGTTGACGCCGACCTTCATACGCCAGTCCTGCTTGCGGCGCAGGAACACGGTCATGTCGCGCTGGGCGAGAGTGGGCTCGTTGTTCCAGCCAAGCGCCTTGTAGCTGCTCATGAGGTTGATCAGCACAGACTCGCGCGTCTCGGCGGGGCGGAACTTTTGCTTGTAGTAGCGCAAGAGGGTGCGGCTGCCGAGGCGCATGCCCGACGGCAGGATGAGTTCGTCCGTCACGTCGTGGATAATGAGGGCCCTGCGAACCAAAAAAAAAAAAAAAAAAAATTAAAAAATTAGTGTTGTTATTTCTAATCAGACTCATACTGGCTGTTGTCCTCGGGCAGGTCGTCCTCGTCCTTGCCCTCGACATAGTCGGGGTAACTGGATCGGAAGTCGTAAAAGTCGCTGACTTCAAGCTCGGCGTCGCCCTCGTACAGCAGTTTGCAGTGCCCCTTGTCGGTCTGTTCTCGTGGAATGTTTAGAATAAAATGCATCGTAGTTCCAATAAAATACCATGTGCTTTTGCACAGACTCCATCGTCCAGAAGACCTTGTTGCAAAACAGACAGCAGTTGCCCACGCTGATCTTCTCGCCCAGGTAGCGCACGAGGCCGGGCAGATCGACGAGGTACTCGAGGTCGGGGATGAAAAAGCTGTGCTTTTTGGTAATGTGCTCGACATTTCTGCGTAGCAGCATTTTTAGCAACTTTATTCAGGCACAGCCCAAGCGTACGCGTCAAAGCTCTCGGATACGTGCGCGCAAAAGATGCAGTCGAGCGGGGAAAGAAACTTGGCATTGGCAATCTTGTCATCGGCAAAGTCCAGCTCGCTCTGTGTTCCGTCGCGAAGGTGCGCGTTCTTGGCCTCGTTCTCCTCCTCGTCCTCGTCCGCGATCACGACGCCCTTGGCCAGCTGCGACGCGAGCATGTCGACCGTGGATGACTTTGCCGTTGCGTCGCTCGGGGTCTCTGTCTCTGGCTGCTTTTGCTGGAGCGACTCCCACGTGACGATCGGCTGCTGCTCGACCTGCTGCTCCTTAAGCTGCTGCTGCTCCTGCTCCTTGGCCACGGCCTTGTCCTTCTTGGTGGTCCCGCTGGCCACGTTATCCTTGTGCTTTTTCGAGTTGACGTGGTTCTCGTACGAGTTTTGCGTGGCAAAGCTCTTTCCGCAGGCCTCGCAGTAGCCCGTGTACTTTGCCTTGGCGTCCTCGGCCGCGTCGCGCTGCTGCTGCGCCGCCACGCGGTTGGCAAAGTCGGTCTCGCTCACGGGCTTCATGTCGGCCACCTTGCGCTTGAGGTTGTACCGGTGCCACTCGGTCTTGTAGTGCAGCCGCTGCCCGTCCGCGGTGGCAAAGCCCACGCCGCACGTCACGCACGTAAATATGTTGGACGACATCCGCTGGCAACTGACAAGGGAGAACAAAGGAAAAGTAAACGCGCAACCGAGGTTACCTAACGAGAGCCACGTGGCGGATGACGCAATGACTCACTCGCGACACTTCCGGAAAAAATGTTTGCCAGCCGGCTTCTTCTGCTTCGTCGTCCTTCCGCCGTTCGCTTGGCGGCCGCAGCCCGCTTGACGCCGTCGGTTGCGACGCACAGGGCCCCTGTCGTGGCTTGGGCGATGCAGCAGCCACAGCAGCGCTTTTCCTATGCGACCACGGCAAAGGTACAACCGTCACTCCCACGTGGGGCCACTGACCCTGTTCTTTTTACGCAAGGGGAAGGAGGAGAAGGAGGGCCAGGCGGACAGCAGCAGCAGCAGCGGCAAGACTCAAACCGGTGGTGGTGAGGCCAAACAAGAGGACACGTCCAAAAAAGGGGATGAGGCCAAAAAGAGCACCAGCTCCCCGAAAGACGGGTTCCTGGGCGGCGCGGCCGAGGACCTGCTCAAGTCGTCTGCCAACGTGCGCTACTCTGGGTTTGTGCCCAGACACGCACGGTTAGCGATGCGTCAGCAGCGGGAGGTGGCCGCAGAGGCCCTGCGCAAAAAGATGGAGGCAGAAAAGGTCGAGGCCAACCCCGAGTGCGTTGGCTCCTGTGCTGTGCACGTGTGTGTCTCCTACTAATGATGATAATGCAGCGCGGGAACGGGCATCGTCATGCACAAGGACAGCGCCTGGAAGGAGACGTGGAACAAGTTCAAGGACAACAGCGGCTTTGCGCAGCGCTTGGCCGACCTGCAGTCGCGCTACGAGGACAGCGACAACCTGTTTGTGCACTACATGAAGCGCATCCAGGACTCTGTCAGTACGTCGTCGGTCCCTCGTATTCATTTAAAAAAGATAATTAAAAAAAAAAATTTTTTTTTATCCAGCCTCCATCTTTGCCGAGAACGAGCAGGCCCAAACCGTCAAGCAGATCAAGCACATTGACCCGTACTTTGACCTGGACGTGTTTATCAAGGACATGCACGAGTTTATCATCCCCGAGTTTATCGAGGGCTACCTCGGCGGCGATCGCAAGGCGCTCAAGACGTGGTGCTCCGAGGGCGTAAATAATACCTTGCTATTTTTTCCTGTACTGATTTGCTTGGGATTGGGCAGTGCTACAACGTCGTGACACACAAGCTCGACGAGATCGAGAAGATGGAGGCCGTGGTCCAGTACAAGATCTTGGACCTGCGAAACGTCGAGCTGGCCATGGCGCAGCTTGTGGACGACAAGCCCATCCTGCTCGTGACCTGCCAGGCCCAGCAGGTGCTCAACCTGCGCGACAAGTCGGGCAAGCTCATCGAGGGCAAGGAGGACGACGTGACCTCGGTCATCTACATCTTTGCCATGCTCAAGAACTCGCCCGCCATGCAGGACCCCCTCACAAACGGATGGAAGGTCACAGAGTTTGTGTCGCAGGGTGGCAACAGCGTGTGGTAGTCGAAAGAAACAGTAGGATGGTATGGTAGACGTTAGTTGTTTTCAAGTGCAGTCACCTTGCTCTTTTAAATTTTGCAATAACCCATAGGGGTTGTTATAAAAAAAAAAAATTCTCATTTTGAGGTATTTTAGTTTGAACTGGCAGTGAAGAAGCGCTCGGGTGGGTCCAGTGCGTCCTCTATGGCGGCCGTGGTGGTGAGCCACGGCTGCTGTAACAACTCCTTGACAGAGGCGCGCTGGGCGGGCTCGACCACGAGCGTTCTCTGGACCATGAGGATTGCGCCCGCAGACATGTCGTCGGGGAAGACGAGGCTGCCGCAGCTCCTGCGCATGTGCGCGGCCGCGTCGGCGGGCGTCATGCCCTCGACCATGAACGGGTACGAGCCAGAGATCATGAGGAAGAGCACGATGCCCAGCGACCACACGTCCGTGGGCGGGCCAAAGTAGCTGCGCTCCTTGCTCAGCACCTCGGGGGCCGCGTACTCGAGCGTGCCGCAAAAGGTCTTCATCAGCCCTGCCACGCCCTCGTACGAGTTGCCCAGGCCGAAATCAATCACCTTGACGTCGCCGTTCTTTGTGATCATGACGTTCTCCATCTTGAGGTCGCGGTGCACGATGCGCAGGCTGTGGCAGTACTCGATCGCCAGCAGCAGCTTGCGGAACAGGTACCGCGCAACGTTCTCTGGCAGGCGGCCTTCCTTGGCACCAAACACAAAGTCGTCCAGCGTCTCGCCCTCAATGTACTCGAGCACCATGTACGTCTCGTCCTTGGTCGTGACCACGTCGTGCAGCTTGTTGATGTGCTGGTGGTCCAGCACACGCAAAAGGGCGATCTCACGCGCCAAGCGGTCCATGTACGGCTGGTCCTCGTGGTCGTTCTTGATGCACTTGATCGCGACCTTGTTGTTGGTCGTCGCGTGGTGGCCCAGTCGCACCTCGGCGTACCCGCCCGCGCCCACGGTGGCGCCTAGCCGGTAGTTGCCAATGAGGGGCGCAACCTTGCTATCTGGCGACGTGCTTGTCCGCTTTGGCAGCAGGCCAGAGACAGTCTTGATCCAGTCCTGGCGCTCCTCCGCGTCCTTGGCTTGCAGGAAAAAGTCCCTGCAAGAAAAAACAATAACAAATAAATAGACGTTTGAAATTGTGGGCCCATACTTTGCGGCGGTGAGGATCAAAAAGCAATTCTTGCGGTGGAATGTCTCATCGGGCAAGACCGACACCTTGACAACGTCGTTCAAGTTCATTACGCCTTTCCAGGATCCTGCCATGAGCTCGGCCTAATTTTTTTTTGGTTGCAAAAAAAAGTTGAATGGACAAGTACAAAAACAGAAACATACGGGGCTGTCAAAGTAGTAGAGCGAGTCCTTGGTCAGAACGATCAGGCGGGACTTCCAGTTGTTGCGGATCTCGTCCTTCTTCACGAGGTAGCCCTTCTTGACTGGGTCCTTGAACAGCGCGTTATTCTTGGTCGGTTTCTAGCAGAAATGGCTCAGTACGCAACTGCGCAGCATTTGTTACCTTGGAACGCATAGACGAAAAGCCGAAGAAGGGCTGGCGAACAACAGCGACGATGCGAGACGAGTCGGCGACGAAACTGCTCTGGTACTCGATGGGCGACTCGCCTGCTTGGAGCAACGCATCGACATCCAGCGGGGAGTTTGTCACAGGCACAGGCGAGTCCTTGTACGGTGCGCTCGAGGCTGCCGCCGCGGGGGGAGCCGTCATCGTTGGGGCTGGGCCAGCCGTGGCTAGATATATAAAAATAGTGAGTGTTTCTTCTTCTTCGGGCACCGTTGTCTTACCGACAAAGAGCTTGCCAATGGCGGTGCGACGCTTGCTGGGCGGGGTCATGGCCATCTTGTGCGAATCGTCGAGCAGAGGAGCGAGGGCCATCGGGTTGGCAGGCTCGTTGGCGGTGGAGTTTGACCGAGGCCGCCCGCCGCTTCCACCCTTGTCGTCCGAGCTGCCGGTGCTGCCGCTTCGGTTCTTGCCAACACGGCTGTCATCGACAGAAAGCAGGCTTATAAAGGAATGAACATGAATAAAATGGTTAGATAATTGTAACAGTACGTTGTGCGAGTGGGCGTCATGGGCTCCGCGGCCGCTTCAGAGGACGACTTGAGGGGCGCGGTCGTGGCGGTGTCGTCGACACCACTGCCGCTGCTGGTAAAGGTGTCAAACACTGCGGGTACGCCCTTCTTGAACGGCGAGGCGATGCGCATCGAGAGCGAGATGTTGCGCTTGATCTTTTCCAGCGTCGCGTTCTTGGACAGGAGCATGGGGACAGACTCGGCGTGTTCGAGCTTGGGATCCTTGTTGAGGATGTTGTTTGACGAACGAGCCTGGCGGTTGGCGATGCCTCGGTGCTTTTTAGCAAGGGCGTGTCAATAAATTAAATAAAAACTAAAGAAACGTACCAGAATGCTCTTTCTCGTTGCCTCAGACACGCTGTGAAAGATCTTTGAATCGACGTTCTTGCGCGTGTACACAAGCGACTTGGCGTCGATGGTGGACGCAAGTTGATCGCCCCTCAGTGGGTTTCCGTTGTTGATCTCGTGCAACTCGTACTCGCTGATGTCCAGCGTTCCGACCTTTTTGGTGAGCCTCCTTATTAAATCTAGCAGGACAATCATAAGAAGGGCAAAACGATAAAGATAAGGATCATACCATCGACGGTGGTTGTGCTGTGTGCACCGATGCGCGTGATCTGGTCGCGGTCGGTTTCGCTGTTGATGACCCCGACCACAAAGATAAACTCGTGCTTTGCCTTCTTGCGCTGTGCGGCAGGTGAGCTTTCGACGCTGCTGCTCGCCTCAGAGGACGACGAGCTGGATGCGTCGGCGCCGGTGAGCGCGAGAGCAGGCGGAGTGGACGTCGCGGGTGTTTCTGTGGGGGATATGATGTAAAACTTGGCCAGAGGCGGCTTGGCGAGGGTGGCAGTGTTGAGCTTTGACGGCTTTTTACTAGATGCGGCGGCGGCAGCGGCAGCATAAAAAGTGGATTTTGAGGAAGGAGTGGACACTGCGGGCGCAGGGAGAGAAAAGTCGTCCTTGGACGGCAACTCTGGTCGGGCATGGTTCCACGGTGGAGACGAGCTGGGCGATGCGCTTGGCAAGTCCTCTAATAAATGAGAAGATTAAGAATAAAAATAGTTCAGGTCAAACACGTACGTTCACCGGCATCGATGCTGCTGGAGCGATTGGGAGGTGTGAGGACACTAGACTGGTCCTTTAACGGCATGACCGACTCGGTCGGTGTTGTTAGGCTTTCCTCATCTGACTCGCGATCCTCTGCATCGTCGTCGTCATCGTCGTCGTCGTCGTCGTCGTCGTCGTCGTCATCGTCGCTCACAGCCACAGGCTGGGAAAGTTTCGATGTCGAGAGAGCAGGTCTTGTGGACGCTGGCGGCGCGAACGGGGACGACAGAGTCAACGACGCGGAGGGGGGTGGGCTCGGCAGTGCGGCAACAGCAGGTTTAGCGACGGTTGGACTGACACCTGCAGACGACGTCGTTGAGGACGCCGCAGGAGAGGGACCGACTGCCTCGCGGATCTCCTTGAAAAAGTCTTCCCATGCATCGTTGCCGCCGGAGGGGGACGCGGGCAAGTCCACGGCAGGCACCGTTGGAGCGGTGGCAGAAATGGCAGGACGAGCAACCGTAGGTGGAACGGGGGCGGTGGTCGAAGCGGGCGTGCTCATGGCCGACGAGGTTGCAGAGGAGCTCGAGTCGTCCGATACGGGCAGGGGCATTTGTATTGACAGGGCCATCGTCGTCGTGGTTGACGGTTTCGAAGCAGGCGGCGGCGTCGTCGTGGCGGCGGCAGAGGCAGATGGACTAGGGTTTCTACAATCCAAATATTATTTTATTCCTTTGCTGGTATTATATTTTTACCCAGCAATGTCGCGGATCTCCTTGAAAAAATCGTCCCAGTCGTCGTCCTCCTTGGCTGGCACAGGTGGCGGTGTTGCTAATGCTGTCACGGGCTTCTCGACGGCGACGGCTGGTTTAGGAGTTACTGGCACGGCTGCTGCTCGAGCTACCGGTACGGTTGCAGAGGCGGGTGTGCTCGCTGCTGACGACGATGCAGAGCTGTCTTCTTCCTCGGACGACTCGGAAACGGCCACAGGGGGGACTCGCAGCTGAGGGGTTGACCTCGCCACGGGAGCGGTTGATTTTGATGCCGCAACATTTGACAAGGCAGCGGTGCGGATCTCGTTGGACATTTCGGCTGCTTTCCTCGTGGGCTCTTCCGTTGTTGTTGGGGAAGGCGCGACTAATTCTGATGCTGCTACGGTCACGGGGGGTGATATGGCAGCAGGTGAAGCAACAACAACCGGTGCTGTTAAGATCACAGGTGACGTGAGAGCTTCGGGTGCAGTTGCAGCCACAGGTGTAACAGCGGGTATAGGTGACGCCACAGCGGGTATAGGTGACGCCACAGCGGGTATAGGTGACGCCACAGCGGGTATAGGTGACGCCACAGCAGGTGAAATTACAGCCACAGGCGAGGCGACTACGGCAGGTGCCTCAGCGACTGGCGATTGTACTATCGTCGGGGGCGTAGCTGGCGAGATAACTGCAGCGGTAGGGGTCACTTGCACAGCTGTCTCCTCGGTGGCGGTGGTGGGTACTTGTGCAGCGACGTTTGAGGACTGTTTTGCTAGCCGTGTGCGTGTTGGCGAGCTCGGTGGGGCCGGGCCAGTTGGCGTCGTGGGCGAGTTGAACTTGGCCGCCAGCATTGCTACCTTTTGCGACGAAGCCGAGGTTGTGAGCGGGGATACGATTGGCCTGGCCTTGGAGCTCGCTGCGGATGAGGGTGACGCCACGGTCGGCGAGTTGAGTTTGGCAACCAGGTTGGCAACGGCGGGCCTGCCGGGAATTGGCACTCGGGTCGAGGGCGACGGGGCGACAGGCGAGGTCCGCGAAGTCGGCGAGACCACCTTGGTCACGATCGGAGGCAGCAGTGGCGGCTTCTTGCTCGCAAGGGCTGTGTCGACAGTGAGCTGTGCAGGTTCCTCTTCCTTGGCGGGCTTGGGCTCCTCGGCGGGCTTGGGCTCCTCGGCGGGCTTGGGCTCCTCGGCGGGCATTGACAATTTCGGCTCTTCCCTTGCCTCGACGACTTCGACTGCCTTGGTCTCGATTACTTCAGCAGGCCCAGGCACACGTTCTTCGGGCGGTTGGCACACTTCCTCGGTTTTGGGCTCCGGCTCATCCTTAACAGCAACGGGGACCTCCTCCTCCGCGGTTTTAGTCGGCTCCTCCTCAATCGATTTTAGTGGCTGCGCCTCGATCTCGACAGGCTTTGGCAGCTCGACAACCACTTGCTCAGAACCAAATTTAAGACCACTGCATTATCGTGGTTAGATTAAAAAATAAATACCGAAACATACTCTGATCGGACGAGCGTCATGAACGCATCCCACTCGTCGTCCTCGTCATCTTTTGACGGCTCCTCGTGAGCACCACCCGTCGAGGGTGGTGGTGTCGGCGAGGGCAGGATCATCGGGGCCGTTGCATGAATGGGCGTGATCGACGCCGACGACGAGCTCGACTCGGGGGCATCGTCGCTGTCTTCATCATAGCGAATCTTCTTTGAAAAGGTGACCTTCCTGTCCGTCTTGGGCGAGTTGGCGTCCTTTTTCGACAGCGCAGACTTTGGCATCGGTTTGACCGGCGCTGGCGGTGCCTCATCCATTGGCCTGACAATGAAAACTTTGAGTTGTGTTTTTTTATTTCATTTTGTTACGATGGTGCAGAGCTCCCAGCGCGGATGTCCTTGAAAAAGCTCTCCCACTCATCATCGTCCACCGATGCAATGGCCACTGTTGGCGATGGTGCTACCACTGCCGGTGCTGCAGCAGCCGCAACTGGTGAAGACGATGTTTCGACAGCAACAACCGGCTTGATGTGGGGCTTTGCTGGGGCAGATGCGGTAAACATTGACGCTGCAAACAACGACCCTGTCGGTCCACTCGGCGTCGCGTTCGTGGGCGTTGCGTTCGTGGGCGTCTGGGCTGCTGAGGACGTCGTCGACGACGACTGCGACATGAACGACTCGGCGTCTGCATCGTCCTCGTCCTCCTCCTGCACCGCGACGGGTTTCCTCGCAGCTGTAGTCACTTTCAGTGCAGGAGCAGCTGTTGTTGCTGTCGAGGTTGCAGCTGGCGGTGGCGGCGGGGTCGAACCAGCACTGCTGGAACTGGGCCTGCGTTGGGGGATCATCAACACTTGCTCTTTAATCAAGGGTGCGTACGCAGAAGCGGGCACGCCTGCTGCCTCGCGGATCTCCTTGAAAAAGTCTTCCCAGTCGTCGTCGTCGTCGTCGTCCTTGCCGCCTCCGCTGCTGTTGGCAGCAGCCACTGCGGTGGCCATCTGTCTATAAACAGATGTGTCGAAGAGATGGTCTAGGAAACGTGAGCCAAATTAATCGCTACCGGCTCGTTTTTCTTGGTTGGGCGAGTGGCAGTGGGGGACCTAGCGGCAAGCCGTCAGGGCCGGTGCTGCGGTTGTTACGGCGACGCTGTGCGTGTGTGTGTGATCGCGGACTGTCCAAGCAAACTGCGTGGCGGGGGATGTGTGTCAGTCGGTACGGCGGTTGATGGCGCGGCCGCCAGAGGGGTCAGGTGCGTACCTGGCTGCGTTGGCGTCTGTCCGGTGGCTTGGCTGGTGGCCGAGGAAAGGGCTGGGACAGGGGCTGGGACAGCGGGTCAACTCCGCGTCTGGTGGTAAACAAGCGCCGCGCAAAATGACTGGTGTGACGTTCCACCAATCAAGAAATTCCGCTCCAATTTTAATTGAAAAAACAAAACTCGATGCAGTTTTGGATTGGAAATAAGTTGTGAGAGTACAACACGAACAGAGATAGAGAGTGAGAGGAGACAGAACAAGAAGACAAAACAAACAAAAACAAACAGCATAAATTCATTTTTTTTTGGTAGGGAAGTATAAAGCGCAAAGTTTTTTTTTTGGTTGTTGTTGCTGAAGACGGAAAGGAAGATAGGTTTGATTATTATGATGATGTATTCAACGAGGCGCCCGTGGCAGCCGCCTGCTCAAAGACAGCCGTAAGGGCAGACACGGACGGCGAGCTCACTGCGCCGGAAGACGAAGAGGAAGACGAGGCGGAGGCCAAAGCGGCACCGGCGGCCGGCCCTGCAGTTCCACCCAGCGAGCTTCGCTTGCTAGGCTGCTGTGCGGCAGCAAAGGTCTTGGCATTCTAATAAAAAACAAGTCTAATTATTGCAAGAAAAAAATAAAAGTGTGTACCTCGTTGATCTGGCCAACGAAGAGGAAGCGATCGTTGTGCGAGGATGCCTGGAACACCATCGACTCTGTGCCCTCGGGGACGACCTTGATCAGCATTTTATCTGCTGCGAGGGAAAGCGTTCATTTGGGGTTGCGTAAGATTTCTGCTGTCACGTACCTTCCTTCTCCTTCTCCTTGTCTTTGCTAGGCTTAATCTCGTGCGCGGTGAGGTGTTTGAGAGGGACAAACTTGTCAAACTTGTACGACTTTTGCCTGGCCGCGGCGTTGAGCTGCGTCATGTTGCGGATGGACGACGTCCAGTTCTTCCCGCTCGCCCTTGCGATCATCAGCGTGTCCGTAAAGATAAAGAGCATGACGTTGCGGAATGGCTGCAGCGTGTCGGTCGTGCACTCGACCATCTCGTACTCGGCGACGTATCTCCTCGAGGCAGAGATGAGGGTCGGCTGCAAGAAAAAGAAAGAAAAAAGTCTTTTTTTAAGGATAACAGTTGAAAAAGCCAAAAAGACGCACGGGAGTCTTGGCAATGAGCTTCTGAATGTGGAACATCTGCGTCATGCTCTCTTCTTTCCGTTTGGCCTCGTTGACCTCCATCGAGAATTTGCGCATGGACTCGTGGGCGTGAACCAGCGAGGTGTAGTCGTTATGTGTGGGCTCGGTGTTCTTGACCATGTCTGGCAAGGAATTTGTTAGCATGTAGACAAGGGGAGAAAAAAAAAACAGTACCGGCAAGGAGCATGACATAGCGCGTCACTCGCTGGATGGGCAGAATCATGTGGTCGGATATCCCCTGCTTGTGGCACTCTGGATTGGACTGGAGATCCTGGACAAACGTGCGGTAGGCCGGAGACCTCTCCTCGGAGCGGCGGATGGCGGCCTTGGCGGCAGCATAGTTGTCGACAAACTTCAGGTAGACCTCGGAGTTCTCAAACTGTCGAAAAAAAAAATTGTTTTTTTGTTAGCAGACAGTCATTGGGGGAAGTCGTCGTGGAGCACGTACATGCTTATTGAAGAGCGAGCCGATGGCAGACTCGTTGGTCCACTGCTTCACGACGGCCTCTAGGTCGTCCAGGAAACCCCTGTTGACGACGAGAAGGTCCTCGATAGACGAAAAGATTAGCTTGATGTCCACCTTGTTGATGATCGGCTTGTCCGAGTCTGCGGCTTCCATCAGCGGCTTGACAAACAGCTGGACACAAAAAAAGAATCGTTTCAACAAGGGAGAAAAGAAAAGAAAAGAAATACTGGAAAGTACCTCCAAGACAATGTGCAGATTTTGGCAGTAGTTACGCTCCGTTCCGAGGAGCTCCTCCACAATGTAGGCGCGGACCTGGAGACGCTTGCGGCGCTTGGCCTCGTCCTTCTGCTGCTGGGCAGCTATGGCGGGGTCCACGGCAGGCTCTGTGATCGCTGCGGTCGTTGACGCATTGGCAGACTCGCCGGCTGTGGGTGACTTGGGCGACTCGCTTTTGACGGAGGAGGCGTCAGCGCCGTTCGGATCGACCTGCAGGTTGGCACGGCCCTCTGCGTTGCCCGCGTTCATGGGACCACGGTTGAACGAAGCAAGTCGCGGGATCTCGACATTGTTCTTTTGCAAGAGGGAACGCTGAGACTTTTTTTTTTTTTTGGTAACGGGTGGAAATAATTAGTTTTTCTAACGAGAGAGAAATGGTAATTTCTTACCCCTGTGCGACTGGAGACAGAGACGCTGCGGAAGACGCCGGGCTGGCGGTGCGTGTCGGGGGTGCTTGCCGTGGGAGTCGCAGCGGAAAGGTTGGGAGCCTCTGTTCTGGTGGGCGAGACGGGTGCGCCGTTGCTGTCTGTGGAGGAGGCCGCGCTGTTTTGGAGGACCTGCTTTCGCAGGGTTGAGGGCTTCTTAGTGAGGCTGGTCGTCGATATTGCCGGAAGGACACTGGACTCTTCCTCCAGCTCGCCAGCGACCGAGCCGTCTTCGGAGGCCTTGGCAGAGATGGGTGCAGACGACGACGATGAGTGATACGACGAGTCTCCCGTCTTTGATGGGTCATCCTCTGCCTCGCCGTCCTCCCCCCTCTTGAGCGAGGTCGAGCGGCGCAGACTCTTCGATCGGCGGCCAAACACACGGCCAGTGGTGCTAACGATGGCGCTCTTGACCTCCTACCGACGACGAGAGGTTTTATTATTATTATTTTCTGTTTGTTTGTTTGTTACCTTGAAGGTGGAGCTGCGCTTCGTAGTG
>Ga0302233_10001982_pt1 | contig 13407 bp, 16 predicted proteins | sample II_Palsa_N3_1_FD_193516 | JGI IMG/M metagenome (GOLD analysis project Ga0302233, IMG submission 193516) | Peat permafrost microbial communities from Stordalen Mire near Abisko, Sweden - II_Palsa_N3_1 | ecosystem: Environmental > Terrestrial > Soil > Palsa > Peat permafrost | place: Sweden...
TCAGGAGTCAAGACGACTCCGTCAGCAGCGACGGCAGGCGCAGCGGCTCCAGTTGTTGGAAAATACATGAAGACCGATGTCGCTGCTGCAGCTCCCCCAACCGCTGCCGTGCCCACTGAGACTGGCCCCGAGGATGAGCAGGCGTTCAAAAAGCGCAAGGTATTGAAAACAGCCACGGGCATGAACGATTTCTCGGCCTGGTAAAACTACTGTTTTTTTTTTAAAAAAATAAAAAAAAAAATACAATCACATGGAAAACTGCACACGGTCGGCGAGAGGAATGGAAAATATATGTGACTGAACCCTGCCGTTGTCGATCCGCTGCCGCTTTGAGCGCGGCTGTGCGAGAACCGCGAGAGGGGAGGGGAAGACGAACGAAATCTTGTGCGTAGACACGTGCCCTGAAATAGAGACGGCGTTGACAACAAGATCGAGGGATCGATCGGCAGCGTCGAGGGCCACTTGCAAGTCGAGTGTGGAGGTCGATCCAATGGTCTCGGTGCTGCAGATAAATGGCAGAGAGCCGGACGAGAGGGACGCTGTGGCCGCCTGGACGCGAAGCGAGCCACCGTTGACCGCGTTTTTGATCGTGAGCTTCACTGACGAGTCGTCCTCTGCTAGCGTGCCCACGATTTGCTGCTTGCACGACCGCTGGAACGAGGCGAGGTCTTCTGGCAGCGTCATCCCGAGAGATCTAAGCAGTCCTCGCATGACATCGTCAACGCGTGCGTGGATCCGCAGGGTGGCGTATTTGTCCTTGAGCGTGGGCTGCAGGTTGACAATAACGAGCTCGCCCTTGTCCTTGCGCCGCCGCACCGGCTTGAGTGCAAGGTTGGTCGCGACCTGGATCTGCAGCGACGTCCCCAGGGCGATGCTCAGCTGGGCCGTGTTGCACGTGCTGTCGGCCTGCTGCAGGTCGGTCTTGGGCAGCTCGTCGTCCCAGTCGAGCACGCTGTCCACCAGCTTGCCGCCGCATGAACACGCCCGCCCAGTCGCCCGCTGCCCGATCGTGCCTACGACAAAATCCCGCACATACTCGTGTCCGCAGCGCGTGCAGTGCTCGGCAAACACGTTGCCATGCAGCTCTGCGAGTGGATCGCCTTTGCTCTTGTCCAGCAGCGTGCCATGCAGCCCGTCCACGTTCTGACTCACGATCCCGCTCACGATCCCCTCGCGCAGCAGCAGAACAAGCGACTGGTGCGTGAATGTGGGCGACGCCTTCTCAAAGTCGTCCAGCTGCCACGGATTCTGTGCTGCCTGCTGCTCCGGCTGTGCTTCCTTCTTGCTTGCCTCGAGCGTCCAGATGCCCTTGGGCCCCCGAAAGTCGGGTATTCCGGCGGCCGTGGAGATGCCCGCGCCCGTGTGCACCGCGATCCGCCCTCGGTGCACCCTCACCAGCTGCGCGAGCGCTTCGACGTGCTCGTGCGTCCTTGCGTCGTCCTCCAGCACCTTTTTGCACCTTGAGAAATAAGCCGCGCGTGCATTAGAAGCGCACCTCTGGCACGCCGAGGATGCCCTTGTCGGCGTCCTGCTTCAGGCCGGCGGCGTAGATGGCGGCCATCCGTCACTTAGGAGGCTGAAGCTGGCAAGTACACCGTCATCAGTGCATTTCCCATACCGACTGTTTTCCCCCAATCCTTCCTTCGATGGCACTGCGCGACCTGGCGGGCAGCGGCGCCGACTGCGGGCCCGTGAACCCTCTTGCCGGTCTGGCCAAGCAGTTTGACGTGGACCGGTCGCTGCAGCGTGTACGTGGCCTCGTCTAGTCGCCCTTTTTGATGGGGGGTTTGCTAACCATGGGAGCAGGATGCGGCTTTGCAACGGGCCGAGGGCACGCGCGGCATGCGTGGCTCAGCGCTGTTGGCGGGGCCGTCGTCGGCTGGTGCCAGGCCAAACCTGGAGGAGGAGTTCTTTGCCCAGCAGCAGCACCAGCAGCATGGACACTTGCAGCACCAGCACAATGCGTCACCGTTTGCCTTTGGGGAGATGCAGCACGAGCTGGGCAGGATGCACCAGGGGGATTGGGCAGGGCAGTTTATGCACGACCGTGGCTATGGCGGGGCGATGTCGGCCATGGACCAGAGCCACTTTGAGGCGGCCTATCGAGAGATCGGGGGGTCGTCGTCGTCGTCGTCCGCAGCTGCAATGCAACAGCAGCACTGGTCCGAGGAGTACGCCCAGTTTCACGGCGGCAACATGGCGGCCAGCGGAGGCGTCCTGCCCCATGACGAAATGGAGCGCATCTATAATGAGGCAGCGGCGACAGAAGGGGCAACCGGGAACTGGGCAGACGAGTTTGCGCAGGACCGGGCGGACGAGTGGATCAGCGAGTTTGTCGCACAGCAGCAGCAACAGACGGAGGATCGCACGCTGGAGGAAGTCGCTGGCAACCTGGTTGACTCGATCGACGACGAGAAACTCATGAAGTCCAACTTTATGCAGGTACTGCCAATTTCATTTATTTATTTATTTATTTATTTATTTATTTATTTTATCGTTTTTGTGCGTCCTGTAGTTTATGCACCAAATTCGTTCCCGCCAGGTCACGATTGAGGACAACAAGGTCGTGCCAGGACCAGCGGTGAATGCTGTTGCTGCGGCGGCTACATCGTTCGAGGCCGTACGGAGTACAACCAGCCCCGACGATCTCGACTGGGCGCGTGAGTTTGCCGGGCCCAGCGCCGCACGGGTAATTTTCAGTGCCATGTTGTGACTGGGGGGGACTTACAGTACGTAATGCCAGCAAATCAGCAAAAATGCGCAGCCTCTCCTGGTGGATCCCGACACGGAGGCGCGCTCGTGGGCAGAAGAGTATACGCTCTCGGAGGAGGATCGCCAGCAGTCGGCCGCCGAGGGTCGCGTGTTCTCCGAAGAGGAGCTCGCAAAGTTCCAGGAGGCGTACTCGAGGGCAAATGTGGGACCCGGCCAGACATTTGAGGAGTGGACCAAAATGTACCACCCCCTCGTGGATCCCCTGCGCGACGAGCACGACGAGGCGTGGGACAAGCTGGAGAAAGGGTGGCAGACCTACAAGCACGAGGGCTGGGGCTACGAGGGGTATAGCATTATTATCCTTTTTTTTTTTTCATTTTTCAATGCGTTCTCCTGGCAGGTACAACAAGGAGATGTACGCCACGTACATATTTTCGACCACCAACCCGTTTTTGAACACATCCAACCCGCAAGCGGACGCCCAGAACCTTCTCCAGCAGCATCGCATTGTTGAGGCCATCCTGGCTTTGGAGTCGGAGGTCCAACGGCACCCTGAAAACTCCCAGGCCTGGTTCTTGCTCGGAAAGGCTCAGGCGATGAACGAGAAGGTTCATTATTACTTTTTTTCCAACGACCCACTCGTTAAAAACCACTTTCAGGACGTGCTGGCGATCGCCGCCCTGCAAAAGTCTCTCAACCTGGACGCGACCAACATGGAGGGATGGCTGCACCTGGCTGCCTCCTACACCAACGAGAACTGCCGTCCCGAGGCCTTCAAGGCGCTCGAGTCGCTTCTTCGCAACAACCCAAAATACAAAGACATCATGTCCAAGCCACTCGACCACCCTAACCGCCACACAGAGCTGGTGCACCGCTTCATCGACGCTGCCCGTCTCGTATGGATGAAGTGTATCTGTTTTACTTTACCAACCAAAAAAATACGTAGTACCCGAGCAACATCGACCCAGACGTGCAGATCAGTCTTGGCGTCCTCTTCAACATCTCAAACGAGTACGAGAAGGCGGTGGACTGCTTCAACGCGGCGCTGTCTGTGCGCGGGAACGATGCGATGCTCTGGAACCGTCTGGGCGCGTCGCTCGCAAACGGTGGTTCCCCCGAGCTCGCCGTCGATGCCTACTACAAGGCGCTGGAGGAGAACTCGATGTTTATCCGTGCGCGCTACAATCTGGGCGTGTGCTGCATCTCCATGGGCGCACATAAGGAGGCCGCTGAGCACTTTTTGTCGGCGCTGTCCATCCAAACCGCCGCGGCCGAGTTCGAGGCCAGCAGCGCGCGCAATTCGTCCCGCACGACGTCGTCCACCATCTGGGACGCCCTTCGGATCACCTTTGTGACGATGGATCGTAGTGACCTCGCCAGCAAATGCGACGGTGGCGACCTCGATAGCTTTCGTAACGAGTTTGACTTTATGTAAAATGTACACATGCAAATGTCCCTCTTTTCCCCCCCCCCATTTTATTGTTGCCAACCGTGGACGAGCTTTGACATCATCTGCAGGTCGGGCGAGCTCTGAACGACGCCGGCAATCAGGTTGGACGCGTGGGCGGCCAGATCGCGGCACTCGGCGTCGGGCTCGTTGTGGAAGATGTCGTCGCACCACTCGCGTGCCTCGAGCATCTGTGCGAGGTGGCGCTCCAGGAGGACGTGTGAGGGCACGACCGAGACGAGGACGGCGATGGCCATGATGACCCGCCGGCGGACAGTCACGCCCCCGTGGAAACGCAGGCTCATCAGCGCCTCCCAGACTGCGGACGATATGCTGCCAATCTGCGGGGCCCCGCCGACGTGGTACAGCACGACCGTGATCATCTGCAGAAGCTTGTCCAGCAGCAGGGTCTGCTCGACAGCAAAGCCACCGGCGAGGTTGGCTGCGGCGGAATTAGCCGCGGTGCTGGAGACGATCGTGATCGAGTTCTGGCGTGCGTGGAGGAACGGGAATATAAACAGGCCTACATGAAATCGTTATTCTCAATTATTTTTCACTCTGTTTACCAGCAAAAGGAGAGAGGCGGTTTGGGCGAGAGGTCTGCTTGGACTTGGCCTCGGCGATGGCCTTGAGGGACTGCGTATTTCTGCGCGTGTTGGCCGCGATGCGTGCCGAGACCACATCCAGCGACGATTGCTTGGCCGTTGTGATTGCACCAGTTCGCCTGATCAGCGGCACGAGAGAGTCGTCTTGCGCGGCGATCGAGGCGTCCTGGATCAGCGGAGTCTTTGCGACAGTCGACAGGGAGGAGGGGGCAGCGGCGCCGGCCGAAAGCTCTAGTGCACCGGCACTGAGGCATTCGAGCATGAAGACGCGCTGGACGATCGTGTAGCCGCGGTCGTGCCACTGCTCGGCCAGGTACGGCACGATGATGGCCGGCGCCCTTGCAACGAGAGCAGTAAGAGCCTCTTGTCGGCATGCATCAAACTGCTCATAGGCAAACTCATTCTCGAGGCGCACAATCACGCTCGCAATGTCGCTCGCGCAATCCTCGAGCTCTCTCTCGCCCGATCGGCGCACCAGATCCGCCGCAACCTTGAGGCTCGCCTCAAAGCGTGGATAGTCGTCCTTGCCGGAACGCAGGCCGCGGCCGAGATCGCGGAGGTAGGCGGGCACCCTGACAACCTTCTGCGGCGGAGCGGTTTCTTGCACGGGTGGAACGGTGACGGTTGCGCGTTTGGACATTTGCGAGGGGTCGATCGCCATCGGCACGAGATCGTCGTCGTCGCTGTCGCTTTCTTCGCCTCGGTCGTTGTTGCTCGGGTGGTCGCTGCTGACATTGGCGGTGACAGGATCGGCCTTTGGGGGATGCAACATCATTGGCTGGGCCTGTTCAGAGAGTGCGTAGGCAGTGGCGTCGTCCTCTGCCAGCGTCTTGAAGGCCACGAGTCGAGCCCTGGTCGTGGCTGGGAAGGCAGCAAAGATCGGGCTCTGCTCGAGGCCAAAGTCGAGCACGGCAGTCGAGTTGGGGACCGACTTTATCTTTTTTGTAACCACTTCTGCCGTGACCTATAATTACTCTTGTTTATTTACTTTTTTTCACTGACAATAACCGTACCATGCCCAGGAACCGCACTTCCACGACCGAGCTCTCGAGGTAGGCCTGAACGGCGCCCATGAACTGGATGAAGAAGGACGAATTCTCGATCGCCTCCTTGGACGAGTGGGCGAGGCACAGGACGAGGGCGTGCGTCGCCGTCCACTGTTCGTCGATCGTGGCAAAGCGCAGCCAGTTGCGGTCAGACCACATCGTCAGGGCCTTTTGCAGGAGCGCGGCGAGCAAACCGGACGACTTGGAAGCCACAAAGCGCACGATGGCCGCCACCGTGGCCGCCTGGAACGGCGAGCCGCTCTTCTGCCGCCTGAACAGCGCTCGTTGAACAATCCAATTATCCAGCACGTCCAAGTCTAGTTGCATAATTTAGGAATTTAACCTTTCGGGTTTGATACGATCTCGGGGCCACAGGCGACGTAACAGGAGCACCGTTTGATGGTACCATCCAGGATCCCTGGATGCCGTCTTTTCGTTCTCGAGGAGAAGGGCTGCGATGGCGTTCTCCTGGTTGACGCCCGTGAGCTGGTCCAGAAACAGCGGTGCTGATTTGGCCGAGCTTTTCCGGGCCAGTGGCAGTGCCAAGCGCGCGCACAGGTCGGTGTACCCCTGGGCGCATATCTTGTTGATGAGCTCGGAGGAGAACACAGCTGCCGTCACCGATTGATCTGTGGCATCAAAGGCCGCCTCGAGGGCCTGCGACACGAGCCGTTGAATAAACGCGTTTCTGTCCAGCAGCTGGAAGCTCTGTTGGTCTTGCTGTTGCTGCAGGCGATTGGCAACACGGTCGGGGATACTCACGAGCAGCCTCACAAAGTCACGCCAAGCACACCTCGTCGTCTCCGTGCCCTCTCCGTCCTCCTCCTTCCGGCCAGCGCCAGTTACGTCAAACACTTTCCGCAGCGGCTGTGTCTCCAGCACCAGCGTGATCAGCCGCAGTGCTTGCGCCAGCGCGGTCGAGTGCTCGTTGTGCTCGATCGCAGCCACCAGCTCCGACAGGCTCACGTCTGTTGAGCTCCTTTTTCAGTCCAACGTACCAAACGAGAAAGGTATTACCCGGCGGTCCACCAAGAAACAGCCCGTCGATGTTCTTCACTCGCGGCCACTTTACCAGCACGACCGCAAACACCTCTCGCAGCATCGCGGCATACTGCTGCGGCTTCATCGTCGCCGGCTGGGCCGCGTCCACGGCGCTCTGCACGTCGGCCTCGTTCAATCCTTCAAACATTGCGCAGTGTGTAAAGTGGTTGACGTAACGCATCACACCAGGCGGGCGGCAAAAATGGTGTCATTTGACGTAATACGTTCAGGCATACGCAACACGTAAATTCGCCGAAAATTCACCTTTTCCTCCGCGCCAACTCACCGACATGGCGAAAAGAACCGACGCGGCGGGGATGATGGGACACGTCCAGTTTACTCGGAATGCTGTTGCTTCAGACGGCACGGGCCGGTCGTGCCGCTTTCACGCTTCTGTTTCTGTCATCCCTCGTGACCGTGCCTCCTCCCGAGGAACCAGGCCTCATCTTCGACGAATCTCTCATTTTGCCGGCACCGTCGCCGCCCCTGCCACCGACTCCGATTGCTAACGAGACAATCCCCGTCCACAAGGAGGAACCGCCGCGACCTGATCCCCCCGCATGGTTGCTGTCGCTCGACATCGACCCTGTTGTGTGGTTTCTGTGGCACAACGTGGTCGCTGCGGCCGTGTCGCGGAAACTGCTGGGAGTCATCTCGACTGCGCTCTCTCCTGCAACGAAAGGAAGCCAGGATCGTGTGCCCGCCACTGCCCAGGGCGACAAGTGTGACCAGCCTGTACAGATTGACGACGACATGCGACTGGACAAGGAGGACTTGATGGCCGAGCTCGACGTCTACCGCGATGCCGTCGCTGCGCTCGTCCAGGCCAAGAAGAAGCTCCAGGGCGAGTTGGACCTTCACCTGGCCAAGCCATGGGCGCCCATTGTCGCGCCGCTTGTCAACGCACAGGACGTTTCGCGGATCAAGCAGGACAAGGTCTCGAGCATCGTTCTCGTCCTGGACTCGATCGAGGCGACCATGCGGCCCAAGCTCGTTGATCGTCTCGAGACCCACTTGAGGAACTCGGCTTGTCATCGTGTTCTGCAGGCCCACATTTACTATGTCAACGATGTTGCCTCCAAGGACCATCTCTTCAACGCATTGGACCCCTCAGTAAGGAAACGGATAAATTTACATTCCAAGTCATCTTACATATTCCAGGGGAACCATTGTCGAGATAGGCCGATGATGACGGTGGTCGCGTACGACGCCCGCAAAAGCCAGCCTGCGATTTTTGTGCCTTCCTCGCTGGATCGCCTACTGGTCAAGCGTACACGACTGGGGACGGGCAAGTTGGTGACATCCCTTAATGAGGCGCAAATCGGGGTGCTTGTCCGTCTAGTTTTGCATGCGATCTCTGCCGTACACGGCTGGACACCCATCGTACCCCTAATAAAATGGAAGAAATGCGTGGCTTGTTTATTTGCTTTTTTTTTTCCTGGTAGAAAACACGCAGGCAAGCCCAGTGGTACGTGAGCGACAGGCCAAAGCATTCCCTCCACCCCAAACCGATGTTGCCCGCGATCCTGGAAGAAGAAGAAGAGGAGGAGGAGGAGGACACGGTTCAAGAAATCCAGCCCCTGCCCAACAAGCTCACGATCTGCACGACCAATTTACCGCCCACATTGCCCTCGTCGTCGTCATCACCTAGTTCCCCGGAAGAAGAGTTTGACGACGATGCCAAGACAAGTCTGGATGTGATGAGGAGCATGGGATTGCGCATGTAAAAAAAAAGAATAATAAGCACATTTTGTAATCTATTGGGAGGCCGTGATCAGCCGACTCTGTCGATAGCCAGCGACGATCGAGCGCAAGATTGACCGGAAAAACTTGAGGTGAGTGGGGCTTTCGTTGAATCGGTCGTACGACTCGACATCGACGGGGCGGAGTTGCAGTCCCTCGAGATTATTGCGAATAATTTGGAGGACGCCCTCCGAGGTGAGGAACATTGAGCCGTGCAGGATTTTGTTGGCCTCGATTTGCTCGTTAAAGTAGCGCTGGACAGCCGAGAGTTGCGCGAGGTCGTCAATGAGCGCGGACGCAAGCGGGGAAGGGGCATTGGCCGTGTGCGTTGACACTTTTTTTGACAGCAAGGTTGTTTACTAATTGTTTTCAGCTGCATCAAGCATAAATAAGTACCACTCGCACGGAGCGTCGCCAAATTGGCCTCCTGTCGCAGAAGGTGGTAGACAAGTTGGTCGTACGAGACCGCCATGTGGATAAAGACATCTCCATGCATGATGATGAGATGCACAAGGCGCGCGACGGCGGCACTAAGCGGCAGTAGAGCAGCGTTGGTCTGGAACTGCTGGCTGACCTTTTCAAACTGTGGCGAGCACTCTGTTATAAAAAAAAAACAAGCTATGTATTCCGTACCAGGACAAAGAGGACATCAAACAGCGACTTCCAGTCATACGGGATCCTCAGCTTGTTGCGGAATTGGAACACGACAAGGCGGTGAATGACGCCCACGGCAGTACAGATCAGCTCTGCCGGAAGAGGTTTGCGGAGAGACGTCCAGATGAGGATGAGCATTGTGTCGTAAATGTGGCCGAGGAAGGGTCGCGGCAAGGGGTCGAGCGTAAACTTGCGCACCCTCCTCTGGACGAGCGTGACCTTGTGAACCTGCTTCTTGTCGCAGATGGCGCCCGCGACGGCCGCGTCCTCAACGAGCGTCTGGAGAGTGAAGAGTGCCAGCATGAGCTGCTGCAAGTACTCGTCCGACTTGTTTGAGATGTGTGCAAGGAGGGAGACCATGCTGAGGAAGGCGCACAACGGAGGGGTGTTGAGCACGTCTGGATTCGCCGTGCCGTCTTCCCCCTCGGCCGTGGCGGGTTCATCATCGCCCTCGGCTTGCCTTTGCTTGCGACTGGTATTTAATGCCACGCCCCTGCAAAAAAAAAAGTAGTTTAAATGCATATTATTGCTTGCTTAGTTGTCCGTGTACTTTCGTAGAGAGAGCGGCTTGACAAACGAATACATGAAGACTTTGCTGTTGCGGACGAGGTCAAAGATGGCCAGGAAAGAGGCCGACAGGCGGACTGTTTGGTCACTACCGAGTAAACGAAAGATCAGCACGAAACAAAAAACAAATCATTTTTACGGCAGATCTTCCTCGCCATCAAATGCGGACGAGAACGCGGTACCAGAGCCGTTGATATTGGGGCTCTGGGGTGGGTAAGCTGCTGCTACATCCGCAGCAGAGGGCGCCGCGCCTCCCCACAGGGAAGAAAACAGCTGGGACGCCCATGTCGTGGACACTTCCATCGGCGACTGTGCTGGCAGGAGCCGAAGCAACTGCCCGTAGAACCTGTCGATCTCGGTGTCGAGCGCGGCCGCAAAGCTCTGCTTGCCAAAAAGTAAGTGTGCCTATTTTTTTATTTCAAAAGGAGAGACAACGTACCTCGAGGATGGCTGCATTTCGGATGCCTGCGATCTGGGCCATGTATGCATTCTGGCTCTCGTACTTTTTGTAGTTGCCGAGGATTGTCAGAAGGATGACGGCGTCGAGCGCGAGTGTTTTCGTCGTGGGGTCGACAATGACATGGACGAGACTCCGGAAGACGTCGTGCTGCATCATCAGCTCGACGATGGTGTTGGCGTGGAGGTTTTCGATGCACGTGAGCAGGACGCCGATCAAGCGCAGCGCCGACTGTTTCACCAACACGGGTTGCGTCTGCGAGAGGAGGATCGTGTTGAGGCTTTCCATGAGGTCCTGCCCAAGAAATAGGGTGAAAATAAGTAAAGGGTACGCTCAGAGGTACCTTGAAGACCCTGTCGGCCTGGTCCACGCCCGTGAGCAGGTTGAGCACGTCAAACCCAATGTTGTTGAACTTTTTCCCGGCGACTCCCCGCGTGACCACGCACATGGTCTCCATTGCGTTGCGCGCTCGCATCGCATTGCCGTCCCTGGTGAAGACGAGGCACTGCATGAAAATCTTGTTGATGTTGTCCTTGAGCGCCAGCAGCTGCTCCTCGCTCGTCACGGCAAAGCACTGTCCCAGGAAAGCGGCGTTGACCTTGAGCAGGAACACCTCGTCCCAGAACGACTCGCGGCCGATGGATGGGTCGTCACCCTATTTTTTTGCGACGTCAGCTTGGCCATTCCAGCCAGCCAGGAGGAGGGAAACGTACGACAAAAAACGCCTCGTACACCTGCACAAACTTTTCCTTGAGCGCAAACTTGGATCCACTCGCAGGGCGCAGCAGCACCTGAGGCTCCTTTTCGAGCGCAAAGTGCTGTTCGCGCATCATCCTGCTCTCGCGATTCTTAAGCCTGCTCACTCGGAGTTGAAAATGTGGCCATTTTTTGGGATGCTCCCCCCTGCTGCTTCCAGTGTTCTGAGGCCTCTGCAGGGCGTGACCGTCGTGGCGCTGGAGCAGGCCGTCTCGGCGCCGCTGTGCACGCGCCATCTGGCCGACATGGGCGCGCGCGTGATCAAGATCGAGCGGCTGGGCGAGGGCGACTACTTGCGCACGCTGGACTGGTCGATGAAGGGCATGTGCAGCCACTTTGTGTGGGCCAACCGCGGCAAGGAGTCGGTCACGCTGGATGTGAAGAAGCCGGAGGGCCTGCAGATCATGAACCAGCTGCTGGAAAAGGCCGATGTGTACGTGCAGAACCTGGCGCCGGGTGCGACCGAGCGCCTCGGGCTGGATGCTGCGGCTGTGCTCAAGCGGCACCCGTCGCTCGTCTGCGCTACCATCGCGGGCTACGGCGCAAACGGCCCCTACGAGACCAAGAAGGCGTACGACATGCTGATCCAGGCAGAGGCGGGCCTGCTCGACGTCACAGGAACAGCAGACACCCCCGCCAAGGTCGGCACGCCCGTTGCTGACATTGCGAGCGCAATGTACGCCTACTCGGGCGTCCTCGCAGCTCTCTTTCGGCGTGCAACACAGCCCGGAAAGCCGGGCGCCGACATTGAGGTCTCCATGCTGGATGCGCTCGGAGACTGGATGGGCTGGGTACTAGCTCAGATAAAATGCAATGTTGACGAGTTTTGCTGCGATATAGATCTACTACTACTCACAGCACACGGGGAAGAAGATGGGACGGCACGGCGCCATGCACGCGGCTATCCAACCGTACGGCCCGTTCGCCGTGGGTGCCAAGCAGGAAAAGATCATGCTCGCTGTTCAAAGCAACCGCGAGTGGCAGGCCTTTTGCGCCTTTGTCCTCAAGCGTCCTGATCTGGAGGCCCACGCAGACTACTCGGACCAGCCTCAACGGGTCCTCAACAAAGCTAAACTCCAGGCCGAAATTGAGTCGATATTCAGGCCTCTCACAAAGGAGCAAGTGATCGAACGCCTCGAAGAGTAATTTAGAAAAAAAAAAAAATGTTGCGATGGATAATAACGTTTTTATCTCTCGTTAGGGCGGGCATAGCGTACAGCGAGTACCGGACAGCCCTCGATGCGGCTGATCATCCTCAGTGGAAGGCTAGAAACCGCTGGGGCACTGTCAAGTCACCTGTGGGCGATCTCAATGGTATCTGCACTTTAATGAGGCATAGAGAAACTAAACGATGTTGGGCGCCTGCAGTTCTTCGACCAGTGGTCGAAATCGGCGACACGAGCGATCTTGGCGAGGTTGCCGCGGTCGGTCAGCATACTCGCGCAGTCCTGGCCAACGATCTCGGTTTTTCTCAAACAAAAATCGATCGATTGTACAAACAAGGGATTGTATAATTCAGAGTGCTAATTGCGGTTATATGAGTGCAGTGCAGTATTAATGTTTAGAGTGAAGGTGAAGGAGCAAGACGCATAGAAAACAAGTAGAGTTGGAGCTGATTGCTCTCCGACTCGTCGAGGCAGATGGCGTTTCTGCGCGCCATCAAGGGGTTGTTGTCGTTTGGTGTCCTGCCGCTGGCGACGAGGAACCACGGCAGAGTCTCGGGATAGTCGCGAAGGTTGCCCCCTGGGACTCCGCTGCCGAACGAGAAGGCGTTTCGGCGCGCAAGTGATGGATGGCTGTCGCCGACAATGGGCATCTTGTCGTCATAGTCATCGTCGCTGCAGAGGTTGCGGTTGCTGCTGTTGCTGCTGCTGCTGGCTGCTTCGTCCTCCTCTGTCATGTTGACATCGCAGGGACCAGTGCCCTCGAAGACCTGCTCAAAGACGTGTTGCCTTGGCAAGGACGGTCGGCCGGCCGATGTGAGGAAGAGCAGCTGATCGCTCGAGAACGACGACGTCACGGCTGGCGAGGGCGAGCGCGAGAGCGGCGTGATGCTGCGGCTGTTGTTGAAGGCCGAGTTGGCGGCACCACCGCTCGTGTTGGACGTGCCGGTGCTCGTCGTGCTTGAAAAGCTCATGCGGCGCTGATTGTTGTTGTTGGACGGGCTCGCCAGCGGGCTCCTCGCCGCAAGGTTGCTGCTGCTGTCGTTGTTGGCGGAAATGGACAGGCTGATGCCGCGGCGGTGCTGCAACCGCTGCTGCTGCTGCTGCTGCTGCTGCTGCTGCTGCTGCTGCTGCTGCTGCTGCTGTCGCGGCCTTGCTTGTGTCGTCATAGCAAGCACATAGGCATTGGGCCCGCTGTCGACCGAGTGGCGACGGC
>Ga0302233_10001983_pt1 | contig 13405 bp, 10 predicted proteins | sample II_Palsa_N3_1_FD_193516 | JGI IMG/M metagenome (GOLD analysis project Ga0302233, IMG submission 193516) | Peat permafrost microbial communities from Stordalen Mire near Abisko, Sweden - II_Palsa_N3_1 | ecosystem: Environmental > Terrestrial > Soil > Palsa > Peat permafrost | place: Sweden...
AGGTAAAATAGGTGTTGTTTTTAAACAAGATGGAGTAAATAGGTACAAACTTATAATAGAGGATGATGGCATAGCACTTTCTGAATCATTTAATAGTGATAAAAACGATTCATTGGCACTGAAATTAATAAGAGGATTAACCGATCAGCTAGATGGAGAATTATTAATTCAAAAAACAAAGGGAACCCGGATAACAATTTCTTTCAAGGCAACAGAAGCAGTATAAAGTTAACTTGGTTGATAATTAGATTTCTCGGATAGCCCAAGCCATAGAAATCAGACAGAACTACTGGCTCTGCCGATTTCTTAATGCCTCCATTACGCTCAACATTTTTATTGATTACTTAAATGCTTGTTATATAGCTTTAATAGCCGCCAATATATCAGCAGGTTCGGCACGCTTGCGATAGTCTGTATCTATAAATGCATACTTAATAATGCCGTTGGTATCTATACATAGGTCGGGGGTAAGGGAAGTTCGTTTGTTGCTACACCATTGTAAATTTCCAGTTTATGAAAGTCATTATATATATCAATTAACTCATCATTAAGTGTAAAGGTGATATGAAATTGACGGGCTACTTCATTGTTGTAATCTGTTAGTACTTCAAACTCCAGGTTATTCTTTTCTTTGGTACAATAGCTCCAACCGGCATTCAACTAAATGTTTATAAACTAAACTGTACAGTACCATAAACCGCCCTTCCTTCTGATGGTATTATGCCCGGGCCGGGGAAACCTGTTGTACGCCGCGTAAAATACATTTGATTGGTTAGGTTATTGGCTGAAAAAGAAAATTTCCATTTCTTTAAAGTATAGCCAACCGTTGCATCAATGGTATGATAAGATGGAATGATACCTACACTGCCATCTGTTGATTGTGTGGCATTTGTAGCATCAGAAAATTCGGCATCAGTATAAGAGTATACCACACCGCCACTAAATTTGCCGAAAATAAAATCTACACCGTAACGATCGATCCAAGGGGCAGCGTATTCTACTTTTTTACCGTCAAATTGTTTACGATCCGGCGGGGCATCAATGTACTCGGCATTGGTATAAGATACCGAATTAAATACTGATATTTTATTAGTGCTGTGCTTGTAACCCGGAATTAAATGCAGGAGGTTAATTTCGCCATAAAGCTCCGTGCCGATACTGCGCGAATCGGCAATATTGGTTTCGTATAAATACGTATTTAAACCACCGGTGCTTGCACCGCCGTCACTTTCTTCTATTGCGCCTATCCTGTTTTTGTACAAGAGATAATAACCGCTTACATCAAGGCTAAAAACATTGAGGAATTGGCCACGGTAACCAATATCAAAATTATACCCCTTCACATCTTTAAGATTAGGATCAACTACCATACCCGGCTGGGCAATTACAATGTCGGTGAAATCTACAGGGCTGTAATTTTGCGAAAAATTAGCGTAAGCATCCGTTTTATCGGTCACCTTATAATCTAACCCTAAACCAAACAGCGGGAATTTACGGGTGTGGGTTTGATTTGCGGGTACCTTAACATTGGTGGTTGTATCCGGTATCGAATAGCCTATAGCATTTGTTTGGATGTATTCAAAACGAGCACCGGGTGTTACTGATAGCTTATCAGAAAGTTGGAACACATTTTCCATAAATACAGCCACATTGTAGGAAGGGAATTTATAATCAATTTGCAAATCATTTGGATCATCAACCGTGAAATCAGCATTTGAACCTGTATTGTTATTTCCTTGTATGCGATGCGTATCGCCATGATAAAAACGCACACCAGCCAGGAACGATGATGACAGATCGCCAACCAATTTATAATGTTTTATGTAGCGCGATTCTAAATAAATGTTACGGTAATCATCATCCATTACCGTACGGGGTATTGATAAATTATCAACAAAATTAATAGGATTTAAGTTCCCTACGTTTTTGCGGTCAGCTATTAGCGAGTATAGCTTTACGGATAACAAGCTACTGGTATCAATCGCGTAATCAAGCGTTAATGCAGGTAAATTCCAGGTTGCTGCAAACCAGTTACGGTTGCGTAGCGACTGTCGCGGATTAGCTGCAAATTCGGCATCGGTAAGGCCGCCCGGCTGCTGCATTTGGTAATACATAAAAGTATAATCAAACCCCAATGTTATTTTGGGCGTAAGCGCGTATTTTAAGGAGATGTAGGCATCATGCACATCAAACCCGGTGTTTTGGCGCCAGCCATCACCACGCTTAAAATCATAAAAAGCATAGTAATTCAGCTTTCCATCCTGCCCGCCTACACTGTTAAATGAATTAAAAAAGCCATAGCTGCCTGCAGTTTGCTTGGTAACAGCCTCAAATGGAACATCCGTTGGCCCTTGTTTAAGTTTAAAATTTAGCAAACCACCAAACTGGCTGCCATATTGCAGTGAGGCTGCTCCGCGTATAATCTCAATGGCATCAAGCCCATCGGCAGGTGGTGTATAATAAGTTTCGGGGTAACCAATTGGATCGGCTGGTATATCATAGCCATTTTGACGCGTATTAAATTCGGTTGTGCGGTTAGGATTTAACCCGCGGGTTGCTATACCTAGTTGTATGCCAGCTTCGTCGTTCTCAATAATGTTTATGCCGGGTACCTTGGCATAAATTTGCCTTACGCTATTGATGGCCGTATTTGCAGGTGTGTTATTTAAATCGATGATCTCATTTTTTTTACCTGAATAAATGGTTGTACCCACTGTTTGCGTAAGCATACGTACATCAGCAAGGTGCTGTTGCTGGCCTATTACATTTACTTCGGTAAGCTGATGGCTTGAGGCCGAAAGCTCAAACACCTTTTGATTAGCGGTTGAATCTATTTTCCAGGCAAAGGTTTTAGATTCAAATCCTATCGCTTTAATAGTTACTTTATAATCTCCCTTTTTTATTTTACCTAAAAAATGACCGGTACTATCACAAATAACATCTTTACCTTTTTCAAAGGAAAGTGTTGCGTAAGGTATTCTGTTGTGATTTGCGTTGTTGGTTACCAGGCCTGAAACAACGCTTTGCTGCGCCTGGCTTGCAAAAGCACAAAATACCAGGAAAAATAAAAAAGTAAGTTTTTTTAACATCTATTTATTGGTTTGGGTTAAAATCCATTTTTTTGGGGCGAAGCTATCGGTCTCCTTAAATAAATCAACTTTTGGGTCGATATAAGTTTGCCCCGCCATTTGATTGAGCGATACATAATCATCTGCAAACACCATCATCGGGTGGTGTAAGCGCTGTGCATATTTATCACCTAAAAAATGGGCGTATTGTAATATCATATCAGGTTGCGTATCCATCATACGTTCCTGTAATGGGGTGAGGTATTTTTTGGGGTATTCTATATAACGCTCATGGGTAATTTTATCTTCAACATAAAAATCAATGTAGCCGTCTTTCTCCATCAGCATAACATTCCAGGCGTAGCGGAACCCTTGTTCGGTCCACAAAACGTTTCCCGAATAGAAAAGATAACGCAACGGCATGATAAATTGCACTACAAAATACAATGAAAAGAAAGCTGTAAAAGCAACCTGATGTTTTTTGAAAACAAACACCTGAGCCGCCTGTACAGGTTTGTTTAGCCATGAAAAGCATTTCTCCAATATGCGGCGGTGCCATGCTGATGAAAAGAATATAAGTGCCACCCCTATCATAACCAATGGAAAAATGCCAATATAAAACAGCCACAAGGTCATCACGTGAAATAGCACAATAACAGCATATTCGTAAGGCCTTGTTTTTTTATTCAAGAGAAAGAATACGGCGGTTAAATCAAAAAGCATCCCGGCCCAGCTAAACACATAGGCGGTAAATGGCATTGCCAAAAACCTGCCCAAAACCGGAATGTTTTGGCAAGCCCCCAACCAGATCTTTAAAGGCTCGGCTTTGATGAGCCAATCATATTTTATTTTTGATAAGCCGGCAAAAAAGTAAACTAACCCTACTTGTAAACGCAAAACGGTTAATGTCCACCGGGATACCATTGCCGGCTGCTGATACTTGCGGGCATCCAGACTAAACGCTGCATTCATCGGCAAAAAAATCATGATGAATGAGAGCAGTGTAATAAGATAATAATGATTTAGATAGTTGGTAATATCTAATAACTCGGTATAGCTAAACAACAGAAAAAATAACGTGATTGCTACCCGGTAATATTTACCTAGTATAATCAGCATCAAAACGATGATCATCCCTATCCAGGGCAGGTACATTAAATTGCCGGGCAAGGTTTTTACCCAATAAAAGCCATAATATTTAAAAAAGAATGTAGGTTTTATATAAAACAAACTAACCCAGCCGCTCAGCAAAAAACGCACTTGGCTAAACAGCATTACGCAGCCAAATACAATACGGAAAAAAGCCAGGGATGCAGCATCCACAGGCTCTTTTAGTTTATTAATTATGTTTTGATATAATCCTGAAACGTACATTCAATCCATGTAATTAGTCGCCATCGGTATCTGTAAAGGTGATCGTAACACCCAGGTTGTTGGCAACATCAACTTTAAAGTATGCTATTAATGTTTTGATTGATGCAAATGCCGCTTGCAGCTGCGCGGTTTGGGTGCTTACAGCCGTAGCATAAGGCGGGTTAATGGCGTTTAACTTGGTAATTGCATCATTAAATTGGTTATCAACCACAGTTGACAAGTTTTGCCCGTTATTTTGCGCTTTTACATAGTTTAATAAATCATCTAATCCCTGGCCCGAGCCGCCATCAAACGCAGCTTTCATGGCCTGCATGTTAGCAACCATAACAGGAATTGATTCTTCGGCTATGGTGTATTCTATTAATGTAGGATGGGGCTGATTATCATTTATCTTAACACCCATACCAATCGGGTTACCAATTTTCATGTTCTTAACCTGGTCCAGATAAAGCGAGATCGTATTTACCAGCTGGCTTACCGAGCTGCTTACATCATTACCTTTGGCACTTTCAAAAGAACTAAGGTAACTGCTCTTCCAGTCACTTTGTAAATTACCTGTTTGGGTAACCATATCCTGTGCTACAGAATTTAAAAATACAGCCCTGCCTGCTGCACCTGTTCCGGTGTATTTTGCCAAAACAGCCGCGTTACCGGTAGGGTCGAACAATAAATATTCCAGCCCTTTTAATCCTTTGGTATCTGCACCTACAGCGGTAGCAGGTGTACCCGCAGTAATAGCGGCTTCAATTTTACTATCTGTTGCCGGCCATGTATCAACATCAGATTCGATAAGATTATCCTGTATCGGGCCAAAATCAATCGGGGCTACTATAGCCCAGTTTTGTGCCATGGTAGCCCAGGCAGTTTGCGCGGCAGTTAGTGTAGCACTATTAGGCGTAGCCGCAAAAGCGCTGATAGCAGCCTGTGCAGCTGTTGCACTTGTAGCTTCGGTAGTTATACCGGCCATTAATACGTTATTGCCAATATTATTTAGCATAGCAGTTTGATCGTAATTGCCAAATAATGATGAGTTTGCATTAACACTTGGGCTTTTTGAACAGGCCATAACTGTTAAGGTAACTACAACTACGCCAACACCTATTGTTTTTGTGATATTATACATATGTTTTACTTATAAGTCGTTTACAAATTTGATTAACGCGGTACGATCAGCTTTTGAAAGTTTCATGAAAGCTGTTTTTGAATTAAGGGCTTCACCGCCATGCCATAGTATGGCTTCTTCTATAGTACGTGCACGCCCGTCATGCATCAGAAACATGCCTTCGCTGTTATTTACCAAACTCACTAAGCCAATACCCCAAAGCGGTGCAGTACGCCACTCGCTGCCGGTTGCCTGGTAGTCGGGCCTGCCATCTGCCAGGGCGGGGCCCATATCATGCAAAAGCAAATCGGTATAAGGATGTATGGTTTGGTTTGATAATAAAGGAACATCCGGAAAGCTTCCTGTAACCATTTGCGCCCTGTGGCAACTAACACAACCCGACTGGAAAAATAGAGCTTTACCATGTACTACGGTCGGATCGGTCCAGTTTCGCCTTTGCGGTACAGCTAAAGCTTCAGTATAAAAAACTGTATTAGTAAAAAATGGCTCGGGTAATTCAGCTTCGCCGGTAGTATCGCTACCATTAGGTAAGCTTCCGAATGAAGTTAGCTCAAACCCATAAAGGCTTGGAGCCGGGAATACCGGTGTAGTAATACCGATATCGTTACTAAACGCGTTGGCTACCTGCTCGCGCACGGTAGACTCATTAGCTTTCCAGCCGAAACGGCCTAAAACTGTTTGTTGTAATTCAACATTCCAAACATAGTTTGGTACACCAATAATTCCATCATGGTTACTATCGTTCGGATCAGCAAAAGATAAAATGGTGGCTTCGGGTACAGCTTGTAATAAGCCCATACCAATTAACTGATCGGCAATTCTGGGTGAGGTCATGAAGTTTACCGGGTGGCCATTACGTAAGCTGGTAAGCTGGTAAGTGGGTACCCTTAGGGTATCTGTAGAACCATCCGGATACGTTACAACACTGTTGGTGTAAGTTACAAATGCCTGCCCATCTGGTGTAGCTTGTAAAATAGCATTGTTCCTAAACTGCACCCCTAAATCCGGATCAGGATTTGGCCCGCCATGAGGGTCTTGCCCTGCCTGGCTTAAGCGTATTAATACCGAACTTAACTGTTCGCCAGCAGAAAAAGGTGTCCGGCCACGGCCATCTTCTACGTGGCAGCTATTGCAGGAGCTTGTGTTAAATATCGGGCCCAAACCATCTACCGCAGTGGTTGATGATGGGGCAATTACCCAATTGGTATGAAAAAATGAGCGCCCAACTTTAAAATTAATCTCATCTTCGGTTAACATTGGCGGGATTGGTTGCCCAAAAGCGTCACCTGTTTCCAGGTTGATGGTTCCGTTTACACCGCCTTGTAATGCCTCATCAGTTAATTCGTAGGCATTATCTGTTGATGGTGTCGCGCCATGTTTGGAACATCCCGCCAAATACCCACTGCCTAAAACAAAGGAAATTAATACACCAATAATAACAGGTTTTTTGTAATTCTTTCTCACTACCAAATTCTTATTAAAATACAATTCTTTATTAAACCGATAACGGATTACGCTATTTTATGGCTATAAAACAACGTAATCCGTTAGTAGGAACGTTAATGTATTATGTTATTTATTAATCGTTCTCATCAGGGATGTTTACATCAGTAAGCTTAAGATCATGTGCGATTTGTGATACCCAATCCGCAACACCACTAACACCATTTATGCCTGTTTGCACAATTTGGTTTCCTGTTGGGTTGGCACCATCAATCAGCCAATCAAAAGGCTTATTGGTTTCAATAGCTTGTAAGCTTGTTTGCGCAGTTGCTAATAAGGTTTTCATTTTTGTATCATCAGTGGCGTTTAGCGCTTTTACATAATCAGTAAGGCCTAAACCTTTTATTACAGTACCACTGGTAGTTGTGTATGATCCGTTGTATATGTTTACAATCCCTTGCATATCAAGGTATAGGTCGCGGTGTGTATTATCGCTGAAGCAAGAATGTTCCTGCTCTTGTGCATGCAACGCTAACGGTACACCCATTCTTTCTCCTGCCATTTCGCCTTTAGCAAGGCGGCCTATGCCATTAAACATGTTGGCAATCGCAGCTGCTGAATTAGACTCAAATGTTTTACGGTAATTATTTGCACTTGGTGCCCAGGCGGTTTTCATCGAATCCAGGTCGTCAACAATCAGTTGGGTTACTACCTGCAGATATAACGCCCTGCGTGCACCATTTGGCGCGGTTGCAGCAGATGTAGTTAAGTAGTCTTGAAAAGAACGCTGACCGGGGATTTTGTCCTGAGCCGGGGTATCATCCTGGCCCCAAAGCAAAAATTCAACAGCATGGTATCCGTCTGAAACCTCAACATTGTCGCCATTGGCATTGGTTGTACCGCCATCGGGCTGATTGTTGTTAATTAAAATACTTTCGCTGATAGTAGGGAACTGGGTTGGCATATTGATGATGCCTTGTGTAAAATCAGGGCCGGTAGGAAATGCAGTATAACCATGAGAATCGCCTACAAGGTAATCTATATAACCTTCATCCAAAGGCCATGAATTTAGTTGTAAATCTCCGGCATTACCGTCAATAGGGCCGCCGTAAAAACGTGCAGCTTCAGTTTGCATATAAGGTTCGCGTGAAGCAAGCCATGCATTTTGAGCTGCTGTTAAACCAGCTGCTGTAGGATTAGCTAAAAATGCATTAATTGTTGTTTGTAGCGTAAGCGCTGCGTTATAGGAATCTGTGTAACCCGCTTCTAAAATGTTAGAATAATTTGTTACGATCTGCGCCTGTTGATCTGTTGATAAACCTGGCGTAGTTACCGGTTTGTCTTTTTTACAAGCACTGAATAAAACTGCAACAGCAACAGCTGATAGGAAAAGTTTTTTCATATTGTTTATTATGTGTGGTTGAGTGTTTTTTATTGAGTGCAAAGCAAGGCATTATTTAGAATTAATCCAAATAAATCTTAGAATAATTCTAAATAAGGTTAACTGCAGCTTAAAACGTTGGTAGAATGTTATATTTTAGAGTATCAAAGCAAAAAGCCTTTAAGATCGACTCTTAAAGGCTTTTAGATAGCTTTGAGAACTAATGTTGAACTCAATCATGAAATTATTTACGGCTTAAATTCAATATAAAGGTATTTGATCGTTATAGCATTTTGGTGAGTTTATTATCGCTGCTAGTTCTGATCAGGTAGTCTATAGACCATGGTCCGGAACCGGTAATTACAAATACAACTAGCATTACCAGTACTACAATAGATATCCAAAGTTCTGTATGAAAATAAGGCGATAAAATGTTTACAAAGAAAAGTGCCGTAAACACAATAGGGATTTGTATCAACGCTGTAAACCTGGTGAATACCCCCATCAATATAAGTGCTCCGCCACATATATGAATATAAATGATCGCGTTAATGATGAGATCTATTTTTGGAGAGGAGCTTGAAATTCCAGCATTAATCACCAAATCCCTGATATCCGATCCTTTCATCAGAAATATGGATCCTTTTATCACCAGGTATAGGCCAAGTGCCATGCGAAAGATGTCAAACGCCTTAGGATGATGTGCATCACCCCAAGATTCTATTTTGAATATTGTTTTCATGATTTGTGATTTTAATAATTAATAAGCCACCGGTGCAGGCTGGTTTGAACGCACATTGATAACTGTAGGATTTACCGACGGAAACAAAGCAATGAGCACGATAACGCTTACCAATACCCAACTGATGATTTGATAATAATCAAGCGAAAACCGAAGCTGCGATTGTACGGCAATGCTTTTGCTTAACAATCCGGTGGCAACTTTTGCAGCCTGCTCGGGCAACATACCGCGGCTGGTAAGTACCTGTTTGTAAAGTGCCATTCGTTGTACAACATCAGGGTTAAGCGAACTTAGCTGATCCTGAAAACGATTGTAATGCGAATTTTGCCCGTAAAGCTGAAAGTAGTTTATCAAAGCTATACTACTGCAAAAGCCGCAAAATCTTACAAAGATCCCTACAGCAGAGCCCGTATTGCCGTATTTAGGCGGGGAGGCTGTTATAATAAAAAGTATAATGGGCACCATCAGCATACCGGCACCAACACCTTGCAATATTAGCGGGATGATAAGGGCATTGCTATTAACCTGCGTGCTGAATATAAAACACATATAAACGTGAAATACCAGCAGGACAAAAAAACCCGATATAAATATTAGCCTTATAGATCTTTTTTGCAGCATTAACCTGGAGGTGAAAATTACACTCAGAATAATACCCGCAATATTGTAAATGAGCAAATAGCCAATATGCGCCGGATCCAGGCCTAAAACACTCCCTAAATAAGAAGTGGTGATCCCAAATGAGCCGCGGCAGATATAAAAAACAAACAACAGTACAGCGCCAAAAGTAAACTTCAGGTTTTTAAATACAGCAAGGTAAAGATAGGGTCGCCGGGTATTAAACTGCCGGATGATAAATATCAGCAGCAATAAAACAATAGCAATCAACCGGTATGTTATTCGTGGATCATCCAGCCATTCCAGTTGCTGGCCGTAAACCAGCACATAGCCAATTAAGCACAATGCTGCCGAATACAGGATAAAGCTTGGCCAGTCCAGTTTCAGCAATGGGAATTTGCGATTAAGGCGCACATTATTCATAATAATAAACATGATAATCCCGCCCGGCAAATAAGAGTAGATGGCACATTTATAAATTACATTGAAATTAAAGTTATCAATGATCGAAGCTGTTATCAACGTGGTTAGCGGAATAATAATCAGTAGTATCCCATAAACCACAGAGTACCCAATTTCCTTTGAGCGCTCGGTGTGCAAGCGACTAAACATTAATGTTAATGTAATGCCGATAGTGCCGCAGGTAAACATACCCTGCACGTACCTGCACACTAATAACAGGGCAAAGGAATTTACCTTGTAACATGCGTAGCAAGTCCCCATCAAAATACAGATACCGATCAGTAAATATTCCTTACAGGCAATATTGGTAAAAAAACGTTTTTCCAGCACGATGAAACCTACCATAGCGCCATAAAGTATTACAAGAGTATACTGCGCATCGTTAGGGCTAATGCCATAATAACCTGCTGCGGCACCTACGTTACTCACCGAAAGCGCAAAAAGCACTACACCCGGCAATACCACAAGCAGTAACGCCAGGCGGATAACCCATTCCGGCACCCAAGGTTTAAATATAGGAATGGTGTTAGTCATTATCGGTGTTGTTTTTATGGATAGTTACATTTGCATTCATGCCGGCACTTAATAATTCCACAACGGGGTTATTATCTGTTATCTTTATTTTAACCGGTATACGTTGTGCTATTTTCACAAAATTACCGGTGGAGTTATCCGGTGGCAGTAAGGAAAACCGCGAACCTGTTGCTGGTGATAATGAGACGATCTGTCCCTTCAATTTCACATCCGGGTATGCGTCGGTAGTAATTTCAACATTTTGGCCAATGCGCATGTTATGCAATTGGGTTTCTTTAAAATTAGCCACTACCCATTTGCCTGTTTCCTCATCCACTATAAAAGCAAGTGTTTGCCCTACCTGTATCTGTTGCCCGGGCTGTATTGTGCGTTTACCCATTTTGCCATTGTATGGCGCGGTTATTACCGTGTAGGAAACATCCAGGTTATTGCGCTCCAACATCAACTGCCGTTGTTTAATGGTGGATAGCAGCGGTTCTATTTGCGCTTTGCTGTCGTTTACTTTTGACAATGCCGCCTGGTAATTATTTAATGCAGCCTGGTAGTCTGATTGCGCTACATCCAGGGCAGTTTGCACATTTTCCATTTGTTGCTTGGTGGCCGATTCGGCATCAAACAATTTCTGATAACGGGCATAATCCAATTGCTGCCTTACTAATTTTGCTTTAGCGGCGGCTATCTGCACATTATTTACCTGGGCAATTTTTGTAGCTGTTTCGGTATTGCTCTGCAGTACTTTTATTTGATCTCTGGCGTTTTGTATTGCCTCTTCCGCTTCCTGCTGTTGAAGCGCGTATTCACGATTATCAATAACCAGCAAGGTGTCGCCTTTTTTTACATCCTGGTTCTCGTCATAACGAATTTCTTTAATATAACCACTCACCCTGGCAGTAATAGGGTTAATGTATTCTTCTATCTGCGCGTCATTTGTTTCCTCATATTTCAGCAGGTTAATAACGGTGATAATACCCCAAATGCAAAGAACCAGGGCAACAGCGCCTGCTATCCATGTGGTTATTTTGGTGATCAGTTTATCGGTGGTTGTATATTTGTTTTGCGTGGCCATTTTAAAGTTTACCGGTAATGTTTTGTAATTGATAATATTGAAGCTGAGCTGCTATTTGTGCGGCAGCAAGATCAAAGCGGGTTTGCAATAGTTGTGTATCCGCATCCAGCAGATCGGTTATTAATGATGTTTGGTTGAAGTAAGTATTATAAACTATCCGGCGATTTTCGGTAGCCTGCCTAATATTGGTCTTGCTTACTTCTACACGGTTCAAATCTTCTCTAAGCCTCAGGAATGCTTCATTCACTTGCTGGCGTATATTATCCTTCGTTTCCGCATGTTCAATTTCCTGGCTTTCATAGTCAAGCTTAGCTATTTTAGCTTTATGGTAATTATGGTAGAATGATGAGATGGAGAATGAAGCCTTTACACCATAAAAACCTAAGCCATAAACATAAGGCGAATAAGGATAAAATAATATTTGCGGATAGTTGTAACTATATTCGGCAAACAAACCCAGCTTTGGTGATACATTTGCTTTTATACTTTTTAATTGAAGTCGGCGTAACTCGGTTTCCTGTTCAGATATTTTAATTTGATAAGCGCCGCTACCTGCATCCGCCAAATACTCATTATATGTTTTCGTGCCGGCCGAATCAATAGCAAACTTATCTGTCGGCGTTATCCGCTGTTCGTCGGGCAAACCTAAAAGGATGTTGAGCTTTTGATTAGCTATGGCCAAGTCATTATCCAATGTAACCAGTGATAGTTTTTGCCGCGAAAGCTTAAGTTCGGCACGCAGTACATCGCTTTTTAATACCACGCCGTTTTGCTGTAACGTACGTATTTGCGCCAATTGCTTTTCCTGGGCAATAATATCTTTAAGCAGTAAATCTTTAAATATCAAGCTGCGTTGCATGTCAAGGTAAAAAGCTGCCGCACGCAGTTTTATTTCTGATACTGTTAGCTTTTTTTGCTCATCAGCAATTTTGTTTTCACTTTTCTTTGCATCAATTTCTAAATTGGTTTTACCGCCATTATATATATTAAAGTAGGCGCTGCCTTCCACTTTATAATAATTGTGCAATACAGGGTACTGTTCAGGAACGCCAAACAAGCCATTCTCATAAACAGGCATATTGGTTACGCGTGCATATTCGGCATCGGCATCAATATCTGGCAGCCGGTCGTTTTTGGCATCTTTAATGCCCTCGGCGCTGCCTTGTAAGTGTATTTCTGTTATTTGTACAGCTTTACTGTTGGTTTCGGCCATTTGCCATACCTGCGCAAGTGTTAAGGGAATGTTTTGTAAAGAATCCTTAGATACTGGAATAGCGAAAGCATTTTGCATAGCCATGATAAAGGCTAAACCAGGGGCGATATGTTTAAAAAAAGATTTCATAAAAATTAACTGCTGCAAAGTTGAGTTTTTAGCGCCCAAGTAATTTTATGTAGATTGCCAAAAATTTATTCATTCTGGCCAAAGTTATTCATGGTAAACACAGCTACTTTTTTGGAATCCATTGATCGTATACCCGGATCAGTGTATGTTATGCATGAAATTAACGAGTTTAAATTGCCACAGCATACACACAACAAAGGGCAATTAATTTATATTGAGGGTGGCGTGGCTTATATACATCTGGTTGATAAA
>Ga0302233_10001986_pt1 | contig 13397 bp, 10 predicted proteins | sample II_Palsa_N3_1_FD_193516 | JGI IMG/M metagenome (GOLD analysis project Ga0302233, IMG submission 193516) | Peat permafrost microbial communities from Stordalen Mire near Abisko, Sweden - II_Palsa_N3_1 | ecosystem: Environmental > Terrestrial > Soil > Palsa > Peat permafrost | place: Sweden...
CGCTCAACATTCTGAAGCTCTATCCATCACCCAACGCAAACGGCGGCAATCTGACAAATAATTTCACGACGACCGTCAGTGATAAAAGCAATACGATCCAGTGGGATCAACGCGTGGACTGGAACATCAGCGCAAAGGATCAGAACGAATGCGTATAAACAGACGGGATCAATTGAGCACAAACAACTCTCCTAAGACGACCACTTCCAGGTTTCATCCTCAGTGAATGCTTCCGGGAACGTCGAAAGAGTTGTCACAGATTGGAGAAGCGCTCTCTGAATAACCCCATTCATGAGAGACTCCAGCCGAGCCTGTCTCCAGACCTGCGCAAGCTCGTCTACTGGACGTGGGAGTGAAGTGTAACTCCCGACATCCTGCGCTGCCCTCTCAGCGAAGGCGGCGAAATCCCGCTCGTTTGCCCTCCTCAATTGTGCGAGCATCCCAGGCTCTTCCGCGTCCACGATGCGTTGAGCCACCTTCGCCTCGATTCTGCCCGCTCCGAATCCGATGCCTGCACCGAGACCACCGAAGATACCGCCGAAGAGTGCAGCTGCAGCAAGCCCGCTCGTGAGAGAGTTTCCCTCAGCGGCGTTGATCAGGAACTGTCCGAGCACATCGCCGGCACTGCCGACGAAGCTGCCTGCTAACACGTTGGCGAAGAGCCCTACGCTGGTTCTCAGCCCTGCGGTTGCGAGACCCACTCCATAGAAGATACCGCCGGTCACTCCGCCAATCGCTCCTCCTATGGCGGTTTGTATACCCCAGTCCTTCCAGCTGAAACTATCGTTGGGATGCGATGCCGCGTAGGCGGTGGCGCTGATTCCGGCGGCGACTAATGCTCCTCCGATGATCGAGGTGCCGAGTGCCGCGGTACTCGCGCTAACGCCAAGGAAGGCAACTACAGGTACAGCGGTCCCGCAACTTACGACTATGACCCCTATTGCCAGGATCGCGAGACCGACTACGAGGCCCCATTTCCAGGCGGCCCAGTGTCCTGTTGGATCGACGTATCGTATCGGATTGTTCAACTCGAAGGCATAGCGGTTAAAGACTCCAGCCTGAGTCAACTCCAGCCCGCCAGGCTGATTATCCGGCGTAAGGAAACGACCAGTGAGTGGGTCATAGTATCTCGCACCGAAATAGTACAAGTTAGCTCCCTTGTTCCATCCGCGGCTCTCATAGAGGGTCGCCGGTGCCGACGAGCCCTGGAGAAGCACGAACTCGCCATAGCCGGAGTAGCCGATCGTAGTACTCAGAATGCCTGCGGAGTTAAAGACATGAGTGATATTTCCCTTGTGATCGCGACGCAGATATTGAGTCTCCGTCTCCGCGCCCGTTGAGACGCTTGCAAGGGGTCCTCGACCATCACGCAGGCTTAGCGTGACGGAAGTAGAGCCATCGGGGGCTCGCGTGACTTCATACTCGGGGCTTACATAAACAGCCGTTGTCCCATTGTTGTTGATCTGACGCAACCGTCTGCCGCGATAGTCATTGAGCATCTCGCTTACCGTCGCTCCGCTGGAGGAAATTACACGGCGCAGAAATCCGAGACTGTCATATTCGAAGCTTTGCGTGACTCCGTCCGCAGTTCGTTTGTTCGTCCTTCCGCAGGCGTCTGCCGTAGCTGAGTAGACTTCTACGCCCTTGTTTGTGCCACGGAACGCGAAGTGTGCATGAAAGCTGAACTGAACCTGCTCCTTCTGCGTTAGATTGCTGGACGCATCGTATTCATAGGTAGCAGGTGCAAAGCCTGGTGTGGTTGCCGCAGTGAGTCGCTGATTGGCATACGTAAAGCTCTTGGGGGCGGGGCCATCCTTGCCAATATGAAGAATCTGGCTCAGCAGATCGTACTCGTATGCCTCACTAAGAACCGTACCTTCGCTGTTACTGACAATCTCGTTGTACAGCTGCCCGGACGGGTTGAAGGTGAAATCTGCAACGACCGCACCTCCGTCGACGGCCCCCTTTCCATAGATGAGCCGCGACGGAGCTCCTGTCGGATGATAGGAGTCCAGCGGCAGACTGACCTGAGTTTTAGATACCGAAGCGCCGGCAAGGTCGATCTGAGTTAATTGGCTGTATGCGTAGCCGCGATGGATGACGCTCCGGTCCGGCAAGGTCTGCTGCACGATCCGTCTCTGCGGATCAAAGAGAGAGCTGGTCAGAAAGGAGGCAGGCTCGCCGGAGAGGAACAGCTCTGTCCCCACGTTGTTTCCGTAACGATCGTAGCTGTGCGTATAACGTGAAGAGATCGTGTGGTCGGGGCCTTCGAGCGTGGCCTGTGTCATGTGTCCAATGTTTTCCGGCGCCCCCGCATCGTAGACGAGGTGAACGGTCGTCCCGTCACTCAGGCTTTGTTTGACCAGGCGTCCGATGGCGTCGTAGCTGAAGAGGATTATTGCGAGCGACGCGTCCGTCTGACGCGAGAGGTTGCCGGTCACCGGATCGTACTCGTACCGGATGGCCTTGATCTCAGGATTGGACGTAGTGTTCTGGTCTGGATTATCCATCATCCGTTGACGATCGAGTGAATCGTAGACGGTCGTGTTGGAGACGCCAGCTGGATTCGACAGGGTGGGTGGGTCCGTGGTTCCGACAAGCCGCGCCAGCCGATCGAATTGGAAGAGACTGGTTGCGTCTCCATCAGCGGGAACGATGGTGCGGCGCACCTTATCCTGCGAATCGTAAAAGTGATGCTCCTGAACCTGGACATAGGCTGCGCTGGAGCCAGCGGCCTGGGTTATCGTCACACGCCCACCCTGCCCATAGGACCATGTGGTAACCGAGTACTGCTGGCCCTGAGCGCCAGCTGGGTCCTGACGTTGGATCGGCCTGCCAAGAACGTCGTAGGAGATCAATGCGAAGATGGCCGCCGAGTAGTCAGTCGAATCTGTAGAGAAGAATGGCAGACTCTGCTGCACCGGTTTTCCGTCGGCGTTGTAATTCGTCAAAACAAGAGCATTGCCGGCGCTCTGACCAGTCTGGCGTATCGTCTCCCGCTCAAGCGTGAGCCCGTCAATGTACGAGCGTTTCCAGACAAAATCTCTGGCCGAACTGTCGGGAAACGACTGCAAGGACGCGACCTCACGGTAAAGTCCTCCCGAATCATCATTCAGATAGGCGGTGGTTTCGAGGGTAAGGACAGATGCGTCTTGAAAGATTTTCCTGAGATCGGACGAACCCGTGACCAGGGCGGTGAGTTGGCTGGGGTCGGAGGATACGGTGGCGGAAGGAACCGGGCCCTGAGATGAAACTACCCTTCCGAAGCCGTCGAGACCTCTGATAAATACGGACCCGTTGGGATCGCGGCGCGCGACCTCCACGCCGAACCTCGGGTCGTACCCATAGGACGTGGTGAGAGCCGCTCCATCATTCGTCGGGGGCAGAGTGACCTTCATTTTGAAGGTCTGGTACTGCAGGTCGTACTCGGTCGTCGTGACGGAGCCGCTTGGCCCTGTCTCTGCGATCCGGTTTCCATAGGAGTCGTAGGTGTAAGCCGTGGTCAGAAAGACATTGTTCGTATCGTCCCAGGACGCTTTCGAAGCGAGGTTATAACTGGAACTTGCGAAAGTCTGTTGTTCCAGCCGTAGATCGCCAGGCAAAAACTTCGTCACATCCGGATCATTCACATGGTCGCTGACCTTTGCATAGAGAAGAAGGCCCAGCACCCATCCGCCATCGAGGAGGATGTCGTTCTGATAAAGATTGTGGCGGTACACTACCTCATCCTCGTACAGCGGCTGCAAGGTACCAGGCGTCACATAACCCAGATTGCTGTGCCACGTGAGATTACCGAAAGCGTCGTAGGCAAAGGTCTGAGCCAGTTCGTAGTCGGGACGGTCGCTGCCATAGTCGAACTCGGCGATGCGGGACAGGGATGGCAACACCTGTACCACCGGCTGCTTCTGATTAGGTTGCGAGATCACGTACTCGAAGTCCACACGCCGCAGGAGGACGTTTTGCCCTTTGGGGACACGCGGGTCGGACGTGTAACGCCCGTCGGCTTCGATCGTGGTCTGCGCCAGGAATCCGGTGAGCGGGAAATCCTGATTGTAGGTTTGTGTCGTGGCCTTGCCCGAGTCAAGACTGGTCGTCCTGACTGTCTTGAAACCCTGCCATCCGCGGCCAAGCATGTCGATGCGCGCGCCTGCATAGGCATAGGTCGATTGTGAGGTGTAAGAGTACCGGTTCAGCTTCGCGACGTTAGTTTTCGTCGCGGATTGCACCACATACACTGCCTGACCGAGGACCGATTGCGCAGGAAATTGAGTCGGGGTGAGCGGATTGGGAAACCGTCGGCCTGGGACCTCCGGGAAGACGGACTCCTGCTCCGGTTCGTACACCTGGGCGTCCGTAATGGGGAGATATTCGAGAGATACGATTCCGCCGAGAGAGTTGGTAATGGACAAGAGCAAGTCGTTACAAGGGCCGGTCGACAGAAGAGGAACCAGCAGAGGAATTCGATTTTGATCGAGATAGACCTGTATCAGATCGGCTTTGCCGTTCCCATCCGGATCGCCTCCGAAGAAAAAAGAATCGGGATTGGCTGCAATAGGCGGGGTGGGTGGCAGGAGACGAAACTGTCCCGACGGGGATCCCTGAAAGATGGAGAAGTGCAACAGTCCTTCAGTATCGGTCCAGGGACTCAGCAGGGAAACCTGGCCGCCGCCGTTGAGACCGATCGGTAAGAGCTTGGCGAGGTCGATTGTTTGATTAGTAAAGACGGAGTCCGGGCCCTGGACGAAGCCACTCGATGCATCGCATAGAAAAGTTGTGAGGTGGAGCGTCGTACCGGCGGCATCCTGCCAGATATGGAGCAGGTCCTGAATGCCGTCGCCATTGACGTCGATCGGCAGGAAGGCATGCTTGTCCAGGCTGAAGGCACCCACGTTCGAGTCGACACGAGAAGCGAAGGAGACCTGATCGATCGCGGTGCTCACCGAGACATAAGAGGTGATGTGAACAGTTGAGTCCGCTCCCCTCCAGACCCTGACCAGATCCATCATGCCGTCGCCGTTGACGTCCATCGCCCAAAAGGCGCTCACGTTGGGAGGATTCGCCGGATCGTCGGTGGTGCTTACGATGGCCGAACTGAAGCCCGAACCGCTTCCGAAATCTGAGAGATAGCTACGGAAGCAGAGTTGATTGTTTTGCGAGTACGCCTGGACTAAGTCGGTGCGCCCATCGCCGTTCACGTCCATGGCGAAGAACTTGAGATGCGTTGCCGGGTCCCATGGGTCGCCGGTGTTGTAAGGAGATCCTGGAGCCTCCTCGAAGCCCTGACCAGTCGAAAGGTAAACAGCAAGGTTCAGGACATGGGTGATCGGATTCTGAAAGGCGACGAGAAGGTCGGTTCTGCCGTCGCCGTTCACATCCGCAGGAAGGACCTGAAACGTCTTTGGGAAAGAGTCGAGAAGCGTATCCGATGCCCAGACATACTTGATTCCGTTCGCCCCTGGTGTCGCCAGATAGACGCTGGCCTGGAGAACCTGATCGTTCCGCCACAGATGGACGACATCGGTTCGCCCGCTCCCTGAAACGTCCATCGGCAGGAGTTGAGGAGCGCCGGGCTGGTTGAGCGAGGATGTCGGCCCATTGGTTTGGAGGCCGGGCTGCGCAGTATCACTCCAGAGAATCGTTGCAGCAACATAGTCCGGGGTTTGTTGTGACGCTGCTCCCGATACCCCGATCGAGACCACCCGACTAAGCTGGGTCGCGTTGCTGGTTTCGTAGTGGATCTGGTACGAACGAATCCTCTCGATCCCATCCGTCATCGTAAGCGAGGTGGTGATTTCGGAGAGCCGTTTGGACAGGATGACTGGAAAACCACCTACATAGGAAACAACCGTATCCGGTCGAGGTTCATAGTGGAACTGAACAAATCTTGCAGGCTGCATATCGTCGCGAACCGTGTAGACGATCCGATCCGGATAGTAGGCCCCCGGATCCTCCGGGGATTCACCTTGTTTGTAGAAATATTCGATGCGATTTCCATTCCGGTCTGAGACGGAGTGGAGAGCCCAGATCCGCGCATGATCGGTTCCGGCGGCGACGATACGGCTGTCCAGTGTCGTTCCGTACTCGAGGGTCTCGCCATCCTTTTTGACGACAGAGAAGCCGCCATCGATCTCCTTCACATAACTCCAGTTTTGGAGCTCCGTGTAGTAGACGGTTCCGGGTTTTCCATATTCGCCTTCAACGACAATCAGCCGTTGCCCATCGAGCGAGTAACGGTCATTGCTGTCATACCTTACGGCGCCGTTGAAGCCATCGGATGCATAGGTCGCCTTAATGCGAGCGATCGCGGACATGCCGTTGCAGGACCATCCCACACCCATGATCCCATTACCCTGGCTACTGCCGTACGACAGTTCGAGCTTCGGAGTCATACCCGCGACTCCCGGTGGAAGCTCCAGTGGAATCCTTATCGTGGCTTGCCCCCCCGCGTCGACCTGAAATTCCGGTTGCGAAAGCCCGGCGGAGGAGGAAGAAGGAACGAGTTGATGGCCGGACGCGGAGGAGATTTCCATGTTTTCGAGAGCGGAAGCTTGGGGCATGATGAGCGGGCCTAACCTTTCGGCAGATAAGTTGTACGAAGACACAAACTCCCTGACCACCTGTCAGGTGGTTGACGGGCGACGAGTCTCTGAGAGCAGAGCACGTCGAGACAAGAAGCAGCGATCACCTGGAGTCATAGAAATCATGACTCCAGGTGGACTTTGATCTGCTTTACGTTGTTTTGAACTGGTAGGTGGTCCCGGAGTAGGGATCGTAGTCGGCCTGAGCGACAAAGATGCCGGGATCGTTTAAGACTGGATAGAGGGAAACGTCCATGTCTGCGTGGCTGCCACCGTCGGACCAGATGAGGACTCCTGCAGAACTCGTCTGAAGAACGCTGGAGTGGACGCATCGATAGGAGGAAATCGATGGCTTGTCATATCCTATTTGACCGACTGCACCGATACTAACGAAGTTATCGGGAGGTACCGGGAACCAAACGGAGCCATCGTTATCGCCCCCGCTGCCCTTGTCATTCCAAATCAGCCTGTAGTCGATTGGCGGTTTGAGGAGCGTGTTGTCCGGGTCGTTCACACTCCTGACGGTCAGGGTCGTCCCGCTTGGATCGCCATAGTTACCCTGGGCATAGTCTCCAATAATGAAGACTCCTCCCGCAGGCACCGGTCGCCAGAGCGTGACGTCCATGTCTGCGCCGCTGCCCGCATCGTTGTAAATCCAGGAATAGCTGCTGGTGTTGCCCAATACAAGATATGGTTGGCCCTTCTCGGTTACAGGGGTACGGAATGGTTTCAGGCTCGAAGCCTGAATCAGGCCTGACCCTTTTTGCCTTTTGACTTGTTCAGCGATAGCGGACATAAACTCTCCCTTGGATGTCTCGTATTTGCCACGGCTTTCCGAAGAATGCCTCGACAATCTATAAGCTTCCAGATCTGGGAGATCAAACAACAATCGGCTGACGAGAATCTTCCGTCTTCACTGACTGAGGGCCCTGCTTCTAGCTTGGAGCTAAGACTTCTCTGCGTGCGCCAAGGGCAAGCATACCCCAGTGGGGATTGGTTTCCGCGAAACTTGTGTGAAAAATTTTGCACATAATTTTGCAGGTTCTTCTACCCCCCTTTTCTCCTATTTCTCTCTGGCGTCCGGAATAGCGATGTTCGGACAGATGTAGATAGCCAGCGTGAAATCAGTAACCCTAAATAGGCAAATGCATTTACCCCAAAAAACCTGAGAATATCGATGCTGTCACAATTATCGCGAGTCTCTGAACGGTCGGCTTAGCAAATATAACAACCCAACAACTGACCATGCATACATTTGCAACCAAGAGAATGGCTACAGGCTGCGGTACGAATCAACGAGCCTTTGAAGGCTGATTGACTATCTCGAGCTGTTGGACAGCAGCGGAGAAGAGGATCCGACTTTCCGTGCGCTGCCCGAACGGTTAACTACCGGCCCTGGGCTATTTACTGGCATATTGCCAACAAGAGTGATCTACTGACAGCCGCCTGCGACGCCGTGGTTGCGCGCACGATCAACGAGACCGTCATTGTCACGACACCGGAGGCAACTGCGCTGGGCCTGTTCGACGTGATCGAGCATCCATGGTGAGCTCGGCGCTCACAATCGTCCCGGGGCTGTCGCCCAGCGCGTTAGCCTATTGGCGACAGTTGACAGTTCGCGCTGCGGAAAATCCCAGAACATAGCTGACTTAAGTGGAGCAATCCTGCATTTCCGCCCGTAAGCGCGCCCGTTGGGATATAACGATTCCAGTTCCTGACCACAACGTCCAACCAACACTTTGGTATGGATTGATACGTTCGTCTAATGGATTCGGAGTCGCGCTTCTGCCAATCTTGCCTTGAAGAGTCACTCGCGCTGACATCGAAAGGACTACCAAATGGACGGCACAAATGGACTGAAAGAGACCACGCGCGTGACCACGTCTGTCGCCTCGAACACGCTTAGCGTGAACGTTTTTACCGCCCCGGGGAAGGCTATGGTCGGCGAGCGGCCAAGGCCCTTCGGCGAACCGCTCGGCTTTGACCCGGCCACGTCAACTCTAATCTTTGGCGAGCACGACGCGGTGCTGGTAGACGCAATGACGACGGTGGCTGAGGCCGAGGCTCTCGCGGATTGGGTTGCTCTGCACAACCGCAACCTGGAGACCATCTATATAACGCACGCGCATTTCGACCACTTCTACGGTCTGGGCATTCTGCTCGACCGTTTCCCAGGCGCTCGGGCGATCGCAACGCCGAAGACGGTGGAGGGCATACAGATGTATTTGTCTCCCCCAGTACAGCAGTTAGCCCGCCGAATGTTTCCTGGGTAAGTGCCCACGAAGTTGCTTGGACCTAAGCCCTATGAGGGTGACATCTTCACGCTTGAGGGTCACGAATTGCGCATCATCGAGCAGGGCCGCACCGATTGTCCCGATTCGACATCTCTACACGTTCCATCGATCGGCCTGATCGTCGCTGGCGACGTTGTGTACAACCAGTGCCGCATGTACGTCGGCGACACCACCTCCGAGAGCCGGCAGAATTGGATCGCAGCGCTAGACCGGTTAGCGGCGCTGAATCCGGCGATTGTTGTCGCCGGTCACAAGAAGCCTGGCGCGCCCGACTCTCCCTCGGCGATCCAGGACACCAAGCATTACCTGCAGAACTTTGATCGGATGCAGAAAACCGCGACGTCCGACCAGGAGCTGTTCGATCAGATGACGGAGCTATACCCGCATTGGGTAGCCAATCAGTCGTGGTTGATGTTCGGATTCCCGCAGCCATAACCCACATCAACCGCTAATGCGAATATTTCCTCGCGCATGATGGAGGTTGTCCCTGGTTGAAAAGGTGCCGGAAATCGCATGAACTTCACATTGTATGATCTTGCTGATTCATGCAGGCATGCTGGGTCAGCATGTGCGCCTCTGGCGAAGTTCTTCTTTGCCAGTCGAGGTTTATCAATCAAGGAGTAATCCAGCATGGCCAAAGTCACCGAAATTGCTCCGAACATCTACCGCATCTCGATTTATGCCCAACGGGGAGATGTGCAATTCAATCATTTCCTTGTGAAAGACGATGAACCTCTACTGTTTCACACCGGCCTGCGGGGAATGCACGCGGAGATTCGTGAAGTGGTTTCCAGGCTCATTAATGTTTCGGATTTGCGTCACATCAGCTTCAGCCATTTTGAGTCCGATGAGTGTGGTGCGCTGAACGAATAGCTAGGCGCGGCGCCCGAGGCGGACGTGATTTGCAGTCAAGTCGGCGCGCGGGTCAATGTGAATGACTTTATTGGCCGCGAAGCTCGTGCGCTTGCTGACGGCGAATCGTTTTCGACGGGCAAGCTCCGATTCCGCTATTGCCATACGCCACAATTGCCACACGGCTGGGATGCAGGCGTACTTTTTGAAGAGAGCCAGAAAACGTTGTTCTGCTCAGACCTGTTCCATCAGGCGGGTAACCCCGAGCCGCTTAGTTCCGATGAAGCAATGAAGGCCTTCCAGGCGGGCGTCCTGGCGGAATACGTTCCTTACACACCGCTCACCGCACAGAATCTCAAAAAGCTTGCCGATCTGAAACCAAAAACGCTCGCTATCATGCACGGCTCGAGTTTTACGGGCGATTGCGCCCACGCGCTCGGTGACCTGAACACCGTGTATCGCGAAATCTTCGGCCGGGAGAGGCAAGCAGGCACAAGCCAGTAGCTCCCATTTCATATGTTCATGAAACGGCCTTATCGGACAACTGGTTGCAAACGATACCGAAGTATCGCGCGATACCTTGGTCCAATTGTTTTGCCTTTCCTGGCAGCAGGTATGAATACGAAGGAACCAGAATCAACGGATGAGCACTATTTATCGGAATTGGAGTCTTCAATGAGCAGCGTACAAATCGAGCAGAAGAGCTATGAGATGCCCCCGCGAGAGGGTATCAGCATCGCGCATTTTCTCCCCGTCGCTGACATCGAGCGATCGGCTCGCTACTACGAAAAGGTCTTTGACGCTCGCATTCTGAACCTGGGTGACGGCAACGCGCCTGGATACCTTCAGCTTGCGAATATCTGGATGATTCTGAACGTTGGAGGCGGGCCGACCCCGGATAAGCCAACGGTAACGCTCAGCGTCCCCGCCCCGAATCACATCAACAGCTTTATGAATTATGGAAAAGTCGAGGAGCGGAGTTCATCACGGAGCCGATCCCCAAGTACGGCGAGACGCGCTGCTACATCCGCGATCCTGACGGATATATTATCGAGGTTGGACAGAGCACCGACCTGATGTACGGTTGACGCTCGGCCCGGAAAAAGCATTCTCATAGCCCTGGGCGAGTTGTCGCCCACTCGTCAGTTATATGGAAGTAAACACTTTCTGATTCGGTACCAGCAAACGAGATTCAGTCCAGCGATCTGCGTTTGAGGTGGCTCGGAATCTTCGACTCCGGCAAGATAAGCACGTCAGGAGTTTCGCCAGTTTCATCTCGTGGTGGCATCAGTTTCATTTTATGGGGGCAGGATTTCAGACGCTTCAGCTTCGCGTTCTCCTGCTCCAGCCCCTTCAGCCGCTTCGTCTGGTCCACCTGCGCCAGCCTTCCTGGAAGCGCATCGCATCTTCCGCCAGAGCCGGAGTATCAAAAAAGCGAATGCGGCCTTTCTTGCAATCGTTGATCAGGGGACCCGAGGGCTGAAAGCTGCCGTCGAAGGCTCCCCCCTATACATGAGGACATGTGATTGACCTCAAATCTTTCGACGGCCACGGCGACATCCGAGCGCGCCTGGGAAGTTCGGCCTCGTCAACATCGTCTTCTTGCGTCAATGACTCGGCTCCGCCACGAGTGTCTAACAGGTCAGGATCCCTAAGTCGGCTTATCGCCAGTGATGAGACCGTGGCGCCGCCCTTCCCATCTGTCGTCACATCTCACCGTTGGCGAGCAACACCGCCTTCGCGCCGGGCTGAGTCTCGTACGCCATTGCCTCGCGAATCTGGTCGAGCCGGAAAGTCTTTCCGATCTTTGTTCGAAACAGCGGGTCTGCGATCTGTGTGTGGAGGTATTCGAGCGCTTCTCGCAACTTCGCCGTATCGCGTACGGTTGCACTGTTGAAATTGCTGAAGGTTTTCATCGTGAGGTTCTTCGCCATAAACGTTAATGACGGCACCGAGACAGGCGTTGTTCCTGCCAGGAATCCATAGAACCAGATGGTGGAGTTTCTGGGTAGGTGTGGTGCGATGCGCGTGATGAGCTCGCCTCCCACGCCGTCAAACGGCTGGATGAAACTCGGGATCGTGCATGAGCGCATTCAAGTGGGCCGGCCGCAACAAAAACGGCCGCCATGAGCGGATGCATCGCATACTGAAGGAGGACACGACAAAACCGCCTGCGGCATCCCTTCGCGCACAGCAGAGCCGCTTCGATAACTTTCGCCACGTGTTCAATAACGAGCGCCCGCACGAGGGTCTGCACAACCAAGTTCCCGCAAGTCTCTACATCCCCAGCTCGATCCAACTGCCGCGTAAGTTTCCAGAGTTTACGTACCCGAAGGGCTCCTGCTGCGACGAGTCAACAATAGCGGCGACATCAGGTGGCACAAGAGCAGAGTTTCATCAGCGAAGTATTCCGCTCCGAAGAGTTGGAAGTCGAGTTAATCACACCGAGGCTTTACAGAGTTTTCTTTCGAGACATGGAGATCGGACAACCCAATTCCGAAGAGATTCGCTTCAGAGCTGCGCGAAGAGTGGTCTGAGCCTGTCGATGAGTGCAGCGGCCTGTTCTCGCCAATTGAACCTTCGCTGTCGAGAAATTATGAGACACAATGCGCATATGGGCCTGACCCAGGAAGCAGCGGCAGGAAGCGACTGTCCTTTCGCGGGCGACGTTTATATGTACGGTGTTCCTTCCAAGGCAGACTGCACCTTTCGTTCCCCGGTCGATGAGTCAAAGAAAAGCACTGTTCGCTTCTTCAGGGTCCTGATCCCGCTGAAAGCCACGATGCGCTTCGAGGAGGGCTACGGTCATATTCGCCGCTGGCATTCCACGCCTACGCACCAATTTACATCCCAGTTGCCAGGATTAGGATTCCAGCAGCGCCCGTAACTTATGAGCGTATCTGCGGCTCGACGTGACCACCGCTCCTCCAGCCAGTACGATGTCGTAAACCCCATCGAACATCGGACGAATCTCGCTAATGCAGGCACCGTTCACAATGGCCGACTTCCGCACGCGGATGAAGTGGTGTGGCGCCAGCTTCTCCTCCAGGTGCGCCAGGGTTTCACGCAACAGGTGACTGTCGCTGGCAGTGTGTATGCAGGCGTAGTTTCCCGTGGCTTCGATCCACAAAACGTTAGAAACGGGAACAAAGAAAATCCGCTTATTGTCCTTCACCACAAAGCGTTCCAACGTGCGGAGACTACGGAGGGATCGGAGCAGTGGTTCGAGATCTCGATTTGCTTCCCTGCGCTGTTCGAGAACCTGGCGTGCGTGAACCAGTGCCTTGGCAAATCGCTCCTTATCATACGGTTTCAGGAGATAGTCAACAGCGTGCACTTCGAATGCCCGAATGGCGTGCACATCGTGAGCCGTGACAAAGATATATATGGGAGCGGGGCCGTTCACTGGCTCCACATTCTCGATGACTCCAAAACCATCCAGATCAGGCATCTGCACATCGAGAAAAACGATGTCCGGATGAAGTTCATTGATCTGCTCCACCGCGCTTATTCCGTTCGCCGCCTCGCCTACAACTTCAATGCCGTCGTGTTCGGCCAGATAGCGACGGATACCGCGCCGGGCGATCGGTTCGTCATCGACGATGAGGACTCGCGTCTTCAATGCGAACTCCGCAGTGGAATGGTGATGATGGCCTCACAGCCTCGACCGTCG
>Ga0302233_10001987_pt1 | contig 13391 bp, 17 predicted proteins | sample II_Palsa_N3_1_FD_193516 | JGI IMG/M metagenome (GOLD analysis project Ga0302233, IMG submission 193516) | Peat permafrost microbial communities from Stordalen Mire near Abisko, Sweden - II_Palsa_N3_1 | ecosystem: Environmental > Terrestrial > Soil > Palsa > Peat permafrost | place: Sweden...
ATCACTGAATTGCTTGCACAGTTCGGTCCGGCGCCCCAGGAGCTTTAAAGTACTTCGGAAAAAGCATGCATCGAATATCAATAGAGCGGGCGCTTGAAGCATCGAGTCCTGGTCGGTTTCAGGTCGAGTCATGGCAAGACCGACAGTACCTCTATATTACTGTCCGGTTGCTCGGACCAGGTGGTTTGTTTGTGCCGTCGTTTTGCCGTAAGAAACTCATAATGACGGCGGCACTCGGCGCGGTCGTCGCCGCCGCGTTCGGCGAACTGTTGGCGTATATTGAAGATCAACGGGACAACGCCACAATGTGCAATATGGGCCTAGCGGAATTCGTCTCCGCCGCCGGTCGCACGGCAGGGTACCCCTTTTCGTAATCCAGGGGAAAAGCAGGCATGGCAGAATTTTCAGTGCAGTCAGATGCAGAATATGAGGTTCGCGAGGCACTTGCCAAGTACAACCAAGCGAAGCTAGCCGACAGTGCTCTCACGAAGACGGAGGCCTACGCGCGTGCGGTGGTGCGTCTATCCGAAGATCATCGTCGACATCCGCGCCTGATTACCAGCCAGCAGCCAGTCCATGTGCGCGACCAAGACAGGTTCTTGTCACTGCTTGATTGATCAAGGAAAGCACCGGCCAGGCCGGTAAGGAAAAACATGGCAAAAGCAAATTTTACGGTTATAGCTATCCTGCCAGGGCGCAGTCGTGACTACTTCGATTTCTGCGAGCGGGGCGTGACGGTTAATGCGAGCGGCGAGGCACTCAATTCCAACATGTTGGCCCTGACGGTCTCCGTCGACGCAGACAGCAAAGCCGATGCGGAAGCGCGTGTGCGTCGGATGCATCCCAACTATACGATCGACTCAGCGGCAACTAGTCGTAACGGGTAGGACAGAGCCTGGCCGCCGGCACAAGGAAAACGAGAATGTCATCTGACAAAGTGGTTGCTCCCCCCGTAGTCGATTACAGTGATCCGAGGATTGTGCTGGGTCAGCAAAAGGCATTAAAGACGCTGTATCTAGCGGGACTACGAGAGCCCGGCGTTTACGTGTGTGGCGCCAGTGCCGAACATGAAGAAATTACTTGGCACTTTGCCGAGCAGTTTCAAATGATGCATGCGCCGCATCCGTTGGAGCCGCTTCGAAAGTCGAACGGGTATTTGCCGCTTCCGCCCGGCCCTCGCATCTTTCACATTGTCCGATGGTCGAGGCTGGATGCTTGGAGGCACCCGTTTGAGATTCAACTCCTCGTGACAATCAGCTCCCCGACGCAATCGCCGCCTGCGACGTCCAATGCGGCGCCATCGGCTGGCTAGCGCCAAGGATATCTGGCCGAGCGCGGTCTGCCGATCGCATCCGCACGCTGGAACCCGAAGACTCCGTTGGTCGGTAGCCTCGAGTCGGAGACGGTGGATGGCATCACCGGTACGCGACTCTGGGCCATCGGCGCTTCTTTGGGGCAGCGGCCGACGTGATCCATGCCGAGCATCCGGTGTTGGCGGAAAAGCTGCGGCTTGCCAGCCCGCACTGGATGCGTCATACGCATGCCACCCACGCGTTTGCACGCAGTGCGGAATTGACGACGGTCAGGGACAACCTGCGGCATGCATCGATTTCGACGACGTCGATTTATCTGCACGGTGACGAGGTCAAGCGCGCGCGGCAGTTGAGTGACGCGTTTTCAATTCGAGAAATTACGCAAGCCGAAGCGGTATAAAAATTACACACCGAGTCAAGTTTATTTCGACTACCGTCGCTTTTAGGCAACACTTCAATTTAGGTAAAAATTGCCGATGCCCGCCCAGCGGGCACCTGGTTATTTATACAGCAACATTGTCCACATTTCTACATGTGGTGCCTTGACCTCCATTTCAACGCTGCATATAGTGGTTTAGCACTCTCCGTGGCAGAGTGCTAAAAGTCAGATTGCGCCACTTTTCTTTTTTTGAGAGGGCCAATCATGGCTGACAAGCATCAGGTTATTTTCTATCCCGTCGGGAACGGCGACACCACGCAGATCATCCTGTCGAGCGGGCGACGCGTCCTCTTCGACTTTTGCCATCGTGAAAAGGCGGAAGATCCCAGCACGCCGGAAATTGATCTCAAAGCCCGATTGAAAGCCGACCTCAAAAAGGCCGACCGGGATTATTTTGATGTCGTGGCGTTCACGCATGCGGATCTGGATCACATCCAGGGCAGCACGGAGTTCTTCGAACTGCAGCACGCGAAGAAATACCATGGCGAAGGCCGCATCAAGATTCACGAACTCTGGGTTCCTGCCGCGATGCTGGTGGAGGAGGCTGACAAAGACCACCAGACCGAGGAATTCGTGTTGCTTCGCCAGGAGGCACGGTATCGCCTGCTCGAAGGTAAGGACATCCTTGTGTTTTCGAAGCCGGAGGCTGTGGCTGAATGGCTTGAACCGCTTTTGAAAGAACGAGGCGAAGCAGCAAGCGCCCGCGACCATTTATTCATTGATGCAGGCACGATTGTGCCGGGCTTCACGCTGGCCAAGGACAACGTAGAATTCTTCTGCCATTCGCCTTTCATCAAGCATTGCGACGAAGGCGACATCATCCGCAATAGGGCTTCCTTGGTGTTTAATGTGCGGCTCCGGGCCGACGAGCAAAACTACGACTATCTGGAAGTGGGCGACGCCACGTGGGAAGAAATCGAAGATATCGTTAACACAACTCGGTTTCACAAGAACGAGGATCGGCTCGCTTGGGATCTGTATAACATTCCTCACCACTGTAGCTACCTAGCATTGAGCGACGAAAAGGGTGACAAGGAAACGGAGCCTAAGCCCTTAGTCAAGGATCTGCTGCTGATGGGCAAGAGAGATTCATACATCGTTAGTTGCAGCAAACCGATCCCAGACACGAAAGATGCGTATTCGCAAACGCAGCCGCCTCACATCCAGGCACGCAAAGCCTACGAACGCTACCTGAAGGAAGTCGACGGCCGCAAGTTCCTCGTCACGATGGAGGAACCGAACGGCAACAAGCCCGAGCCCATCACCGTCGAGATTACGGGCGGCGGCATAAGCTGGATTCGTTCTGAGTCCATCGGAGCACCGGCCATCATTCTAACTTCGCCACCTCGGGCGGGCTAATGGCCGACGATTATCACCAACTGGCAAATGTCGTTGAGGCTGCGGACGCGGCGGCATTGACGACTCCTCGCGCCAGACTGCTTCATGATGCTATTGAGCGACAGCGCGATTTCACTCTCGTACAGCTCTTGCAGCATAGCGAAGACGGCACGCTGAAGCTCGAATGCCTCGTCGTCGATGTTGAATGCGATGGTGTACCGTCGAAGAACGATATCGGCATTCACTATCGGGAGCGCTTGGCGCTGTGTGTGTCGGATGACCCGAAGCGGCTCGTCGACGTCCTGGCGCTGCGCAAGGATTTTCCCGTCCTAATGCACCAGAACCAGGGCATCGTCGGCGCGCCCGCCAGCCTTTGTCTGTATTTTGAGCCTGTCGCGGCGGTGACGCGGGCGTGGACGCCGCAAAATTTTCTGCGGCGCATCCAGTGGTGGTTGGAAAAAAGCGCTAGGGGTGAGCTGCATCCGGCGGATCAACCGGTCGAGCATCTGTTTTTCGCGACGCCGTATGAACTGGTCTTGCCGTGGGACTTTGCCGCGCTGCGCAGGAATGCGGAAAATCGTTTCATCATGACCCGCGGCCCAGATCGCCCCAATGGGGGCTTCACTTCTTTCCTTGAGCCGGTTCCAAGTAACGCCTCGGTCGGGGCCGGTGCCGCCGCGCCGATAGAATTGACGTTACCGCCGATCCTGCACGGATTCGTGGAGCGCGACCCGGCGACCTTGGGGCAATTGGCCGACATCCTCTCTAGACGCGGAGTCGATCTGCTGCCGGTCCTGTCGACCGCGCTACAGGCGCGGGTAGGTGACGCGGGTACTATCGCATCTGCTGAAGATAAATGCACTGTCATCTTGGTCCATATTCCCGTCCGTCGGACGGATGGCGAGGACCCCGTCACGATCACCCGCCGAGCCTTCATGACGCTCGTGGGCGGACTTGAGCTTGGTGTGGCGACCGGCGCATTGTTTTTCCATAAAAATCGATATTTCAGCGCAGCAGGCCTACTCGGCGTGGAACCAGCTACCGCGTGGCGTGAGCAACCAGTGTTTCCGATGGACGTTCTGAGCAGAAACGGCGCGCAGGCGGCTAGGAGGCAGTCGGGCATCGCCGAGGAAGGCCCCAATGCTGTGCTGATCGGCGCAGGCTCCCTCGGCAGTGCCATGCTCAATCTGTGGGGACGTGCTGGGTGGGGTCGATGGACTGTCATCGACAAGGACCACATCAAGCCGCACAACCTCGCCCGGCACGTGGCTTATGCCCAGCATGTCGGAGAGTCCAAGTCTGAAGTCGTGGCAGACCTGAACGCTGCGGTCACGAGCGGTGCCACGGTTGTCACACCCTTGAACGCCGATGCCAGCGACTTCGAGCAAAGCGCAGTCAAAGGCGCGCTGACTAGCGCGCAACTCATCATCGATGCGTCTACGACGCTTGAGTATCCCCGCGCAGCAAGCGCCGTCGATACGTTTGCCAGGCATTTATCAGTATTCGTAACGCCGAGCGGCAATTCTGCGGTGCTGCTCGCCGAAGACGCTCAGCGCTCACTTCGTCTTCGGACATTAGAGGCGCAGTACTACCGCGCCCTGATTGAACAGGAATGGGGACGTGACCATCTCGCAGGAAACGCCGGTTCGTTCTGGAGCGGGGCAAGCTGCCGCGACATTTCCTTGGTCATGCCGTATTCGCGGATCATGGGACAGGCCAGCACGCTCGCCGAACAGATCGCACTGGCGGCTGCGCACGAAGATGCATTGATCCGAGTCTGGCAGCGCGATCCAGTCCGCGGCTCAGTAGCAGTTCACTCGGTACCGACCTTTGCGGAATGCCGGATATCACTCGATGACTTCGATCTATTCGTCGACGCCGGCGTGGAGCAGCAACTTAGGGAACTGCGCTCGCAAGGTTTGCCAAACGAAACCGGCGGCGTTCTGCTCGGCTACTACGACTTCAACATCGGCGCTGTTATGGTCGTCGCGGGCCTGCCAGCGCCGCCGGATAGCAAATCCAATCACGACTCGTTCGAGCGCGGCGTAGCTGGCTTGGCAGAAGCCGTCGCCGAGGCCTCCAAAAGAACGGCCGGCATTGTCGGCTATATCGGCGAATGGCACAGCCACCCTCCAGGGTGCTCGGCGTTGCCCAGCACGAATGACGTTGTACAACTCGTCCATCTGGCTCTAGGCATGGCCGATGACGGCCTGCCGGCGGTTCAGCTCATCGTTGGCGAACACGATCTGCAAGTGCTGCAGGGAATGGCGAAATGAGCCTCCACACCGATGTGTCGGCCAAGCCATTGCGCACGAGCATCGCGTTCGGGCTATACCGTCACCACGGAGTATGAAGGATGAAACATACTGAGCACCACAGCAGTAAAACGTTGAAATATCGCAATCTTGCTTGGCTGGTCGCCACGCTGGTGCTCGACGTTCTTGTCTTGCTTGTCATCGCGTTCCACACCGCGATGGAAAATCTGACGCCAACCACAGTAATGGCCATCCGTGCGAGTTTGACCGCGCTGCTTCCCGTGCCAGTTCTTATCTTCTCATCGCTGGTTTCCGCAAATTTCAAGGCTGTCCTTGTATTCTGGCGCTTCAGACATCCCCTGCCTGGGGCACGGGCGTTCTCCGTCCATGCCGTCGCCGATCCACGCATCGATCTCGTCGCACTGCGGAAAAATATCGGTGAATTCCCCACGACCGAGAGAGACCAAAATGTGAAATGGTATGGGCTGTATAGGCTAGTTGACTTAGACCCATCCGTCGTGGATAGCCATAAGAATTTCTTGCTTTTCCGTGACCTCGCCGCGATGTCACTGCTGCTTGTTGCAGCAGTGCCTGCGGCCATGTATTTCGCAGGCATCGACGGCGCCCGGATGCAAACCTCCGCCACCTTGTTTCTGGGACAGTATCTTCTGACGGCGTTTGCCGCAAGAACCGCCGGCATCCGCTTCGTTCAGAACGTCTTGGCCGTTCATTCCAGTCGCAAAGTTTCCGGATCGAAGCCTCAGACTCGCAAGACCTTACCAAAGCGGCCGGAGACAGCCTAGATGATGTCACTGTCGATTACTGCGCGAGTTTCGATCCAGCTAGCGCCGACCCGCTCTCTGCAGAGCTAAAGTAGCGTACAGATATCAGGAAGTAAAAATGAAGCGAGACTGGGATCTTCTGATGTTGCCCCCGTATAACCGGACATGGTCTAGCGCTTAATTGGCGTCATTTTTCCGAGCCTGACGCGCCAGCTCCCTCCTGAACATGCGAGGCGATTTCAGTTTCAGTGCCGAGTGCGGATGAACCTCGTTGAAGTGCGTAAAGGCGTTCGGCAACTGGGCGAGTACGGCATCAGCAGTGCTGCGGTCCATCTGGCTGACGTAGTCCCTCTTCAAGGTGTTCACAAAGCTCTCGGCCATGCCATTGGACTGCGGGCTGCACACAGGCGTATGAATCGGCGTGATGCCCAACTGTCGAGCAATAGCATGGGTTTCATGGGCTCGATAGGCGCCGCCATTGTCTGCCAGGAACTGCAAACTTTCCGGACAAGCTTCGACGTTGCCGAATCGCGCTTCGACGGCTTCGATCAACATTTCACGTACTGGCTCACCGGGCAAACCGCGTCCAGGCCAAGCACGCCACGCAATGATCTCGCGATCACAGCAGTCCTTGGTGAAGGTGCCCGTGACGGTTTGACCGTTCTCACATGCAATCTCGAAGCCGTCGGAGCACCAGCGCGTGTTCGATTCCAGCACGGCAACACGACCCTCGTGGGGGCGGCTACTGTGCCGACGTTTGGGCGCCTTAGGCAGCAGGAGCTGATACGCCTTCATCACCCGATAAAACCGCTTAGGGTTCACCGGGCCAAGTCCGAATAGCGCTCGGGTGCGGTTCACCAGGGCACCCGCACGTCGATAACCGTAGGTCGGCAATTCTTTGATCTCGGCACGCACCGATTCCACCAGAGCAGCATCCCCAGCCGGGTCGCGCACTCGCGCCGCACGACCATCAACCCAGTCCTCGCTGCGGTTCAAGCGCTCATGCACGTGCGAGCGGGCCACGCCCAACGCCCGGCACACCGCCTTCACGGCTCGTCCTTGCTCAATAAGGGCGAGCGCGCAATCCACTTTTTTTCTCGAGCAATTTCGACGGCCTCCTTGAGAATCTCGTTCTCCATCGTTTTCTTGCCCAGCAAGCGCTGGAGTTGAGCAATCTGCGCGCGGGCTGCGGCCAAGTCACTGGCCGGCACCACCGATTCGCCAGCGCTGACCGCAGTCAGTGCGCCTTCACGCTCAAGCTTGCGCCAATTGAATAACTGGCTGGCAGCAACGCCGTGCTGACGGGCCACCAGCGAAACACTCATACCGGGTTCGTAAGTCTGGCGAACCAGTTCGGCCTTCTCGGCAGGCGACCAACGCCGACGGCGCTCTTCGCTTACCGTGACCACTTCGATTGTCGATTTGTTGTGGGTACTAGTCATAATCACAGTCGTATTCCTATGCGTAAAGATAACGCATAAACCGTGTCTGGTGATTCAGGGGGCTATCTCACTTCTGCGAAAGCAACTGACAGAAATAGAAGAGGGGAGCGACGCGCTCGCAGATATCCCTGCCACGCCGAAATGGACGGATGAGCTGACGTGGGAAGAGTACGACCGCCTTGCGAAAGAACAAAGGGCGATTGAAGAGCGCATCGCTGGACATCTCGAACTGCTCATTGACAGTGGCTATGTGGAAGGTCTCAAAGTTCTCCGCGGCGCGGATAATCACTTTTCGTACGGCGTCTCTGCACCGCGTCTTACTATGGCCGGCCACGATTTGCTCGACACCATCCGATCTGTGACTATCTGGGAGTCGATCAAATCAACCGCGCAGAAGAAGGGCATTGAGTTAACGTTCGACGCCATTAAGGCGCTCGCGGGGTTCGCCTTGAAGCAGGCGCTGGGCGGATAGGAAATGCGCGGCGCGATTTTCGCGTGCGCGAAACTGGGAAAAGGTATGAGCGCAATCACAATCATTGTTGACGTTAACCAGAAACGTTCGGTATGTGATGCTTACGACGCGTGGTGCCCTGCAGGAGGTGGGAAGATCGTTTCACTACTTCCACAAAGTGCTGGCTCGGGCAACACGATTCGATTCTCATGGGTACCGGAAGAATTTCTGTCTCTCCTCAATGATGCTGGGATTCCGTACTTCCGGGAAGATTGAGGAAGCCAGCCGATTAATATTCCCGGAGAAATAACGCCATACTCAGATTTTGATGAGGTCAGATTCTTGTCTGTTCATCAAGAATTTGTCGACTACCTCAAGGGTAAAGGTTTTCCGTTTCGGAAAAGTTGATATTTTCGCCACCATGTGGCGGCAGCGTCTGAGAAGCAGCACCAATAAGACACCAATGAAAAGAGGAAAAGAATGGGTTTTCAACGAGAAGTGCGAATTGGGTTTCGGTCGCAAAATGAGATCGAGCGCGAGGCATGTGGTGAGCGAGTAGATGCCCTGTTGAGCGAACTAGCAGCAGAGATCGAGCGTATGAAGGAACTACAGGACGGAAAATATCGCTCGGTCGACTTGCATGCTTTGGAAGAAAAGTTACGCCGGCTCGCTGATCACGCCGAGACTCTTATCTAATCTGTTCGATGACAAGCTGCCAGAGCTGCTCGGCGACCCCTTCGTGCGTAAGCTTCTGGTCTTGGCCCGACCGGTTTGTCATCATTCCTTTTAGGTACATCGACTGCTCATTGGTTTCGACACTTAAAATTTCGTTGAAACTGTTGTCTTGGGCACTGTCATTTCCAGAATAGCCAATCTGTCCTCGTGATCCGTAGGAGTGTGTAATCCGGATGTAGCATCCAGCCACCCTTTTGCCATTTAGATAGATGGTTCCGGTAAATCCAGCATCCGACGTGCGACGAAACCGGCCTTCGTATCCGGGGTTGCGTGAAGCTAATTCCTGCAGGGAATTCTCAAAAAACGAGGCAACGTAGCTGAAGGCTTCAGTGAGAAAATTGTCGCGATCAATATCACGGAACTCTTTAGGCAAGGACAGCGTACCGGAGCGGGGGCGTGCCGGCGCAACAGTATCTACCAGATCAGACGATTGGTGTACGTGAGAGGTGGAGGCAGTTCGCGTCTTACCTTTGATTAGCTCGGTGATCAGTTGGCGAAGCGACTGGACGACATCAAGAAACGCGTCGTCAAGAGTCGGCCATTTAATCAACGGCTTCCCATCTTTTGGTAAGGCTTTGAGTACGCCGAACTGTGACGATGTCCAGTCACAAGGGCGTACGATTATCGGAACCACGATTGCTGATCCCGCTTGATGACGCTCCATAGCACGCTGCATCTCGATGCCATAGCAGTAATCTGAGTTCATGAAGTCTGAGCTGACCAAGAGGATGATTAGATCGGCCGCATCAAGTTCAGCGCTGATGTGCGCTTCGATCTCACCCCCAGGTGGAATCCGGTGGTCGGCCCAGATGTCCACAAGCCCTTGCCGGCGGAGTAACGAAAGGTGCTTGTTCAGTTCCGCGCGATACTGCTCGTCTGAGTGACAGTACGAGACGAAGGCTCGAGTCATCATCTATTCAAGGCCGGGGAGAAGATATAATTTTAGTAAGAATAGTATTCGGCCGCCGAGCGGCCGCGACCTTCATCCGCGCAGCGACACGATGTTCTCCGCGCTCGGTCTATTCCTGTCGAGATCAGTACGCATCGCATTCGAGCGGCTTTGACCATAACCTAAAAATTCGGTTGATGTAATGATACATCAGAGTCAAAGCTACACGCGCCTCTCGACAGGCGCAAAGCCGATTAATGCAATTTTACATAACAAATATGATAAATTATTTTCGGTGTACTAATTATTAGAGATCTATCCCTGACCAGCCGAACCCATTTGATCGGCCGACGACGAACTTCTCCTTTCGTGGAAATCCAAGAGCAATGACTGCTCTAAAATGGATGGCGTCGCTGTCTGCTACCTCGGAGCAGGCGCCACAGTCACGGGTTTAGCGTGACAAATCAGAACTCAATGCCATAAAAATCCGTCGCCCCCTTCACTCATCCGATCGAACGTCGAGACCAATGGCAGGGGACGGTCCACAACGCGTGTTTGTGCAGCTCGAGATCCGAAATTGCTGAATAGCGGTAATTGCGAGAGCATGGACGGATCTTTCCTGCAGGTTTCCGCTACTTCTGTTTGGCCTGGGTATTCGGGCGCTCAAGCACTCTCCGAATGCCCGTTTTGACCGCAGACTCGCGAGCCCCAAAGCCCTCAAAACTCGACACCGCCTGCGGGACACCTTTGGGTACCAGAACTAGCTCTAAGCCCAGGGCGTCTGCCACCGACATCAGCGTGCTCACTTTGAAATCGCGTTCGCCGCAGAGCACGTGACCCATCGTGCGTCGCGAAACACCCGCCGACTGCCCCAGGACGTCCTGAGTGATGCGCATCAGTTTGGCGCGCGAGCGGAGTGTTTTCGCGACAACAAGTAGGTTTTTCATGGAAAGTAACGTAGGATTTCTAACCAAAATAATACTTTATTGTGCAAAGTTCATCAAGGCAACAAACTTGTTAATTGGTTTAACAAACCACTCGGTTTGCACATTTCGAACTGAGTTTCTGATTTTCCAACCCCGTAGAGCAGTCATCGTTCGAAGTACGCGCGTCTAGATTTACATGAAATCCGACCTTCGCTTGTATCTCGGCATGTTCGACCCCGGATATTTGGGGTGCCTACGTCGTTGTTGACAGCTGCCCCTAAGGTCAATTATTGTTTGACACATGAACTTGCATTTCCTTGCCCTCACGACCGCGACTACCACCACGACCACCTTCTTTGGCGGGTCTTCGGGAGGTCGTGCGCGATAAGGTAACGAGATGCGACTTCAGAAGGCCCCGCCGGCGACGGACGGGGCCTTCTGTGTTTACGGCCCTCCGTCACGGTTTCTCAACTAAACGGAGAGCGTTGTGAACGATCTTGATCATCGGCAATTGGGCAACAAGCTGAATCTCTTCCATCAACAGGACGAAGGGCCAGGCATGGTGTTTTGGCATCCACGTGGATGGGAGCTTTATCGCATAGTTGAAGATTACATTCGACACCGAATGCGCGCCGCTGGCTTTCGCGAGGTGAGAACGCCACAACTGCTGGCGCGCTCGCTATGGGAACGCAGTGGGCATTGGGACAAGTTCCAGGCGAATATGTATTCGGTCAACGAGTCTGAAGAGGGGCGACCTTACTGCCTAAAACCTATGAGCTGCCCATGTCACGTTCAGATTTTCAATCAACGTGTCCGTTCATATCGTGATCTGCCCGTCCGATATAGCGAATTTGGCGCCTGTCACCGTGACGAGCCTTCGGGATCGCTCGAGGGATTGAAGCGTACGCGTGCCTTCACCCAAGATGACGCACATGTCTTTTGTGCCGAAGACCAAGTGGAAACGGAAGTGGGGAGGTTTTGCGATTTACTCCGCCTAGTCTATGCCGACCTCGGATTTTCGACGTTCCACGTCGTGTTGGCAACGCGCCCCGAGTTACGGGCGGGAAACGACTACGTCTGGGATCGTGCAGAAGCGGCGCTTGCCAAGGCCGCAACCTCCGCCGACCTCGAGTTCAATATCCGTCCGGGAGAAGGTGCCTTTTACGGCCCCAAGCTGGAATTCCATCTCACGGACAGCCGGGGTCGGAGTTGGCAATGCGGAACGATTCAACTTGATTTCGTCTTACCAGACCGCCTTGACGCGACGTTCGTCAATTTCGAAAACGAGCATGTGCGCCCGGTAATCATTCATCATGCGGTCCTTGGAAGCATGGAGCGCTTTATTGCCGTGCTTCTTGAGCATTACGAGGGCTGGCTACCCGTATGGCTTGCGCCCGACCAGGTTACGGTGGCGACCGTATCGGATCGTAGTGCCGAATACGGACGACGCGTTATCGATTTGCTGGAAGACGCCGGGCTAAGAACGCTGTTCGACGACAGGTCCGAGCGGCTCGAACGGAAGGTCGTCGACGCACGCGAGCAGCGGATACCTCTTTTCATAACGGTAGGAACGCGCGACGAGCAGAATGAGACGATTTCCCTACGACTTCGAGATGGCACGCAGAATACCCTCTCGATGTCTGCGGGCCTCGAACGTCTGTGTGAGATTGGGCGGGCACCCACGAAGATGCATTTGAATGGCAAGCCGCGGAGGTAACGTGGGTACCCGGACGGGAAGGGCTAGGTCGGTCTTTCCCGTGCCAGTGTTCGTCGGGACAAAGCTGCAGACATTGAAGGCCTAAGTCCGGCAGATTCTGCTGAAAATTCTTGATTAGCATCTCGCGAGGTTTTGCGGAGTCGCTCTAAAGATGGCACATTTCGACGCGCTGTCACCCAAGAAATAGCGGCTGCTTCGCGGCAGCCCTGGCGATAGCACAATAGCCTTAATTTGACGGCTACATTCATGCCGCTGGAGCGTGCTGCTTGCACTAAAATGAAATTTCATCTGCATCTGCATCTGAAGCACTCGCTACGCCTTAATTCGACACCCCCTATGCCAATGCGCCAAAAATCCGTTGATGCAAAAACAAGCGCCGCACAATCCTCGTCGAAAGCCTGCGCTTGCCGAGCAGCACCATCGCCAGGAAGGAGTCCACACAGGAACGGCTGAGCGCATCCGAAGCCGATCGCGTGGCGCGTGTCCTGATAACCTTCGCTCACGCACGGCACGTTTTCGAGGATGCCGGCAGTGCAGCCGAATGGATGAAGTCTCCGCACGCCGAGCTCGACGACGAGGCGCCGCTCTCTATGCTCGACACGCAGCCCGGCTTCGACCGCGTTCGAGATCTGCTAATCCGTATCGAGTTCGGGGTAGGCGTTTGAATGCCTACAGGCTGCCGAAGGACAAGCCCGGCCGGTATCGGGCTAACGATTGGAGCGGAAATGGCGCGGCAATATCACATCGGCTAACCGCTCGCGACTTGTTCCTCGGACGTACGCGTGTGGAGCATGATCCGTGGGCGGTTTGCCATGCCGAGACTAGCCGTGATAAGGCTTGGTCCGCTCGTCGAAGGCGGAACTAAATTTGAGCAAACCCTGCAGCGGACTGAATTTAGTTCCAAAATTTCGGAACTAAATATGGGAAAGAAGTGCTGAACGAAGCTAACAGCGGGAAAAGTTTGCACCAGCCGCACAGCTTTTCGCATGAGCTACCGGCGTTTTTCAGAACTAAATGTGGGGAAAAGCTGCAACGCATACTTTTCCTCGATTTAGTTCCGGAAATATCCCAAATTTAGTTCCACGCGCTGGCGGGAGGCGACCA
>Ga0302233_10001992_pt1 | contig 13382 bp, 8 predicted proteins | sample II_Palsa_N3_1_FD_193516 | JGI IMG/M metagenome (GOLD analysis project Ga0302233, IMG submission 193516) | Peat permafrost microbial communities from Stordalen Mire near Abisko, Sweden - II_Palsa_N3_1 | ecosystem: Environmental > Terrestrial > Soil > Palsa > Peat permafrost | place: Sweden...
GAATGCAAGGCGCGGTTTTCAGATGCTGGTTCATGATTTCTCTTGAATGTGGGAATGCAGTGTGAGGCACTGCCTACAGTGCTCTGCATCTTTAACATGATTTCCATGCTCGCCATTTTCTGTACCGCGCAACATCCACCCGTCACGGTGGACAAAACCAAATGGCTAAAGTTTCCCTGGTTCAATGTACTTGCCAAAGATCGTAAATTCCGTGATTCCCAGCGGCTGGTTGTTGGAACGGGGCCAATCCGTTAAGGTCAACCGGATAAACCGGCACCGCGTCGGAGGAAGTTCATCAAATTCGGTGTAACTGGTGACCGTATTGTTGCTTTTGTCTACCAACGTAGCGAAGTGCTTGCCGTCGCTGGAAGCCTCGATCTTGTAACGAAACGCCGTACTTCCGGAAAAACCGACGTCACGGCCGTCAAGCACCCTAAATTCAATCCTGCTCGAATCGACCGTATATTGATATCGCTTATCGAACGGTTGAATCCCGAGGAGATCCACCGTAATCGAAGGCTGCGCATCGTCCTCCGCCGGTTCCCACCAGGTGCCATTCGAGTTGTCGAGGGCATAGGCGGCATCACGACCGGCACGCACGCTCGAAGCGATCAGATGCAGTGTCTTGCCCACGCTTAGAGGAATGGAACCCGAATCTCCATTATGGGCCGGGTCGGCCACGACTCCTGGGGCCCACTGAGGCGTTGACGAGGGAACGCCGCCACGTACAAACATATTTCCGCTCGCGTCAAACCCGATCGGGTCCATGCCGATCCTGCGGCCGCCTGGTGGCGTTGGGAGGACAGTGAGGTAAAACTGCCACCAATCGCCATTCGGTCCCTGAACGACGCTCCCGTGTCCAGGTCCGGTGACAATTCCGGTGGTCTTGCGCAACAATGGATTTCCCGGAGCATAGGTAAATGGTCCTAATGGATCTCTTGACGTATATACTCCGGTTGCATAAGTCAGCCATTCCGTGCCGGAAGCGCTGAATTCCAGATAATAGATACCGTTGCGCTTGAAGACCCATGGACCCTCAATCCAGGAGTAATAGGTTCGTTCGTTGGCATCGCCAGAGCGTTCCCAGACCTGACTGCTGTCAAATGCGAACAATGTCTTCGGAGCGGCCAATAACCGGGTCAGGTTCTTCGGATCAAGCGGAGCAACCCATACTCCTCCTGTCTCTCCTTTAGCCATATATAAGTAGGGCTTATTGTCACTATCGACAAAGATGTTGATGTCGAATACGTGAATCGTGGTGTACGGTTTTCCGTTCTGGTCGAGCCACGGACCGATTTCTTTATAGGGCCCAAGGATTTTGGATGAGCGATACAGCCGCGTCCCGTTACCCGCCATATAGAAGTAGCCATCGTACTTCACAACGTGCGGTGCAGTCGGAACGGGAACTCCGGCGGGATCAACAGGCGTATATCTCCAGTTAATCAGGTCATCCGAGGTCCAGGGGCCCCCGCCGGTTGCGAACATGTAGTAGCTATTCCCATCACGCACGACAGTGGGATCGCCCAGGCTAACGCCTTGTGGCGAGCCATCCCTGGAGGTAGCCTCAATGTTGAGTGGATTCACATACCGCGAATCCTTGCCAATGACAGGTGAACCGTGATCGCCTGAGGCTTGTGTGTGTTCGCTCTGCGCTCCCAGTGAAGGCGGTGTTGCAGCTGCGAAGTTCATCAGGGCGACGCCCGTTATCTTCAGAAGGGTCTTTCTTGACACTAACATCGTCTGAGTTCCTAACCTCTCGGAGAGCCGGAATCCGATTGCTCATGAAGCTGGATGAAAAATCTCCACGGTCCGCGAGAGGCGGCTCGACAGGCCCGCCTCCCTGTGGAGATAGCTTGTTGAAGCGACTAGAACAGGAACTTCAGAGCAAATTGAAACTGCCGAGGATTAACTCCAAGCGCGGTGGAAGAGATGGTACCGACGCCGCCGGCTGAGGTAGCAACGTCGCCGGGAAGCAGGCCAACCGTCGAAATGGGATTGTTCGGACCGTGAGCTGGTCCGGGAGCCCAGCCTGAGATGTTACCGTTTGGAAAAGAGAAATTTGGAGTGTTTGATATGTTGTAGCACTCAGCCCGGAACTGGAACGAGTCTTTTTCTGTCACCTTGAACTCCTTCGCGAGCGAGAGATCCGCCCTGCGCTGGTGGGGCCCGTAGAGTTGGTCGCTCTTTTCATCGCCGAGAGTTCCGGCCGCTTGTGGCGTGAACGCATTGTAATTAAACCAGTGGCTTAGGGTTGATTTCATAGCGTTGGCAGCCGGGTAAGGTAACACGTCAGGACGGTCGGTTCCTACCAGCGGTAAGTTGACCTGGGCGACCCCATGCGGGTTCTGAAACGAATTGCCTACTGTGAACGGAAGGCCGGTCTGCCAGTAATCTATGAAATTGACGCTCCATCCTTTTGCAAGAACTGACTTCGCTCCTGACGTGTTCTCACCAAACGGAAGGTTGTAAGTCAGGTTCATGGCGAAGCGTTGCCGAATATCGAGAACATCGTTGCCGTAATCGTAATGCGGATCGTTAGGCAGGATTGAAGAGACCGTTGCCTGCGAACTGGCGTTTCCAGTGTCGCCAAGACCGTGTGCCCACGTGTAGTTCGCGTTGAACGCCAGCCCCTGCGTGAATCTTCGAACAAAGACAACCTGCATGGAGTTGTAGTTGGTGATTGCCGTCGGCAGCCAGCCCATGACACTCGTCACATTCGGCAGTTGAGTGGCTGTGAGCAAAGCAGGGGTTGGAGGCGGCCCTGTGGTCGCGTCGTTTGGATAGGGTCCAGTTGGATTGGGTCTGTTGACAGTTGTTTGATATTGCAAATGAGTTCCAACATCCCCGACATAGCCTATTGAGAAGACATTCTTTCCGATCTGCTGCTGCACCATGACGTTGAACTGCTGAATTCTGGTTGTGTTGAAATTCGGAGGAATGTAGGTCAGCGAACCGGAAAGATTCGTGGTACTGGATGGAGTAGGGTTCGGAAGTGTGGGCCAGAAAGGGGCGCAGGGCGAGCAGGTGGTCGCGAAAAAATTGGGAGGGTTCACATCCTGGATAGCTCCTTGAATGGTCGTGGGGTAATACGAGATACCGTAGCCACCACGTACCACGGTGCCCTTGCCAAGGGATTGCGCGAATCCAATTCGTGGTGCGACGTTGGTATAGCTGGTGTTGATTCCGATATGTGGGTCCTGATTTCCGGTGATCAGAGTTAAGGTCGGATAATCAAAATTCGCATAGCGATTGTGCGCTTCGGTAAATGCGGTGAAAACATCGTATCGCAGGCCAAGATTAAGGGTCAGGCTGTGGGTGACACGCCAGTCATCCTGTATGTAGGCGCTATTCTCCCAGGCCCTGTATCCAGGTTTAATGAGATCGTTGTTACGCGAATAGGAGAAAGCGTTGCCTGTTAATAGATCCTCTAAGGAGTTGCCGGTAGATTCTGCGAAGCTGGCGCTGCCTAGGCCCTGCGGACTCTGAAAATAATTTAGCTGTCGGCGAAGAATACCTCCTCCGAGGAGGATGCTGTGGTTACCTCGAGTAAATATGAGAGAGCCCATATATTGGAACGTGTTGTTCAAGTCGACAATGGGAAGATACCCTGAATCGCCCAGGCTGCTGTATCCGCCATAGTTGAAACTAACCGGCATTAATCCCCCGGTCTCAGGAGCAAGGGGAGTATTTACGTTGATGAGTCCGAAAGAGGACGATGCATTGTTATTCCCCTGATTTGCAGTTTGCGTATCGATATCGATCCTCGAGTACCCGGCTTTCAGCTCCAGGATAAGTGAAGGCGTAATGGTATGTACATAATTGAACTGAACCCCGTGCACTTTGGTGATCGAGGGACCGTTGTAGTTGGGTGGACCAGGTTGTACCGTTGTGCCGGCCACGGATACAGCCGGGAATGCTCCAGGTACGACTGTGTTGACGTTGTTATAGGAGTAGCGTCCGAAAAGAACATCACCGTTGCGAAAGTGTTGATCGATCTTCCCGTCCAGAGACAGCGCATATTGCGTCCTGTTGGTGACGCTTTCAAAGTTGTTGGTTATTCCTGCACCTGGAACATTCGGCGCGGGATACAGTTTGAAATAATTCAACCCGACCGGGTTGAGAGCCGAAGCCGGTACTATGGGGCCGCCAATGTCTGAGAAGTCGCCGGGATGCTGCTCTTGATACAGCGTAGGAACCGTGAGCAAGCCCGAGCTTTGTCCCTGGATGATGCGAAGATCCTCAACATCAGCAAAGAAAAATGTCTTATCCTTCACAATCGGACCACCAATACTGCCTCCAAACTGGTTTTGCCGATACTCGGGTTTGTTGGTTACCCCCTGGCGCGCAAAAAAGTCGCGAGAGTCAAAGATGTCGTTCCGAAAGAAGTCGTAAGCCGAACCGTGAAACGTATCTGTTCCGGACTTGGTAATAATGTTTACGATTGCTCCGGCATTGCGGCCCACGGCGGCGTTGTACACATTTGTATCGATTCTGACTTCGGCTATTGCTTCGATCGACGGGCGAACGCCGATGAACCCCTGCTCGCGTTCATTATTGTCCATTCCGTCGATCATCTCGTTGTTGAACTGATCCGATTGTCCGTTGGCCGAAACCGTTGAAGATTGACGACGATCGTCCGGTCTCTGGCCCGAGGAGACGGAGTTCGGAGGACCCGCATTTACGCCAGGCTGAATCGTCACCAGGGATATGTAATTGCGGCCATTCAAAGGCAGGTCTTGCACCGATCTCTCGGTCACGACGCTGCTAACGGCCGAAGTCTCAGCCTGAAGCAGAGGCTCAGTTGCCTGGACCTCGACGGTCTGCTGGATATCACCGGTCTGCAGCGTGGCATCCGCGCGATCACGGTCTCCTGCAGCCAGGCTGAGGTTCGGAATGCTGATGGTCTTGAAACCCGGTGCTTGAATGCTGATCGAGTAGCGCCCCGGCTCGAGCAGGCTAAAGACATAGCTGCCCGCGTTATTGGAACGAGTCGTCGCAGTGACTCGTGTACCTGAATTTGTGATCGTGATGTTAGCGTTCGGTACGATTGCTCCTGTCGCGTCTGTCACTGTTCCGACCACGTCCGCTGTGGTCACCTGCGCGTATGCGCCGGATGAAATAAAGCAAAACGAGATCAGTGCAAATACACATTGCAACCCTGTTATTCCGAGTCTCGGCCATGTTCCAGTGCTCCGGATATGAACTTTGCTGCTGCTACGATCTCTGCGGCTCATGATCCTGATTAAGGGGACGAAAACGCGGAAGACTTGCGGCTTACCAAGGATTTCGGCTGGGCTCCCTGTCAATACCTCAGAGTTGTGCCGTCTTCGCTCTGCGTGGTGCATCGGACCCGACACCGCCAGCGGTAAAAGTGCAGAAAACGGACTCCTCGAGCCAAGTGCCCGAATCGTCGATATGCGCGTAACGAAGGGAAGAAAACCCTCGAACCAGTTCCTTAGAAGGGATGTATGCATTGACTTGCCTCTCAAAAATTGAATCAGATCCCTGACCTCTGTCAGTCCAAAGCTTTGTATGCAGAGAAGGGAATCCTCCAGGCGTTTCGAGTATCTCTTTCTTCACGACCGCCTTGTATGGATGGAAGCTGGGCTTTGCACGACAATAGCTGCAAGGGGCGGCCTCCCATTTCTTGGCAATTTCTTTTTAACCAATTAACACTTTGTGTTTGTTATAGATACGCCGACCCTTAACCTCGCATCGACACGCTTCGATAGCGAATCTCTCAACAGGATGCGGGAAGACGTAAAGCTGCCGATGAAGAACGGCAGCCAGATCAAACTTGCTTTACAGGTGCGCGGACGGAATTGGAAAAGAAGTTGTTAGATAAGCTGCTGAGGGTTACCCGAAGCCGGAGGATTTGATCGGCGAGAACGGGTTGCTGAAGCAATGACAGAGCGCCGGTGGAACGTGCGCTGGTACGTTGACGCTTACGTGTGCAGGAAAAGCTTATCCGTGAGAAAGGTGCCTGAGCGGAGCGGGCTCAATGGCCAAACACGAAAGAACTCAGAAGTGATTTTGGCGCGTCGAGGACAAACCTATCGCCACAAAACCGGTTCCTGCAACCCAATGCTCTGAAACCCAGAAGAGCCAGGCTACTTTGAATTGAAATCCAATGTATACAAATTGCCGCTTGAGGTTTCTGTGTGCACAAGAGGAACGCCGTCGGGCGTGATTCCGGAAAAGTCAATTTTATTGACATTACTACCAGCCGGAAAGTTGTTGAGACTTGCGATCTCTTTCATTTCTCCGGTAGGAACGCTCACTCGATAGATTGGCGTTCCCTCTTCGCGGTAAGCATGGATATAGAGCGCTCTACCGTCCGTTGACCAGACCGGATTAGCAGCCGAGGTTACAGCAAGTGTTTTCCATATCAGCGTTTTCGTGTCATACAGCATCACTCTCTTCTGATCCAGCGTTATAGCTGCGATAAAATGTCCGTCGGGGGACCATCTTGGGCTGTACAACCCTTCGGAGTCGGGCACTTTTGTGATGCGATGTGTCAACAGTTCTATTGTCTCGAGTGAGTTGGGAACGTTTGCCTGTCCCATCAATTCAGGAACCATTCCGAAGACGATGTATTTGCCATCAGCAGAGAAGGAAGGGTCTCCGATGTTCCGATTCTCCTGCAACAATCGCTCCGGGCTGCCGCCACCAGTGCTAACAATATAGATTTGCCACGGTTGCCCTGGTTTATGCGACATCAAAGCCAGCCGTGTGCTATCTGGTGACCATGTGGCTGTGAAAACCTGCATTGAAGCTGGAGTAAGCAGAAGCCTCTCGGACCCATCGATTCGCGCTCTCCACAAACGACCGCTTGAATCCACCCATGCGACCCATCGACCGTCGCGCGAAAAAGTTAAATGGACAGCGGTGGCGAGAAACCCTGGTTGTGAAACAAACTCCTTTCGTTCCAAAGCATATCGTTCCAATGCCGAGCGTGCATCTTGTCCTACGAAAAGGATTTGTTCTCCATTTCGGGCAGGAGATGGAGCTTTGTAATTGATAGGCCCATTGGTCACTCTAACTGGGCTCGAATCCAGGGACCCATTCATTTTCCAGAGGTCGGTATGACTGTCTCGGGTCGCCTCAAAGACAAAAAGCTTCCCATTGGCGGTCCAGATTCCACAGCATTCACGCGGAACCTCGCTCCAGCTTTTTAATAGTGGATGGGCAACGCGTTGATCTTTCGCGATTTTCCAGAGTGACGAGGTGTGGTTCACAATGTCGATAATAGTGAATTGGAGCAGTTTCCCGTCCGGAGACCACCGCGGCCAGAAAGCGCGGCCCGGCACCGTCGCGAAAGGCGTTGAGTTCCCATTTTCCAGAGAAGCTACAGCGATTTGATTCCCGGAAGTATATAAAATGTTCCGTCCGTCCGGCATCCAGGTCGCATCCTGGGCCAGAATATCTGAAACTCTGAAAGCTGAACTCCCATCGATGGGAACGATCCAAAGCGGCTGAAGGGACGCTGCACCCAGGTTACTTCGCACCAGCAATTTGGTTCCATCTGGGGAAATGTCGTCGACTTCGGGAGCTCCGAGTTCGCCCGGAAGCGGGAGGATCTGTCTGTCTCCTGTTGCCATTGAGATCTGCGAGAGCACCACTCGCCCATTCTCGTTCGAAGGCGTGAATAGGGAAGTGCCATTGCTCGCAAAAGCCGACAGGGTTCCCAGTAAAGCATCCATTGGAGAATAAACTGTGCCATCCTGCGTGATTTGGGAGACGTGGTACAGCCTCTCATGAGGTTGGCGAGCGTTCCATAGCTGGACTGCGACTCCAACGAGCAAACCGCCTAATCCGAAACCAACCACGAATATCATGTACCAGCGCCAACTTCGAGTGGGCGGAGTGTCTTCGCATTCGAGTGGCGCCGCAATCACTCTCGATTCGTTTTCGGACACAGGAACGGCGTTAGTCTCAACAGCCGAATTGCCTGAACCACTCGGAGGCCGCGCATCTATGAAACCTACGGGAGCGATGAAACGAAATCCGCGACGCGATAGGGTCTCAATGAAGCGGGGATTATCGGCGGAATCGCCCAAAGCCTCCCGTAGTTTTTTGATGGCGTTCGAGAGGGAATGCTCGAATTCGACGATTACATCTGGCCCCCAAACAGAGTTCTGAAGTTCCTCTCGAGTGACAACCTCGCCCGCATTTTCAAGCAGCACAGTGAGCACCTTGAAAGGGAGAGCCTGCAATCTAACGCGATAGCCCGCCTTCCAAAGCTCACCTGCTTTCAAGTCAACCTCGAAAAGTCCAAAGGTCACCCGGGACGCGCTTTGAAGCATTGGTGTCACGCGAAATGTGAGCCTCAAGTCTTTCAACGTTGACCGGTGGGATCCGCACCACATGGTCTCTTTAGTACAAGTTCTTGACAACGTTATCAAGCTTAGCAGTCGAGTTTAGCCAAATCAAGTCACGTCTGTCAACGAAACCGATCGGTGAGTGGTGTCTGAAAAGTGCATTGGTGGCAAACATTGTAACGGCTTGCGTCGGCTCAGCTGCTCACAGTGCAAAAGACCTATACGGAGAGCCATAAGCGCACCTTGGGTACGATGTACATGCCGCAGGATCGTGCCGGGGATGTTGGGCGGATTGCAAAGGTAAAAACAGCGACGGCTTAGTGAGAACAGAATGGGCGCGAGCGACGCTCCAAACGCATAAAAAATGGTGCTCCGTGACCAGATGGTCCGGGCTGGCTGGTGCCGGATCAGTAGCCCGCGCCCGCGCCGCGAAATCTCCGTCGATGTTACTTCCGAGCCACATCAAAGATCAGATTCATTAGGTCCAGGAACTGCGATGCAGTGATGGATCCGTGGTTCAAGGCGCCAGGACCATATTGCACACCAACATTGTCGAAAGGACGAAGCACAAATCCGGTCTTCGAGTCCTTGCCATAAATTGCAACGGAAACATCGAAGATCGTGGGCCGAGCACCTTTCGGATTGCTGACAGGATCGTATCGCTGCTCTATAGGAGTTGGGTAGAGGACCGGCCACGTTCCACCCTTCTCTGAGTAGCTCGGCAAAGGTTGCGGCAGCGAAGCTCAGGTCGGGGTGAAGTGCAAACGCGACTAGGTTCTCGCAGACAGACCTGCCACTGCTGTGACAGAATGCTCTCGTGGTTGAAGTCATCTCTGGAGGGAAAGTGTATGTCGGCATCACGGCGTGAGTTTGTTGCAGGAATGGCGGCCGCAGTTGCAGCTACGATCACATCGAAGAAGTCTGTAGCGCAGGTCTCTGGCTCATGTCCATTTCGTTTGTCGGTGATCAATGACGAGATATCCCCGGACTTTGACCACGCCTGCTATGTAGCCTCACACGATTTTGGGCTGAGTTGGGTCGAGATTCGCAACCTGTGGGGGAAAGCTCCGACTAGTCTCGGGGACGACCAGATTGCTGAAGCCAAAAAGATCCTGGCAAAGTACAGTCTGAAGGTGACGGACATGGCGAGCCCCTTGTTCAAGACAGGTCTGCCAGGAGCGCCGCAGTCGAAGGAGAGCCCTCACCATGACAAATTCGCCCCTGACGTTGCATACAAGGCGCAAGATGGGCTGCTGGAGAAGCTGATTATGTTGTCGAAGATGTTTGGTACGGATCGGATCCGCTGCTTCGATTTCTGGCGGCTGGAGGATCCCAAGCCATACCGTGCAGAGATAAATCAAAAGCTCATTGAAGCATCGGAGAAGTGCGAAAAGAACGGGCTCATCCTGCTGCTCGAGAACGAGATGGCCTGCAACACCGGATCGGGACCGGAGGCCCTCGAGACACTGAAGGCTATACCGAATAAAAACTTCATGCTCAACTGGGATGCGGGAAACTCGGGTACTTTTCCCGGCGATGTGCCATTCCCGAACGACTATGAGAAGCTGCCAAAGAATCGCATCGGCCATGTGCATTGCAAGAATGTCAAGCGCACGCCGGCTGATCCGAAGCAAAAATTTGAGTGGCAGCCAGTCGATATCGGGTTGGTCGATTGGACGGGACAATTCAAAGCGCTCAAGCGCGATGGCTATCGCTATGCGGTGAGTCTTGAGACCCATTGGCGCGGTGGTCCTGGCAATACACCGGACGAGATAGCTGAGTCTTCGACCCGAATCAGCATGAAGGGTTTGAAGGATTGCCTGGTGAAGGCTGGCATCAGCTGCTGAGGTCCGAAAGACATGGGCGCCATGGATACCTATCAAACCTTCCGGGCCAACAAGCCGCTCTATACCGGCGGAATGATGAATCGCAAAGGCCCCGGGATGCCTTGAAGGCATCCCTCCGCACTGGCAGTTTTACTTCATCGTTGACGACAAAAGCAAGAACCAGCGCATCTTGGCCGTCTCCTCGGAGGCGGCCTTTCTTTGTTCAGAACCTGCTCATAACGCGGCCAGGATGCGAGAGGTAATTTCCTTCTCAAAATCTTCGTAAACATTGCACACTTAACGTGGATGCGGTGTGCCAATCGCTCTGAGGTTTGAAGAGAGATACGACACGATCAGCCGCCTGGGAGAGCGGCTTTTCTTGCGAGCATTCTATGTCGTTTGACCGACATAGGGTTCGTTTTATAGATTTAAGACTAATGATTTCTCTCGTTAAACGTGTCTTGGTTGTCGCCCATAACGCGCCTCTCCGGGTAAGTCGTGTGCTCCTGCTACAGAGCAACGGATACTACGTGGAATCCGTGGGGACTGATGATGAAGCGATGGAACTGCTGGAAAACGAACAGTTTGATTTGATATTGATAGGTCGCAAATCTCAATCTCATACCCAAGGTATCGACCAGCGGATCTCATATTGAAATTGTGGGCGATCCATGGCGAAAGGGAAGGCAATGTAGGCGGCCTCCTTTGCTGTGCTGGAGGTCTTGTCGAGATCCTCGGTGATCTCTATCTTTTTTTCTGTATTGAAGAGGCGGATCTCAGTCGAGACGGATGGCGCTTAGGCCATCCCGCAGCGCGTAATCGCGACTGCAAGTCTTCAATTCGTTCGTCGGGGATGTTTATCGCAAAGGGACGAATCGAACCGGAACAGCTCAGGGTAGCTCTCAGCTTTGTACACGGTGTACTCCTCCTGGCATCTTCGGTTACTTATTCGCCGTTGGCTGTGAGCAACTTCCACATAGTTTTGGAAGCCGAACGTGTATGCATCTTGATTGTCTCTGAGTTTGCTTCTACGAGCCCGTGTAGGACCTCCTCGTATACACCAGCGCGTAGCAAGGCCTCATAGAGAGAAGCATCTTGTGTTGCATCTCTTTTTGTCCAGGATCTTATTCGAGCAACGCTTCTGAGATAGGCGACCAAAATGTCTGTCCTGCCCCGCGCAACGTTTTTATGATACAGCCGACCCAAGTCCGGAAAACGGTCGGCATCCCGCGTCACGACGCGATAGAGCGCCAGTTGTTCCTTTGAGAGCAAGTGTCGAAGATACTCTCGACCGGCTTCCATGAGACCACGTTGCGTTCCCTCACGGAACCAGGCGAATCGCTCCGCAAGCTCCGAATCTGGAGGAAGTTCACTTGAGAGAAGATGGTCGGTACAAGCTGCAGTCATCACCTTGCTGAAAAGCTCGTCCTTATTGGCGAAGTGACCGTAGATTGTCTTGACGGAGACGCCTGCAGATTTCGCGATCGCATCCATGGATGTCCCGGCAAATCCGTCCTGCAGGAAATGCTCACGAGCAGCAAGCACGATCGCGCGATCCTTCTCGGCGACCATGACTGCTTTGGATGTCCGCTTTGCCGCCGTCTTCATTGATGCCTCTCCGCTATTCCCCAAGGATATAGAAGATTCTCTGAATCTACAACGGTCGTTACCGCATCTAGGGAAACGTACGTTGTTGCATATAAGTGGGACATTTGTCCCATGGTCAAAGCTACATAGGAGAAGACATGAAGATCGGAATCATAGGAGCGGGCAATATCGGATCAGCACTCGCCGGATACTTCCACAAACTACAGCACACCGTATGGATCGCAAACTCGCGCGGCCCGGAGACGCTTTCCGATGTCGCTCAGCAAACTGGCGCTACTCCCGTCAACATCTCGGAGGTCGCGAAAGGAGTCAATCTGCTCGTCATCGCCATTCCGATGAAGAACGTGCCGTCGCTCCCAAATGACCTGCTCGCCAGTCTGCCTGTGACATCGCCGATCATCGACACCGGAAATTACTATCCTCTTCGCGACGGCTTCATCGCCGAGATTGATAAAGGTATGGTCGAGAGCGAGTGGACCTCTCACATATTGGGGCGTCCGGTGATCAAGGCGTTCAACAACATCGTAGCGGATAGCCTTCTTCACAAAGGTTCCCCAAAAGGCTCGAAGAGCCGCATCGCCCTTCCGGTATCAGGAGATGATGTCAAGGCTAAGCAGCTTGTGATCGCGCTGCTGGATCAGATGGGCTTTGATGCCATGGATGCGGGCCCCCTCTCCGAGTCCTGGCACTATCAACCTGGTACGCCAGCTTACTGCCCTGATCCAACCATCCAACAGCTGCCCTCCCTATTACAGCGAGCCAATCGAGACAAAGCACCGGCGAATCGAGATCAGGCAGCAAAGATGATGGCGAAGCTCCCCGGCGACTTTCCGCCGCAAGAATTGGTAAGGGTCGCGCGGCTTTCCGCAGGCTTGGATATTTTGAGGCCGAGAAGCTGGATCGCGTTGCTGCGTTTGGTGTTTGCGGTTCTGTGGCCGTTTTGAGCAATAAAGCGCAAGCTAAGTGGAGCTGGCAACGCATTCCGCGGCTGCCTGATCACCTCATCTCTACAAACTGATTTGCGGTTTTGGTATCAGCTCACCGCAACGAGAGAGACTTGTATCGTCAAAGTCGTCAGGTCTCACCAAAAGGAGATGTTCGCGCTTAGCGATCGCCCCTAGCTCTTCGCTGCCTGTTTGTGTAATTGCGCATGGTGGCTTAAACGGCGTGGCCCGCTCGCGCCAATGTGGTTGCGGTGGCCAGCCCGATACCGGTGCTGTCCAGTAACAGCTCCGATAGCCCTACTTGCTCTTGCGCTTTGCATTTCAGCGCCCGATGTCGATTCCGACGAGTCGGTACGTAATGCGTTTGCGAAATCCGACACTATTTGTGAACACGAAGGTCGTGTGACACAGCCTGTCGTTCGCAGTACCGGGCGGAAGAGAGAGAGCAGGAGCCAACATCCTCGCCGAAGCGAACTTCTGACGCTCAAAGAGCAATCTAGGCCATCTCGATCCTTATCGACGGGCAAGCAGCGACGTGAGGCGATCTGGGGTGTTGAGTACGCGCTCTAGGTGCGGATAGCGCAGCGGCCCGGCGTAGGGAACGATGACGTCGCGGTGCGTGTCGCCATCCTGCAACGTTAGACGAAGCGGGGTGGATGCTGAATCTGCAATGGCGGCAAGCA
>Ga0302233_10001993_pt1 | contig 13376 bp, 16 predicted proteins | sample II_Palsa_N3_1_FD_193516 | JGI IMG/M metagenome (GOLD analysis project Ga0302233, IMG submission 193516) | Peat permafrost microbial communities from Stordalen Mire near Abisko, Sweden - II_Palsa_N3_1 | ecosystem: Environmental > Terrestrial > Soil > Palsa > Peat permafrost | place: Sweden...
TGGGCAGCAGCGCCTTCGCAAAGAAAAAGACCACCAGCCCGAAGTCAACACGACCGACTACGACACTGGCAAGTTTGGTCGTCTCCTGCACGACGTCTGCCGAGTCCTCAGTTTGCCAGAAACGCACAGTATGTACACCGATGGTCAGCGTCTTCAAGCCGGACAGTTGGCGCTGCAAGACCTCCTCGACCAAGCCTGGCTCCAGTAAAAGCATCTATTTATTTATTTATTTATTTATTTATTTTCTTCTTTTTTTACTTGTTCTGTTATGTCGTAGTTCACAATTATTTGTCTGATCACTGTTAGTTTTCATCGTCACTCCAGTTGTCCTGCTGAGCGGCGGCCATCGCAGCCGCGGCGGTCCGTGGCGCCCTATTTTGTGGCAGACCGTTGTAGTGCCGATGGCGAGGCTCTGCTGGCGTGACCGTGGTAAATGCGGTCCGCGCCTGGTCCAACAGGGGCGTCCACGCGAGGATCTGGCCGTCGTCGCTGGCCGAGTAGGCCTCTTCCTTGTACGGGTGGTAGACGATCGCGTTGATGGTCTCAAAGTGGGCCGCACGCAGACGAGCAATCTCGTTGCCCTCCCACAGGTTGCAGACCGAGATGCGGTTGCCATTGTGCGGGTGGAACACCAGCGGTGGATCAGACCGGGGCGAGACCGCAAAGTAGACGGCCCGCTGGCTCGCATTGGTGCACGCCTCGTAGTTGACGAGCATGTTGGTCCCTTGCACGACGTCCCACTGACGCAGGTGGCCATCGGTCCCCGTCGACAGCAAGTGCAGCCCCTCGATCGTGAACGAGAGCCCGTTCACCACGCCGTTGTGCGCCGTCGCGCTGCGGAACGTGGCAGCACGTGCAGCCGCCGATTTGGGCGCGGTGCTCAGGTTGAACTGGTCAAACGTCTGCAGGGTTTGGGTCCTCCCGGCGCCCCTGATATCCCACAGCCTTATCGTCTTGTCCGCACTGTTATTACCCCCCGTATTTTAACGGTGGAGTGACGCGTCTACGCTGGTTTACCTTCCCGAAGCAAGCACATACGGGGCGATCGGTGACCAGGCGACAGCGTAAACGCCCTGGGTGTGGCCTTGAGGGAGCAACTGTCAATAAAATAAACACTATTTACTTTGCTTACCCATGAGGGTCTGCGCCGCGGCCCCCGATCGCACGTCGCACAGCCTGACGGACGGGTCCTGGCAGCCCGCGGCCAGGAGACAGTGCTCTGTTGCGATCGGCGAAAAGGCCTCTGTGTGCACCTTGGACGACAGCTCAAAGTGGACGATCGGCTTGAACGTGTTTGTGTCCCACACCTTTGCACTCCCGTCCACGCTCGACGTCGCAAACAGCCCAGTGTCCCACGGGAGCCATCGCACGCCCGTCGCCCCGGCCTGGTGCCGCTTGCGTGTGGCAACAGTGTCGCTCCCGGAGAGCGCATCGATGGCGCGTGCCTGTTGCTCCTCCTGATCGGACTGCTCGGTGTCGTAGAGATACACGTGGCCATCGCCCCCCGCCGACAGCAGACTAGACATGGGGTTAGAAATGGATGAGCTATTGCCCATGTTCTCGTACTATCGGCCTTCGACGGGGTCGCAGTCGAGGGCCCACACTCCGCCCTTCTCCACCGCGTGCTTCCGCCTGAACCGCTTGCGCATGCTCAGGTCCAGCGCAAAGGTCTCGCGCGTCGACTCGGCCAGGCGGAACACATCCGGGCGCACAGCGCCGCGCTGCCGATCGCCCACAAAACGCAGCATTTGCCACAACTTGCGAGTTGGATGACACAAAATGAGGTCATGGCCTTGATATCAGAATGGCGTCATCGGTTTTGGCGCGCTTTTTTTTAATAATTCGGTTTTTTTTTTTATTGCGAAAAAAATATTTGGCGCGTGCGGCGTGCGGCGAGCCACGAAACGACAGCGTGGGGGAGGGGCATGGGGGCAGCCCGCCGCCGCCGGATGTGTCGCATTTTTTTTTAATTATTATTCTATGTGTCTGTGCTGCTTTTGCTGACGACGACAACACAATTAGATTGGCGCCAAACTAATACAAAAAGAGCCACATGCCCCCAAGCAAACCAGCCGCCGCCGCCGCCGCCGCCGCCGCCTCCCCGGTAGCAGCAGCAAAGCGTAACCGGTGTGTTCTGTTGCACCCCTTTTTGCTCTGCGTTAATCCCGTCCCCCCCTTTGAATTTTTTTACACAGGAGCACGCGGACGTTCACCGAGCAACACAACAAAGGACCGTGGACCAAGGATGTACCGTTGTTTTTGGCGCTTGCTCTGTTTCTTGCTCATCTGTTTGGTTTGGCAGGAGGACGCTCGCCTGGCTGGGCTCGTTGGTCGTCACGGGCCCCGCAAATGGTCCGACATTGCGACCGAGCTGGGCAGTCGCATTGGCAAGCAGTGCCGTGAGCGGTACCCCCCCCCACACACACACACATTGTATCTCCCTTATGGTGTCTCTTAGGTGGCACAATCATCTGAGCCCGCACGTCACCAAGCGCGCGTGGACGGCCGAGGAGGACGAGATCATTGCGACGTGGCACGCAAAGCTGGGCAACAAATGGGCAGAGATTGCGCGGCAGCTGGTGGGACGCACGGACAACGCCATCAAGAACCATTGGAACTCGGGCATGCGCCGCCGCAACGTCAACAGGACCCCCGTATTCTTCTATAATTATTTATTCAACTATTGACTATGTATCATAAAGAAAAAACAGGGAGCCGGAAAGGTGCCGAAGAAGCCCAAACGCAAGCACAAGGGCGACGATGAGAACGAGGACGAGGACGACGAAGAGGACGAGGACGTTGACGAGGACGAAGAAGACGAGGAGGAGGATGCCGACGAGGAAGAGGACGACGTCGAGGAGGATGAAGGGAACGACGAACCCGCCATGACCAAGGTCTACAGCGGCAAGGACAAATTCAAGACACCGGCCAAGCCAAAAGCACCAGCCGCGGCCAAGAAGACTCCTGCCAAGACGACCACGCGCCCTAAACCGGCTGCGTTCGCGGACGACGATGAAGACGACCAAGAAGAGGAGGGGGACGGTACCGTTGCTGAAGGTGACGATGAGGACGACAGCGAGGACGATGCAGGCGCGATGCTTGATGAGGACGATGGCGACTACACGGAGAGGTCCCGGATCAAAAAGCAGTCACCCATCGCCAGTTACAAGGCGTCCACTATTGCTCTCGTGCCGACGACACCAACAACCACCTCCAAGACCACCTTGTCTCGCCGGACCTCGGCCGCTGGAGTGCGATCAGCTGCCGCGGCTGTCGCTGCCGCCGCAGCGGCCGCGGCTTCTGCTACCACCAAGGACGATGAGAAGGAAAACTCATCGGCGCAGCGACCGACCTTTGTCGGTGTTCCGCTCTCCAAGCTCACGGCCGCGTCATCGGCTGCAACACTCAAGAAGCCCATTCCCGTCAAGCGTGAGCCTCTGAAAGGCGGTAACTATGAATGCCTGCTTCTTTCTATGCCTATTAAAAATATATGTTTTTTTTTTTTTTTTTGAATTAAAAGGACTGCGCAACCAGTCGATCAGCCCGGCTCTGCAGGAAAATGCCGAGTACCTGCGCCATCTCCTGTCGTCGACCGTGAGCACCCTCGTGGGCACTGCAGCGGGTTCGTCGCAGGGCATCGACGCCGGCATGACTCTGGAGCAACTGCACTGCGACGAGACCATCGACGACCTCGATTTCAAGGAGCCCCTGATGTCACAGACCAGCGGTAATTATTCGACGTGCAACTGTGCTGAGGACAAGAAATGAAATAGAGAACAATCGATCGTCACCTCTGTGGTCAAAGACAAACATTGACCAGGACGACAACGCGTTCCTCCGGTCACTGCATTCGTCACCCGACCAGCCCTTTGGCCACGTCAAGGTCGGCTCCTCGCCCGATCGACCGTCCTATGGCCTCGCCCTCACACCCAACAAGCGCATATCCGTCCGGGTAAAAATTCAAGAAGCATCTTCTTGTTGAGACTGGCTGATTGATAATCACTCTCAGATGGACCCGGCCAGCACGGCTTCGTCCGACCTTTTCTTCAACGACTATGCCATCAACGACAACTTTGCCGGCTTCTCGCCCTCGCAGCTGCTCTCCTTCCCAGACTCCAACAAGAAGCGACGAAGCGAACAAGAGGTGCCGTCGTCTGCCTCCAAGCGATCGCGACGCCGTCTGCGCGTACGCCACATTTTCTATTTGCAATTTAGAAATTAAAATAACGCTTCTACGTAGTTTGAGGACGCCTCCAGCGACGACCACGACGCACAGTCTCCCGTGCCCAACTACTCGTCGCTCGCGGAATCATCGAGCCCAATGGTAGTGCCTTACGTATAAATTAGTATTTTTTTTTTCTCCTGACTATCAAACATACAGAAAATGGAGAGGATCCCGATCAGCTCAAAGCTACAAGGCCGATGCAACTTTTACATGCTCAAGTCGCCTGAAAAGCCCAGCATGTCCTCTTCCGCCTCCTCCTCCGCCAACAACAAGTCCTCCCGCAAGTATGTCAGCGAGATTGAGCTCTCCGAGGTGCCCCTGTCTTCCTTTGCCCTGCGCCAGTACCTCGACGCTGCCAACAGTAGGATCAACTCGTCCCCCTCTTCCAAGCTCAACTAAGAGTAGTATGTTTTTTTTTTCCTTCTTTTTGGCTCCATAATTCCTATTTTTTTTTTTTGGTCGATCGATGTTGTTTGTTTGTGTGTGTTTTTAAAAAAAATTTTATGAAAGCAAATGCAAGTACACACAACGTAAAACTTTTAAAAGTATGTGACTTTGATGCGGAGCACTACATAGTATGCGAGGCGGTACACGACAAAGCAGCACGCCAGCCCGATCAGGTACGAGTTGAAGTCGTTGTAGTCGAGATCGAGCACGTCTTCGAGCACGGCGTCGCCATCGGGGATGAAGCACGTGCCGTCGGGGTACGCCTGCGCGGGCGTGCACGTGAGGTTGAGGCCGTCGTGGAACTGGTCCACCAAGACGAGGCGCACAGCGTACCGGATGGACGAGACATAGTTTAGATCCTGAAGCCACTGGGGGATATCGACCGAGAGGGCACCAGAGAGGGCACCCTGGACAGCCTGGATGGACGACGTGAGCACGACGGTAACGCCAATGTCGTCGACGAGGCTGGCGATCATCAGGCCCTGGCTCTCGCCGACGTTGTACACGACAAACTCGGCAAAGAGCCCCACGAGAAAGTGGTACGAGTTCCAGCGCAGGCCGATGATAAAGTACGTGACGATGCAAAACAGGCCCACGCCGATCAGCTGCAGCGGCAGCTCGCTGACCATGTACGAGAGGGTGAACGGCAGTGGGCCGTACAGTCCGTCGGCGTACTCGCGATCAAACACGCGGCGCAGTTCGGGGTAGATGGCAACGCTGTTTAAGAGCTGTAATACGGGTAAGAGACACACAGAGGGAGAGAGAGAGAGACGGGATAAACACATAAACGTACCCCGATGGGTTGCAGCGTGCCGAATTGATAAATCTATTTTTATTTATTCATTAGATAATCATTTATGGGATACAACAACATACGATGCCGATGCGGGACTGGATCGAGTCATAGTCGTAGCCCAACGGTGCCCAGTACAGGGCAAAGACGAGAGCCACAAACATGGCCTGGTTGGGTCGGATGAGCAGCTTTTCCGTTTGGCGGCTCAGGTTGAGCCACGTGCGGCGCGTGAGGACGGTGAAGGCACGGAAGGACGAGACCTTGCTGGACCGTCGCAGCTCGTCCTCTTGCTGCTTTATCTGATCAGTCGTCATCTCGCCGAGAGGGATGGAGCCAGGCTGGCCAGGCTTGCCGGCTGCGGCAGCGATGAGGTCCGCGACCGAGTCGTCTGCATCGTCCTCGTTGGCTTGGTCCGCTGCTGCTGCTGCCTCGGATGTCCCGGGCAGGGCAGCACCGTCCGTGTTTTGGGCAGCGATCGCTGTCTCGGGGCTTGGCTTGCTGCTGCTCTTGAACGCCTGGACGAGGTCGCGCACACGATTGCGCGTGAGTTCCTCTGCCTCGGCGCTGCGGAGGTCGATGGAGGACATGTCGAGGATGTGGTCCGCGGGGTTGACGTTGGGCGGGCACGGGAGGTTGTGCTCGGACATGTAGGCCAGCGAGGCCGGTGCCGAGCCCGCGTACACGACCTCGCCGTGGGTGAGCACGCAAATGTTGTCGATGATGCTCCAGATGTCACTGCGCGGCTGGTGGATGCTGCAGATGACCGTCATGGGACGGACGCGGTCGCGGGCCAGTGCGCGGAGCAGGAGCATCACGCTCTGGCTGTTGAATGCGTCCAGGCCTATGTGAAAATAATAGTTGGTAATTATACTGAAAAATGTATTTATTTTGTTTCTTGTACCCGACGTGGGCTCGTCCAGCAGGAGGACGCTGGGACGAGAGAGAAGCTGGATGCCGATGCTGACACGGCGCTTCTGTCCGCCCGAGATGCCCTTGACCAGCTCGCTGCCCACGACGATATCGGCGCACTCGCGCAGGCCCAGGTTGTTGATCACGGCCGTGGCCTCGTCCTTGCGCTCCTGCTCGGTCATGGTCGCGGGCATGCGCAGCAGGGCCATAAAGTAGAACGTCTCGGCCACGGTCAGGCACGGCAACAGGGCCGTGTCGTCCTGGGTGACGTAGGCGCAGAGCTTCTTGACCTTGTTGGCGGAGCGCTTCTTGTTGTTGAAGAGGATCTTGCCCGTCTGGACCATGGGGATGAACACGCCCTTGGGGACGCGGTGGGCGATCGCGTTGAGGATCGAGCTATGGTCAAGAGAAAAATAAACTACAAAGGAGATGGACATTATTTTAAGGTGTACATACCTCTTGCCAGAGCCAGAGCCTCCGAGAATGACACTGACCATGCCGGGGGCAAAGGTGGCATTGACGCCCTTGAGGATATCGCGTGGCTTGATTGCCCCCGAGAGGATCGGGACGGGCTTTGTGTGGAGGCGCAGGTCGACGATGGAAACAGCGGGGGCCGTTGAGATGGAGGCCAGCTCGTCGTCCTTGAGGCTGTTTTCGCCGTTGGACAAGAGGATGTCCGAGTCGGCCGAGACACCGTCGGCCCCTCCGACCTTTGAGCCGTTGGGGTTCTTGCCGGCGTGCACGGGGATGCGGATGTAGGTCAAGGCGAGCGCTGCGCCCGCCAGCGCAATGACGATCCAGGCGACCATCCCGATGAAAGGCACGACATAGTCGTTCTCGGCAACGTTGTAGGTCGACAGAATGAAGGCTCCTTGGTACTGGGCGCATGAGGGGTTTGCTATTGCGTTTTCGTTAGATGATTGCGTTTAAAATTAGCATTTTTTTACTCGCGGGATCGGGGTAGGGGCAATCGCCCACAAAGCCCGTGAACACAGCCGACATGAGGGCCCGGAAGCCATAGTTGAAGAAGCTGATCCAGTGGAGCCACTGCGTCCACGGAGGCAGGTCTGAGATCGGGATGAGGTAGCCAAAGGCCATGCTGAGGAACGTGAACTGATGCAAGAACGAGCAATACGCTCTTAAACAACAAGGCGAACGAAACGAATAATAGCACATACGAGGATGTTGGCAATCAGATTGGCACGGGCGTACTCGCGGTTGAAGGCCACAGAGAAGAGAGCAATGGCCCAGCCGGTGTAGTTGCAGAGGGCGATGACAAACCAAAACTAAGCATTTCATATTTTTAATGTAAAAAAAAAAAAGAATTTTGAAATAAATATGTACGATGAAAAAGCGCCAACCACCGCCGGACAGGTCAAGGCCGGGCAGCAGGAACGAAAACAACGAGTAGACGAGTGCGTGGAACCTTAAAAAAAATTTTTTTTAATAAATAATAAATAATAAAGTTCGAAAGCGCCGCTTACACAAAGGGTAGAGCGGTCATGACCTGGGCCAGAACCCACGCGCTGGGGTAGTACATGCCGTCTGCGATTTCGCGGTCAAACTGGGGGACCGTCTCGGCCGCGAATTTCTGCATGTACGTGAGCAGACAGAGGTAGACCTTGAGGGTGACGCCGAAAAACAAGACAATCTCCATTCCGCGGATGCCCGTGAGCGAGCCCGTCAGCTGGTAGTTGATGAGGCCGACCATGCCGCCCAGGAAGATGTGCGACACGAGATCGCCCTGGTAAATAAGTACAGTAAATTGTGGTCTTGGCAGTAAGATAATCTACCAAGAGGCCACGCCAATCACGCCAGCTCGAGATGTAGTTGCGGCGGGTGAGGATGGCGACCTGGGAGAAGAAGGACGCTCGGCCAGACGCCGCTGTTCCGCGCTTATTGCGTGACGGTCCCTCCATCGTTGCCAGAACGGCCGCGGATGACTGGCTGTTGAGGACTTGCATTGGGATCGATGTGGCCGCGCTGCCGCCCTCCGCTGCTGCGTTGTCCTTGTTATCGTCCTCGGCGGGCGCTTCAATGGCCGCCCTTTGCTCAAAAGGAAAGAGCTTTGCGCCGTCGCTCTCCCACTTGTCGACGATGCGTTCGACCCTGCCGATCGTCTCTCGCTCGAGCACTTTGGTTCTTGAATCCACACTCGTGATATCGATAAAGAAATCTTTGTGAAAGAACAGATGCATTTAAATTCTATCCACAGGGTAGGTAGTGGGTCCTGGTTTTGTTACCGGCGGGGTTCATAAACTTGGGCAGGGGGTAGCCGAGATCGGTAAAGTACTGGGACATGCTCAGCTGCGGGCCCGAGAAGGCGACACGGCCGCGGGTCATGAGGACGACATTGTCAAACAGGTCGGTGATGGCCGTGCGCGGCTGGTGGACCGACATAATGACGGTGCGTCCCCTGCGCGAGAGGTCGTGCAGTGTCTGAACGAGGTGGAGAGCGGTGCTCGAGTCGAGTCCAGTTGTTGGCTGTTCAACAAAAGAGTGAATAAGGTGCAATTATTTGTTTTTAGTTTGGGTAACCTCGTCGAGCAGGAGTAGCGCGGGGTTGGTGAGCAGCTGGACGCCGATGCTGACGCGACGGCGCTCGCCGCCTGAGCATCCTCTGGGCGATCCGTCTGCGGCACCGACCAGCGTGTGCCGTGCAATCTTGAGACCTAGCTCCATGATGACTGCGTTGACGAGGTCGTCGCGCTGCTCCTTGGAATAGCGCCCACCCAGACGCAGCGACGCGGCAAAGCCAAGCGTCTCCTCGACGGTCAGGTACGGGTTGAGGTCGTCCTCCTGCTTGACATAGGCGATAAGGTCGCGCGGGAACTGGTCGAACGGCTGCTTGTTGATCGCGACTGTCCCACTATTTTTTTTTTAAAAAAAAGAACAGCCATTGAAGGGATCTCGTTAAAACGCATGGGGATTCGCACCTCAGCTCCCACGAGCCCTCCTCGCCCAGCCGTCCAGCCATCAGGTTGAGTAGCGTGGATTTACCTTTGAAACCAACGGCAGTGCGATTATTTCAGGGTAATTATTACAAATGAGATGGTTTGCGTACCGCTTCCACTTCCGCCCATGATGGCCTGCATTGCGCAAAGAACGACGTCCGACACGAAAGGGCGCAGTCGCAGCCAGGGAGGGGGTCGTTTAGTATTCGGCTTTTGGCTCTTGTTTGCGACACGTACAGAGAGGGTTCCAGGTGCGAATGTCTGCGTGCACCCCTTGATCAGTTGCGTGCGCGTGAGCTCGCCAAAGCCCATGGGCATGGAGGACCGCTTGATGGCCACACCCACGCCCTCAATCGCGATCTCCACGGCCTCCTGGTGCAGCGCGGCCGTCGACATCCTCGCACGTGCGAGGTCAGGGAAGTGAACTGTTTCAGTAATGGAGCGGATAATGATTTTGGTTTTTATTTATTTTATTTTTATCCGCGACATTTACATGCAATAATCATTAGGACCAGCAATTAGAATGCGAATGCTTTCAGTTTAAAAAATATATTGGAGAGAAAAAAATATTTATTATTATTTTTATTTTTATTATTATTTCAATCAAATCGTCCAGAGTTACGTACGTTCAGGTGAAGACGGCGATAACATCGTCATCTGTGCCTTGTACACTGCGCGCCTCTTCGATGGTCGATCGTGGCACAATAGAAGGCTCTGACAAATTTGTTAACTTTTTAAGGAAAAATAAAAGAGGTTACTCGCAAATGCAGGATCAAAGACGGTGAACGAATTAGAGGCCTTGTCAAACGCTAGCAGAACGATAAAGTGACCTTTTTGTTTGCATTGTGAGGATAAAAAAAAAAAACCAGGGCGTATGTACCAACGAAAGAATCGACCGTGGGCGGCGAAAGTGCTCTCCAGAGGGGATCGAGCACGCTCGAGGCTGTCTTTTTCCTCACAGCATCGCGATGCAGAACCTTGGCGTCAACGAGGACGATTAGCAGCTGCTCTTGAGTGAGCATGTGCTCCATCTCTTCCAAGGTCAACCGTCTATACGGAAATCAGAAGAACACGCATACTTGATACTACTACCTTTTGTCAATCCTGCCCGCATCGGCAACCTTTTGAACCAGCTGCAATACCCTCGATCGATCCACGTCCAAGTCGTCCTAGCATCATTGGTTCATTGACTTCAGTCGACTTCAAATGTAAACTTTACCATAGTCGCCGGCTCAAACGTGGTGTAGTGCATGCACTTTACCCCACAGGCGCCACCGTCTGATTGTCCGTCTTGATCCTCCCCCAGCGCCATCAGCAGGTGAACCAGATCGATCGTCCACACGCTGGTCGTCCCAACGCGTTTGCACAGTGCCTCTCTAAAGTAACGCCACTCAGCTTGAAAGCACCGAGTCTGCTGCGGTACCTTTGAAACAATGCAGCCGGGCAGAGACGTCGTAGAACAGTCAAGATGCAGGCGATGCCGCAGTCCCAATCAGCCGCTTGCATCCGAGAAAAAAAAAAAAAAAGGATTCGAAAAAATACCCGAATGCACGTTTCGTCACTGAATGCTGCCCGCACCACCTGCCTTCAACGCACGCGTCGTCTTTGTGGACGAATCCGCTCCTGAATCGACAGCTGTGACGACGCCAGCAACAACGACAGCAGTCGATGCCTTTAGCTCGTTCGAGGACCCGTTTGAAAAGCTCGTGCAAGCTGCGACCCCAATGCAAGTCGACGACGTGCTCATTCCCGTGGCCGTGGCCAGCGTGACAAGGCGGAGCGGGCCGCAGCGGCTGCAGCAGCAGTGGACCGTGGTCAAGACCGACATGGAGGTGTCGCTGGCAAAGCTGGAGGAGAAGCACGATCGCCTGCGTGCCCAGCGCCTCCTACCCTCGACATCGGCAACGGCACCACCAACCTCAACACGCGCAATCGAAGCGGGCGAGGACGAGGACGAAGGGGAGCGACAGCGCAACGCCCGCATCGAGGCCATGTTTGAGCAGTGGGGCGAGCACTCTGCGAGTGAAAAAGAGGACGGCGACGACGACGACGAGCGCGAGGGCGACAACGCACCCATCATGGGAGGACGGCGGCCGGACAAGCACGAGGCCGAGTACGTGCCCAACGAGGACGACGTCATCGCCGCGCAGGTCGAGGAGCACATCGAGGGGCTGGACCTTTCCTCTGACGAAGAGGGGGATGAACACGCGGCCGATGCAGCAAGCACCAGCGCCGCAGCAGGACGACGGCTACACCCGCTGGCCGCAAGTGGCGTCCGCATGCGCCCCGTTCTACTCCAGGAGGAAGACGACGACGACGACGGCGGCCAGTCAACATCGTCCAACGAAAACGAGAACGACGGCGACGATGTCCCCCAATTTCCCCGTGATCGTGCTGTTCCCCTTGGCTCTGACGACGACGATGACTACATGTAGTACAGAAAATTGATGCGAAAGAGAGCATTTGCAGGCAGGCGTAATCTGCTGAAATAATGCCAGTTTATCATTTGCGAGCGCGCTTGCTCGTGCCGCGTTTGAGGACGTCGACGCAGACCTGATGGCTTCGATCGATGGCAATGCCGAGCGGTGTTTGGCCGGCTAAAACATAGCACGATTAGCCCTGGCCATCGCACCTGGAAAAAATGTACATTTGTCCGCGATAGTCGCATCGGCACCTGCGGATATGAGGCGTTCGAGGATGCTGGCGTGCCCAAAGAATGCCGCCGCGTAGACGGGCGTCTGCTTGCTTCGCGTCGCGAGAAGTGGCCGGAGCGTGCGGCTTTGAGCAGCTTCGTCATGTCTGCGTCCTTGTTACTGTTTTGATTTTTTAAGAAACCCTTTTGGACGCGAGGGACCAAAAGGGCTGTATAGGTGCCAAAGGCGTACCTGTTGAAAGTGCCCACACCGGTCCAAAAGTCCCTGGTTTATCCAGCGAATCCACCCGCAGACATGGCTTGTGGGATTTTTAAGACTTTTTATGAACTGAAAAATGCCGCCAAATCGTTCAAACTCGGGAGCCGTGCGCTCGTCCGTTTGTCCGTACGCCTCCTGGTCGCTGCACTTTCCCGACCGCGGTAGGGGGGCAAGGGTCTGCCCAGTCTTACACCAAACGAAAAACACACATTAGGGTACGACCCCAACGACAGGACGGTGGCGCTCATCCCAAAGTTCAAGGCCTACTTTGAAAACTTTGTGGACGTGCTGTGCAAGAGCGACGTGGACGTCCAGGTCGACTTTGGCGAGCTGGTGGAGCACTGCGGCGTGCGCGACCTCGTCGAGACCGTGCGCGATGAGCCGTCGGTCGTGCTGGGCGCCCTCTCGCTGGCCGTGCACGAGTCGCTGGCAACGCTGGCGACCTTGGCGACGGCAACAGCCTCGACCTCGTCCTCCTCGACGTCACCACCGCCCAAGGTGCACCGCGTCTCCCTCACAAACTATGAGCCGCTGACGCACCTGCGCGATCTCAAGGCGAGCCTTGTCGGTCCGTTTCTTTTGCCCTTTGTTGGTGTTTTGGCCGCTCTTAATTTGCCCCGCGCGGCTTGGCAGGCAAGTTTATCGCTGTGAGGGGGACGGTCGTGCGAGCCGGCAACGTGAGGCCGCTGGTGGTGCAGGGCGACTTTCTGTGCGCGCACTGCGGCGCCTCGCAGGTCGTCCAGTTCCCCGACGGAAAGTACTCGGTGCCGACGTCGTGCCCGGGCGCGGGCTGCAAGAGCCGCACGTTCGAGCTGCAGCGCAGCTCTCCCGGCACCAGGAGCGTCGACTGGCAAAAGATCCGGCTGCAGGAGCTCGCGGACGACGACTCCAAGGACTCTGGCCGCATCCCGCGCTCGGTCGAGGTCGAGCTGGCCAACACGCTCGTGGACACGTGCGTGCCCGGCGACGTCGTCACGATCGCGGGCGTGGTCAAGGTCATCACGACCGAGGACGGCGGGCGCAACAAGGAGCGCCGGACCATGTACCTCCTCTACCTCGAGGCCAACTCGCTCACGAACGCGTACGACAGACACGACTTTGGAAAGGAAAGGGAAAAAAAAAAAGTAAAACGCGCT
>Ga0302233_10001998_pt1 | contig 13367 bp, 11 predicted proteins | sample II_Palsa_N3_1_FD_193516 | JGI IMG/M metagenome (GOLD analysis project Ga0302233, IMG submission 193516) | Peat permafrost microbial communities from Stordalen Mire near Abisko, Sweden - II_Palsa_N3_1 | ecosystem: Environmental > Terrestrial > Soil > Palsa > Peat permafrost | place: Sweden...
AGCCGGCTCGGCGTTCACGGGCGGTGAGGCGTGCGGCACATAGCTTGATTGACTCAAAAGCAGCTCCCGATACGGTCATCCGACTTGTGGGCCATCATACGTGAAATGCGCGCCGGCTTAAGTCTCACGTTCGCGGGGTGCTTTCCTCATCAGGTAACTATCCATCATCCAACCATGTGCAAGACGCGCCTCGGCTCTGGTCCGCGCAATTTCGCCGGCGACATCTTTGAGCTTCCCCGAGATCAGGATTTCATCCGGCGTCCCGACATAAGCCCCCCAATATATATCGATGTCCTGATCGATGAAGTGTTGATAAGCATCGTTCTCGTCGAGCATGACAATCACACTGTCCGCGCCATCCGGAAAGCCTGCGGCGATTTTCCGCCCGGTGGTGATTTCGAAGCCTGCACCGATTTGATTTAGCGTGACTTTGTGTCTTGCAGCCAGCGCCTGGATGCTGCTGATCCCCGGAATCACCTCGTACTCAAGGTCATGAGTGCCTCGCTTTGCAATGGTCTCGACGATGCGTATGGTACTGTCGTAGAGTGTCGGGTCACCCCAGACCAGAAACGCGCCGCATTCGCCGTCCTGCATTTCCTCGGCGATCAGCTGCTCGAACAAGGCTTCCTTGTCGCGATTCAGGTCTTCGATACCCGACACATGGTCCGCCGCCTCACGTATCCGTTCCGGGCTTTTCGCTTGCACAAAACGGTAATCAGTACCCTTGATAAAGCGCCGGCAGATCTCCTTGCGTAGTGCAATCAGCTTTTCCATGGCACTATTTTTTTCGAGGATGAAAAAAACATCAACCGTATTGAGAGCATTCACCGCCTGGATTGTGACATGGTCAGGGTTGCCGGCCCCGATGCCGATGATCAGGATTTTTTTCATGCAAGATGTTCCATCTTATTGATTGTTAATGAAATAATAGCAGGCTGGCGACATTTCCCGCGATTTCTAGCAGGTTGAATCGGTGTTGCGCAACTTGATATGCACCGAGATTTTTTTTAACATCGAGCTATTCAAATAAATATGTCTATCGCACTCGCCTGATTTTTTGACTAAACTAGCGTGTAGGAAGATACGCCACATTACCATCCCGTCATTGCCTGTCCCTGGCTTACATCACGTGTTTGCCCATGCTCGTTTCCGGCGACGACGTTCTCCATTTCATGTAACACATTAAACTTCAAAGAAGCATGGCAAAGCAACATTCTGGCGTTGAAGCCCGCGAGCGAATGATCGTTTGGATCAGAAACCGTATGGCTGAATATGGTATTGGAATTGAACAACTCGAAGCCTCGATCCAGGCCGACAAGGACAAAATCCGCCCCCCCATGTACCGTGACGCGACGGGTAATGTTTGGGATGGGCAGGACGAAATGCCAAGCTGGCTGAAGCGGGCACAAAATGCCGGGGTTCCGATTAGCTTCTTTCTGATTGACTCGCCGCAGGACGAAAGCTAGACGGAACACGCCGCTCACTATTCCCGTGCCATTTAGCGTGCCGGGAGATAGCGACGGCAAGCAATGATCCCCTTGTCGAGTTGCATCGCTTACCGCCGCCCTGTACCGCTTACCTGACGCTATATCGCTCAGGTTGGGGTGTGTTCCGGATCAATTCGCATAGGCGTAGTACGGACCTTTGCCACCGGGGGTAGCGCGCGCTTTGTAAGCGACATAAATCGACCGCCCAAAAAAGAACGACAAGCCCCAATCGAAAGAACTCGAAAATCCCGTATTGCTACCCAGCGCAACCGTGGCGGCTTCACCGACGTCATTCACGGCATTTACGGCATTGGCAAATGCGTCGGGAGTGAGCACATCAAAATTGACCGTACCGCTGGTGCCGTTCAAACCGGTATTGATCGCGGATAAACTGGTGACCGACAATGGACAAAAGAAGCCACTGTCGCAGGTCGGCAGAGTGTTGTCCTGGAAGGTATAGAACAGCGATCCACTATCGATAAAACTGTTCTTATAAACGATGCCGTTATAGGTGGTGGGGAAATATCCATTGTCATCCGTGGTATAGACCTGTGCCGCTCCCAGACCGTTGTCCGCCTGGGTGCCGATGCCGAAGATCAATTGGCCGGCCGCAGTCGGCGTACCGGTGTTCGGTAAGCTCTGTAACTGCAAGATAACGCCGTTGTTGTCTTGGGGAAAGAGCGCTACCGGGTTGCCGACCTGCTGCGTAATCGGCACCGTCGTATCCTGGCATACGCTGGAGGTGCAGGTGAAGTACAGGTTATAGCCACCAATCGTGGCGTTGCTGGCGCATGCCGGACCGCAGTCATAATAAGACGGGCCGATACCGACGCCGATAATACCGTTGCCGGTCATTTCCTGCGCCGTGTTTTGCGGCGTGCCGCCGGTATTCGAACACGCAGTCGGTGCGGACGGCATACCTGGGTCTGCGACAATTTGCACGGCAATGTTGCTGGCGGTTTCGCCGGCCATTTTAACGTCGGCGAGCTTGACCGAGCCCCATGCATAACTGGTGGCGTAGTAATAACATTCACCGAGCTGATTACCTGCAGGTCGCGCACTTTGAGACGGAAGGCCCAGAGCGGTGATGGCTGCAGAAGAAATCAGGCGTAAGCCGACTGAGCCCGTATCGATGATGATATGGTCGATCGTCTGGCACTGATTGGTACCCGGTTTGCATAAGGTCACGCTGGTATAAGGGCGATTGGCCGCGCCGAAGGTGCCGTCCACGGTAATCGCCGCGGTATTTTGTACCGGAGTCTGCACAGCCGGCGCCGCGCTTTGGATGCTGCTGCCGCTGTCACCGCCACCACAGCCGGCCAATGACATGAACAATAGGACTATTAAATATTTTTTCATCATATCTCCCGATTATTGAATGTCTTTGGCGGAGAAATTCGGTGGCAGTTGCTGTGGCATAAACGCTTCCCCCATAAATGCATTCATGTGTCCGCCGGTATATACCACCAGGCCGTTGGCTTGAATGATTTGCGGACCATGTTTGGCGCCGTGAGCCGCGGCAGTTTGTACCGCGGTCACATAGGATGGAAAGTAATTGCCCAGTAGCTGATGCAAATTAGGCGGCGTCGGCGCATTCCAGGCAATGCCGAACACCTTGCCGTCGGCGATGTATTCGCGAATCGTCGCGCCATCGGCTTGCGTCAATTGCTGGACCGAAACCCCAGACGGCAATTGGGTGTTGGCCTCAGGCGCACCGGCGACCAGCGATGCAGCTTGATGGGGCAGGGCTATCAGTTGTTGCGCACCGGCGTGCAGTTCAGTTTGATCGGTGCTGACACTGGAGACATCGCCGCCGAGTGTGGCAAAGACCGATAAAGGTGCGAGAGCAAGAGCAAGCCCGAGCGTGAGATGAAGTTTTGCTGCCATTTGGGAGCTCCGGATATTTAAATCGAAACGGAATGTTGTGCCGCAGAGAAAAAATGTACTTCGGCGCCACGCGTTAGCGCGGCGTTGAATTTTTTCTCTTGCTGTTGAAGACGAATGACGAAAGGAAAAGGGTCATGCGGCGCGTCGAATTTCCATTCTAGAAATGCGGCGGCAGGTCGCGCGCGGCTATCGGTTTTGGTAGACCGGAGCGCGGCAGGTGCTTTGGAGAGTGATAAAAATAATCGCCCGGCGTATCATTTCGGCCAGGCGCAAACCTTCTTTAAACCCATTGATCCAACGGTTCGACAATCAGCAAGTAGGGCGTTATCTCACGCACTTTTAGCGGATATCTGCGCTGCAGAAACGTCAGGATATGGTCGATATCGTCTAACTGATAAACGCCCGAGATGCGCAGACTGGCAAGCGAGGGGGCGCACAGTAATTGTCCCGAGCGATAGCGTGCGAGCTCATGCAGGAAATCGGCAAGCCGCATATTGTCGGCATGCAGGAGACCCTGAACCCATAGATCCTCACGGCCTTTGATTGCCGTAACGCGATTCATCGCTCCTGGGGCAAAGGAACAGTGTTCGCCGGCGTGGACCCATTGCGTCTGGCTGGCATCCGCCGGGCAAACTTCGACCATGCCCTCGATCACTGCCACATGAGTCAAGCCTTTATCGCGCCGCAGATTGACGGTAGCGCTCAAGGTGCGCACCGATCCTTCGGCGCTCTGGATGATAAACGAGCGCGGTGTGTTGGCGCGATCCACCGCCGTCGCGACGCGGATTTCACCGGCCAACAGCGTAAGCCTGCGCTGTGTTTGATCGAATTTGACGTTGACGGCGCTGGCCGTATTCAATGTCAGCGCCGTGCCATCCGCGAGGGTAATGTCGCGACGTTGGCCCGCGGCGGTTTTATAGTCTGCGCTCCATTCGCACCAAGGTAGGCGAAACGCCAGCCAGGAAGCCGATCCCGCCACCAAAAAAAACGATAGTGCCCGCAGCGTATCGCGTCGGCCGCGAGACGGGCGACTTAGAGCCGCAGCGAGATTCAAATCGGCGGGTACCGCTTCAAAGCGCGTCATCAGTTGCTCAGTCAGGTGCCAAGCTTTGAGATGCGCATCGCTTTGCCCGCGCCACTGCTCGCATGCTTGGTGATCGGCGGCGCTCGCCTCGCCCGAATGCAAGCGTGTCAGCCATTGGGCTGCTTCTTTGATGATGCGGCGGTCAGGAGAGTTACTGTTGTTCATGGATTGCCAATAAGCATGCTTCAAACCCTTGTTCCATATAGCGTTTGACGGTCCGCAAGGAAACACCCAGTTGCACCGCAATGGCTTCGTAGCGCATGCCTTCCAGCTGGGATAGCAGTAGCGCGCAACGCACTTTCTCGGGGAGACTGTCCAGCATGCGATCGATCGCCGACAAGGTTTCCAACATAATGGCGCGCGCTTCCGGTGAAGGATGCTGCGGCTCGGGCAGAGCCGCCAGTCCGTCCAGATAGGCTTGCTCGAGGGAATTATGCCGATAGTGATCGGCGAGCAAATGCTTGGCGATCACCGACAAATAGACTCGGGGTTCTTTAAGTGCCGGAATGTCGGATTTCGTCATGACACGGACAAAGGTATCCTGTGCCAAATCCATGGCGGAATCTTTGTTGCCGAGGCGTCGCCTTAACCATTGCACGAGCCACCCATGGTGCTCGGTATACAGTGTTTGCAGGGACAGTGATTCAGCGTCGTGCATGCATCTCTCCGAATTGTTTGACAGCACACGTACGATCCAACGGTCTGAATCGACGTGCTACTCAAGCAAGAAAAGGGCCAAGGTGATGATGCGGAAAACAGAGCGTACAGCGCTTGCAGTTTAATTCAGTGCGGCGCCCCTCTAAATAATGGTTTCAGCTTACTTTATAATCGGAATTAAATGGAGCCGGGATTTCCCCAGTTCAGGGCATTATGCTTTTTTAAAGTGCAAAAAAAATCCCGATCTTTTTTAAAGATCGGGATTTTTAGTTCAAGCTGAAACTGCCTACATTACTGATTAAAATCGATAGGTGGCTCCAACTTGGACAAATCGGCCAATGTCATTGTTTTGCGAGAAGTCATACGGTACGCCGCTTGTCTGAATGTCGTTGACGTCGAGCGGCGGAACTTTATTCATGATGTTGTCGATCCCGGCATAAATCGTCCAATGCTTGATGCCGCTATAGGTGGTAAGTATATTGAATTGACTATACGAGGCCACGCCATTAGGTTGCAATAAAGCACCGGTGGCATTATTGGTCGCCATGGCTTCCGCATAGGGGCCGGTATACTCCCAGGTCAAAGTGGTATTGAATTTACGATAATCCCAGGCCAAAGTCGTATTGCCTTTCCAGCGCGGGATGCTGCTGCCGAAGGGCAGACCGGCGGCCAGATCCGACCCGGCATATTGAGTGCCGTTATCCTTGAAGCTGAGGGCATAAGCCCAGTCGCCGCTGAGCGTGAAGGTGCCGTATCGGGTCTCCAGGGCTTTACGGAAAGTCGCTTCCAAACCGTCGGTAGCAATCGATCCGCTATTTCCGAAGGGTACGTTGACAACGCTAATAAACGAATTCGCATAGCGCTGCACCACGGCCGGGTTGTTGGCCAAAATCAGCGGTTCGACCGGCAACTGGGTAATCACGTTGTCGATGATGATTTTGTACCAGTCCAATCCGAAATCCGTATTGCGATCCGGCGACAATTGGAAGCCGACATTGAAATTCTTGGTGCGTTCGGGCTGTAGGTTCGGATTACCCGTGGCACTTTCTTCAACCTGTCCGCCGCCGGTATTGGCGACGTTGAACGGGTCCGACGAATAAAGGCCGACTTCATACAGCTTCGATTGCGAGTTCTCAACCAAGGTTGGGGCACGGAAGCCTCGGTCATACGACGCGTACGTCGTCAACATTTGGATCGGCTGCCAACGCAAAGCAAAGCGTGGTGAGAAAGCTCCGCCGAAATCGCTGTAATGGTCATAGCGCGACGATTGACTAAACGTCAGGCCACGGACGATAGGAATGTCGAGTTGATAATAAGCCGCGGCGACATTGCGTTGCCCATTCACGGTCTGCAATGCGTCGGGCGCATAGGCGCCGGAGACGACACCTGCCATATTGCCGATATACTGGCTTTCGTGATCGAAATGCGCGCCTAAACCGAGGCCCACGTCACCGGCCGGCAAGGAGAACAAGCTGGAATTCGACTCGGTCAAGTCAACCGTGTCCAACTTGGAAATCGCTTGGTTCGAATCCGAGGCCAGCAGTCCCGCCAAACCATTCGGTGTCGCGCCCGGATTACTAAAGTTGAACTGACCGTTGGGGCCCAGGATATTCGCCAGCCCCGCCACGCTAAGCTCGGTCGAGGTGTTTTCCACCACGCTTTGCGAATGACTGAATGACGCTGCCCAATCCCAGGTGCCGAGCGTGCTGCCCAGATCTTGCGAACCTTTTACGCCGGTTGCCGCCCGATAAAATGCGGCGACGGTCTTGACGATTTGCGGAGAGCTTCCCGCAAACACGTAAGACAGCGGGACGTCATAACCGTAGGGATTGTAGCGGTTGCTACCCGACACCGTGTTTGGCACTTGGATTACCGAACCCGTTCCGCCGGGACCGAAGGCACCAGGGGCGAAAGCGTTCGGACTACCGTCGCCGATGCCGAAATAACCGTCCTTGATGGTGGTGGTATTTTGGCTCGCCCATAAATCAGCCCACGCTTGCGTGGTGTCGCTGATTTTGAAGGTGGCATGCAATTTTGCAGAGCCGCGTTGTTCGTCCGGTTGAATCGAATTGCTGGCCGCCGTGTTGATTGAGCAAATATTGCCCGGAATTTGGGCGTTCGGGCCGCCGGCCGTCAAAGCGTTGACCACGCTGCCGCCGTATGGGCAGGTGCTGAGCGGCACGCGCGTGGTATTTTGACCGCCGGGTTCCCAATAAGCGCCGCCGGTTGTCAACTGGTTGCCGGGTAGACCCAGATAATTCTGCGGCGCTTCGAAAGAACGATCGGCGACTGTCACGCCGTTGCTTTTGTAATAGCTGGCGCCCAGCGTCACGTTGAAGCGGTCGGCATTCAAGTCGCCGAAGCCCGCGGTGATGCCGAAGGACGTGGTGCCGTTACCGCCGTTATTGGTGCCGCCACCGAGGCTGCCGTCCAGCTGCACGCCCTGGAAATCCTTCTTGGTAATAATATTCACCACGCCGGCGATCGCATCGGAACCGTATTGCGAAACCGCGCCGGTTTTGACGATTTCAATCCGGTCGACCATATTCAACGGTATCGAATTCAAGTCGAAGAAATTGTCCGAGCCATTCACCGCAAAGCCGTAGGGCGCGACACGTTGTCCGTCGACCAAGGTCAGCGTGTATTTTTCGCTCAGGCCGCGCAAGGCAATACCGGCTCCGCCCGGAGCGAAGCTATTCTGGTAGTTTTCCGCGAAACTGCTGCCGGTGTTGGCCGATGCGTCGCGCAAGAAATTCGCGACCGTAGTGGCGCCGCTCTGTTGAATTTCTTTCGCGCTGATCACCTGAACTTGATTGAAGCCGACCTTGTCCGCGCTTTTCAACAGCGAGCCCGTGACTTCAACTTTCTTCAATTGTGTGACCTTGCCGGAGGCTACCGACGAAGCGGCCAGAGGCACTGCGGCGCTGGCCGCAGTCGGTGCGCTTTGCGCGTAGGCGCTGGCAAGAAACGCGGTTGAGAGCAAAACCTCTGCGCCCAAGATCTTTTTGATGGCGGATACCAACGTCTTTTGTTTCACTCGCTCTCCTTCTTGTCAGTGAGCTGACTACCCGTTAAACATCGCGACTTCGCATAAACTCAACACATGCCGGAATCAACACGTGCGGGGCTCCCCGTGTATTGCCTTGTTGGATAAGACGAGCGAGGAAAAAAAAAGGGTCACGGATTCGCAAAAATATTTGCGGTGCGATAAAGGCATGGGGGATAGAGGAGGGGGCGATGTCTAAGGCCTTGGGCGCCGGTGCCGGCATTGTAGAATGCTGTACTGGGGACGTCCGATAAGCGTAAGCCCCCTTTCTCTATGCTTGGAGGAAGGGGCTGCTACTTAGCGTTAAAGATATAGGCACCGCTTTTTGACACGAGGAAACAATGAAATATCTGAGTTCTGTGCTGTTCGCATCGGCGCTTCTGGTGCCCGGCCTGGCCATGGCCGACAACAATGGATCTTATGATCAGTGCTTGATGCAAAGCTTGAAAGGCAACCGCAATAGCATGTCCTCGAGTGTCATCGCGGATGCCTGCGGGAAGGTTTATAAAAACGGCGCTATGCTGTTACCCAGGGAGCGAAATTACTATATCTGCCTTATACAGAACCTGCCCGGCGTGGAAAATGACTACGCGGTGCAGCAGATTTCCACGGCTTGCCGCAGACAAAACCCGATGTAGTCGTGAGTAAAAACTTGCGGATTGCGGCCGCGCTAGGCCGGCTCCAAACGCCCTAACGGGCTAAAAACTGTAATTGCCCGTCAGATAGATCAGCCGGCCCGGCTCTTGTTCGACAAACAGGGCGGACGCATAGTCGCCGTAAAGCCGTCGATTGAATATATTTTTAATGCCCAGCGTGCTCGACCAGTTTTTCGCTTTGTAATAGAGGCTGGCATCGGTGCGCGCCTGGCCCGGCATCGGATACGTCGGGCCATTCACATCTTGAGCCAGATAAGCCGAGCGGGCCCAGATGCCCGCGCCGACACCCCAGCCATGCCAACTCTCGCCTTGCAAATCGTAGGTCAGCCACACGCTAGCTTGATGCTTCGGTAGTTGACTGAAGCCATTCTGGGCATCGAGATACGTTGCATAGGTGTAGTGTGAGATCAGCTTGAGTCCCGGCAGCAGCGATCCCGTGGCATCGATTTCAAGGCCGCGACTCACGTTGCCGGGAGAAAGAGTAAACAAGGCGCCACTACTCGGCGTTTGCGTCGCTGAGTTCTGCTGAGCTGCCCGGAACAGGGCAGTGGACATCAGAAACCTACCGTCCAGCAGACTGAATTTAAGTCCAATCTCATTTGAACGACCGATTGCCGGCGGTGGCAGTCCACCTTGTACCAGCGGCATATTTGCCTGCGAGTAGAAACTTCGCAGAGCGTTGGCGTAGATGCTGATGTTCGGAGTGATTTGGAACAGGATGCCGAAGTTTGGCGTCCAGGCACTTTGCGCCGCCAACTGCTGACCCCATTGCTGAGGATGCCCGATGCTGAGCAGAATATGCAGGCGATCGAGAGCCAACTGATCTTGCACAAACAGATTGCTATCGTAGTTTTTTCCAAAATCGCTATAACTCGACGGCGGCGTAACGGGCGGAAGCGCGGTGCCAGTTAACGGCACCGCGCTCATATTGGCCGAGCCGGACCAGCCGCTGACCCATTGTTGCTGGTACGTGAAGCCTGCGATCAGAGTCTGCGAGAGTGAGCCGGTGCGGAACTTTGCTGTCAGGTTTTGCTCAGTGCTCCATGAGTAGTACTGATACAAAAACGCGTAAGGATCCAAGCCGCCAAGCACACCCGACCCCGGTGAGTTTGACACGGTGCCCGGTAAATTCGCCACGCCATCCAGCCAATAAGTGCTCGACGAATTCACATATCGCGCATACTCGGCCTTGCTTTGAAAGCTCCAGATTTTACTGAGAGATTTTTCCAGATCGTAATATATCGACGTGCTGACGGTTATTTGGTGATCGTCGGCGCGCCCAATCGGCGAGGTAATCGGATCCGGGCCGTTTGGCCCGAGCACCGTGTAGGCCTGTGTCGGTGTCCTGATGGTGTTCTGTTCGAAGCCAAGAACCAGGCGCATACCGCGATAGTTGATGCCCAATGACGGCGCCACATAAAAATTGCGCTTGCCGTCGTAACCATAGGTATCCTGCCCAATTCGCTCGCCGGATATCACAAACCGGTATGTGAGCACTTTGTCCGGTGTCAGTGCGCCCGCCAAATCAAGAGACGTCAGCCACTCGCCATATGATCCGGTTTGCATACTGAGGTCATGTACCGTGTCGGCTTGCGGTTGCTTTCTGACGAGATTGACCACGCCTCCCGGTGGCATTCCGATGGCCAGGATCGAGTCGGCGCCTTTGAGTACCTCAATACGCGCGAGCCCCGCTACCGGGAAGTTCACCGCCAGGCCATTCACGCCGACGGCATATCCATCCAGTAGAAAGGGGCTCAGGAAACCACGTATATAGATGGAAGGGTTACTCGAGCTTTCATCGACTGTGATGCCGCTGACATTACGCAGCGCGTCGACCACAGTCTGCGTTTGCTGATCTTTCATGACCTCTTGCGTCACTACTTGCACCGTCTGGGCAAGTTCCGCGAGCGGTGTGCCGGTACGGGTGGCCGAGTGTGTCGTCTGAGCTGCGTAACCATCGTCTCGGAGGTCGGGCGTGCCACGATCGGTCACGGTGATTGCCGGCAAGGTGAAGGTTTGATTGGTCAACGCGATCGGCTTGACGCTTGCAACTGCCGGCAATGAGGGCGGCGTGGGCTGTTCGCGTATGCAATAGACGTTGCCTTCCTGCGGCACGCCATCGAGCCCGGTACCCTCAAGCAATTTGTGCAAACCGTCGGCCACGCTAAAGCGGCCTTGTAATCCCGGGCTGTGTTTGCCGGACAAGAGCTGTAGATCGAATGATAACGAGACCCCCGCCCGCGCCGCAAACAGCTCGACCACATCTTCCAGCGCGCCCGGTGGGATTTGATAGCTTTGCTCCGACACGGCGTCCTTGCCGGCCGCCGGGGTCTGAGCACATGCGCCGCTCGATTGCAGCGCCAGGCCTACGGCGATACATAAGGTGGCATGATAGATGCCCTGAACACAGGAAAGAAACACGGAGTGCGAAACAAATAGTGGGTCAGGCAATCGGACTGATGGCATACCGTTTCCGCAGTATTTCTCGTAGGGGAGGACGGATGAAAAACAAAAAAGGGCCACGATGGGCCCACAATATTTTCTATCGACAAAAAAAACCAATTGCTGAGGGATAAACCTCGCCAAGGCGGCTCACGGACGTGCTGGATCTTGGTACGGCGGCAACAACCGGCAAACCTGAAGCCCGCGAGTCTTCATGAGCGACTTACCCGCCGCGATGACAGCTTATCAAGCGGCAGTGGCGAGACTATACAGTGTCATAAAACCTGTTTCAATATTGTCTCTGCGCACGAGGCATGCTGAAAGTGGGGTTCGGGAGTGCGAGGGGCGAGTGTTGAGTCTCTTAAGGAAATCACCCCGTCGCCCGGCTTGCTGCAGGGCGACGGGGTGAAAGAGTCGACTGACTGGCGCTTTACAGATAACTCAGATTCACCGCCACCACCGAGGCGTTTTCACTCAGCGGTACCACGGATAGATAGCGCCGATGTTGGACCTCGGGCATCACGCTGCGTAAGTTATTGAGCGTCGCCGTGATCGCGCTTTCGGTCAGGCAGACACCTTTGGGGCGGCTAGTGGTGCCGGATATATGGATAATTTTGCAAATCCACTGACCATCTAGCGAGGTGACCGGTACATACACGCCTACCGTGGTGCCCGCCGAATCGTCGACGATAAAGTAATCGCATTTGGCCGCGAGATGCTCAGCCTGCGCCCGTGTAAAGGCCTGCGGCAACGGCCAATCCCACCCGCATCGTCGTGATCGATGGTTGCTGACGGATATCAAACCAGTCGAGATTGCGCCATGAACCAAACGGAATTTGTCTCGCACTGCTTGCATGGCGATTTTCCATTCGGTGGTGCAATCTTGCATTTCAAATAAATATCGCGGAATTTTTAAATATATTATTTATGTTGTGTCAGAAAAACATTTATTTTTCATGAGTTTGCATATGTTTTGCGCTGAAAATTAATTCAACTGCTCGGGATTATGTTTAAGGGATTTGAATTTTAATTGTCCAAATCAATCCGCTTGGAACTATGGGCCGCTAGCGCGGGCTAATCAGCCGCCAGCGCGGCGTCCTTGAAGGCTTTAATCACGGCCGGCGGCGTGTTTTTATTGAAGGCCGCGTACAGCGCGCTATCGAGGTTATCGAGCTCAATGCTCCTGACCACCAAGTCCTCGCTTTGGTGCAACGCGCTCAGCTTGCTTTGCATGCCGATTTCCGTCGAGGGAAGCAGGTCGCAGCGGCCGGCGAGAAATCGCTGGACATTGACGGTCCGATCGGAGGTTGTATCCAGCTTTGGGAAGCCTTGCTCCTTGAGATACTCATACCGGTAATCGCCCAGCACCACGCATACCGTATAACCCTTCGCGTCATTGAGCGAGGTAAGTTGGATATCGGTGCGGGATTTCAAACGATAGAAATACACCTTGGAGTCGATGATCTTGAAGGTGAAGTCCAAGTACTGAAGGCGTTCCCGGGTTTTGGCGATGGGGAAAATCAGGACATTGGGACTGCCTTTCGCCAAATTATAGGCTCGTGCCCAGGGCACAGCCTCGACCGTGCTGGCCGGAAGGCTAAGCTTCTTGAGGACTTTAAACACTTTGTCCACCGTGAGGCCGCCCTCGACCGCATTGCTTTTATCGACCACGACATAGGGCGGATCGTCGTCTGTGTAGATCCTGACGGCACTCAAATCCGTGGCTCCGGCGCTTGAGGCAAGCCCCAGCAAACCGATGCCCAAGAGCCGGGGTTTCGGCAAAATCCGGTCTGCACTGCGAGCGATCGCTAGCCAAAATCGGTTATGCATGACAGCCTGGCCCCTGCATCATGGATGCAATGATTATAGGCCAGCATGAAGCTCAGACAATAAACCGCCCGGCGATTGGGCGTCGCCGCTTGCGTCAGTGCACGGGCGGGGCAAGATTCAGTCGGGCCCCGCCGAAAAAAGCATCAATGCGACATCAGGACCGGAACGGTCATGGATTTAAACAGCGTTCGTGTCACGCCGCCGAGAATCAGTTCCTGCCAACGGGCATGGGCAAACGCGCCCATAACGATAAGGTCGGCGTTGAGGTCCGACGCTTA
>Ga0302233_10002001_pt1 | contig 13362 bp, 21 predicted proteins | sample II_Palsa_N3_1_FD_193516 | JGI IMG/M metagenome (GOLD analysis project Ga0302233, IMG submission 193516) | Peat permafrost microbial communities from Stordalen Mire near Abisko, Sweden - II_Palsa_N3_1 | ecosystem: Environmental > Terrestrial > Soil > Palsa > Peat permafrost | place: Sweden...
CCGCTTCTTGGGAGACGTGCTCGTGAAGCCGACCGTTCCCGTGACTTTGTCCGCAGCTGTTCCTTTTGCCGCCTGCTTCTTCTGAGGGGGCTTTATCGGCAAGACGACCCGTGGCATCAGCTCGTCTTCGTCACTGGAGTAGCTTTTTCGAACGGGGCGCTTGCCGGTGGCCCCGCGTGTGGTCATCTTGACGGGGGCCGACATTTTTGAAAATATTTGTTCGTTCTCTGCATTCGGACACCAAGCTACAAAACGATGTCTACTACACCGACGCCCACTGCCAGTATTGACCAAGTACGAACAGCTCTCGAGAACGTGAGGAAAAAGCAGCTCAAACTGGCGGCCGAGCATCTCGCGCTGGACTCCATGCTTGGCATTAACATGTACCTGACGTACTTATCCTCCTTCAAATAACCGATGCATGGCCTGATTAGAATGACAATCGACAACGACGACGAGATTGCAAAGCTCTTTGAACAAAACGAGGTCAAGTTTCAAGACAGGGAACGATCGTTGACCAAGCTGATGAACGGGGTACGCTGTCATCGGGGTCGAGTCTTTGTGCTGATTGCTTTCTTTTTTTTTTTTTGCCCGTCTTTGTTTCTCCTGAACATCACCACCTCTGCTCGTGTCATCTGGCTCTGCTACACGCACGCTTCCTTTTGCCTTGCAAGCTTGTGGACTTGACAAACTCAACGTACGCCGTCCAAAAAAAAAAAAAAAAAAAAAAGCCATACGTCTAGCAGCTCTAATGTCTCCCCACCCCCACACACACAGATCCGAGCTGTTTGACATCGCCGACAAGGCCAAATAGGACATAGCCATCATGGAAAATTTTCAGTTCTCAAAATCTGGGCAACACATCGATCATGTGATTTTTCGCGCCAAATTTTCAAACGCGACGTTCCATTGTTGGACCCCTCAGTTTCTCTGCTTTTTTTTTTGAGGGGTGGTGCAGTAGCTTCCTCTCTGACCTTTACCGAGTGCACTGCAGCCCCAAAATGGAGACTTTGCGGGAGGACCTGCTTCGCGGGATCGAGGCGTCGATGCTGGCCAAGCCGAATGTCAGCAAGCGCGTGGCTGCCAGACAGGTTTGGTTTGCTCGTTTGAATGTGGCAAGGCTGACAACAACGACTGCAACATAGAAGCGTCCAATGACTGCGTCTGTGGCAGGAAAGAAGGTAAGCCCGAGACCACCTCTGGTGGACTCCGCGCACCGAGCGAACTCTGGCCAGTCTGGTGTGAATCCAACATGGATTCGACGACCCGTCCGTGTGGTCACGGACGAGGAGAGAAGGGTACCCTTAGCATACGTTTTTTCGCGTCATGTTTAGTTTGACTTTGTAGGTAACCCACCAAGTCGACATCGATGACACGATAGCGGCCATGAACGGCCTAGAGGTTTCCCTGTTTTCAATGCCAAAACGAGTCTTGCTGCTCATCCGATAGGTAGTAGCCAGTACAAGTCGGGGCGGGGCGGGGGGATTTTGTTTATGTGTATGTTCTGATGACTACGACTATACAAACTTGATCTTTCCGAGCATTGTATCGTCCGAGCCCGCGATGGCGAAAGCGTCCGAGGCCAGTTGTAACGCGTTCACTTCAGACATTGTCTTTTGTACGGCGCCTCGACTGACAAAGTCAGATCGCTTGGCCATTAGCTTTTCATACATGTTGGAGGGTGCGTCGCGGTACGACATCTACATGTCGTTTTAAGGATTGAGGATAACAAAGAAAAAAGAAATCACCTTCATGTGCAGGATGTGCGGGGGAAGCGCCTCCGTGTCGTTAGTCAAGAGCTTGCCAATGTCCTAGATTAGTAATTAGTTTTTTGGGAAACCAGAAGAAAAAAATTTTTGCATATACCACGACGACTTGGAGAACCTTGGCGACTCTCTTCTCGATCAGGTAGCGCGAGAAAAACGCAGTTAGTGCCTTCATATCCTGCAGGAGGGAAATCCAAGATGAGTAAAACGATTGTTTGTTTGCATTTGCATACAGAGTCGATTTTGGCAGCACACTGGGATCCGCGGAAAACAGCATGCCGTGACCCACAGGCCGACAGGTAGCCGATAAGGACATCATCAAGGCACTCGTACATAAACTTGTTGAAGTAGTACTCGGTCAAGTGCTTTTGGATGTCGTTGGCATAGTCCTACAAAGGGAAAATGTCGGAGTCTTCAATTTTTAACCCAATCAAACGTGGAGTACCTCGAAAGTGGCAACAGTGTTCTCGACCAGCGTCTCGGTGTACCATTTGGGCGTAAAACATCCTTCCAAAAACGACGTCACGTCCATAAAGACGATTGCGCGAATCGACGCAAGGCCCGCCTTGGCGACGTTGCGGAATCCTACAGCACACACTACTTGAAGGGAGAATAACCTCAATGGTATACCCTCTTCAACCTCAGTCAGTCTTTTTTCGACAATGAGCGCGGCGTGGCCGCGGACGTCCCTTTTGATGCGCTCGACAAGCTGCAGGGTGAACTCACTCGACCTGGACTGGTTGTTTACGAAAGCGATGAGGTACTCGATCAAGCCAGGCTTTGCCTCGTCGCGGTTGCTTGCATACGCCGTCTCCTCAGTCTTTGCCAGGCTCGTCAGGCTCTCTTGGAAGACCTGCAGCACTTCACAGCACTCGAGGATCACATCCATCACGAGCTGCTCACGACCACTCGTCGAGGCCAGATCGACTTGCTGATTCAGCATTTGGAACAAAATCACAGGAGCGCTCGTGATGTACAGCTGTGAAATGTCCTTGTCCGGTGGTTTATCTCGGTTCTATTTTTTTTTAAAAAAAGAAAACAAAACCCCCCCAAAAAAAATTAACTTATTTTGACGATAATCCATATGAAAATGAAAACTTGCCTTGAAGTCGGCACTCTCGATGTGCAACATGTTGTTGGTCCACTCGACAACCTTTTCGTGAACCAATTTGACATAGTCACTGGTCAACTTTGGTATGTGCTCGTCGAGAAGGCGTGGCGCCAAGTTTTCAGGGTCGATCCCCAGGCGACTCTTGAGGTTTTTGTAGTAGCTTTCGACCCAGTTGAAGCTAGTGGACGACAAATGGTTTAAGGAAAAAAAAAAAGTACACGTTGGGTAGGTAAATACAGCATAAGGATCTCCTTGGGGTCTTTGCGAGAGCGGACCAGGTCAATGAGCATGATGGACATTTGTTGGTGGTACGACTATGCAAAAAAATAAACAAAAAAGTTGGGGCATGCTTTTATTTGAACATAAAAGATAGATAGATACCTTGACGTAAAACATAAATACATCCCAGTCCGGAGGGAACCGCGGCGCAATTTCGTCCATGACGAGTGTCAGCTCGTCAATCATAAAGTTTAGCGATCGCAAGGATGCATCCACGTCCTCGCCCTCGGTGAACTGCGACACGGTGCCCTCAAACTGCTCCTCGATTGAACGCTGGAGGCGGCCAAACAGCTTTTCGCGCAAAAGACGCGGTTTCGCACCAAGACCTTTCTTTTCGGCATTCATGTCAGCCTGTTCTCCAAACTCGACCACTTTGACGATCTTGACAATGGTCGACGCGTGACTGTGCGTGAGCGTGATCAGTTTTCCGGCGATCGACATTAGCCTCTGCAGTAGTAGCAGTTAGATATTTTTAATTTTCCCTCTCGCTTGCCTGTTCGAATTGGTCGGCGACCATCTGAACGCCAGCAAAGTGCTCTGTGAGCTCCTTCTTCGATCGTTCGCTGGTGGATGAGGCTCCGTTTATGCGCGCAAACGTCTCGTCGCGCAGCTGCTCGAGCTTGTAGATCTCGATGTAGGTGTACATCATGTTGTGGGCGCGCAGCAGGTTCTTCGAGTCCTCCTCCAGCAGCTGCTCGACGCGCTTGATCCGCTCGGGGAGGGCGACAAGGTCATTGCACAACTGCAGCGTCGTAGCAAAGTTGCGGTGTGTCTCGTACACAGTCTTGATGAGCGGATAGGCCGACATCTGGGCCTGCGACTGTGTCACCAGTCGCTCCACTTGCGCAAAGTTGGACGTGACATTGTCAAACTCTTCGAGCGAGTGCTTCATCAGATACAGCGCAAAGTTGGCGCTGTCCAGATGGTGCCGCATCGCGCCCTTGAGCTGGGCCTCCTTGGATGCTCGCTCAGCAGCAACACGAGCACGCAGTCCCTCCACCTGCAAAGAAAAAAAAAAAAGGGGGTCAGACCCAAGCAAAGGCACACGCAGCGCGCATACCTGATGCAAATCTGCAGGTGTCTGAAGCAGGTTTGCCAGCCGTGTCGCCGCCGAATCGACGGCATCAGAATCCATATTGGGCAAGGCGCTCGATAAAATGGATCCACTTTGGAATGTTTGTTGTTGCCCGCAACACTGGTGCTGCCCGCAGCCTCCTGGGCAGGACGACGACGACGACGACGACGACGACAAGGGTATGCCCTAGCCTGGCGCAGAAATATTGCCTCCCCCACCCCCCTTTGACACGTCTTGTTAACGCTCGCTACGCGTAAAAATAAAAATAAGATGCTGACGGCCAACGTGACGAGCGCAGCTGCGGTTGCTGATGCCAAGCCCACGTTCAAGAACCAGAACAAGCTGCCCAAGCTGCCCGTCCAGGATCTGCACAAGGGCTTGGCCATGTACCTCAAGTCGCTTGAGCCGCTGGTCACGGCGCAAGAGTACAAGCAGACAGAGGCCTACGTCCAAGACTTTGTCAAGCCAGGCGGCCTCGGCGAGAAGCTGCACAAGCGTCTGCTCGACAAGGCCAAGACGGAGCCGCGCAGCTGGTTCATTGACTGGTGGAACGAGTGGGCCTACATGGGCTACCGGTACAGAAAATGTTTTTTTTTTTTTGGTTTCTGGTTTTTGTGTGCTCACGCCCAGTCTATCAACAGCGACCCCATTGTGATCAATGTGAGCTACTTTTTCCAGTTTGTCGACGATGAGTATGTCAAAAAGGGCCAGACCGCCCGCGCGGCAGCCATCATCCAGTCTGCCCTCCAGTTCCGCGACTTGCTGAACAAGTATGTTTTTTTTTTTCGCTTTCAACCAAGGAAGCCAAGCGTTAACAAACCCTGAGAATACAGCGAGCAAATCAAGCCAGACATGGCCAAGGATACCCCCCTCGACATGGACCAGTACCGCTACATGTTCAACACGAGCAGACGTCCTGTCATTCCCTCGGACATTGTACTTTTTTTTATTAAAAAAAAAAAAGCATTTTTTTCTTTTAACGATATACGTTTTTTAGTCGACTACGTACCCGTCGGACCGTAATCAGCACATCACCGTCATCCGCAAGAACAAAATCTACTCGCTGCCCGTTTATCCTGTGGGTTCATCGGTGCCGTTTACGACGGCTCAGATCAAGCAGTAAGAGGGTTTTCGAGTGAATAAATATTGATATCATCCTTCGCCAAGTCAACTGGACAAGATTGTGGACCTCGCAGGCAACCAGCCCCAGCATCCTGCCATTGGATTGCTCACCACGGAGCAGCGTGACGATGCCGCCAAGTTGTTGCAGCAGGTTTTTTTTTTTTCCCCTTCTTTCTTCTCGAAATGAACCAACAAATTTGCTTACTTTCCTGTGATCAGATTCTCGCTGTCGATCCTTCCAACCTCAAAGCCCTCGAAAAGGTCGAGTCGTCGATTTTCACTGTGTGCCTCGACGATACGAGCCCGATCACGCGCAACGAAGTTGGTCGCGCTCTCTGGCACGGCGATGGCCGCAACCGCTTCTTTGACAAGTCGGTCCAGTTTATCGTTTTCGCAAACGGCAAGGCGGGCATGAATGGCGAGGTACTCTTTTTCCTCTTTATTTTTTATTTTTTAAAGTTAGAAAAAAAAAAGCACTCAATGATGGACGCCACCCCAACGAGCCGGTGCTCCGAGTTTGTCGTCGAGAGCCTCCTCAAAAACACGATCAACCATGGCAGCCCCACCGCGTCGCTCCACGGCCTTCCTGAGCCCGAGTTGGTCAACTTCAAGCTCAACAAGGACATTGAAAAGTCGCTCGAAAAGGCTGCCACCCGCTTTGATGCCGATGTCGCCCGTCACGACCATCACGTTCTTCACTACAACAAGGCTGGCAAGAATCAGATTAAAAAGTACAAGATGAGCCCAGACGCGTTTGCCCAGGTACTCGTCATTCGTGTGTACATCTTTTGCCCCAATTTTTGGTATTTTCTCGCGTTTGCAGATGGCCATCCAGCTTGGCTACTACCGCTACAAGGGCAAGTTCCGCGCCACCTACGAGTCGGCCCAGGTGAAAAAGTTCACTGCAGGTCGTACCGAAGTCGTGCGCTCTTGCTCTGCCGATTCGGCCGCGTGGGTCTTGTCGATGCAAGATCCCAAGGTCTCTGCCCAGGAAAAGGCAGACAAGCTACGCAAGGCCGCCAATAGTCACGTTGCGTACATGAACCAGGCCGTGGACGGCCTCGGCTGCGACCGCCTCATCCTCGGCCTGAAGTTTGCCCGTCTTCCTGGCGAAACCCACCCCTTCTTTGATGACAAAAACCTTGCCGAGTCTTCGCACTGGTACCTCTCGACCTCCCAGATTTCGAGCGAGTACTATGACGGCTACGGATGGGGCGAGGTAATTGTTGTTATTTTCTGATTAGTTTAAACCATGTTTGGAATGGACGCAGGTCTGCTCGGACGGGTTCGGCATTGCATACATGGTGAACGACAACGTGCTCAACTTTAACATTGCCAACCTCAAGTCGTGGGCGACCTCCAAGGTTCACTGAATTAATGATCGAGAAAAATAATATGAATGGTCATACACAGGACATGGCCGATGCCCTCCAGAGCGCGCTCGATGATATGATCAAGATCCTCGATGCGTCCCCGGCTGCGAGCAAGCTTTAAAGCCGTGGGAAAGTATACGTTGTGTCTGCTTTTTTTTATAAAGTAAAAATTACTGTGCTCCTTTTTTTTTTGTCTTACCGCTGGCAATTCATAACCTTTTTTTTTATTGATAAAAAATTATTGACATTTTCTCTCTCTCTCACCCCAGCGGCACATCCTGTCCCCATCTGGTATGTTTTATTTTTCCTATTCAGTTTATTAAAAAAGTAAAAAAAAAAAAAATTGTTTTGGCAGATGGATGCAACGCCGGGGGGGAGAAACCAATTTTATTACAAATTTCTTTTTCTCTGATCCCCATTTCTGCTCGCTTGCAAGGGTATGCGGCTCGACGCGCTCAGCACCTGGACGGGCAGTTATGGACGACGCTTTACGATGACGATGACGAAGATGAGGACGAGGACGAGGACGAGGACGACAACGACGAGGACGACGAGGACGACGATGAGGACGAGGACGACAACAACGAGGAGGAAGAAGAAGACAGCAGCAGCAGAGCCAGCAGACGAACGAAGAGGCAGACGTGAGCGATTCCGTTTGGGCGTGCCTGATCAAGGCTCCAACCCAGCTGGTGTTCCTCGTTTCAACCGTCTCCATGTCATCCCGACATGGCACTTTTTTTTCTATGCGTGAGCAGCAGCAATAAGCAGGAGCAGAAGCAGCAGCAACAGTACCACCGCCACAACAGCAGCAACAGCAGCAGCAGCAGCAACAACAACAACAACAGCAGCAGCAACGACGATGACGACATCAGCAATGCCTGGAAATTTTGTATCGTACCGCAGCAAGCAAGTCTTTGGACTTGCTTGACTTTATGACGGGGCAAGGGTACAAAAGAAATGAAATTTTTTTTCCTTAATTTTTTTAAATCTTTGACAGGAGGAGAAGTGATCGACTGCCGACCTGATGAACAACGTCGGGCATCGGCTTTTGTTTCCTTTGTGGAATCTTGAGATCCATTGTCATGGTGCAGTCTGAATTTCAAAAAAAAAAAAGGTCCGTGATCGATCAGAGTTCGTGTTGCCATGGCAATTTTCAGAGAGATTTGGCGCGCTGCTGCAGTTGCTTGGTTTGCCGCCACTTTTAAAGTAGAACCGAGAATGGGCGATGCAAACGGGATGGACGTGGACGTGGACGTGGACTGGCAAGTGGACCGCGTGGTGGCCGAGCTGCACACGAGCGACCGCTTCCGCCAGGCCGAGCGACAGTTCACGCGCCAATATGCGCAGCTGTACTACCAACGTGCCGCCACCCTCAAGCCGGCGGTCAAGGCCTCGGCATCCACGCGGTGGCCCGGTACACACATGCTTTTGAAAAAGCACAAAAGCTCACTGTCCCTTTTGCATGCACGCAGACGTGCGCTTTGTCAACAAGGTCCTCGACATCCCCACGACCGAGGTGTGCTTTGTCATTGGCACGATCTACGCGGACCTGCCGCTCAAGCCCAACATCCTCGACGAGATCACGGAAGAGGTGCGTGCGGTTATTGTCGCTACGTACGTACGTACGCTAACACACTATTCCATTCTTTTTTTTTCCCAGAGGTACCTCGTCAAGCCACCACCGCGGCCAAAGTATGTCAGCGACAAGGACAAGTTTGTGCTCGAGGACGAGTCGGGACGCGTGACCCTGGTGGGCGACAAGGTCTCGCAGGAGACCCTGGTTACGGGTGTCGTTGTTGCCGTGCTCGGGATCCAGCAGGGCGGTGGCGAGTTGCTAGTGCACGACATCTGCTTTGCTGGCGTCGCGCCGCAAAAGCCCTTGCCATCGACGTCCGAGGACACTTTTGTTGCGCTCGTGTCGGGTCTGCACATCGGCGCAGCCACCACGGGGCCGTCCTCACCCAAGATCCTCGTCGATTATCTCACGGGCTGCCTCGGTGGGCCTGCCGATCAAGAGCGCGCCGCCAAGATTGCGCATGTCATCATCGCCGGCAACTCGCTGACGTCCGTGGGCAGCGATAATGCGGCCGCGGCCGCCGTCGCCGTCGCCGTCGCCGTCGCTGCGGCAGCAGCCACGTCAGCCAACGGCGATGACAAGATGGACGCGGTTGGTTCGTCCAGCAGCGAAAATACTGCACAGCAGCAGCAGCAGCAAGTGCTAGGCAAGAAATCGTCGACCCCTGACTCGCACGCTATCCCCCTGGGGCCGATGGTGGAGTTGGATCAGGTATGCTCGTGCTCGTTCTACTTATTAAAAAGAAACTTGTTTTCTTCCGTATCGGACACAGTTGCTGGTCGAGCTAGCAGAGTCGGTTTCGGTCGACATGATGCCTGGCGAGCGCGACCCCTCCAATCACTCCTTGCCACAGCAGCCCTTGTTTGCGTCCCTCTTGCCGTATTCGTCCAGCATGTCGACGTTCCGGCTCGTGACCAATCCGTACGATATCACGATCAACGGCGTCCACATAGTGGGCACGTCTGGACAGAACCTCGACGACATCTACAAGTACGTCACGACCGAGGACCGGCTCCAGATCGCCGAGGGCACGCTGCACTGGCGACACATGGCCCCCACCGCGCCCGACACCCTCGCCTGCCTGCCGTTCTTCGAGTCGGACCCATTTGTCTTTGACAGCACGCCGCACGTCTACTTTATCGGCAACCAGCCATCGTTTGCGCAAAAGCTCGTCCGCGACCCTGACACCGGCGTCGTCGTCAAAATAGTCCTCGTCCCGTCCTTTGCACGCACGGGAGAGGCCCTCATCCTCAATTTGCGCACCCTCGATGTGTACCTTCTCAAGACAGCCATCTCGTTGTAGAAAACAAAGAATGCACTGCAATAGATTGACAACGATCCTCTTGTTTTCCTGTTTACTTGCCCGTGGTCCCGGATGCAGCGGGGGGGATGACAGTGAGGTAGTTCATGATGATTCCCATCACCGCAAACCTGAGCACGTCGTTTGTCAGCTCCTTCAAGGCGTGTTCAAGGAAAAAAAAAAAGCATACATCAACGTGGACAGGTTGCTCTTGGTCTCTGCCTCAGAGTACTTTGTGTTGGCGATGCTGATGACAACGCTGAATAGCGATGCCCAGCCTGCGTAGGGGTTCTGAACAGGTTCGCTTTTACAACAACAAACTGGCCAAAACGAGGGGGACGGTACCTTCATGAGCACACAGTACATGCTGAGGACAATTGCGACGATGCCCAGCAGGTCAATCGGCGCCTGCACAGCGTGCGAGTTGGGTACATCTCGCTTAAAAGGCTTGATATACCTGGTCCGACGAGATTTGCTCCAGCTTGAACGGCGTCACAGCTTCGGGTCGTCGAGGGTCAGCGGAAGCAGCAGACGACATTGTAATTGTTGTTCTTTTTAGACGCTTGAAATTAGAGTAGTAGTATCCAGAAGCAGGCCTCAGTCACTGTAGGTAACGGCACCCGGCCAATCCTTCATCAACATCCGATGAAAGCAGGTACTGATTTTTTTCTATTGTTTTTTCATCTCTGGAATCCAACAAAAAAGACAACTATGTAAAGAGAAAATGGTCTGTTGTAATGCGCAGCTCGGCGAATCGTTCCAGGGAGGCTTTTTTCCATTTGTTCACGAGACGAGCAATTTAACGGTACTATAAGCGATACATGTCAACACAAACTTGAAGGAAAAAAATAAAATAAAAATTCAATACCTTGACAAAGCCGATGTCCTTGGACTTGTCGCGGAAGCACTGACGGCACATGTTGAGGCCGTACTTGCGCACGATACCCTTGCCGTTGCCGCAGACACGGCTGTGGTTGGGAAAGGACAATAAAAAATAAAATATTTTTTTGTATTAGCCTCAAAAACAAGCTGTCCCACGCAAATCAGCATACCACGAGCGCGAGCCCTTGCCGTAGTTGCTGGGGTGCGAGTTGTAAACGTCAGAGTGAGCCATGTTTGACCTGGTCTAATGCAAAAGGGAAAGAAAAAAAAGAGTTAGCGTCCCTTGTTTCGAGAATGGCCCTTGTAAGCCAGAAATATAAAACATATAGCACCAACTGATACGAGCAGTATATGCAAACGCACAGAAGGACTAGACAAAAAAAGGACAGAGAGAAGAAAAGGTGAGGGGGAAAAAAGACAAGCCTCCGAGTTTGATGGTCGTGGTTTGTTCACAGAGTCCAATAACGACAAGCAGTCGCCCTGACGGCGACGACAAACGTTGAGCACTGGGAGAACTTCCGGGCGCTCCTGCTACTTTCGAGTCTCCAAACCAGGTGGTCGCTCATTGTAGAGAAATCAAAAGGAAAGGGAAAAAAAAAAAAAGAGAATGAGGGAAAGGATGTAGGGATAAAAAAAAGCCACCCACTAACCCCCTCCACATGTACAAGAAGCGGGAGAGAATTCAACAAAGTTGCCCAGGGCAGGAGGCGGCACGCACGACGACGGCAGAGTTGGATCTTTGTGGGTTTTTTTACCTTCGAGACGAGTTGAAAGAGACCGAACGGGACAAGCACTTGCTCAATCATGGCTGTGGCCACATGGCACATTTTTTTCCATTTTAGATCTAACTCCCGTAACCTTAACCTGCACAACACATGCGAAAGTGAAGTTGTGAATGCAGCCAGAAAAGAGTGCAGTGAAGCCAAGAAACAGTGCAGAAATGAACGTGTGCAGGTAGAAGTGTAGGGTGACGGCAGCAGTACATGCAGAGAGAGTGCAGTCAGTCAACAAAGTCACCGTAAACCAAAACGTACCTTGTTACAGTTAGAGACCCGCTGAAGGGTCCGATCCGGGTTGGACACGATGCAGAAAATAGTGCATACACACTCACCCCTGGCTGGCTTCACTGAAGGCAAAAAGTGAACCTCACAGTGAGGTTTAGTGTTCATCTTTGCACTGTTTTCTGGCTCACATTCACACATTCACTTTCGCATGTGTTCTGCACTCGAGGTTAGAAGATGTCGGCCACGTCGGTGTACTTTCCGGTCTCGCGGCTGTCCCAATAGTCGTCCTGGAAAAACCAGCACATCTCACCGGAATCCTTGTCCAATTCTTGCTTGAACCAGCGCGGAGTCCACTCGATGCCTTTGGCCTCGCGCTCCTTGCGGACCTTGCGCTGCTTCTCCTCCAGTCGCAGCTTTTCCGAGGTTGCTTTTTCCTGAATATTACTGTCAACTAAAGCAAAAAGAAAAAAAAAAAAAGAAAGCGTACAATGTTTCCATTCTCGTATGCGCGCTGATCGGGGCGCAAGCGCGAGTCGGTGGGGCAAATGAAGCCTTCCATCTCGGGCAGGACCTCGTTCAACTCCATGCAGAACTGCGAGTAGTTGAAAAACTTGGCGTTTTCAGCGGGCAAGGGCGTTCGTTTCCACAGCACGGTTCCCTCTGGCACGGTTGGGTTCCCTGCCTCGTCGACGGGAGAGACGGCAAGCTGGCTGTTCCACTGGCCCGTGAGCTTAAGCTTTGGCTGTCCAGATGCGTTCTACAGAAAGTTAAATATAAAAAACAACAACGTTTTTTTTTCGAGTAATAAATAAATCACACCTTGATGAGACCCTCCATTTCTCCGTAGCCGGTGCTGCTGAACCAGCCCTTTTGCTTAAAGTTGAGCAGGGCGGTCTCGCCCGTGGAGAGATTCTTGATGAGCATCTCGCCCATGTTGTCGACCCAGAGTGTGCCAATGATGATGTTGTTGACGACCGTCTACGATGCCACACAAAGTGCTCCTTGGTCGCGTGGATGAGCACATGGAACGAGCCGCTCGGGTTGACTTCGAGGACGTTGCCCTTGAATTTGTTGTTGATGTGCGCCTCTGCCCAGTACGTGTAACCGTTGCCGTCGCAATGGCACGCAGAGATCGGGGGATGGTGGGAGACTTGTTCGGCAAAGTAGCGGTAGCCAAGGTCGTCGCGCATCATCTCAAAGGTCTCGCCCAGGATAGGATTGAAGGGCTTGGCCGTTCGGGTCGTTGCAGCATACGGCGACACAGCAAAGACTGCAATCCACTGCATGCGCTCGAGGGACGTCGTTGCTGATGAAAGCGTGTCAGTCTCTTTACAAAAAAAGCAACTTATACCTGCGACAGCCTTGTCCAAAAGATCGTAGTATTCGAGGTCCTCAGAGAACTTTTGTAAAAACGACAAGGGCTCGTTAAAGTACACTGGCACGGCAATCTTGGAGATGTCCTTGCCGACAAATTCCTGATCACCAAGAGGTTATAGGAGTATCCACCCACCGACTCAAAAACTACCTTGACGACCGACCAAAGACTGACTTCGCTACGATCCTTCATCTTTGCGGGCAGGGTTGTTCGGCGTTTGTTGGGCGCCGAGCCAGACGACGTCCTTGGGACAAGGGTCGACGCCGACGACACCGAGCGATTGAGAGTTGTTCCACTGGAACCGGCAGTCGAGGCAGAATCCGCGTACGAGGCAGAATCCGCGTACGAGTGGGCGTCAGTCTCGACCGCGTCGAAAAATTCGTCGTCGTCGTCATTGGCCCCGAGATCGCCGTTCTGACGAAGCTTCTGGTTTTGGCGCATGATGACACCAGCTAATTTCGAAGGGGGGGGGGGAAAAAAAAAAAAAAGAGGAGTTCAA
>Ga0302233_10002006_pt1 | contig 13312 bp, 8 predicted proteins | sample II_Palsa_N3_1_FD_193516 | JGI IMG/M metagenome (GOLD analysis project Ga0302233, IMG submission 193516) | Peat permafrost microbial communities from Stordalen Mire near Abisko, Sweden - II_Palsa_N3_1 | ecosystem: Environmental > Terrestrial > Soil > Palsa > Peat permafrost | place: Sweden...
GTAAGCGCGCCGAGCCGCGCAATAAACCACCGTTCCCTGTTCAGCAGGGACTGTGGAACAAGCCTACCGTCATCAATAACGTCGAGACGTTTTCAAACGTGCCCTTGATCCTGCTCCGAGGAGTGGATTGGTATAAAGCGCAGGGCACGGGCGGATGCGCGGGGCTTAAATTTATTGGCGTGAGCGGTGATGTTGTGCGGCCCGGCGTTTATGAAGTGCCTATGGGCACGCCTGTGTCTGAATTGATTTTTCAATATGCCGGCGGTCTTTCCAACGGGAAAAAACTGAAAGGTTTTGCGCCGTCAGGGCCTTCGTCGGGATACCTGCCTGCATCCATGGCTGACGTGCGATTAGACTTCAAGTCACTAGCGGATGCCGGCTCCATGCTTGGTTCTGGCGCGCTGGTGGTTTGCGCCGAGGGAACGTGCATGTTGGACATGGCGCTGAACGCTACGCGGTTCTTTCGCAATGAATCCTGCGGCAAGTGTGTTCCATGCAGAGTGGGTTCGCAGAAGATGGTTGATCTGCTTACCGGGTGGACCATGGGCGAAGGATCTTCGAACGATATGAGCCTGATCGAAGAGCTTTCGGACGCTCTACGGCTGACTTCGATCTGCGGTCTGGGACAAGTGGTTCCGGCGCCAATCTCGTCCGTACTGAAGCATTTTCGCGAGGAAGTGGACGCACACTTGTCGCGCCGAGAGTGCCCGTCAGGCATCTGCTTCACGGCCGACAAACGGCCGAATATAGCGGCGATGGCTTCGAGGCCGGCATGAGCAGCACCGCACTCGTCGAACTTACGATCGACGGAAACAAAGTTTCGGTCGCCGCGGGTACAACTGTGTTTGACGCAGCCCGCCTGAATGGCATTGCAGTCCCAACCTTGTGCCACCAGCAAAATGAAACCCCGGTAGGCGTGTGCCGTATGTGCGTCGTAGATGTGGGAGCGCGGGTTTTCACCGCGTCTTGCGTTCGCCCCGTCGAAGCGGGCATGGTTGTGAACACGAATTCCGAGAAGGTGCACCGTGCCCGGCGGACACTTGTTGAACTATTGATGGCAGACCATCCTAGCCCGTGCACTCGCGAGCAGCATTCCGGGGATTGTGAGCTTGAGGCTCTCGCCAGGCGCGAGAACCTGACGCGTCCGCGTTTTGCGCCGCACCGCACGGGGCGCGCGAAAGACAGCTCGTCGCCAAGTATCGCAGTGGATTTTGATTCTTGCATTCTCTGTGACCGTTGCGTGCGAGGATGCAGCGAGATTCGCGACCATTTTGTGTTGGCGCGGATGGGCAAGGGTACGGCAGCCGGAATTGCTTTCGACGATCAGCGCGCCATGGGTGAATCGTCCTGCGTTTCATGCGGCGAATGCATGGTTTCCTGCCCGACGGGAGCTCTCACTAACAAAAGCTTCACGCATACGGCTCTCGGCACCGGTCCCAGTTTCGAACCTGTGCCGGTTGAGGAATTGCAACAACTCCCCTTCTTTCAAGGAGTGTCGGGAACTTTTCTTAGCTTGAACCGCGGCGCAGTTGTGCGCCGGGAATTCAAGCGCGGAGACATAATCTGCCGCGAGGGCGAATATGGCTCGACGGCTTTTTACATACTGGAGGGAAAAGCGCGCGTTTCGATTTCGAATCCCATGGCCCATGTGAAAACCAAGGGCGCAGTGAAGAAATTCCTGGGCAAACTTTCCAGCAAGCTCGCGCAGCGCCAGCAAGATCAGCGCGACGAAGAAACCTACAAGCGGTGGATACCCATCGATGCGCCGGTTGATCTCGATTACGACAGCCCGGTGGCGGAATTGAATCCGGGCGATCTTTTTGGCGAGATGACTTGCATGAGTTTGTATCCCAGGTCAGCAACGGTCCGCGCCGAAACCGATTGCACCATGCTTGAGATGCTTCGAAACGTTCTCGATATCATGCAGCGCAACAAGAATTTTCGCGCGCAGCTTGAAAAATCGTATCGCCAACGGGCCCTGGACAGCCACTTGCGCGCGGTTCCGGTATTCGCGGAGTTGACCGACGAGTTCATCGGCAGCTTACGCGAAAGTGTGGAGCTCATTCGCTATTCGCCGGGCCAGGTGATTTGCCGCCAGGGCGAGCCTGCCGACTGCTTTTATCTCGTGCGCATCGGCTTCGTGAAGGTGACGCAATCCCATCTGGGCGGAGAGATGGTGATGGCCTATCTTTCGCGCAGCGAATATTTCGGAGAGACGGGCTTGCTGCGCGAGGATGTGCGCACGGCGACTTGCACTGCGCTCGATCACGTGGAGCTGGTTCGAATCGGCGCGCACGATTTCAAGCGCATGCTTGCGGAGTTCCCTGAAGTGCGCCGGAAATTGGAGGTCGTGGAACAGGAACGCGCGCAAATGAACCGCGAGCGTCTTTCCGTGTTGCAAAATGTGCCGCTCGACGATTTTCTGACACAAGGATTGATGGAAGCGCAGAGCCTCTTGTTATTGGACCTCACGAGTTGCACTCGTTGCGATGCATGTGTGCGCGCTTGCGCAGACGCGCATGACGGCGTCACGCGCCTGGTTCGCGAGGGGCTGCGCTTTGACCATTACCTGGTGGCGACCTCCTGCCGCCAGTGCCTGGATCCATTGTGTATGGTCGGCTGCCCCGTCGGCTCCATTCGGCGCCGCAATTCGCTGGAAGTGATTATCGAGGATTGGTGCATTGGATGCGGGTTGTGCGCCGAGAATTGCCCCTACGGGAATATCAACATTCATCCGTTTAACGTGATGGCGGAAGATCCGGCAGCGCCCGGGCATAAGAAAGCCATGGTGAAGCAGAAAGCTACTTCGTGCGACCTGTGTACTGAGTATGCCGAGCCGAGTTGCGTCTATGCCTGCCCGCACGACGCGGCTCACCGTGTGGATCCGCGGAAATTCTTTGCCGGGCTGCTGAATCAGGCTCCGGTTACGACCAAGCGTTAACAAATTGCGGCTGGGCCGACAAATCCAAAGTGCGCATTGATCGAACTCATCAAAAATGGCTTGCCGCTTCGCTCATCATTTTAAGCGTAGCAACGGCCGTGTACATCGTATATGCGGCGCATTCACCCGCTGGCCCGAGCGGCGGAAGCCCTGTGGGACTCGCGTTTGGAATTGTTGGCTCCGCATTCATGTTATTTGCAGGCTTGCTCGCGGGACGCAAGAAACTGCCAGTCTGGCGATTAGGTCGCGCTCAAACTTGGATGCGCGGCCACCTGTGGCTTGGGCTGCTGAGTCTGCCGCTTATCCTGTTCCATGGAGGCTTCCGATTCGGCGGTCCGCTCACCAGCGTCTTGATGGTTTTGCTCATAATTGTTGTCGCCAGCGGACTTTTCGGCGCTGCGTTGCAGCACTACATGCCTAACGTGATGACAGCGGAAGTATCCAAGGAAACTATATTCGAGCAAATCGATCACGTCCGCGCCGGACTGATCGCTGAGACCGACGAAATGATTGCAGCGACGGCAGGATCGGGCAGCGCCCCGGGAGCAAAACAATCAGCAAGGTCCGCCGCCGCTGTTGGACAAACAACGGCCCTCGCCCCGGAAGCAGCTCTGCCGCTCTCTACTTTCTACGCTAACGAGATGCGTCCGTTTCTGCAAGAAAAAGGGCCGCAAAACCAGCCGCTTGCAAACGCAAATACGGCACGTATAGTTTTTGCGGAGCTGCGTGCCCTTTTACCGCCCGAAGCGCATGACACGGTGAAACGCTTCGAGGAAATATGCGATGAGGAGCGGCAGTTGCGCAGGCAGGCGCGGCTCCATCACTGGCTGCATGGGTGGCTGATGCTGCACATCCCGCTGTCGTTCGCGCTGCTACTACTAGGATGCGTGCATGCGGTGATGGCCCTGCGTTACTGACTTTCGGGGAAAGAAGCGAGGAATCTTGCCGCGAGCAAAGTTAAAAACAAAAAAGCTTGCGCAGCGCATCGATCTGAATTACTTCAAGCGTCCGCATCCTTTCCGGCGCTGGCGCTTTCTTTTATCGGTCTGTGTACCGGCGCTCGCGATTATCTGGCTGGCCTGGTACGGGCTGACCCGCAACAATCACGTGTACAGCAGCGGGAAGATGTCCGTGAGTCATGCCGTACTCACCGAGCAATGTAGCTCGTGCCACGTAAAGGAGGCCGGAGCTTTTAGTGCGAAAGCCAGCGACCAAGCTTGCGAGACTTGCCACGACGGCCCCATTCACCACACTAACCAACTGTTTACCCCGAACTGCGCAACGTGTCATCGTGAGCATCGCGGCAGCCTGCGGCTGGCTGCGACCAGCGACGCCAGCTGCACGCAATGCCACGCCAATCTTCGCGCCGCCGGCTCCGCAATACGTTACGCGAGAAATATCGACGGATTCGACTCCAGCCATCCCGAATTTGCGGCGGTGCGTGCCGGAAGCGCCGATCCCGGAACCATTAAACTCGATCACCGAGTGCATCTGAAAAAGAATCTCATGGGGCCGAACGGAGTGGCCGTGCAACTCGATTGCGGCGATTGCCATCGTCCGCCTGCGTCCAACGAGCCGTGGAGGTTCGGCGTGCCGCAGCCGAAGGCTTCCTCGATCGCGCAGAAACAGGAACCTCCCTCGATCAATCCCGCCCGGGCCTACATGTCACCCGTCACCTACGCACAGCAATGCATTGCCTGCCACGGGCTGCAATTCGATAAACGTTTTGCGGAAAGCGTGCCTCACGATACTCCAACGGTGGTTCACGCTTTTGTAGTGCTGAGGTTTCGGCAGTACATCGCCACGCATCCAGCGGAATTGCGCATCACAAATTCGGATCCGAACTTGCCTCAGAAACCCTTCCCTATTTCCCCTCGAGTGCTTACACCAGATCAGTGGGTGACGGAGCGCGCGGCAGAGTCTGAACAACTCTTGTGGAGAAAAACGTGCATGCAGTGTCATACGCTAAGCTTTCCTGCGAACCAGCCACTTCCGGTGGTTGCAAACTCGAATATTACTGTTCGATGGTTTCAGCATGCCGTGTTTAATCATGACAAACACCGGCTGGTGAAATGCGAGGAGTGCCATTCAGCCGCAAGAACGAGCCAGGAAACTTCCGATGTTCTTTTGCCGGGAATCCGAACCTGCGAGCAGTGCCATCATTCAGGAAGCGAAGCAGCCGAAGCGCGGTGTTTCGAATGCCACACGTACCACGATTGGAGCAAAGAAAAACCTGCTCAGGGCAATTTCACTCTTTCCGAATTGAAGCGCACTCCGCCGCGTGAGGCGAACGCACAGAGTTCAACTGGAAAATGATGCTGGTGAGAAATGATTTCCGTCTGCTGACTAAGCGGCCGTCCGCGGAAAAATCTGGCTCCGCTTATACCTTCGCCGCTTTGGATAGCTTGGCTTGCGGACGAAGCCGGCTGGGGGCCGGCCGCTCGCGGACCGCAGGCGAAGCGGGGGATTCTTCTATTTCCCGAACGTCGCTCATTTTGTAGAAGTTTTCCTTCTCGCATATCCGGCAGCGCAGATTCAGCGAAGGAAAGCTTGCGACGGTCCCGTCGCCGGCGACGCTGGGTTCGGCCGAGAATTGCTTATTCGCAATTCTAGATGGGACGGCAATGGTCTCTCCGCACGAACGGCATTGCACACCGTGGTACTTCTCCATCTTAGTCCCCAGAGTCATCGTGAACCTCGTCAGCGGGCAATCGAAAAGGATAGGATGGCGATTGTACCCCACTCTTGGTTGCAATTTGTAACTCAATTTACGGCAATTTGGGTCTCCCTCTCACTACCACGGTCAGGGTTCATTTGTACGCCAAAATGCTGAGCTGCAAGATATTGACGTCCATACTAAGGCCGAGTACACTCAGCCCTTCCATCGCCAACGCGCATTTAAGCGGAATCGCGCGGATTTCCGCAAATGAACGGCGCACCGGAGTGCCGGATGAAAGCTGCTGCGGGCCGTTGCTATTCGGGGCCGACTACTGCTCGCATCGGCGCTCTTTTCTGCTGTTTGCTGATTCCGTGCGCATTTCTTTCGGCGGCGCAATCGCCGCAAAGCAGTCCCCCGCAGCAAGCACCCTCAGCCCAGCCAACTCCTGAAGTCACCACAACTCAGCAGGCAGCTCCGGCTCCTCCGCCGCAGGCTCCATCCTACTCGGACGCAACACCTGAAGTGAATACGCATGCGAGTACGCCCTTCGAATCGCGTGTGAACTTGGTCCCGGTTCGTGTGGTGGTGCACGATTCGAATGGCAAGGCCGTAGCTAATTTGACCAAGGAAGATTTCCGGCTGTCTCAGGACCGCAGGCCTCAGACGATTTTGCATTTCTCTGTGGAGACTCCAGCCTCGGTTGCGAAACAGGTTGTGCGAGGCGAGGCGGCTGGAGATCAGCCGAACGTCCCCGCTTCCGGAACTTTGACTCTGCCGTCGCGATTCGTCGCACTCCTGTTTGATGACGTGGAATTGAGCACGCAGGACTTGATGCAATCGCGTCTTGCCGCTCTGCGCTATCTGGACTCTGCGGCGGAACCTAGCGAACGTGTTGCTGTGTTTACCACCTCCGGACAATCGCAAGTGGACTTCACGGATGATCGCGCCAAAGTGCGCGCGATGGTGCAACAGCTCATACCTCATTATATTGGCATGTACGATCCTTACGACACGACCCAGTGCCCTCAGATGGGTTATTACGAAGCCGACTTGATCATAAACCAACACGACGTACAGGCCACCACAGCCGCGACCGCGGACGCGGCTGCTTGCACCCAGAGTAATAATCCGACTGAGGCTGCGGCCATGCTCGTTCAGTCAACGGCCCAGCAAATGGTACTCGCGGGAGAAAACAACACGCAGTTCGTGATTCGGCGGTTAACGGAACTCGTTCGTCGGATGTCGGCTGTTCCGGGACAACGCAGTATTGTTTTTGTCTCTCCCGGGTTTCTGGTCACTTCGACTTACCAGTACGACCTTCTAGAGGTTATTGACAAGGCCACGCGCGCGAACGTATTCATTAATACGCTCGACGGACGTGGGCTTTACACCGTCGATGCGGGCGGCGACATCAGCCGGCCTCCGCCGAGGTTTTCCAACTCGAATGCCGCGGCGCAAGACACGTTATACCGATCCCAGGAACAATCCATCCAATCGGATGTGCTGGCGAACCTCTCCGGCAGCACCGGCGGCTTTTACTTTCGAAATAATAATGACCTTGTCGCGGGATTCCGCATGACGGCGGCGGCGCCCGAAGTTACATATTTGCTTGCCTTCTCTCCAGAAGCGTTGAAATTTGACGGCAAGTTCCACCAGATCAAGGTGACACTCGCCACGAAAGAAAAATATACCATCCAGGCGCGGCGTGGTTTTTTCGCGCCCAAACACGGGCAAACTCCGGAAGAAACTGCCAAGCAGGATATTGAGGAGGCGGTTTTTTCGCAGGAGGAACAGCAGGGCGTTCCAATCGAGCTTCAACTGCAATATTTCAAGAGCGATGCAATGGATGCGAAACTTTCCGTGCTGACACGAGTAGATGTAAATCACGTGCGTTTCGAAAAGACAGACGGAAGAAACCGGGATCAGCTGACTGTTGTGGCGGCGCTGTTCGACCGGAACGGAAATTTTATCACCGGAAACCAGGAAGTCGTGGACCTGCACCTGAAAGATGCGACTCTCGAGAAGCTGTCTCACACCGGCATGACCGTGAAAATGGGCTTCGACGTTAAGCCCGGCGGCTACATCGTCCGCTTGGTCGTGCGAGACTCGAAAGCCTCGGTACTATCGGCAAAGAATGGTGTAATTGAGATACCGTAACAGGGGAAGGTGAGCTATGACGCAGCGCCGAGTGGCCTTGCTGGTATTTCTTCTGCTGCTTTTTCTCGTGGCGGGCAGCTTCGGAGGACGCTTGATTGGGTCTTTTGGAGTCGCGCTTGCGCACCAGGCTCCGCAAGACCCCCCTCAGCAACCGTCATCACAGGCAGCTGCCCCTCCCATTAAGGCTGAGTCGCGCGCTGTGCGCGTCGATGTTGTCGTGACCGACAAGAAGGGCAATTACGTGCACGATCTGAAGGCCGACGATTTTAAGGTCTACGAAGACAATAAGCAGCAGCCGGTCACCAATTTCTCGTTTGGCGCGGATCCAAACGCCGCTGCCGCATCCGGACGGCACTACCTGGTGCTGTTCTTTGACAATTCCACCATGGATGTAGGCGATCAGGCGCAAGCGCGCACTGCCGCGGCAAAATTCATCGACCAGAACGCCGGACCTGATCGCGTGATGGCGGTTATGGATTTCGGCGGCACTCTGCGGGTCGAACAGAATTTCACCGCCGATGCGGCCCGGCTCAAGCAAGCGGTGCAAAATATAAAAACTTCTGCCGTCGATCCCAACGGAACTGCGAGCGGCGCGTCTTCTTCCGGTGGGCTGTCTCTTCCGGGTTCGCCCTCGACCGACGCTGCTGCAGCCGATTTTGGAGTGCAGACCCTGTTGCTCGCAGTCCGAAGCGTGGCAAAAAGTCTCGCGAGTGTTCCAGGGCGTAAAAGCATGATCCTTTTTTCATCCGGCTTTCCTCTTTCTCCCGAGGCCGAGTCGGAACTAACCGCAACCATTGACGTCTGCAACAAAGCGAATGTCGCAATTTATCCGCTGGACGTGCGCGGTTTGGTGACGCCGGACATTGCGCCCGGATCCGGGCGCGGGCCTTCGTCAGTTATTCCCAACAACAGCCTGCCAGGCGCTTCCACTTTGGCGTCGACGCACTCTCTAATTGAAACAGAAAGACTGCAATCGACCGTCGCTGGCATCTCTCTCGCCTCTTATCACGTCTCTCCTCCGTCTGAATTGGCTTATCTGCAGCACGGAGGTGGTGGCGGAGGTGGCGGAGGCGGACATGGTGGGGGCGGTGGAGGGGGCACAGGCGGCCCAGGCGGGACAGGCGGCAAAGGCGGGTCCGGTGGTACGGGCGGCACCGGCGGTGGCGGAAGCCGCGGAGGAGTTAACAACACCGGGACTTATGGCAACCCCAACAACACCCAGCCGCGAGCAATTGTTCCCGCGTTTCCGCCATCGGCGGCTACGAATCAGCAAGTGCTCTATATGTTGGCTGACGGAACCGGGGGTTTTCCTATTTTCGATACAAACGACTTGTTCGCCGGACTCCAAAAAATCGCGAACGAACAAAATGAGTACTACCTCCTGGGATATGTGCCGACTGATTCATCGGAGGGCAGTTGTCACACGCTGAAGGTCAAGGTCGAGCGCGGCGGCGCGAACGTACGAGCACGCAGCGGGTACTGCAACATTAAAGCCTCCGACATGCTGGCCGGAAAGCCAATCGAAAAAGAGCTTGAGACGCGAGCGGCAGCCTCGGGAGCCGCTACCGAAGGCTCGCTGGAAGCGCCGTTCTTCTACACCTCAATTAACGAGGCGAGAGTGGATTTGGCGATGGAAGTGCCCTCTGCGACGATTGATTTTTCCAAGGTAAAGGGAAAATACCATGCAGACGTAAACGTTCTTGGCATCGCCTACCGGCCGGATGGATCCGTGGCTGCCAGATTTAGCGACGAAATTAATATGGACTTCGAAAAAGAGGAATTGCAGAAGTTTACGCAGTCGCCGATGCGCTATCAAACGCAGTTCTCCGTCGCTCCGGGACAATATCGGCTGACTGTTGTTCTGTCGGGTGGCGCGCAGAAATTTGGGAAATACGAGACTTCCCTCGCAATCGAGCCGTACGACGGAAAGACGTTCAGCCTAAGCGGACTGGCATTCAGTAATGAAATGCAACGTGTGTCTGCGGGCTCCAGTGACTTGGATGCTGATTTACTTGCGGATCGTATGCCCATGATCGTGCAAGGCGTAGAACTGACTCCTTCGGGGAGCAATCACTTCAAGAAAACCGATAGAGTCGTTTTGTACGCACAAATTTACGACCCGAGTCTGTCCGATCCCAACCCTCCACTGGTGGGGTGCCGATACGTAATCATCGACCAAAAAACCGGAAAACAGGTACTTTCGACTGGTTTGTTCAGTGTGACTCCGTATGTGTTGAAGGGAAATCCCGTGGTGCCGCTAGCACTAAAAGTTCCGGTCGACACTTTTCCCCCAGGAGAATATCGCCTCGAAATGCAGTCGGGCGACGCAGGTGGGGCAATCTCGCATGTTCGGATAGCGACATTTCAGACCGAGTAATCTCGGCAAAATGCTCTGGATTTGCCGAAATTCGACCTCACCAGGAGAACAGCCCCCCGCAAACAGGCTGATGATCTTCGGAAACGTTGTACTTGCTGCGCATTATGTTTCTCAAGTACAATCAACTTCCCCCGCACCGAGGACGATATGGACAAGTCTATATTCAATTCCTTCGGACTGCGCGAGAATCCCTTCAGCGTAAACCCGGATCCGCGGCACTTATTCCTAACTCGGCAAACTCAGACGACCTTGGATGCTCTGATTCAGGGCGTTGAATCCCGGCAGGGGCTCGTCCTGCTTACCGGCGACGTGGGGACCGGCAAGACAACGCTCATCAATTCCCTGCTCGAATGGCTGCAGCAGAACGGAATACCGACGGCATTCATCTTCAATTCCCACCTTGAGGCCCGGGAATTATTTGAGTTGATGCTCGCAGACTTTCATATCGCGTCCGATGTGCGCTCCACGAGCAGTGCGGTGTCACACCTGCATGCCTGGCTGCTTGAGCGCTACCGCGCCGGCGAGACCGCTGTGCTTATTGTCGATGAGGCGCAAGGGCTTCCGTCACATACCATCGAGGAAATTCGATTGCTGCTGAATCTCGAAACGCCGAACGGCAAGTTACTTCAGATCGTTCTATCGGGACAGTCGGAGTTCAACGACAGGCTCAAACGGCTCGACCTGCGGCCGCTCCATCAGCGTATTTCACTTCGTTGCAGAACCAGCCCCATGACGTTGGAGGAAACGCGCGGCTGCATCCAGCATCGCCTGCGCGTTGCCGGTGCTCAGGATGATGCGCTTTTCACCCTCGAAGCCATGGATAGCGCTCATTTTTATTCGCGTGGAATTCCGCGGATAATAAATTTGCTTTGTGAACAAGCCCTCCTGAAAGCCTACTACAGCGGAATCCGCCCAGTTTCAGCAAGCATGATCGAGGATGCTTCACGCGAGTTTCAATTCGACGGAGATCGCCCTATGCCACCGCGGCTGAAGGCGGACGAAGCGATCGGATTGCGCGCGAACCTGATTCCCATGCAATCGATGTCGAGTAAACCGACGATGACCTTCGCTGCGGCGGCTGGATTGGCCTCCGAGGGGCGACAAGACCCGAAGACAGTCCGCGTCCCCGCACCCCCGGCCAAAGCGGAATTAGTCCGCCATCCAAAGGCCTCCGCCGACGTTGGCCAGATAATCGCTGAACTTTCCGCCGGCGCCAAAGCTAACGCCCCGGTCGTGATTCACCCGGCTGGCGCGAAAAGCAGTTCCAATCTTGCTACGGTCTCAAATCGCGCATCGATTTCCTCGCTGGCAAGAGCGAGGGTGTTTCTTTTAGCGCTCGTTGCAAAGAGCAGCGCGGAGTTTGGGCGCCGAACTCGCGACGGATTATTTTCGCTACGATTCTATTATCGGCGCTGGTCTAACCAGTTCCTCGCAATGGCCTCGCCAATCCTCAAGCGAATCACAACGCCGTTTATCTCTTGGCTGAAGGAACCGCGGCCACCGACCCTGCTCGTGCGAACGAATTCAAAAACGCACGTTGAACCGTCCAGTCGTTTCTCGGCAGTAAGCAATAATCTTCGAGACAGAGCGGAGCCCATCGTCCGATGGTTGCAGACGCCGCTTCGTCCGGCGCAGCGACGTTAACTGTTTGTCGACCCCCGACGACCAAACAATTGCGCCTAATTTACGGGAGTTCCTGCAAGACCTGCTTTCTCCATGAGCTCGCGTATTTTTTCGAGATATTGATTCAGCGCCTCCTGCTTCCTTGATTCCAGCCAGCCGAGTTCGCGCGCGAGAAGCTCGGCGACCACCGGCGCTGCTCTCATCGCATTCTTCCAACTATGCGCCTGGAGACCAATTCGGCGTGACAGAATGTCCTCGATTGAAACTGCCATTTCGTCTCGAATTCCGAAAGTTACCTCCGCGCGCAACGGCGCCAGGCCTTCGACGAGAGGTTGTGCGAGTTCCGGATTTTCTCTCGCCAAGTCCATTACGTCGGAAGCGCGCGTGCCGAATTTTCCGGCTAGATGTCGCGCTGTCGACTCCGTCACGCCATAGAGTTTTGTTAATGCTCGCCAGTAGTCCGTTGAATAACCTTCGGAGCCCACAAGCCGGTGCCGGAGCGTTTGGCACTGCGAAAGAGAAACGCCAAGGCATTTTTGCACGGCGTCGATGGTGTCCTGGGCCATGGCTCGATAGGTGGTCCATTTGCCGCCCATAATACTGATTAATCCTGATTGCGAATCGAGTTCCACTTCATGGTTGCGCGCGATCTTCTTCGTGCTTTTTGTTTCGCCGGAACTGACCAGCGGACGCACGCCAACCATGCCCCCGACGATCCGGTCCGCGCTGAGAGGCTGCTCCAGGTAACGATTCAGATGCCGGAGTAGGTAGTTCACCTCCTCAGCCTCCAGATGGAGATGATCGAGGGATTCAATTTCCTCGTCAGTTGTGCCCGCCAGCACGTTTCCGAGCCACGGGATGGCGAACAGCACCCGGCCGTCCTCGGTTTTGGGGATCAGCATCGCTTCCCTGTCGCAAAGTAATTCCGGCGGAAGAACTACGTGCGCACCCTTACTGAACCGTATGCGCCGAGGAACGCCCGCCGTCGCCATCTTACGAATCGTGTCCGCGCAAGAACCTGTGGCATTTACAAAAGTGCGAGCGTGGACCATGAAATTCCGGCGCGCAACCTGGTCTGTGATTACCGCCGCGGAAAGCTTTCCTTCGGCATTCCTTTCAAATGCAACAACGCGCGCATAGTTCAGCGTTTCGCCGCCGGCCTCCGTGAAAGTCTTGACTAACGTGATGTTGTAGCGTGCGTCATCAAATTGACCGTCGGCATACACTACAGCTCCCACCAGGCCACGCGACGCAAGCATGGGCATTCGTTGAAGAGCCTTCTCGCGCGATATGAAAATACTTGGCGCGAGACCATCCCGGCCAGCCACTCGGTCATACAGTTTCAGGCCGACCGTGAAGTAAGCGGCGTCGACCCAGCGATAGCAAGGAGTAAGGAACAGTCTCGTATTCGTCAGGAACGGGGCGTTCTGCAACATATGAATACGCTCGTGGAGAGCTTGTTTGAGGACGCGATATTCTTCGAAATCGAAATTGCGAATTGCTTCCTGCAGGTATCGCACGCCTCCATGGACCATCTTCGTGGATGCGCTGGAAG
>Ga0302233_10002017_pt1 | contig 13270 bp, 17 predicted proteins | sample II_Palsa_N3_1_FD_193516 | JGI IMG/M metagenome (GOLD analysis project Ga0302233, IMG submission 193516) | Peat permafrost microbial communities from Stordalen Mire near Abisko, Sweden - II_Palsa_N3_1 | ecosystem: Environmental > Terrestrial > Soil > Palsa > Peat permafrost | place: Sweden...
TGCAGCGCTTGATAGCTGTTTGGATCCCCAACTGGGCCGCGCTCTGGCGTCACTATGGTGGCAAGTGGTGGAGCCACCAGCGGTTCCAAAAGCGCAAGCGCGAGCAGAAGGCCCTCGCCAAGATCGCGGACGACTTGCTGGGCACGGATCGGTCGAGCATTGCCGTATTCGGCGATGGGGTGTATGGTGGGACCATGCGCGGTGTCGGGCCGACCCCCGTGACTAAGATCCGCGATCACCTCGCCCGCCACGGCCGTGTCGTTCTGGTGGACGAGTACGAAGATGCGCGCGATGTTCCGGCACGCGTTCAGGTCCCGATTCCACGTCGCTAAATGAACATTGTTGTGGCAATGCAGCGATGTAAAATCGGACTTGGTGCGGCCGTCCCTGCGGAGGTAGCGCTTGCTGGACTTGGTGAGGTTGTCGTGGCAGTGCGAGCACACCCTCGAGGTGCGGTGCTGAAGATGTGCGGCGTCGAGCGGGAGCAGTGTTTCATGCGTCAAGCAACGACCACGTCAAGGGTGCGCTCGCGAGCCCCCGCGAACCAGGATACCATCCTCTAACTTCGGTACGTTTTTTACATTTGTTCGAGACACTGACCTTTTTTCCTTACAAATGTTCCCATGAACATTCACTTTTACCTTGTATGCATGCATTGCCTGCATACATATCCTACTTTCTCAACTGTTGTGCACTCTAGGTTAAAAAAAGAATTAAAAAAAAAAAAGCTACGAATTTTCTTTTCTTTGGCACGGAATGCTCAGGCCGTCGCGACTAAAACGCGCGTTGGTCTGGACGGCGCCTCTGGTCGTGGTGCTTCTGCTTGTGACTCTCTTCCGCTCAGACATGGTGCGCAAGCACCGCACAAGCCAACTTGTCCGGCAGCTCGAGGAGCAAGGCGGTGGTCGGTTCCCCCGAGTGTTCATCGCCGCGAATTTCTACAACAATGCCGAGGTACGGACGGCAGTGCTCCTCTTTGTCTGGAGCCTCACAGGGACGAACACACAGATCCTGCCCAACTTTCAAAGGCAGCTGCTGCTGTTTGTGGACGCGATCGGCGTGGAGAACGTGTTTGTGTCGGTGTTTGAAAACGGGAGCACAGACAGCGGCGAGACAAAGCGGCTGTTGAGCGGACTGGACCAGGAGCTCTCGAACTTGGGCATCGCGAGGCGGATTGTCGCCGACCCCTCGAGCAAGAAAAAGAACAGGCGCATTCCGTACCTCGCAAGGATACGCAACCGCGTCCTCGAGCCGCTGCAAGAGATGCACGGCAAAAACGGAAACCGGACCGAGTTTGATCGATTGCTCTTTTTCAACGACATCGTGTTCCAGGTCTGTGTGTTTTCTTTCTCGTTTGTGGCTGGCTTACGCTGTGAAAGACACGCTACATAGGTGGACGACGTGCTCAGACTCTTGCTGACGAACAACGGAAAGTACGACACGGCGTGCGCGATGGACTACTACAACGAATTTTACGATCTGTTTGCGACACGAGACGTCCGCGGTGATCGTTTTTCTTCAGGCGTCTTTCCTTACGTTGCAGACCCCTTCACTCAGCGCCTCTTTCGCGACCGTGAGCCTGTGCCGGTGTTTAGCTGCTGGAATGGGATGCTCTCGATGGACGCAAGACCGTTTAGTTCCGGTCTATTGTTTCGCGCTCTTGCTCCCGCCGATCAACGTGTGTCCATGACAACTCCCGTCGCCGCAGAGGCTTCCGAGTGCTGTCTGATCTTTGCCGATCTCTGGCATCTCGGGTACACCAATTCGTTCATCAATCCACTCGTCAAGGTTTTTTCTGATAATTTTTTTTGTTGGCATTTGCCTAAATCGAAAATTATTTCCTTGCAGGTCGCGTACGACTGGAGGTCGTACAATTTGCAGAGGCTCATCGAGTGGTTTGAGCCCTTCCTGTGGCTCTTTCACAGGCCACCAGATCAACCGCTTCGACCAACTCAAGCAAATGTTTTGATGACCTTCTACCCAGAGGTACCGATGCATCTATATTTTTTTTTTTCCCTGTTTGTTTTGCAGCAGTCCTAATGTTAATAATTGGGATCATCGCCACAGGATCGCTACTGTATTCAAGACTCTTAAATGTGCATAACAGAAAAAAAAAATTTTTTTTTTTGTATCATCTGTAGATCAACCGCAGCAAAAGAGATTGTAGTAACTCGACAGAGTTGTGTGTTCACCAACGAGGAGGATGAGCCGAAAGGACAAGAGATTGACAGTGCGATCTGTTTCCAAAAATAGCTCTACATAAAATTTTTTTCTCCTTCGAAGTTGCTTGGTGTCATGTTTCGTTTTGAGAGCCGACGACAAGCTCGTCAGTCCATCGACCGATGTGCGACCAAATGGCCCAGATGACGGCAACTGGACCATTGTGGAGGAGAAATTTCGGCATGTCTTGTCATTTCAGAGTCACAGTCTAAAGTAACCTCCGCCTGGAGCACGTCGGCGCCTGCCGTGGAAGGCACCAGGAGAGAGCGAGAGGGTGAGAGCACGAGCAAGAGAGGGTTGTGTGTGTGTGTGTGTGTGTGTGCACTTGTTGTTGTCTCTGTGCGGACGCTCCGGTGCAAAACTTTCATGTCGAGTCTCTTTTTTTTTTTTTTTTTCACCTTTGCTTGGCTAACAAATAACATTGGGGTTAGCGATAAGTCCACGACCATGGCCAGCAACCTCGTCCCTCGCGACGAATTTGCTAAGAATGGGACAGGGTCCGGCTCCAAGCCCTTTGGAGGTAAGTGTCTTTTTGAGTGTGTGTGCAAGGAGGGGATTAAAACTACCGCGGGTCCGATTCGCGTGAACTAGGCGTCGTTGACCTCACCAGGTACATGGCCAAGCATGTCCGACACCTGTACGAGGAACGTAATGGCGAGCCGCTGAAGGAGCCACTCATGCAAAAGAGCAACTTTGGCGTCGTGGTCATGGCAGACGTGTCTGGGTAATCTGCGCCCAGTTTGTTTTTGTTTCGCGCTCACTCACAGGCGACCTGTCCTCCCCCTAAAACAGCTACTCGCACCTCACCAACCACCTCAAGAACAGGAATGACGGCGCCGAGTTGTTGACACAGCTCATCAACCCCTACTTCCACTTTGTCATCGACATTATTGAGAAGAGCGGCGGCGACGTCGTATGCTTTTTTCCGTCTCCTTGCCTTACTTGTTTTCTCCATCAGGTCAAGTTCATCGGCGACGCCATCCTCGTAAAGTGGGAACTCAAGGACCAAACCAAGGCAGAGTGTGTCGCGCTGGCCTGCTCCGGATGCCTGCGCCTATTGGAACGTCTGGGCAACCATTTCCTGACCATCCCAGACGAAGAAAAGGTACCGCTGTGCAGACTCCAAGCCTTTTCTTTTTTAACGCTTTCTGGCCAGGCGTTCCCATTGTCGATGCACATTGGTCTCGGCGTCGGCGAAGTATACGACATGCACTTGGGCAGCCCGAAGCATGGCCGTTTCGAGTACTTTTTGGACGGAAAGGCACTCAAGGAGGCCGTTCATCTTGTCAACGTCGCCAGCCAGAGGGAGCTTGTCATCTCGGATGAAGCTTTGACGTACTTGCAAGGCGAGGTAACAGAAAGAAAAAGCCAACCTTGGAACAGCCCTGAAAAAAAAATCAAAAAAAAAAAAATCAAAAGGTCGCTCTGCTCCAGGCAGGAATTCAGGGATTCACAACTGAGAAGACCAAGAAAAAGGGTGGACACATTCTCAAGTCGCTCAAGTGGCTTGGAGAGGAGGATTCCGTCCGCGGTGTTACCCGCGAGAAGGATCCTTCACCAAAGGATGCCTACCGCATGTACTTGAACGAATCGGCGTGCGAGGTATATCGCCATCCAACTTACCTGATGTCGTACTGAATACATGTCGCAGCGCCTTATTGGTGGCCACATTTCGCTCATTAACGAGCTGCGCAAGCTCACGGTCATGTTTGCACGTTTCACTTCGCTAAAGTCTCAAGACGAGGCAAGGCAGCTCTACCAGAAGGCCATGAAGGGCTCTTTGGACATTGTTCGCGTACGTTCTTTTTTTTTTTTTTTGCATTTTGCCTGCACATTGACCACCGTGTCACCCAGAACTACGAAGGCACTCTGCGTCAGATGGTCTCGGATGACAAGGGAACTTCGATTTTCATTGTCTTTGGTCTTCCGCCCCTTTCGCACGAGAACGACGCTCTCTTTGGATTGCGTGCGGCACTGGAAATGAAGCGACTACTCTCTTCCCTTTTTGATGAGTACGCCGTCAGCGTCACTTCTGGTATGCTAATGAAACGCGTAATTTATTCACTGACATTTTTTTGCATATTATTTAGGTATGCTTTTCTCTGGCATCATTGGTGGGCGCACGCGTGCCGACCACACGGTGATGGGAGAGTCTGTCAACCTGGCAGCACGGTACGGCTTTGCACATACAATTTGTCGTTTATTGAAAAAAAATAAAAATAAAAATAAACTTCGGTCAAATAGACTAATGTCGTCTGATATGTGCGAAAACGCACTCTTTTGCGACAAGGAGACCAGGGATAGCTGCGTGAGCGAGATTTCGTTCGACGACGAAGCCATCGAGTACCAACAAACGATCTACCGAAGAGCCAATTTTTTTTAATGTTTTTTTATTCCAGATTTGTGACCAAAAAGGGAAAAGCAATCGTCTACAAGGTGAACGGAATGCTGCGCGAGCAGCTCGGCGGCTCGTCGGTTGTCAAGAGCAATGCCGCCATCGCGAAACAGAGGACTCTTGATCGCGGATCAAGTACGGAAGGCCTCATGACCGTCGCTGCTCCTTCGGCCAAGTTCAATACGTAAGAAGGGTCACGGGAAGAAGAAGATGAAGAAGCTAAGCGGCTATTTTAAGGGGCTCCGGGGTCGGTTCAACCAGCAGCAACATGTTTATCGGCCGCGAGGCCGAAATGAAGACCATTGTAGAGGTCCTCAAGGAATTCTTGACCACGAACAGCACCCCCCCTCGGTTGATCATCGAGGGTGACGGCGGTACCGGCAAGTCTGCCATGTTCTCCCATTCAGTCGACCAGGCCACGGTCAATAGCCTCTCCTGCTGGTAATTTTTATTTATTTATTTATTTTTTTGAAGCTGGAAACCAACCAAATTCAAAAACAAAAACAACAACAAAAAAAAACAGCGTGGCAAAGGGAGACGAAGTGGACCAGTCCACGCCCTTTTTCATCTTCCGCGATCTCGTCCTCGACTTGGTGGATCTCATTCACGATGAACTCCATGATAGCAGCACAACGACCGAGAGCCTCGATGGGTCTGACCCGTCCGTTGCGTCTTCGTCCTCCGATGGAAACTTCAAGATCAGCAAGTCGATCAGTGGGGACATCCCCAACCTCGCGAAGGACCTCAAGAATTCAAAGTCTTACCACGAGATGGAGGGCTACACGAAAAAGTCTAGCCGCTCGCGCTCGCTCTACCGCTCTATCCGTGTCACTGGCGTTAGTGTGGACAAGATTGTCGAGCTCGAGACCTCACCTTCGCTGGGCGAACTGGATGAGCACGACGACAATGCAAGTGCTGCCGGTGGTTCGGTAGAAAGTCTGCACCCGCCGATCGCCTCGCCCGCTCAGCCGGTATCATACACCCATTGCTTTATTCCCTTTATGTCCTCATTTTTTCTCATTTGCAGGCGCATTCGTCACCAAGTATTCCGGTTTTGAATGACCCTCCAGGTAGCAATAGCGTCGCGTCTCCCCGACTGCCTAATGATGAAGAGAACGAGCGGACGACTCTTTTGCTCGCGCGTCTCGGTAGTGCTCTCGAGAAAGTCAACATCCCCAAGGCATTTGCGAGCACGCTCGCCCTTGTTTTCACCGTCGGCAAGATTGGCCAGAACGACATGAGCGCGATCATGACGAGCAACATCAAGGTACCATCCAGCGCCAGCCAATCGGTTCGCGTCCGCACGTCGAGCGCCGGTCCGGCTAACCTGACAGAGAAGACCACACGCCTCGAGGCCCTCTCTGAGCTGCTCGTACGACTGGTGAACCAGATCACCGTCCCGCCCAAGGCCCCGCGGTCCAACTCTGTGCGCACGACGGCTCTCTTCCCCAATGGTATTGTGTTTGCCATTGACGACGCGCAGTGGGTGGATCCTCTGTCTTGGTCCCTGATCAGCGCCCTCGCACGACGATGCCCGCGCCTGCTGTTCATCATGGCCATGCGTCCAATGACTCGCTCCAACGGAGACGTCCCTACACGCCTCATGAGCTCCCCCGAGGCCCGCATTGTTAAACTCGGCGGACTCAGCCAGGAAGCCGTGAGCAAACTCGTCATCTCCATGTACGGGGATGGCGTGCAGTCGATCCAAGACCGCCTCCTCGAAACAATCATGGAGAAGACTGGCGGCAATCCTCTGTTTGTCATTCATGTCGCAAAGGGTCTCAAGCAACAGCGAAACCTGTCGGTTTCGCCGCAGAACGAGCTTTTCCTCAAGGTAAAAAAAAAAAATTCTTTTTTTTTTTTTTTGGCTCTCTGCTGACGTGAATACTTACTTTTTTTAATTTTTTGCAGGGTCGCCAAGGACTCGACACTGACTTTGAGAATCTCGTGCCAAGAGATTTGCAATCTGCTATGCTCGTCCAATTTGACCGCATCAACCCTTCCATCCAACTTTTGCTACGCGTGGCCGCTGTCATCGGCAATGTATTGTTACAAAACAAGAAGAAAAAATCTGTTTGTTTAAACCCTGTTTACCATTTAAATTTTAGACGTTCTCGTTGCAAATGGTCGCTACTATCATGGAGAAAGAGCGCAAGATGGGAATCCGCGAATGCTTTGATAAACTGACAAGCAACGAGGCAGTCTCCTTTGTTGGGTTTGAAACAACATCGCCGATCGAGGAGCAGTCCAAGCATCTCGACTCCTTGATGATGGTCTTCAAAAGTGCCCTCCTCCAGAAGTGCGTCTACTCGACCCTCCCGTTCACCGAGCGTTCCAGGATTCATCTTTTGGTATCCTTAGTTTGGTCATTAAGGTTTTTTCTTATTAATCAAATGATGTGCAGGTGGCTCAACTTTACGAGCAGCAAATGAACGAGGAGAATCGCATTCAAGTTTTGCCTATCGCTCTCTTCCACTTTGAGCGGACAGGCAACATCTTCAAACGCATCCTCTTCCTGGAAGGAATGGCGTCGATTCACATGGCCAATGGGCTTTATGCTGACGGTACTAGAAACGAACCCGATCCTTTCACTAATTCCCAGTCATAACTCAGCCGCCGTTGTCCTCAAAAAACTGCTCAACTCGCTGCCGATGCTTGAGAGCGACAGGAAAACCATCTTCACTCTCGACCGCCGCTCGTTCTGGCACAGGAGTCTTGGACAGTCGTATGTCGCCATTGGTGATTGGGAGCTCGGCAAGGGCCATCTTCTCGAGAGCCTACGTTATTTGGACGAGATTCTGCCCGTGAACAAGAACGCCATGCGCTGGGCCACTGTCAAACTCCTGGGAAAGCAGAAAAAGTACTTTGCCAAGCGCAATCAGCCAGAGTAAGTGCGGTCCTACTACTACTATTTGATTTTAATCTAATCCTCCCCTTCTTTAGCCGAGAACCCGAAATTACCGACTTTGTCGAAATCCAAAAGGCCGTCGCCAAGGTGGACTCGCTGCAGGCTCTGGGTGAAGCATTCATGCATCTCGGTGAAAACGTACGATGTTTCCTTCTTTTTTTTTTCCCCCGCCGCCCCAACTGTTTGTAACATTGACGACACAGGATGAGGCCACCTACTGCGTCTTGACAAGGCTCAACCTGTGCGAAGCCTTGGGAGAGACCGCATCAAGGTCGTACAACTTGCACTTTGCGCGCGCTGAAGCAGTCGTCGCCCTGTCCTTGTACCTGCAGTACGTCGTCATTTTTATTTTTTTTTATTTAAGAAATAGATGGTGGACCCCTTTTAAATTCCAACCTTTGCCAAAAAATCGAAAAGGAACCGCACCTCCATGGCCTCTGATTACTTTGCCAGGGCCGAGCAATTGGCCAACCGCTCTGATGACCCACTGGATATTATTTTCTCAAACATTTTCCACTCGATTGCCTACTTCTCGTCTGGCAATACGAAAGAGTGCCTCAAGTTGGTCGACATCAACAGGCAAATCATGGAAGTGAACGGTACGAGCCCATCTGTTATTGCAACGATCTTTAACTCACTTCCCACTACCCAAAGGCCTACGTAATAACGAGACAACAATGGCCTTCCTGCTGATGGACCTGCTCTGCGGCAACATTACGTCGGGATTGTCGCGGGCACGGGAGATTTTCAGTGATTCTGTCGCCGTCGGCGAGTACAACGTGGTCTCGGCAGCGTTTATCCTCGTGCACCTCAACCTGAATCCGAGCCTAACAAAGGACAAGGGCGAACTGGACAACTGGGTTCGCATCGTCGTCGAGGCAGTCAAATCCTCTGTGCGTCAGTATGGCACCTACAACGGCATGCGTACGTGGTCTTTGTTTCCTTCTGAAGAAAGGCTAACTTGCCCTTTTCCCCAATAGTTATCCTGTCTATTCTTTCGTGGCATTATGCTCTGCACAAGGAGTGGTCCAAATGTCTAGAGTGCTTTGAGCGCTTCATGCCCCTTCTCTCCGCAGTAAGCCTGGTTAAATTAACTCCTCTGAAATTGAAAACAAAACAAAAAACAAAACAAAAACAGCCTCAGAACCCTTCGCTGGGTGCAGCTACGACTGTGAGCACCTTCCTCACTTGCTGGACTCTCCTCATGTGGCATCGCGATGGCCTTCCAGTCGAGCCTGGCTACCAGGTTACCGAGTATATGCAGACGGCCCACAGCAGTGAGCACGAGACCGAAGAAGACGCCTTCTCGTCGGCTCTATCGGCTGCGGGCATGCATCCTTCAACGACTGAACTGCATGCAAACGTATGATCGTCAAACCGAAAAAAAAAAAAAATTTTTTTTTTTTAACACACTTCTCTCCAGACCATGCTCAAGTCCAAGCCCAACAAGCTCCGCAGCGAAGACAAGGAAGGCTCCAGTTCATGGAGTGCCTCCGTTGGCGACCGTGCACTCAAATCAAGCCTTTCTCGTGAGAGCTTTGACACCGCCCCCGACCCAGAAGTGCAACGCGCACAAACCCCTCCTGTCAAGAAGGTCAACAAGTCACTTACGTTGCACAGCCAAGCCTCGTCCGTCACTGACGCGTCCTCTGTCCACTCTGCGTCGGCATCGTCCTCTCATTCACCCAGTTTGCGCACACCAGAGAGCTTGACCCAAAGCAAACGTCTGTACATCAACTACGTTGGCATGCTCCACCGTCATGTCAAGGTCCTCAAGAAGCAGTGGGCCCCACTCGCCTTGATCTCTCCCTTTACGGATGCCCTAGAGTTGCTCGAGCGATCTGACTCGACGCTCAAGGTATGCCCCCCCTCCCCCCCAAAAAAATAGGAATTCAACCTTTTTTTTTCTTCCACCACCGCAGGCTTCAGCTCTTCTCGAAAAGGCTGCTCTATCAGCACCACAAGGCATGGTTTTGCTCAAGCTCGTCCTCCATGTAGAGACCATTCGCTTTGCTGGAATACCCAAGGGCAAGAAGGCAATCGCCGACCGCAAGAAGCGCCTGGACGAGCTTGCCGATCAGGTACACTCCTTAATTTTTTTTTTTTTAATACTGAATTTCTTTTCCAAAATAATAGATCAAAGCGGCTGGCATGACCAGTCTCCTCTACGACGTGGAACAAATGATTGAAGCGCTGCCTGTGGCATGATGCTTTTTTTGATCTTTCATTCGTCAACAATCCCCTCTAATTGGTTACTCTTCTTTTTTTTTGTTTTGTTTTGTCTTCACTTGTTCATTCGTTTTCGCCTCCTAAAAATCTCTATCGTTAACAAGGGCTGGAAGGGTGGGACCTCCCAAGAGACCAGGTTGCACGTGTGCTTGCTCTCTTGACCTCTTCTTGTTCCTTTTGAATCTTCTCCTCTGTTTCAAGTTTCTCTTTTCTCGTTCTCTTTCTTAGAACTCGTTTGTGTACAGCAAAATAACCTCGAGTATACGCTCATGGACTCACTCGATGCCAAACTTAATGGCCTGTTGAGGTAGAAATCGTACATCTTTTCCAGGTGACGTAGCTGTCAAGGCCGTTGTCGTCGTTTGCCGTCAACCAAAAAAAAAGGGCAACCTGGGCAGTCGGCATTTTGCCAGTCAGGCCATGATGGAGGACGACGACCAGCTCGACTTTGACGTCTACGAGGAGCCCGCTCCCGTTACGGCCGAGACGGCCCCCCAGGTCGACAAGCAACCGCACGAGCAGCAACAGCAACAGCACGTGGTGCAGGAGGAGGAGGAGACAAAGGGAAATGAGGGCGAAATAGACGACGTCTTGGCAGACATCATGGGTGAGAAACAAAAGGTCCGTGAGGAGCGTTCGCGCTCTAGCTCGCCGTCCCGTTCGGCGGGCTCGCGCTCGCGCTCAAACTCGCGGTCGCCGTCGCGTTCTCGGTCGGGAACGCCTCGCTCGCGGTCGTCCTCGCGATCCCGTTCGCGCTCGCGCTCGAGGTCGCGTTCCCGTTCGAGGTCGCGTTCCCCCATGTCACGTTCCCCCTCGCGTTCTCGCTCTGCGTCGCCAGCCAACAAAAACAGCGATGAAGACGGGGGGGAGGACGACGACAACTCTCGTGCGAAGCGACTGCGTTCGCCCTCTCCTGGGGCGCGCGGTCGTAGGGACGATCTATTGAAGAAGCGCAAGGTAACCTCTTTACCCTATTTTCAAAGTCCTCTTTCGTGCAAAACGGCTCTATTTTTTCTTCCTGTTTTGTTGGGGTGGGGGTGGGGGTGTGGGGGGAGTGGGTGGCTGGAGTGGCTGGGTGGGGTGGAAAAGGGGTGGGGGGGTGGGGGGGTCATGTATCGGTGAATGGCTTGGGATGGATTGGTAGCGTTTTGAATACGTTTTACCTGACGCCCAGACCCGGAATCCATTTGGAAGTTTTTTTTTTTATTTATTCATGGGGATATTTATCTGTTTCGTTTGTGGCGTGGATACCACTATTATTGTTAATTTATGTTTTATGTTTTTCCCTATTATTTTGACCGACCATTGATCATTCGTCGTCCGATGTCCAAAGAATGCACGACAAGACGACGCCCCTCGATTCGTCCTACCTCACGAGGCCAACCAAGTGTTCATGCCAGCGCCCATGATGCCAATGTATCCGTACTATGGCACGATGCCCCATGGCGCTGCGTATGGACTTCCCACCCAGGATGGTTCGTTTTTTCACAAGCGGGTTTTGGGATGGGTGGTCGGGTAGGACGAGTGTTGTTTGGGAAATGGTATTTTTTTTTTTTGCTCTTTTAATATGTATTTTCTTTTGGATTGGATCGATTTCTTCTACTTCCCCTCAGACGCTACAGGCCAAGCTGTGGTTCAAGGTGGCACACGTTATTTTGTCGTCCGCTGTGATACCAAGCTTATGCGGATTGCACTGATCAAGGTGGATTCACGTTTTCTAAAAACAGAACAAAAACATAGGAAAAAAAACAAACTAAATACGACAAACAGAACGTGTGGGCGACCAAAAAGGAATTCTCCCAACAGTTGTCAGCTATTTACAACTCGGGCACCTATGTCGTTCTGTTCTTCATCAATAACTCGGACGGATGCCTCCAGGGCTACGTACAGGTGTCCTCGGGCGTTGGTAAGGCAAGTCGACACTACAACTGGAACAATTCGTCGGTTGGCCCCAACTTTGACATCAAGTGGCTAAACAAGTACGGAAAGTTATGCATAAAGGCTTTTATTTTATATCGTGGTCGTTGTGCTTAGGGGAAGCCTCTCTCTCCAGTTGTTGGATTTGGATAACTCTCTCACTGGCAAGCCCTTTTCCAACTCGGGCACTGGCTCGGTACCTATCCAGTTTCCCCCTTTCTGGTATTTCTAATACGAAAATCTAGGAAATTCCATACGAGCTGGCCTTGACTGTCAAGAAGCTCTTTGACGAGAAGCGAGAGTACGTTAATTGCCAAATAATTTATGGAAAGTAAACTTTTTTTTTCAAAAGGGACCTTAACACTAGCCGAAAGCGTCCAAACGACCGGCTAGGGGACCGACCGAGAAGAGAACACGACGGCGGACGACTTCGTGACAACAATCGCGAGCGAGAGCGTGAGCGTGAACGTGAGCGTGACCGTGAGCGTGACCGCGAGCGTGACCGTATACGCGACCGCGTCGAACGTGATCGTGGTGACCATTTGCGGACACGTGACTACCAAGAACGTGACCTCGGGGACAGGGAACTCCGAGGGAACGACCGTGCCCTGCGCAATCGTGAGAGTGAGCTGGACCTTGTCCGCCGGGACCGCGACCGCGACTACATCCGGTTGCCCGATCCTCGTGAGCGTGGGCGTGTCGAACGTGAGCGCGACTATGAGTATGAGCGAGCCATGCAGCAAGACCTGCGTTACGAACCTGCAGACCGTTTTAATCGTCCCGATCGGCCCTTTGCCGAAAGCTATCGTGATGACCGTATCAGCAATCTGCCTTTCCCGCCGCCACCGCTCCCTGGCCGTCAAGCGCTGTACCGCGGCAATGACGACTATGATGACGTCCTGTTGCCACCTCAGCCTTCGTACGAGCGCTCTGTGCTCGTCTCTGCGCCATCGTACCGCCACCAGCACCCGTCACCACCGGTGCAGCCAGACTACTATCAAGGCGACTCATATGCTCGCCCACAGAAGACGACCCGTGTTGTCTACCAGCAGCCGCCGCCGCAGCACGCTGTACGCGTCGCCCCCACCTCTCGAAGCTCCAGTAATCACATGCACGAGGCGTATGTGGATGACTATCAGCAGGCGCCGCGGCTTCTCCACTCTGTGCGAGCCATCTCGCCAGACTCCCTGCCGCCGCCACCTGTCACTACCCGCAAAGTACACCATCTGCCGCCTCCGCCGTCTCTGCCGATCCGCCAGGTGACTGCTGTCCGTCTTCATCAACCGCAACAGCCACCGCAACCGCAACAGGCCCAGCCCCCGCTTCTTCTTCCCGCGGTGCAATCCAGTCAGTCCCTCCAACCGAACCGAGTTAAGACGGTCGTCAGTCTGCCCCAGCGAGTTGTCATGGTTGCTCCCACTTCCATCCGCCAGACGTAACTAAACTAATTCTATACGTAAAGTAAGTAAATAATTTTTTCTTTGCACAAAAACAGCGATTACGTCTCCGCGTCCGCTCGTCTGAACCCACCATTGAACACCCTGTCTACGCCGCCGTCGCAGCGCGTGATCAGGCAGGCCCTCCCCCCCGCGCACGAACCG
>Ga0302233_10002021_pt1 | contig 13241 bp, 22 predicted proteins | sample II_Palsa_N3_1_FD_193516 | JGI IMG/M metagenome (GOLD analysis project Ga0302233, IMG submission 193516) | Peat permafrost microbial communities from Stordalen Mire near Abisko, Sweden - II_Palsa_N3_1 | ecosystem: Environmental > Terrestrial > Soil > Palsa > Peat permafrost | place: Sweden...
TTTATTTTATTTTATTTTATTAAAAAAAAAGTAAAGGTTGATCGGAAATGTGTAGATCACCATACCTTGCCCAAGCCAAAGAGGACGAGGGCCAGCACAGTCAAGCCAATGCTTATGTACAACGCTGTAAAAGCATCTTGCTCGAAGAAATAGGGGAAGATCGGTACCAATCCTCCCAGAAAGTACGACCCACCAATGGTCAACGCGCTCTACTTATTTGGTTTGAATGGACACGTAAGAGATACAACGTCGTCCTCACCTGCCACGCGCGGTTCTTCTTGGGTTTCTCCAGGTTCAGCTCGAATCGCATCATAAAGTCGACAAACTTGTCTTTGTCTGACGAGAGGGTCTGCAGGAGCGGTTGCAGCGAGACCTTGTCCAGACCGTACGGCTCGAATATTTCCACGATTTCATCGAGTTCACGCTGCAGGCAGTTGTCGACCTCCCAGTCCTCCCTTCTGCGCTCGTTGTAATAATGCTCCATCTCTGAGCGGCCCGACAGCCATCCGCCCAGTCCCTTTTTTTTTTTTTTTCCCGATGCTCGGCAATAAGAGTCCCGTCCACTCGCACAAAAGCATCATGTACAGTACCATCGAAATAGCGCCCGCCACGATTTCGGCCAGACCAGCCGTCACAACCACATGGGACGTGCCGAGATTGGACAGACCGGCAGTGAGCGCAAAGGGCACCGTGAGGCCGTCCGACAGGCCAATGACGATATCTTGGATGATCTGCCCAACGTAACTTCCGTTAATTAGCACGAGACACAACAGCTGGAGGCAATCTCTACATCTGCACCCTCAAAGTGGTGTTCTGTGTGGTCGATCAGATTCGAGTGCACCGACGCCCGGTCGTCCTCTAGACACACGTCGTTATACATTGGCACGTACGTGCATGTCAGGGTTACCAAGCACTGGCACGGCGACGTCTGCAGCCGGGTCTGCGGCCTGCAGCGAAGGCAGCTGCTGGCCACTGAGTTCGTATGATGACGTCATGATTTTTTTCAAACTACATTACTCGCGCTGGAGCGTGCAAAGTCATTCCCGACGTGGCTGCTGAATCGGCAGACGTCGATGGCGCTGGTGCCGCTCGGCCTGCGCGACGAAGCCGATGTGCTGCGCGATGTGCAGCGGATGGCAGACGAGCAGCAAACACGGAGGCACGATGGTGAAGAAGGGAAGGAGCGACACAGGCGGAAACACGACTCTGACACGGGCGACGACGCTGACAGGAGGAGGAGGCGGAGCAAGAAGAAAAAGACGTCATCCAAGTCTAAGAAGAGCAAGGGCCGCCCGGGCGATGCCGAAAGCGACTCGAGCAGCGAGGACGGCGACGGAGCCGCACCGCAACCTGCCTCCGCGTTGACCACCGCATCGTCACAAGGCCAGAGCAGCGGTGCAGCAACAACAACAGAGCTGTTTTATTTGGACCGACGGGGGGACGCTGAGAATTTGGCGTACCAGGGTTTGTACAAGAAGGATTTCCCAAAGTATCGCGTCCGACGAGGCGGGCCCGCCATCGGCCTGTCGAGTGCATACCGATTTACCAGCACAGCCGACAAGACGTCGATTTACCTCGTCCTTGTAGAGCAGTTGCGCCAACTTCAGGTATGCACAACAACAACAATTTCGAGATGACTACTAAAAAGTCTTGATGCAGAAAACTGAACGATACTGCAGTCGCGCTGCCCTGCAACTGATCGAAAGCGACATCCCAGCCCTGTTCCTTCCACGGCCCAGCGGAACGAGCAAGACCGAGGTCCGCACACCTTGGTTTGTCCCCGTGAGCGATGCCCCTCCGATTCCTGGTAATTCTTTATGGAAATCTGTTTTTTTTGTTTTTTCTTACTAAAATAATTGCAACAAAAGGCTCTGAGGCTGTGCCTGTTGTCGACAGAGCAGCAGAACCCGACATTTGGGATTTCATAGGAACTACGACGACGAATGCTTCGGCTGCCGCCGCAGCACCTGCCCCTGTTTTGGAAGACAGTCCGCGTCAAAAGCTGTACAAGCAAACGAACGCCGACTTTAACCGCAAACTGCGCCAGGTGTGCTTGTCAGCATTTTCTAGTGTTAATGATCTGTGCAGGCACCTAAGGACGTCTCTCTGTGGTTGCGCTTTATCGACTTTCAAGACACTGGCTACATGTCAAATGTCACACGGCGGATGACGGCGTCCTCTCGTGCCGCACTGTTTGACCGCAAGATCGGCATCTACGAGCGTGCAATGAAAGAAAACCCCGGCAACGAGGATCTCCTGAGTGCCTACATGATCTGTCTCGAGGAGCGCATGGAGTATGTGGAAGAGACAACAGAGAATCAGTTTATTTTATTTTATTTTACCTTTCTTACATCCTCGCAGGTCCACGGCTCTACTGAACAAGTGGGAGGCCATTCTCAAGCTTTACCCGCAGTCAACTGTGCTTTGGTCGCTGTTTTTGACCTTTCGTTGCCGCCACTTTCAATCATTCCGTGCGAGCACAGTCATTGAGACGCACGGCCAAGCACTGACTGCCGTCGCCACTTACTACAGTCATGTTGAGACTGGCTCTGATCCTGTGCTTCATGTCGGCAACCGTAACCACCATGCGCATCTCTATTTTCTCTTGCGGGTTCTGGTTGTGCTCATCAATTCTGGTGAGAAGAAAACGTATGTGCTTCTCTCCTAAATTATTCTTAACTTTAGGCCACACGGAAAAGGCGGTTTCCATTGCCCAGGCAATACTAGAGCTCAACTGGTACTGCCCAGCGGCGCTCGAGTTGGCGCCGCTCGCATGGAAAAAGGACGAACTGTCCAGGTACTGGGCCAGCAACTTGCCGCACGTGGGCGAAAAGGTTTTTTGCAATGAAGAAAGGATGCCTTCTATTATATTAGAATAAAATAAAAAAATTTGCAGGACCACGTCCCTTGGTCGCACTGGTCTGTAAGCCCCGCCGACTCGCTGGTTGCAGATGTTGGGTTGCAACCAATTGAAGACGAGATGTTGAAGACAACCGGCAAACCCCTGGACGACTGGATTCACGAAGAAAGCAAGCGGTCATTGCGCGACTTTCTGCCATCTCGGCACCCAGACAGTACGGTCATTGCAAAAAAGCTCTTAATGAAATTACTCGCATAGACGTGACGGATCCCGATCGCATCGTCCTTTTCGATGACATTTCTTCAGTCTTGTTTCTTGTCAAGTCGGACACTGAACATGTCGCCCTCATTCTGACCGTTTTGGCTGCGCTTGGCGTTCCGATCGTACATTTTTTTTTTTGTTGTTGTTGTTGTTTTTGCTTTTGCTTTAATACGCATTTATAAAGTTTGGATTCTCGCCGTCTCTGGGATCAACTCACCCCGGGTTCTCGGACGTGTCACTCCAGCTATCCGATCCGTCGATCCTGCTGCACACGGGATCTGTCTCTGCGGCAAGTTTAAAAGAGTCGACAGTGATGGTACTTTTGCGTGACAATCTTTTGAGTGCTCAACCCACTTTTCAGCCACCATCGTTTGCGTATGTTCCCGAGTTGCTTTTCCCTGATCCTTTGCAGACGTCGACGGCTTGGACAGCGTGGAGTGCGGCCGTCAAACGTGCCTTCTCGACCAATCCGGCGAAGGCCGAATTTGCCCGGACATTGCTGGCCATCGCTCTGGAAAAATTCCCGACAAACGACTTGGTCGCGATCCTGTCCCTTGCTTTCGAGTACGCCCTATCTCCAATCGACCGAGCAAAGCAAATGGCAAAGCAGCTGCTCAACATCCAACGATCCAATTTTGTGCTGTGGGACGTGTACGCCTGCTTGGAATTGTCACAGGGCCGTGTCAACGACGCTCGCAAGGTCTACAAGAACGCACTCTTGCTGGCGCTTCGACAAAGTGGCGCCAATGCGATCGAGCTGGTCGATGGAAACGCCAGCATCGCCCTCATTGCCCGGGCCTATGCCATGATGGAGTTTGCGAGGGTACCTAGCAATGTTTTTATTTTTAGTTTAGTTTAGTTTACTGAATGTGAATAACAGGGGCAACATGACCAGTCGATCGCCATTCTCGCAAGCAGTGCGTGTGGCCAGTACTTTGATACAAAACCAAGCCCCGCCCATCTCGCCACGGCTCGTGAACGTCTGCAGTCGTGGTCGTTCAATAGCTACAATCACACTGTCAACTATGCACTGTGGGAGTTGACAACCAAAAGAGACTTGTCCGTTGCCCTCAGTGTCTTGCAAGACGGTGTCAACTCGTTCTCATCAGTGTCCGGAAAGCTGCGAGATGCCGAAATGTGTGCGATTGTGTATGGTCTTTTCGGAAGAAAATAATCTTTTTTTTTTCCTGAACATTTCCGAATAGACAAATCGTCCTCTTAAAGAGAGCCCAGCAAGACATCTTGGTACCTCCAAGGCAGATTGCTTCTGTTGTTAAACGCAGTACGTTTTCGTTTATTTCTTGTGAATTTCCTCAAATTTGTGTTTTTGTTGTCAGACCTCTCGACATTTTCAAACAATGTCATCCTTTTGCATGCAATCGAAGAAGTGTACGTCAACCAGTTGCAGCCCTTGCGCGAGCTTTTGAGCGACCTTGCAGCCCGAAACAAGTACAATTTAATTGAAAATATGCAAAAAGTAACCAACATAACATTGCTTGACAGGTCATCCAGCTGGCAGATTTCTCTTTTTGCGGCCCTGTCTGAGTGGAATCGACGCGAACCCAACAAGAACCGCATCAAGTCGTTGCTCAACAGGGCGATCCGCACAGACTCGTATGCTGTTTCCCGAATTTTCGTTATTTAAATTTATGAATCATAGGGGCCGACTCTGCGTCGACATTTGGAAGCTGCACTTGTGTCTCGAGGCGGACTCTGTGGAACGCGTCAAGCAACTTTACTACCGCGGAGTGCGCGAGTGCCCTGGATCGAAAGGTACACAGCTGCATTCTCAAAAGAAGAATTTTTTTTTTAAATGTAGTTGTTTTTCTCTCGTTTCTAGCTTTGCACCAGTCCTCGATGGCCCTGGCTGTCAACAAACTTTCCAGCAACAGCTCCGAGCAGGCGGCACTGATGAACGACTTTTTTTCCGTCATGGAGGAGAAGGAGTTGCGCGTGCGGACCCTGCTCGAGGAGGTTGCGGAGCGACCCGAAAGTACCACTGCTTCCTCTGTGCGTTTTGGCGGCAGCATCTCTGGCCACGATGACGATGATGATGCCGACATGGACGTCAACGCAGACGACGACGTCAACGAGGACGAGGTGCAGGAATCCTCCGAGGATGACGATGACGGCGAGTCCAGCAATGCCATGGAGCATTGAGATGTTTAGACTTTCATTCAATGATACGGGGTCGATAATGGCGAGGCCCAATGGAAATGGAAAAGTGTGTACAAGACAAGATTCGGGCTCATGCTTCTTTTACTGGCACTAACGAATGAAAGTTTTTTTTTTTCAGCTGCTTTCAATTACGCTTTGACGAAAACGTACAGGGGTAGGAGGTTGGGTACGGGACCTTGGGCTTGACGCCGAGGGCCTTTTGAAGCGCCTGGCCGCCGACGAGTATGGCGGGGCCTTTGGACGCGTGGTTGTTCGTGAACACAGGAATGAAAAAAAAACATAGTTTGCTTACCTGCCACGCCCAAGGCCAGCGAGAGCACGATAATAGGCTCGCGCGCATTGAACTCACTGTCAAAGCAGAGGGGTGAGCCAGTGGGGAATGAAAGGGAGGCACGTACCGCAACAACAACCACACACTCATGGTGGGAGTCGCACTGTGCTTTCCAACTAAAATGGCATCCGTAGGTCTGACTGCTGCCCGGTTTGCCCAAGCACTGCGGTTTGCCCCAGCACTGCGGTTTGCCCCAGCACTGCACTTTGCCCCAGCACTGCGGTTGCTGCCTTCGCCCATGGACATGCTTCGAGAGCTTTGGGACGGAATCCTACGTGCCGTGCCAAAGAAAAAGGTGTCCCACTCGCGCAAGAACATGCGGTCGGCCAAGAAAGGGCTGGACCCGGTAAGGAGCATCATCGAGTGCCCCACCTGCGGACAGCCGAGACTAATGCACCATCTGTGCACCAACTGCCTCAAGAGTGGGAAGAACATTGTGTTCCCGACACCCAGTGAGTCTTCTTCATGATCATCATAGTCGGCTTGTACAGTCAAGTTCAAAGCATGGGAATGAACGGATGAATGGACAGATGGGATGCGTATATGATATATGATATTGAACAACAATCTCCCAAAAGCTGTAGCTAAGGAAAAAGGAAAAGCGTGAATTAGGCCTCCTTCTCATTTAGTTTGTCGATCCATGACGGAAGGAGCTTGCCGCAGATTTTCCATGGCGTCTTCTTAACCGTGTTCATCTCAAAGACAATAAAGTCGGTGGTTTGTCGCGACTTCTCTTCCTTGCCTTTTTGGGAGCTCAAAGTCTGGGAAGTAAGAAATAAATAAAAAAAAACACAATTTACTAAAATTCATTTACTGGAAAGTATCGCACCTGAAGGTAGTTGAGCCGCACAGTGAGCTGGGCAAATTCCATACTGGGATCGCCGGTTTGGATGATCTGGACGGTCTCGACAGAAGCACGTTTTGTGTACTCTTGCAATCGCCAGATTTTGCTCGCGGGACTGCGTTTGTCGATCTCTACACTCAAGCCCTGTCCAGCAGACGGTTAGTCGCTGCAGCGCTCCTTTCGAACTGTTTGCCTGACATTACTTGCAAGATCTGCGGCGTGACCACCTCCACCAAGGCTTTCTTGTTCCCGCTTGATAAACATTGGCATCAGTGCTACCAACCTCCACACAACGTACTCTGCAAGGGCCGTGTTCATGCGCTTGAAGATGGTCTGAGCCTCCAAAGCAAAATCGGCATAGCTGAACCCAGGAAGGCGCCTCTTCAACTCTGCCACGCTGTAGTTCGGGGGCGATCCAAGACGGTTAAAAGAAGACGAGTTCTCCCTCAAACGTACGACTGGGTTGAGCGCAGTCGTGCAAACAAGTTTTCGTAGCGCTGTTGCCACCCGAGCTTGGTAAAGATAGAGCTGCGCACCTCCTTGGGGACGGGGATGAACTTGTTCATGACTTGACCTGGGGACTCTAGCTGCACACGAAGCCCCTTTGCAGCATAGGGCCGCAACTGCAGTAGCACCGTCTGCGGCAGCAGCTGCGGCTGCCGCGGCTGAAGCCAGAGCTGAGAGACAAGGGCAGCTGACCGACCCGCAAGCTGTGGTTGGCGCAGCCGGAGCATTTGAAAAATTTTAAACTTTTTTTTTCCTCGATGCCCCTGACAGCGTTGGCAGAAAAGGTGCGGCGTTTGCGTTTGTGTGTGCTAGGCGTTTGCTGAGAATCCCTTTGGAAGATTGCATCGGTCGTGAACAAGACGGTCCTGAATGCTGCATGGCGACAAGAGGAGAAGGTGCTTGTGCAGCTCATGTACAAGAACAAGAGTCAGCACCGTCAGTCGAGGCAGTTCCGTGGGCTGGACGAGGTGCGTATCCAATTGGAAAGGACGGCGAGGGTTAACCCCAACTGTGTCGACGTTCAGGTGCTAAGGCACATCAGGGCGGAGGAGACGTACTGTGACCATGCGATGCGACGGTCGGTTGCAAAGCACGTGCTTTTATCGGGCTTGTCGAAACCCTAACCTCATCACCGTCGGTAGGCGGTCCGATCAGCTGCAGTTGCTGCTCAAGAGTGCCGAAGTGATCGTGAAGACAGCAAGGTACCCAAACGATTACAAGACATCAAACTGAGAAAAAAAAAAATATCGCAGAAAGTTTTACGAGTGGATCGTCGGTGCGTGGTTCATGCCTTTCACGATGACAGTGTTTGCGTCACTCGCAAGACTGCACACACTTCACAGAATATGCATATCCAGTGTGCGCGACACCATCCAGAAATACCTGGCAGATCCAACATTTGAAAAGGCTGTCGCCGGGTCCGTGTTTGCTGATTTCGTGCTTCAATCGTCGGCGATCTCTGGCTTTCCTGAGTCGCCGACTCCTCCTGCCCAGGCTCTTCCCCCTTCTGGCGCTCTACCGATCGCTACCGCGAAGGCGCAGTCTTCCCAACCGCCGCCCAAACAAGTAACGCAGGTGGATTCCAAAAAGCGCCCTGCTTCCATCCTGGAAAGCGATGACGATAACAACGATGGCGAGGACCTTGGAGGTACGCGCATGTCCATTGCCGAGACACTTACCCCTATTCACCAGTGCCAATAGCGAGGGAAGAGGCGGCTCTTTCCAAGGTATTTCTTAAAGAAAAAAAAAAAAGCTTGTTTACTATTAATTATACCCCTTTGAAATATTATGCCCCACTCCATAGAGGCGGCGGGGCTGACATCTTCTCTGAGTTTTTTTAATTGAGTTTTTGAATTTTTTTTTCTTTTTTGCTATGGCACCATGGAAACGATCGAAGCCACATGGCCCACATTTTTCACTCTGCCAATGTCTGCGGGCGAGCTGTTTGCTCTGGCTGGTGTGACGGGCGTGGCAGGCGTTGCCACGGCCCAAGAGCGCGACACGGCTCTCGTGACTGCGCATGGAAGTGGTTTCTATCTCTACAACGTAAGGAGAACTGTATGCGCGGCCTGGTTTTTTAAGTACTCTGTGCACAGGTCAACGAGCGCAAGTGTGTGCGCAGCTGGTCAGTCAAGCCCACGGTCAAGTTCAGCGACGTGTCCCCCTCCGTGTTGCACGCTGCATCCAAACAGTTCCTCGCTGTGGACGCACAAGGCCAGCTGCTGTCGTGGCCTCTGAACAGCGCCGACCTCAACGAGGCCGAGGCCAAGCACAAATTCGACAAGAAGCTCGCTGCGGTCGTGTCGGCGCCCAGCTGGCCTCACGCTGTCGTCGTCTCTGCGGACGGTTTCGTTGCTCCTATGGCGGGCGATGGCTCCGCCCTTCTGGATGCGTGGCAGTGGCCCCTCGTCGACGTGCCAAAAGCACAAAAGGTCAAGCTGTTGGCAGTCGACGCGGCAAGCCCTGACGCGATGACCCTGATCACGAGCGTCCAAGATCAGATCATCCTTACCGTGCTCGTGTGGAATGAAACCACTCTCGTCCCTGCGTCGTCTACAGACATCCTCGCGATCCTTGTAAACTATTTTTCTTCCATATGCGAGACAAGCTAACGTGTTGATACTTTCGCAGCCCGCACCCAAGAATGTCAAGAAGAAGCAGAATGCACCCTCGTCTGCATCTTTGCCGTCGCAGCATCAGTCAAAGAAGACGACCAGCAATAGCGCCGACGAGGAAGAGTCCACGCTGGTACACACGATCGTCGACACTAGCGTCGATCTGCGCACATCCACCATTGCCGTCCTGTGGTCTACCGGCTATCTTCAGATCTGGCAGCTTGATTCGGAGGACCATGTCATCTCCTTGCAACTTTCCCTGCCACTCAAGGGTCTCGACGGCTTTGGCCCTATCACAAAGGATGTCCCTGCTGCCGTGGCCCTATTGAATTCAAACTGCGCAGTCATCGTCGGTTTCAAGGAGGGGCGTGGTATAACTTTTGTGCATGTTTAAAATCAATCGTTTTCTCATGTCGTTTGGAAGACTTTGCAATGGCGTGGGAACTCAAGTATGGAACCCTGCAATTCGAAACTGAGCTTTCGACTCTCGGTCTCACGTCATCGCCCCTGGCCCCCACGGACAAGCGTGTCGTGCGTGCGACGAGCATTCCTACTCTCGCTGGCCACAATGTCTTTATCACGACTCCCATCGGGATCCGTGTGCTTCCTGTGATCGTGGACGAGGTGGGTGGCGTTTTTGCTCAGAAATATTGGGAAAAAAAAAATATAAATCATTTTCCTACTATTCAGCGAGGTCCGTCCCTGTTGGCAGCTCTGGGCAAGCTGAATGCGTCAGCGCCATACTTGGCCCGTGACACTAGCAAGACAAGCCTGGAGGCGCCTCTGCACGCTATTGTCAAGGGCGAGAACCTGGTAGTGTTCTCCTTCTAATTTAATGGAAGTCATAACACACTTGCTTTGGACATAGCTCGGCAGCCAAACGATGGACGAGTGGTCTGGAAAGATCAAAAAGGCCAACAGCGAGGAGGCAGCGGTGCTCAAGAACCTCCTGGAAAGCCGGAAGAAGGCCGTCGACCAGCAAGCATTTTCACAGATCTTCTTCAAGTACGTCCACTCTGGCCAAAAGAGCGTGGCGCAGACGTCCATCGCCGTCCGTTACTCGACCGACGAGTCGGACGAGGATACAGAAGGCGAGGATGAAGACGAGGTAACAGCCGAATTCAATTGGTGGAAAACAGTACTTATTCCTTGATGTTTATGTATTCAAGGATGGCAGCGACGATCCCGATAAAATGGATACTGGTAGCAATAGCAACAATCAGCAGAAGCGCACGCCCAGTAAGAAGTCGTCGAGTACTGCCTCACCTTCGTCCAACGTCAAGAAAGATGTGAGCGATTACATACTTTTTTCGTTTGACTAATGCCTCGCTATAGTCCAAACGGAAATCGGTCCCAACCCAACTCTCCCCGAGTTTTATCCAGAGTGTCTGCGAACAATGCCTCGCGGAGAAGCGGTAATTTCGATTCCGTTCATTTTGAAAAAAAATAACATTTCTTGTTTCTTTAGCTTTTTTGCAGATGATGTCCTTGCATTCCTCATCAGTTCGAAACTTTTGTCTGCCACTGCTCATCCAACGTTGATTTCCTCCTTGATCGAGCGCAAGCAGTTGGTACGTATCCCCGCCAAAAAATGTCGCAAACAATTCAAAAAAAAAAATTTTTTTTTCGCTTTAGAAACTACTCTCGCTGACACTGTTGCACGTCTACGATATCCCCGAACTCACCTTGGTGGACATTTTGCGATTTGCTTTGCTCGAGGAAGACGACGAGGTCTTTTCACGCTTTTTGAAGCAGGAGCAAGTACACACGACTGTTCCTTTGCTCTTCAAGGGTGACGAGCCACGATGCGTCCTGCTCTACCTCCTCCTGTCAGCACCTCGTAATGATGTTTTCATGTGGCCGTGCCTCAAGACTTTGTCCATGTCAGAAGTCCAGGTATTGTAATTTTCCGTCCCAAACTCTAATGAATGGTCTTTTCAAGTCTCTGCTCTCGTTCCTCCTCAACATGATTGTGCGCTTCCACAATGTGGCTGATGCCAAACTGCGCCACCTCGTCGGCACTCGAGTTCCCTCGTTCCGCCAGGTCGTAGACTGGATTGGACTCTTGATGGACGTCCATTTTACGCAGGTCATCCTCACCCCTGAGACACACGGTCTCCTCGAGACATTGCGATGGGCAGTCTCAGACCACATCAACTTGTGCGACAGCATCGAGGGCATCAAGGGCTACTTGCGCATGTTCCGCCAGCGCAACGCTATCATCACTGCCCCTGAAATCGGCGAGTACCAAATTGAAGTGCTTCACGTTTAGGAAACCTGTAAAAAAAAAAAAAGAAGAAAAATTCAATCGTCTCTTTTGGGCAGCGTCAAAAGTTATCCATCCATTTGTTTATTTTTTAAAAAAAAATACAATTAGAAGGGCGCTAAGGCTTATCGCCCTGGTCGTCCTCTCCTCCGACAAGATCTGAATTAACTTTAGGTGTGGGTGCGAAACGCGAGAACACGGAACTGAGGCCGTCGCGAACAGGTCTTATCTTGTTCTCGATCGAGACGGAGAGCTGCGGTATTCTACTCTTCAGGATATCAGAGAGACCGGAGGCCAAATTGGACGAGTCGTCCGTAGAAGGACCAGCCTTTTCAAACGCTGTCTGCAAGTTATGCTTCAATGGCGCGATTGTCTGTTCGATCGCCTGCGAAAGCTTTGGCACCCGTTGCCGCATCGCGGCAGAGAACTCGTCCACCTGCATCAGCAGCTTTAAGCACGTGTTTTCTTTCTTTTTGACATTGCGCATACGTTATGCGCATCCAAGTATAGCATCGTCCCCCATAGCATCGCCCCAAACCCGCCGCAGGCCAGCAGCGTGCCCATCCCCAACGCCTTTGCGGCCACCATGGGCGGGGACAGGTGGTCGGCACGCCAGAGGGATCGCATCAGGGCAAACAGTTTCAGTAATCATGACCTCCGTCAAGGTGTGCGTCCGTGTTCGTCCCATGAACACGCGCGAGATCGCGCTCAACTGCAAGCCGATCATAGCCATGCAGGGGCAGCAGACCGTCATCACGGGCCCTGGTGTACGTTTTCCCCCATTACAGGCCGTGCCTGGTGTGTCGCTAACCGCTCGCCTCGTCCAAAAACAACGTGAAAAAAAAAAAAAACAAATCCCGATACCCGACCCGGCCCGTGCCACAAACAGGGCAAGAGCAACCAGTTTGCCTTTGACCATTCGTACTGGTCGATGAACGCGAGCGACGACAACTTTGCGACACAGGAGCAGGTGTTTGAGGACATTGGTGTCTCTACGCTCAACCACGCATTCGAGGGCTTCAACGTGTGCATCTTTGCCTATGGCCAGGTGCGTTGTATTTGTGCTTGTTGTTGGGAAGGGGGCGGAGACAGACACGAGAGGAGGTGGCAGTAAGAGGCTGGAAAAACTAATAAAAAGAGAGAACCCGTTCAGACTGGATCTGGAAAGTCGTACACTATGATGGGCTATGGCGACCAGGTCGGTCTTATCCCGCGCACCTGCAACGAGCTCTTCAACCGTATCAAGTCGTCGACGGACGCAGATCCCGCTCTGTCCTTTCGTATCGAAGTGAGCTACATGGAGATCTACAACGAAAAGGTTTGGTTTTCACTTTTCGTACGGTTTTTAACATGCTCTACGTTACGACGACAGGTTCGTGACCTCCTCAACCCAAACAACAAGGGCAATCTCAAGGTCCGCGAGCATCCCATCCTGGGCCCGTACGTCGAAGACCTGGCCAAGGTCGTGGTTACGTCCTTTGCAGACATTGAACAACTCATGGACGAGGGAAACAAGTCGCGCACGGTCGCAGCAACAAACATGAACGAAACGAGCTCTCGCTCGCATGCCGTTTTCACCATGTTTTTCACTCAGTCACGCAAGGACGATACCACGGGCCTCTCCTCAGAAAAGGTCTTTTTTTTTTTTTTTTTTGGAGAGTGTGATTTCACATCTGCTCACACAAGCCAATTTTCAGGTCAGTAAAATCAGTCTCGTTGATTTGGCTGGCAGCGAACGCGCCGAATCCACCGGTGCTACCGGTGCACGTCTCAAAGAGGGTGCCAATATCAACAAGTCTCTCTCTACGCTCGGTCTTGTTATCTCTGCCCTGGTATATATTTTTTTTAAAAATAGACTTGTGCTCTTTGACCTACACATT
>Ga0302233_10002022_pt1 | contig 13236 bp, 13 predicted proteins | sample II_Palsa_N3_1_FD_193516 | JGI IMG/M metagenome (GOLD analysis project Ga0302233, IMG submission 193516) | Peat permafrost microbial communities from Stordalen Mire near Abisko, Sweden - II_Palsa_N3_1 | ecosystem: Environmental > Terrestrial > Soil > Palsa > Peat permafrost | place: Sweden...
TTTCCATTCTTTTTCCGTGCGTTCGTGTTTGCGGCAAAATGATAGTTTTTTTTAATTTTATTTAAAAAACCGGCAGTTCTCTTCTCTAATCCTCCTCGTCCGACTCGACCTCTTGTACACGCTCAAACTTGGCGGGACCCTGTGCTTGCTGCTGTTGTTGTGAAGACTTGGCAGCCTGGTGAGGCTTGGAGGCCACGGGCGTTGCCTCTTCCTCCTCCTCCTCGTCATCGACATAGTTGACCTTGCCGGTATTGGTGGCTGTCGGCTTGAGGCGCAGCTCAAAGTCCTTGGACACGTCCAGCCCAATGTACGAGTCGCAGAAGACGTGAGCGGCAAAGTGGAGAACAATCGGCTTGAGCGACGGCGATGTCGGCAATTTGAATTCGGCCTAACAAAACACACATTAGGAACAACACATAAATTACAAAACATACCTGGACAATCAACTTGTTGTCGGCAGTACGCTGGACACTCTTGAGCTCGCGGAAATCGACGACGCGGTCGTTCGGCGTGTCCACGATGAAAATCCAGAACGTTGGGTCGGGGCTTGGCTGCACGAACGACGTGGCGACGGGGAAGTCCTCCTTGGGCAGGTTGTCCACGAGCGATGCTTGGAGCTTTTTCCTGTCGACAATGGCGCCATCGTCCTTGTCAGCAGACTTGGGGGAGGGCGATGCCGACGCAGCGGCTCCCTCTGTGGCAACACCAGGAGAAGAGGCGGCGGGCGAGGCAGGCTTGGGAGAGTCCTTGCTGTTGTTCCCCTTGCCCCCCTTGCCACCCTTTGCGGGTGTCGTCGTCGTGGGCACCACAACGGGGACGACGACGGGCTCGATCTTTTCGCGCTTGCCAGTGTGCAGGTCGCACACAACAAGCAGCGTGAGGACGTCACCGCTGTGGAACTCGGTCACGTTGGTGTGCTCTTCGTCCTTGACTAGTAGGGGATGGTTTAACACTTCTCCCTCCAGCACACACTTACTGAAGAGGTCGGTCTGGGTGATCTCGAGGGTGGGGATCTGGTACGCGAGCTCCATGAGCTTGCCGTACTGGGCATCGTCCAACTTTGAGAAGATGGCGCGGCGATCCGAGTCCTGCTTCTCCAGGAGCTTGTTGATCGTGCGCACCTTGTCCTTGTCCTTCTTGGGGCGCGAAATGCAGTTTGCGAGCACGTCCTCGTCGACAAAGGGCAGCTGCAGCAGGTTGGCCTTGTCACGGATGTTGCGCTCCCACAAACCCTGGACCATGTTCTGTTTTTTGCAAGAAAAAAAAAAAAACAAGGGGAGTGGGGTAAGAAACGCAAAAAAAACCGCATTCTATACCTGATGGACTTTGAGGGTCGCCTGCACAGTCGTAAAGTAGCCGGGGAAGCGTGAAAACTGCTCAAGGTCAACGATGGTGCGCAAGAGCTTGAACGCCTTGGTAACGACCTTGTTGTAGTCCTCGACGAGCTCAAAGGGGATCGGGATGCGGTGCAGGTGCGCATACAGCAGAACGACGGCCTTCTTGTACGCGGGAACCGCATTTGGCGGAGGCTTGGGGAAATTGATCATGCCCTTGGCGACTTGATTGTAGAAGGCATCGTCGACGCCGGGGATCTCCTTGAGCTGGTTGGGAGCCAAAAACTCGGGCGACTTGGCGATAAAGTGGACGATCTCTGCAGTTGTCATTGACATGAATGCACGATCTCACGAAGAAAAAAAAAAGAAAAAAAAGAGTACCGATATCAGAGACTTGCGCGAGTTTCTCAGGCTTGTCTCCGGGCTGCGGAGGCTTGCGCTGGTGGCGTTGGAAGAGTGCCTTGTTCTTCTCGTACATGTCGCGTTGGAGCGAGACTTTGTTTTCGGCCGATCCTTCTTCAACACTACGATTGCAAAGTGTTGGCAAGCACGTAAAGAGACACACAAAGCAAGTGCACGTACTTGCTCTTGCGGATGGTTGTCATGACATAGTACACAGCCGAAACGATCGCGAGCAGCAGGCACATGTACAGGAACAGCATAAAGTACGTGTTTTCCTTCCTGACCATCCAACGGGGCAGAGCCACACCCATGGTCATCTCGCGCGTGTCATCAGGACTGCCCGTGCGCTCCCAAATCTTGCGAGCCTCTTCGTCCGTGAGCCTGTACAGTGAGGTGATTTAGACGTATCCTTCTTCAAACGTGGCTTACACTTCGTAAGCCTTGTTGATGTCGACGATGCGCGTCTCTGCCTCCTCGACGTTGTCCTTGTTCTTATCAGGATGCCTGGTGTTTTACGTTTGGCGTCAGTCAGTGATACGACCAAAGGGAGTTACCATTTCAAGCTCTGAGCACGATAGGCCTTCTTGATCTCCTCGGGCGTGGCGCTCTCGCCAAGGCCGAGGATCGTGTACGGGTTCCAGCGTTCAGGCGCAGTCGGCGTGCTCGACGTGGCCGTGTACAGCAGCGCGATAAAGATCAGCCACGCAACGACAAAGACAATGTGCCTGTTTTTTTTTTTCTCGTGTGGTAAGAATCACCAAACGGAAAGGGAACAAACCTGATGGGCCACGACGACTTGGGCTTCTCCTCGGCCTCCTTGTTCTTGCTCTTCTTGGTCTTCTGTTCCGCAGCGGCGGCTTCAGCGTCCTGGGCATTGCCTGCACGAAAAACCAGTGAGCGCGTGTCCAAGTCAGCCAGCCACACGTGCGCATTCTGAATGCCTTTTTCTTTTTTTGCTCTCTCTCTCTCTCTTACCTGCAAACAGCGACCAGACGCGGCTGATCGTCGCCGGCACGAGGTACAGCGTCAGCAGCGACAGGCAGAAGAACGCGAACGCGCTCCCGCTCTCGTCAAAGTTGTCGGTGTTCGGCGGCAAGTTGTTCTTCTGCTGTTCCGACATCTTTTCAAAAAAAGTAGTGTCTTGTCCTGACCATGAGCTCGTTTGGGCGCGTTTTCCGCGTCACGACCTTTGGCGAGTCGCACTGCAAGGCCGTGGGCTGTGTGATCGACGGCTGCCCGCCGCGGTTGCCGCTGGGCGATGACGACATCCAGGCGCAGCTGTCGCGGCGGCGCCCTGGGCAGAGCAGTCTTACGACGAGCCGCGACGAGCCGGACGGGGTGACGATTCTGTCGGGGACGGAGCGCGGCGTGACGCTGGGGACGCCGATCGCGCTCTCCGTGGCCAACGAGGACCAGCGGCCGAGCGACTACGCGGCCATGCAGGCCATCCCGAGACCGTCGCACGCAGACTACACCTACCAGGCAAAGTACGGAGTGCGCGCATCGAGTGGCGGCGGGCGAGCGTCGGCACGGGAGACCATCGGCAGGGTTGCGGCGGGGGCCGTGGCGGAGAAGTGGCTCAGGCTCGCATATGGCATTGAGATCGTCGCGTGGGTGAGCTCTGTGGGGGCGGTGGCGATGCCGTCAGCCGTAGCCACGCTAAACACATGGACACGCGAGCAAGTCGACGTGAACGCGGTGCGCTGCCCCGACCAGGCCACGGCTGAGCGCATGGCCGCGCTGATCGCCGAGTGCCGCGACCAGAGTGATTCGATCGGCGGCGTCGTTTCGTGCGTGTGTCGCAATGTGCCTGTGGGCCTCGGCGAGCCCGTGTTTGACAAGTTGGAGGCGATGCTGGCGCAGGCGATGATGTCCATCCCGGCGACAAAGGGCTTTGAGATTGGCAGCGGGTTTGCCGGCACGGAGCAGCGCGGCAGTGCCCACAACGACCCGTTTGTGCTCCGCCCCGATGGCTCCTCAACGCTCGGCACCAAAACCAACAAGTCTGGCGGGGTCCAGGGCGGTATCAGCAACGGCGAGTCCATCTATTTCCGTGTCGCATTCAAGCCCCCAGCCACGATCGGCCTGCCCCAGACGACCGCTGCCTTTGACGGCCACGAGACCATCCTCGAGGCCAAGGGTCGGCATGACCCGTGCGTTGTCCCTCGGGCCGTCCCCATCGTCGAGGCAATGGCAGCCCTCGTCCTCATCGAGTACGTCCCCCTAAACCAGGAAAAAAAAGAAAAGCGATAAACTGATGTGCCTATTTGGAAAAACAATAGTGCCTGTCTCTTGCAACTGCAGCGTCAGTCCGCCTCGGACCTTGTCTCGCTGAATAAATAGTACCCCCGAGTGCACAAAGAATTTACATCTCTATCCATGCACATTCAACCGCATCTTTCCTTCTTTCCTTTTCATATTGTCGGACAAGGCATACTTATTCGAGTTGTTGTCTGTGAGGTGTGTCCGCCATCGCAGTGCTAGGGTTCCTTTTCCCTTTCTTCGTCGAGTTAATGTCGATTGTGACCGATGCATGCAAAGTGAAATTTGTTCTCAGCGAAGTTCTACAATTTATTATATATTCTTTCGTCCTCTGCCTTGTTTTCTTCGTTTATACCTTTTTTATATTTCGTTCCTATTGTTGGATTGTTGGTCTTGCAACACTTTTTATTTTTAAACCTCCGAGCGAAACTGATGGTTGCAACTAACGACCAAGTCCAAGTGCTGCTCGACGTCGACCGAGCGATGCGCAAACATCGCAGGCGGTTGAACCAGCTGCAAGAGCGCCTTCAGGTGAGGAACAGTCTCCCACCGTCCGCTGAACGAAAAGGCCTAACAACACACAACAAAAACAGCCGACAGACGCGATCGGCATCAAGCTGCGCGAGCTCGACAGCGTGTACGCGCAAGTTATCCGTGTGGCCGAGTCGTGCATCCAGATGGCGGGCGGCAGTACTGCGGGTAGCAACAGCAACAGCAGCAGCAACAGTGGCACACAGGTGGACCCAAAACGGTATCTCGGTCAAACTGCGTGCACAACAAAGCAACTGAACAACAAAACAAAACAGCATTGTGGAGGCCTCGGTGAGGCTGATGCGGTGGCTGCACACGGCATGTCTGGCAGCTGCATCGGGCGCGTACACGTGCTTGGCCGAGGCGTCCGCGTCGGGGGTCAGCGCGGAGGCATGTTGGATTGGCGCTGGCGTCGTCAACGTGCCCGTGTCAACCAGCAACAAGAGCGGCGAGTTTGTCACGCCACAGCTCGAGCGCGAGTGGCAGATCCGCAGGAGATATTTCGAGCCGCACTGCACCCTCCGCACGATGATGGATGAGCTCGGCCACGTGATGAAGCTGCTTGCAAGGAGGCTTTCTGTGCCCATGTCCAGTGCGTTGATTATTTATTTATTTTTTATTTTTTATTTATTTACAGTACTGCAAATAGAGTCGGATCCAGCGCCTCTGCCCCTCGAAGAGTACAAGCACATGATTGCGTCCGTCGATGAGCATCTCGCGCGGTGCCGTCGCGAGTTTCCTTACAACCCACTCGTTTCTAGCTGAAATCGCCAGCGAAAAATCGATTTTTTATAATATTATTTTTCAGGCTAGGTGCGGGTCAGGGCATTAGGCGCGTTTTTCTGGTGTACTTTGTATTGAATCAGCGTGAAAAAGGTGTTGTTTCAAACACCATATTTATTTGATTTTTCGAGTACGACACCCATAGCAAGTGCATGTGCTGTTCACATTCGCTTTCCCTGCTTCTGGGCGTCCTTTTCTCGCCCTTGTGGAGGGGGGAATGGCGAGAATGGCGTGCGCCGCGCATGCCCCCTCCTCCTCCTCATTGGTTGTCGTTTCTTTGGTTTTGTAGTGGTTGTTCTTTTGTTCAAGAACCTGTTTTTTTAAATCCCTTGTGGTCACGGGCTCGCTTGACGTTGCCTGTTGCTGTCAGTTTGCGCGGCAAGTGGGGTTCTTGTTCTTGGTTTGTGTATGTGTGTGTGTGTGTGTGTGTGTGTGTGCCTTGTCGCTATGCCCTATCACGTCCGTCCAAGCCTGTGTTTAAACAAGAATCCTTTTTGCAGGCCAACCTAGAGGTCCCTTGTCTTTGCTTGCTTGCTCCAAGAAAGACAGCAAAAATGGTACGACCGGCACCGGCTCACCAAACAAGACTAAAGGCCCCCCCTATCACTTAGGCTTCCGCGTTGCCCGTTATCTACGTTTTGATCGTGTTTGTCGTGCTTACGGTCGGCGCCGCGTTCGGCATCCCCAAGTACCTCTTCCCCCGCGAGGACAAGGGGTAATGGAAAGAGCTGATTGGCTTGTTGGCATCGGTGTCCTAACCCACGTGTATTTGCAGTGTCGTGCTGACTATGATCATTACAACATCGGTCTGCTTGTACCTCATGTGGGCCGTCTGCTACCTCGCCCAAGTAAACCCGCTTATCAAGCCCAGGCGAACAAACTATCCCCCCATCAGCGAACACTAGAAAAAGACCAAATTCTATTTTTTTCTCTACGTCTCTCTCTCTCTGGAAGTCTTTAAATAATTGACATTTTTCTCTCTGCACTTTTTTGTTCCAAGTTTCGGGATCACTTTTTTTTTTTCTAGATTTGCGAATCATAATTCTTGTGCGGCCATTTATCAAACGCGATGGACAGTCTGAGGATTTCGTCGGCCGTCAAATCCGAGGCTGAGGAGTCTGGATCCAAGTCGGCGATCCTCAGGAGCTCCACAGCTCCTGGCCCCAAAGCTCTGCGAAAAGCCATCAGTCAGCAAAGGGAAATGCCACCCTTACTGAATTGATCTTGACAAGGGTTGCCTCCTACGGGAAAACAATAGCCAAAGGACATGCTCCAGCGACTCCATCTCCACTAGGGGCGATCGCATTTCAGTTGCATTCCAGATTCTGAAAAAATCGTACAGTGTGTTGATGTTGACGTGAAGAACACATCTGCTCTCGGGACCAACTTTATAAACACATAGTCGCCCTTTGGTTCCTATTGTCGGGCATCGTCGTCAACATGAGTGACAACAATTTGGAAATAAAATACCCGCTGCTTCGGCTTTCGTTGCGGATGAAGAGCTTTCTCTTCCTTCTCGACAGTGAAGAGCACTTCTGGGGGCTCGAAAAACAATTCTGCCAGTGCGGCAGTCTTGTAGCGATTGGTTTCACCAAGAGGGGCAATCATATCCTAGCAGAGGGAAAATAAAGGGGGCTGTCGTTGGAAATAACGGAAAGAGCGTACCGAGTACAACTTGGCTGTCGTGAGCCAATGCATGACGGGGCGGCCCCAAGCAAACAGTCCATGCCGCCGATACATTAACCTGCACAGCCCGCTGATAAAGCGCTGTGTATCTGTCGGCACAACACCTACAACGCGGACAGGGCACTCATCTACTTTTTTTCCGCCCCAATGTAAGTTTGAGGAACTGTTAATAGTATCGCACCTGTCCAATCTGTCGGCTGGATCTCGGCGAGATTGCTGTATATTTTCTCACTGATTTCGCTACTTGCAGATCCCATGTACACCACGTTGCCTTCGACAACTTTGTAGCAGTCTTTGCGAGAGGTCGCGAGGTCCTAAGCCATCAAAAACCACAGTGTCAAAAAAAAAAAAAAAAGAGCGAAACAGCCAGAGACAACGTACGGCCATGTACTTGGAGAACTGCCCTTTACTCTCGACAGCGACGAGGTGCTTGGGATTGCCTTTGAGAAGCCTGGATGTGAGCAGTCCGGGTCCTGGGAGGACTTCGATGATGCTCTGGCCAGCGACAGGTCCGATCGCCTCCGCCATTTTATCTGGACATGATTTCAGTCCTTTGCTCTCGCACATTCAGAAAGTACCCGCGAGGTCGGCTGAAGTCACATAGGTGTTCTCTAGATAGTCGCCCTTTGCTGATGGTGCACCCCGAAAGTTGAAAATTATTGACAGAGCTGAGAATGGTAGGTCCATTCTTGTGGGGTTGTAATTGTCTCGAGTGCACTCAAACGACGACAGCTGGTTGTTCTCATCGGCGACGAGCACACTCACAGATGGCCGAAGAGCCTCGCTCTCCACAGGTGCCCGGTTTTTTTTTGCCTTTTCGGATTTTTGCGATCGGCGACGCGGTTCTGATGGCACGGCCCGTTTGCTTTTCGTCGGCGAAGCCCCCGTCACCCTTTTCCTCAGCTCGAGCATAGTCCTGCTCTCCTCCAGTGCTTTCTTGTAGTTGAGCGCGGCCGCGAAGAAGATGCCCCTCAACTCCCTGTAGCCATGTGTTAGCACTTGTGCTTCAGCCCATAGAGACGTACGCTTCAGAGAGAGAAGCAAGGAACGTTGCAGCCAAGCCTGTAGCGCCAGATGTGTCCTTGTTGATTGCGCCTTCGTCTGTGTTGTTGGTTTCGCCATTATCGGCAGCAACTGTGCTAGTAGCGGTGGCATCGGCAGCAACTGTGGTGGCCGCAGCATCGGCCGCAGCTTTGGCCCCGTTGCTGGCAAGTGCTGCGTACCCACGTGCAAGGAGTCTCAATTTGGCAGCCATAACTAGGAGAGCGTCGGTTAGTGACCTCGCCAAAATCTTACCAGTGATGAAGAACTGAAGAAGGAAAGAAAGAAAGAAATCCCCAAACAGCCTGCAGCATAAAAGCTTAGTCGAAAGCTTAACAGCTTGTATCGACTAAGAATTAAAAAGCAGCGCCAAACTCATGCCGAGGTCGCGTTTCAGGCCGTGCATTGACCTGCACGATGGACAGGTCAAGCAGATCGTGGGCGGCTCGCTGAACTCGGAGCACCCCGATCAGCTCAAGACTAATTTTGTGGCCCAGTACTTGAAAAACACGGATAAGAAGCGTTTAAAAATACTATGCGCTTTAGACAGGATGCTGCGTACTTTGCGCAGCTCTACCGCGACAACGCCCTCACGGGTGCCCACGTAATCAAGCTGGGGCCCAACAACGACGACGCGGCCAAGTTGGCGTTGAGGACATGGCCCCAGGGCCTGCAGATTGGTGGCGGGATCGACGAGAGCAACGCTGCCACGTGGATTGAGGCGGGTGCAGACAAGGTCATCGTCACCAGCTACCTCTTCCCCAATGCAACGTTTGACCTGGAGCGACTCCAGCGCATTAGCGCCCTCGTGGGCAAGGATAGACTTGTTGTCGATCTGAGCTGTCGACGCGTGGACAACTCGTGGCGCGTCGCGATGAACAAGTGGCAGACGATCACAGACACCGAGGTCAACAAGGAAACACTCGAGCAGATGGCAGAGTACTGCTGCGAGTTTCTGGTTCACGCAGCCGATGTGGAGGGTTTATGCAGGGGCATCGATCAGGATCTCGTGGTTGGTATGAAAAAGAAAAAAAAATTTTTTTTTTTGGTTTGTACAAAATAATGAAAGATGCTTTCTTCACTCAGCGTTGGGTCTCTGGTCGCCAATTCCGTGCACATACGCGGGTGGCGCATACACGGTTAGCGATCTCGAGGTCGTGGACAGGCTTACCCACGGCCGTGTCGACCTCACCTTTGGCAGCGCATTGGATATATTTGGAGGCAAGACTGTCAAGTTTGAAGACTGTGTAAAGTGGAATCAGCAACAGCAGTTGTGAATCAAGACTGTCGAGTCTGAAGACTAGGCAACAGCACTCATAAACAGCAGTTATCATACAAAAAATAAAAAATAAAAAAAAAATATTTACAAGCAAATCTAGGGAGCTAGTGATGGACATCGTCAAAGGCCACGCTCTCAAAGTCTTCGTCATCGTCAAGGCCCAACACGTAGGGGTCCTCGTCTTGTGGCAATGTTGAGAACTTGAACTTGCTCGAGCGCAGTTTGGCCAACATGTGCTTGGAGCCAAAGTGCACTCCAACGCCAAGCACAATCAGGCCAACCACAAGAGCCACGATGATGCCCACCATGGCGGCAGGGTTGCCCAGAACAGCATCGGCTGACGTGGAGCTAGTGTCGCTTGTAGGATTGGGATCTAGGCTTGGCCTCTGGGTCGGCGGAGCATCCGTAGTTTCCGGCGCATTTGTTGGGGCGTCGGTTGCGGGTGCAGTTGGCGCAGGTTCAACCGTGGGAGGAGTTGTCGGAGGAAGAGTTGGGGCGTTAGTAACAGAAGGGGCTGTGGTAATTACAGGGGGATGAGTTACTGTAGGCATGACCTGCTCTGCCTGGATCGGGTCCATGTCGGTTCCATAAAATGTCTGCAAATATGTGATAATAATAAACAAGTAAATAAGTAAACAAATAAGTAAACAAAAAAGATCAAAAGTGCGTACCAGCATCCAGGCATTCAACGTGCCGGTCTTGGCCTCATTGAACTCATCCCGAATCGTCAACGTCCATGACCCCACAGGGTCCTCGCCCCAAAAGGCCACAGTTGTGAACGTCCATTCATTGAACCCTTGATCGCTCTGCATTTGGGAGGGGAAATAAAAATAAAAAATAATTTTCATTAGTAAAAAAGGCGACATAATACCTTGTCGTTGGTCCGAGGCTTGGCAAAATCGGATACCGAGCCCGACGGACCGGTAAGCTTAAATGAAAGGTCCCCACGGCACTGGTGTGTAATCTTAACGGTGATGGCAACGTGCTCTAGGACGGTGAGGTTGTTCAAGGTGTCCTGTTGCAAGGATGTGGCGACCTTGAGGTCCCTCTGGTACGGAATCGGTTTTGGTTCGCTGAAGCCAATTGTGCCTGTCGAGACGACGAGTTGCTCAGGGTGCACATTGGGCCATGTTTTGGCCTTGTTGACGAGGGCCCACGAGTCCAGTTTGCCAAACCCAAACATGTTGTGCTGGTGGTAACCCGCAGCGTTGATGAGCCAGCCACTGTCGTTCGGCTGGACTTGCACAGCCGTGGCCACAATCAGCCAGTTGATGTCACGCCAGGTAAGGTCGGGTCGCTGATGAAGCATGAGCGCGAAAATACCCGCGGCCAAAGGAGCGGCTGCAGACGTGCCGCCATGGCGAGAGAAACACTTGTTGTTGATGTCTGTTGTCACAATAAATTCAACCGAGTTGGAAGACGCGGTCACGGCCATCTGCGGGGCGCACTGCTCCTGGTACTTTGGGCTCTTGCCGTCGCGATCAATCGCGCCGATGGAAATGGTGTAGGGCGAGTTGGTGTAGCCGTCATAATTGCACCCGTCCACGCCGCCACCATTGCCAGACGCCCACACATAGATCGAGCCCAGACCGTTGCGGCCTGAGGTTACACCCTCCTTGAGAGCCAGCTTCGTTAGTTGTCCAGGGGACTCGAGGGCCATGCTGTACGAAAGATGGTTGGAAACGAGAAATGCCCCTTTCTTTTTTTCAATACCCGTTGTCAAGAGGGCCCCACGAGTTGGAGTAAATATCGATCACCTGGGGTTTGAAGGAAAGGGCACTTGCTTCCATGACGTCCGTGGGGACGCCCGACAGAATACGCAGACCGCCAACCTGTCACAAATTGCCAGTTATTGCAGCACCGACGCATGCCGACTGCTTACCTTGGACTTCATCGCAACGCCGACGCCGCACATTGTATTGGTACCCGCGGCAATCTCGCCGGCGCATCGGGTTCCATGGGCGTCCGCAACAGGGTCGGTCGGAAGGGGGTAAGGGTCGTTTTCGTTGAAATCCCACGAGCACTGAGCGCACTAAAAAAAAAAAGAAAAAAAAAAGAAAAAAAAGAAATTATACGGGAGATTTAAAGTACAATAGAGGGGGGCGTACATAGGACGTTGCAAAGTCGGGATGATCGTAATCGAGTCCATCGTCTACCAAGGACACGGTCACGTCATCGCCATAGTTGCCATCGCTCCAAACGCCCGTAACGTTTACGTCTCCCTTCCTCGTCTTGTCGACCTAAGGCACACAGTGGATTAGGAAATGGATCCCGAGTCCATCAGTGTACCAAAAACCACTGCTGCGAAAACAGGGGGTCGTCAAAGGTAATCGGATAAGCACGCTTTCCACGTTCCAATGGCACCTGCGCCCCACTCCATGCCACGTGGGATTTTTCTGCCGCTCTCCTGGCGTGGTCGCTGTGCACATCAAGAACGCTTCTGCACATGTTTACGACGCGATCAGTGCCCACCTCGACTTCCATGCCGGTAGTTTACCTGCGTTGCATTGACACGAGGCCGCGGTGCCTGTAGAGATACACTCCTCGCAGCGAAAGCACTGCGTCCTCGACCAGCTCCACGTCCAGTTCTTCCGCCTGCAAGCCAGCCGTTCGTTCAGCCAAACAAAAAAGACCAAGCCAAAAACAAAACAATACGCACCAGCTCCTCAGCCTTCTGACGTAGCTCGGCATCGGTCGCAACGTGCGCATCAGCGAGCTGCACAGCAAACACATCCACGTACGGCGACAGAGAAGGCCTTTGCGGCTCCCCCGCGGCCGAGCTCGAGCCCGCCGAGCCTGCCGAGGAAGACAAGGCCCTGCTGGCCATCACGCACGTCATCGTGCACACAAGAACGACAACGAGGTTACGTGTGGCCATGATTACTAAAATGACATCCCTGGACCGATGCAACGAATTTGTCGACCTGCTGCTGCACGCCAATGCGGCTGGATCGTCGTCGAATGCCCACGATCTGTTGGGGAGGATACAACGGGCCAATGTAATTCGATATAGTGGAAAAGAAACGTAACTTTGCTATTAGAAAACGGTGGATATTCAGTGCATCGAGTGCAAGGAGGGCGCAAAAGGTGCGCGTGCGTTCTACTCGGTCAACAATGGCAGAATATATGTATGTGTCGATGCTCCAGGCGTGCGAGAGGAGGGGGATCTCCAAGCAACAATCGCCCACGAGCTGTCGCATGCACACGATGTACAGGAGTTTGACTTGAGTTTCAGGTAAAAGTTTTGTGTACGTGCAGCATCTGGTTCTCGGAGTCGTCCCAAAGACGTGCGAGGAGGTCGCCTGTGCAGAGACAAGAGCCTGCCTGGCTGGCGACTGCGCCTCCAAATTGTTTCCGAGATCGTGTGTTTATCAATGTGCCCTGCAAGCGACCAAGGTACTCTCGTACAACATACTGAGCGTCTGCGTGCTTATTTAGTAAATTTTTATTTTTATTTTAAAGCTCAACTGCCCGGAAAATGCACAGATCGCAGCGGATAGAGTATTCTCTCAGTGTTATAAGGATGCAAAACAGAAGGACTCTTAAATGTTTTTATTTCGTCTCACCGTTCACGCTGGCTCGCTCAGGCTCAGGCCAAAGTTGTCGGTTCCATCAAGCCATTTCCATGCGTCCTCAATGCAGTAGCCCGACGTATACACGTGCTCGATATGGCCTGGACAGTATCATCAGAAATCATTTCCTTGTTTTAGCTTGCGTACCAGCAGAGAGGCAGAGGCACCCAGAGCCACTTGTGATTTTTGGAAGAGTGACCAGCGTAGACAGCTTCTCAGACGAGCGAACCCAATTGATCGCATGCTTTTATTATTATTCTTTATTTTTAAGTAAAAAGAGATCCGACCAAACCTTGGCAATGAAGTTCTGCGTGGCAGAGTCAAAGTTGGCGATGCGATGAACAGC
>Ga0302233_10002024_pt1 | contig 13228 bp, 23 predicted proteins | sample II_Palsa_N3_1_FD_193516 | JGI IMG/M metagenome (GOLD analysis project Ga0302233, IMG submission 193516) | Peat permafrost microbial communities from Stordalen Mire near Abisko, Sweden - II_Palsa_N3_1 | ecosystem: Environmental > Terrestrial > Soil > Palsa > Peat permafrost | place: Sweden...
GTCGAAGATGACGAGCAAGTCAATGGGACGGTGAACGGACAATATACCGTCACAGGCGATGAAGAGGCCGAGGCAGAGACGGTTGTTGCCGAGGACGGTGAAGAGATCGAGTAGTTTTCCTCGTTCAGTTTTTTTTTTTAAGGATTTTCTCCTTCTCAGAAGTGTTCTTTGTAGGTTTTTTGTTTTTCAGTCAAAGATTTTGTGGCCCCCACCAAAAAAAAGAATACAAAAGTGACTCAAGCAAACGGATTGGTCTTGTTCAGTGGCTGCGATGGTGCCGCAGACGCGAACGGATTTGTGGAAGCGAACGGGTTGGTCGATGCTGCTGTCGGAACCGTCTGTGCAAATGGATTTGTGGACGTGTACGAGGGCTGTGCTCCGTAGGCGGCGGGTTGTGAGCCCCATCCCTGCTGAACAGGGGCCGCACCAAAGGCGCCGAAACCTTGCTGTGGCGCACCGCCGTAAGGGTTGGCAGTTTGGCCAAAGGCAGCGGGCTGCGGTTGATAATAGTTTGGTTGGGCACCAAATGGCTGCTGCTGCTGCTGGTGCTGGGGGAAGGCACCGAAAGGCTGTTGCGAGAAGCCGGATGCACCACCAAAGGGCTGAGTGCCAAAGGGCTGCTGTTGCGGTTGTCCAGTTGCGACAGCAAGAACGGCGGCCATTTTGGTCTCCTGGACAGCGGGCAAGGGGTCGTCAAAGCTGAGGAGATCGACTTCAGCTGTCTTTTTCGCAGGCGGTTGCTGCTGCTGTTGTCTTGGCTGTTGCTGTTGCTGCTGAGGAGGCGTAGCGGTACGGTTCGTCGGGGCAGCGCCAAAGTCGCCAAGTCCACTGGGCTTTTGCTGTTGTTGCTGCTGCTGCTGCTGAGGCTTGTACGTCGACGACGGGAAGTCGTCAAAAGCTGCAAATGGTTTGGGCGTTGCAGACGCGGCGCTGGTCGCAGTTGGGGGTGTTGCAACAGACTTGGTGGGGTTGAAGGCATCGTCAAAGCCGTCGCTGGTGTCAATGTTGAGACGCTGGATCGGAGGAAGATCGGCGTCGTTGTCCTCTCCGGCAAGCTTTCCATCAGCGTATGCTTGCAGCGAATCGACGAGACCAGGCGGGGGCTACGCAGTGACAGATGAATATTTTTTTATTCCAGTACTCCAACAAAGTGGCCGTACGTTTTTGAGTTGGGGAATGTTGAGGCCCCGAGTGCCGGGGTTTGAGCGGCCAATGTCGAGGAACTGGATAACCTCCGCGGTCTGCTTGACAAAGCCCTTGTACGCGTCGAGAGCCTCCTTGGCGATCTTCACAGGCGTCTTAAAGTAGAACTCTGCAAGCGAACAAAGTTTGAAAAGGGCAAGCAGCAGCAGCAGGTCCTCGCTTACCAAGGATGTTGATGATGCCCTCATTCTGCGAGTGGTACAGACGGAGAAGGTCCCTGACGAGGCTCTTGTAGACTTCGAGGACAATGACGTTGTCGAGATCGGCTGTGCTGTACTTGCACACGAGGAGCTTGGCTGTCTGTCGCTGCATGAGCAAGATGAGCTTGATCAGAGCCTGCGGGTCGGTCTTGGCAGTGAGCTTGTTTGCTTTGTCCAGACTGCACAGTCACAGTAAGAAGACGTTTGTACACAGCAGGGGAAAACACACCTTTCGCGGACAAAGTCGAGCTGGGCCTCGCGGTACGTCGCAGCCTTCTCCTCCAGGTACTCGGCATAGCGCGTGATTCCCGTCGCATGGGAAAGCCCTGCAAAATGGTAATTATTAAATCCAATCTCATAGTCGGAAAAAAAAATAAATTTACCATCCAGGTTGCAGCGTTCGCGGAACGAGCTCATGTTGAGGATCTGCGGCGACAGAGCGACAAACTTGATGGCCCGGGTCTCGCTGCATTGAGTGAGTCCAACTACCTCGTCTCCTTTTGCGGACAACGTACCGCTCACGCATGATCTCGTGCGTAACGAGGAGGGCCTTGTACGCGACCGTCCAGCTCTTGGTGCTGTAGCGTTCGCCGAGGTACTCGAACAGCTCGGCGAGCAGCTGCTTGCGGTCGTTGGCGGCGTCCTTGATCGCTGTTCAGGTGGAATAATCCGTTTTTTTTTTTTCCGTTTGTTTGGCAGCAGGAGAGAGCGTCAACACAACAAACGGCAAGCAAAAAAAAAAAAAAAGTAAACTACACGTACTCTGCACGTGCTTGGGCTTGGGCGGGACCTCGTCGTGGTTGGTGGCCTTGACGACGGCCGTGGCGAGGTCGTTGCCCGAGGCCGAGAAGACCTTCAATGCGTCCTTCCCAGACATGGCACTTGTGTAAAAATGGACTCTGCCGCCTTTCGCACGCAAGGCCATGCGCTCGTCGACTTTATCGCCGACTACTACGAGCGTCTGGCGCGCAACGAGTATCCCGGTACGTTGCTCTTTTGTGTTGGCTGCGTGCTTGGTGGTGACTGGGGGCACAAGTGATTGCAAATGTCGAGCCCGGGTACCTGCGAAAGCTGCTGCCCACCGAGGCCCCTCAAGGTAACTGAACAACAAACCCGCACTAGGATTTGCGTCTGTTGGAACCTGACGACGAACGCAGATCCGACGTCGTTTGAGAACGTGCGCAAGGATCTCGAGGACCACATCATGCCGGGCGTGACGCACTGGCAGAGCCCCAACTTCTTTGCCTACTTCCCGGCCAACTCGTCGTACCCAGGCATCCTCGGCGACATGGTCTCGAGCATGATCAACTGCATCGGCTTCAACTGGATCTGCAGCCCTGCGTGCACAGAGCTCGAGACGATCGTGCTGGACTGGATGGCGCGCCTGCTCGAGCTGCCTGAAAAGTTTTTGTCCTCTGGCGTGGGAGGCGGCGTCATCCAGGGCACGGCGAGCGAGGCCATCATGCTCTGCATGCTCTCGGCCCGTTTTCGGACCTTTGCCAAGCACACGGGCATTGACCAGGGCATCCTAAACTCAAAGCTGGTGGCCTACGTCTCCACCCAGGTACGAATAATTAAAACCTACAGGCGCCAATAGTTTTCTTTTGCTGCTGACAGACGCACTCGGCGGGCAAGAAGGCAGCAATGGTCTCGAACGTGCTTTTGCGTGAGATCCAGGTGCTGGATGATAACAGCTTTGCGATGGACACCAATGTTCTTCTTGCCACGATCGAGGTAGACGTCTTGTATGCGCCTTCAGCTGATCTGGAGCTATTTTTCTAGGAGGACGTTGCAAAGGGGCTTATTCCGTTCTTTGTGGTCGGCACGATCGGTACGACGAGCTCGGGCGCGTACGACGACCTGACCGCGATCGGCACGATCGCCGCCAAGCACGATTTGTGGTTCCACGTGGACGCTGCATGGGCGGGCTCTGCGGCCGTGTGCCCCGAGTTCCGTCACCTGCTCAAGGGCGTGGAGGGCGCGACGTCGTACAACTTTAACATGCACAAGTGGCTCCTCACCAACTTTGACTGCTCGCTGCTCTGGATCGAGCGCCGGAGCGACCTCATCGACGCCTTCACAGTCACCCCAGAGTACCTGCGCAACAAGGCCTCAGAGTCTGGCCTCGTCACCGACTACCGTGATTGGCAGCTGCCCCTGGGCCGCCGCTTCCGCTCCCTCAAGCTTTGGTTTGTCGTCCGTTGCTATGGCGTCTCTGGACTGCAGAAGCATATCCGCAAGGTATGACATTATAAAATGTCGCCCTCTGTTGTTTTTTATTATTTTTTAATCAACTTTATAATAATACAAATTCATTACAGCACGTCCAACAAGGCGCTATCTTTGAAAGCCTCGTGCGAGCCGACGGCAAGTTTGAGGTCGTTGTCCAGCGATCGCTCGCGCTCGTGTGCTTCCGTGCCCTGCCGCCGAAGGGCTCCACCTTCACCCTCGAGCAGATCAACGATCTCAATCAAAAGCTCGAGAACCTCGTCAACACCCGCGGCATCTACATTGTGCACACGGCCCTCAAGGGCAAGTACGTCCTGCGCTTTGTCCCCGGCTCGCCCTGGACTGAGGACTCGCATATCCATGCGGCATGGGCCCTCATCCAGACAGCCGCTGATGAGCTCCTCGCCGCGGCCGCCGTTTAAGCATCATTTTCTCTTAGTACCCTGGCAAAAATGATCTCATATCAGTGTCATGCCCAGGTCAAACTGTTTTTTCCTTGTTGTGCGTAAGACCTTGCTTTGGTTTGCCTCGCCGGCCTGTCGCGTTCCAGCACGGGGCGAGGACTGTGGTGGTGGTGGTTGTGGAGGGAATACCTGTTCAGCCTTCTTGGTGCTTTCTTTGAATAGTTGTTAATCGAGGGTTTCGTTTGTGCAGGCGCCTCACCTCACGGTCGCCCTCTTTGTGTTGTCTTCTGCTTGCAGTGCCCCACACAGCGGAGAGACGACACCACGCAGTCCACAGCGGGGGAAGGGAGCAGTTTGTCAAACCGGCACGATTACTTGGTGTGTGTGCTGTTGACAAAGCAAAGCGACCAGCGATTTCAATCCGCGAAAGGGAAAGGCAAACGAGTCCTTCTCTTCGACCCTCCCCAAAAGCAAGGCACAGCAAGAGGAAGGCGGGACCGTCGACGTTGGAACCCGCCTGGCCATGGACGTTTTCGTTGCCAAGGTAAGGATGCAAACCGACAAGCCCGTGCTGAAAACGCAACCTACTTTTAGACACAGCAGCAACAGATGGACTCGACTTGGCACGCACCGCCGCGGTCAAACGTTGCAGCCGACATGCCCGAGCTTGTCTCAACGACCCCGTTGCGGCGGAGGACGAGCGGCGCAAGCAGTATGCCGCCGTTTCTTTTCGTTTTGGCTTAGTTGCCATTTTGACAGACCACAGTATGCACGAGAGCGCGGAAGTGGAGGTGTCGCCACCGTCCCACGGCATGTCCACGCGTGTGAGTCTCACGGCTCTGTCGTCAGCTGCTCCGACCGAAATCGCGCATGCATCTGCGATGCACAAGGTGACTGACTGTTAAAATCAGTCTGCAAATAACCGTTGGCGCAGATTAATGAAACTAACGAGCAAAGGTCTTCTTTCCTCGCCGAGACCGTGCCCGTGTTCACAAGCTCCCGGATCTTGAAAGACGCCCTCAAACCTCCGACAAGATTCACCGACCATGTCTCGTTGTCGTCGTCGATGCAAGCGCCGACCTATGTGCGATCAAACAATAATAACGATAAAGTATTTAAAAAAAATTTTTTTTTTCTTTCACGTTTTTAGTACGGAGATGGAGTCGATGCAAAACCGCACTCACCCATCATCAAGCGAGGATCGTCAGGGATTCTGCAGGTGCCCCCAGCGCACACGTCAGATGGCGGCGTGCCCGCTTCACCCAACGCTGCCAGCCAACAGCGCGGAAGGTGTGATTGAACTGAATGTCATCGTGCTAAATGTTTTGGACAGTCCTGTTGTCAAGACCGTCTTTCCCGCCCTTTCATTATCTATTGAGACTATCCAGTCGCCACTGTCTCTGTCCGCCCCAATCATCGCCGAGTCAATGTACTCGGCGTCGATAGAGTCGACGCCGCCAGGAACTAGCTCTGTCGATTCGACGCCTGTGACGTCCACCTACTCTGTCCTCACCACACCCAACTCGCTCACGTCCATGGTTTACACGTCGAATGTGGCATCCCCCGTTACGGTCACCGGCACGCCAGCAGCGTCAACTCCTGTGCACAAGGAGCGCTTCACACAGCACGACGAAGAGCGTACGGAAGACGTGCAACACACCCCAACAAGGTCAAGGTCGCAATCGTTGGCCGCGACATCGCCAACTCAGCCCACAGCGCCGGCCGCCACTGCCTCCGACGATTCTTCGGTAATATCGCCACGCGAGCGCTCAGCCACCTTGCCGTCTGGCGCAATCGTTCCTGGAGACGGGGAGGATGAGGATGGCTCCAGCTCTGGCGCCTCTCAAGACGGCCCCAAAATGTCGGCGGTTGCCACTCTAAAGGCAACCGCAAGGAGGAAGCGCAGGTTAAGTATCGCTGTCTGGTCGGATCCGCGCTTGCTCGAGCTTTCTCAGGGCGGCGCAACGTATACAAAGATAATTGTAATCGTACTAATTTTAACTCTAAATAAACCAGTGCAACGGCCGCATCGAGTCTTGCTATATCTGTCCCCGCAGAAGATTCAGAAGCCTTTCCCGAGGTACCAAAGAAGCCCTTGGTTGAGTTGTCGGCAATGGAAAACTTGCCATTGACAATTCTCACGTCCATTCTGTCGTACTTTGGTGCCAGGTAGGGTATTGTTTGCTGTTGCTTCGTTTTTTAAGCTCTCTCTCTCTCTCGTTTTGTTTCTAGGGAGCGTCTGGTCTACCAACGTGTGTGTAAGCGCTGGAAGGAGACACTGCAGTCTCCGCCTCTTGCCAACTCTGTGGATCTTTCGCCACTGCACAAAAAAGTCAACGACCTCGTCCTGGCCTCGGTCGGCCAAATCTACCAGCCTGTATGCTTCATTTCTGTGTTTTCTGTCTAAGAACAGTATCTTTAACCCCGTTAGCATATGAGGCAACTTGTCCTGCGCAACTGCTGGCACATCAGCGATGCCGGCGTCAGAAGTATCGTTGGCCCGTCGCCACAAATCGAAATCATCGACCTGCACTCTTGCTGGGAGCTGACAGACGTTGGCGTGGCCTCGCTCGCTGAAATGTGCACAAAGCTTCGCTGCTTGGACTTGTCAAACTGCAAAAAGGTAACCAAATCCCCTGCTGTTCAGTTTTTCAAACATGTTTCTGTCGTTTTGCAGATGACCGATGCAACCATTGGGAAAATTCTCGCCGCCGCTTCCAACCTCGAGGAAATAAAAGTCTCCTACTGCAAGTCCCTCACCAACGCAGCAATGGAGAGCGTGATCAAGCTAGGCCGGTACTCTTTTTTATTTTATTTTTTAATAGCTTTTATTTCTTTGCATTGCATTGACGATATCTTAAACAGGAACCTCCGCGTCCTCAATCTCCAACGGTGCACCGGCATCAACGACGAAGGGTTTGCTCTGCTCAGGGACCCCGAGGTCACGAGCCGGCTTGTCGTGCTCGTTCTCTCTGACTGCAGCTTTTTGACGGACGACGCCATGGAGTCCATTGCGGTCGGGTGCAAGGAGTTGCGCGTGCTCAATTTGTCCTTTTGCTGCGCCATTACCCCGGTGGCACTCGAGTTTCTGGCCACCCACTGCCATCGTCTGGAGACCCTTGATTTGGTACGCCTTTGCTTCGTCATTGTGGAAGCAATCCTTAAAAATGTCTATGCGCAGTCTTTCTGCGGACTCGCAGTATCCGACGAATCGGTGCAAAAACTTGCCACGCTGCCCAATCTGAAGCGCCTGAGCTTGAGAGGCTGTGTCCAGCTGACCAACTCTGGTCTGTCGGCCTTGCTGGAGAAGAGCCTTTCGCTGCACATGCTCAACATCTCGTCCTGTAAAGCTGTCAACCTGAGCGCCATGACTGTGCCTTCCCACGTGACCCTTCTTCCTGGCAACGTCCCTCTGGAGAATTTTGACACGCTGGGCCACTTCATCTCGTTCCCCTGGTCGACCCAACCGCGGCGTTTCAGCTTGCCGTCAAACCCGCTTGCGTCCGCGCGGTCCGTGTCCGCGTCGTCCAACCTGAACGCGCCTCTATCGACATCATCTTCTTCATCATCATCATCATCATCATCATCTTCATCCTCCACGACCATGTCTTCCTCCTCCTCCTCCTCCTCCTCCTCCGCCTCGTCGTCGTCGTCGGCAGGCAGCATGTCCAAAACCACCTAAAGATTTTTTTTTTTTTATTGCTGTGATCCTTCTAAAAACAGGGCAACTTCCTCTCTCTCTCTCTCCCTCCCTCCCCAATAACTTCTTCTCTTTCTTGTGGATTAAACGGATTAAACTTGCCAAAAAAGCCCATTTTGAGTGATGGCCCTGAGGCTGGCCAGGCGAAATGCAAAGACGGGCGCGCTGGCCGTGTCGCTGCGGCTGACGGTGAACAAGGCATCCGAGGGCCTGCTGCTGGTCGACTATGTCGCCCGTGAGCTTCCCCGCCTGCATAAGAAGCGCTCCCAGATAGCGGCCCTGATCATGGACAAGGAGGTCCTCGTGGCCCCCGATGGCGTGCACCTCGAGCCAAACACGCGTGTCTGGGAGGGCCTGTCGTTCGAGATGCTAAAGTCGTACAGCGGCGACGGCACGGTTGAGCCCGATCCGCTGCGGGTGCTGCACTCGGACGATGCCGTACTCGTCGTGGACAAGCCCGCCGGCATGGTCACACACCCCTCGCGGTCCTACTACGTCTCGACCGTCTACTATGCGCTCGCAAGGCACCACCGGCTGCCCAACGGCTTTGCGCCCACGGCCGCGCATCGGCTCGACAGCGAGACCAGCGGTGTGCTCGTGTGTGGGCTCAGCACCGAGAGCGGGTGCGGACTCGCATCGGCCTTTGCATCTGGGCAGGTGGCAAAAGAGTACCTGGCCCTATGCGAAGGGAACAGGCCAACGTCTGCTACGAGCACTAGGATGACGACGACGCCCACCATGAAGACACTCGTTGTCGGCGATACGTTTGACATTGAGCTGCCGCTGCGCCTAGAGGCAACGTCGGATCTCGTCCCAAAGATGCGAGCCCTGTCTGCAGGCTCTTCTGCAGCAGAGGCCAAGACTGCCAAGTCGGCCCTCACGCAGTGCAAGGTCGAGCGGATATTTCAAGATAAGCAGGGCCGCCCACTCACCCTTGTGCGCTGCATGCCCAAGACCGGACGGCAACACCAGATCCGCGCACATCTCGCCGCCATCGGGATGCCGCTCGTCGGGGACAAGCTCTACGGCTTTGACGAAACAATCCTCACGAGGCAGCAGGTGGGGCCCATGATCCCCGGACAATTCAACTCTGCCCTATCCAGCGAGGAGCAGTCCCGATTGAGGATGTGGAGGCACGCACTGCACGCAGCAAAGGTCTCATTCTTCCACCCGACTTCGAATGTTGCCATACAGGTTGAAGCGAGTCTTCCCTCTGATATCACCTCCCTCATCCAGGGGCTCCGACCATTTCATATTTGATGTACACCTGGGAAACCTGGCCGCAAAACGAGGAAAAGCAGGTGGTTTGGAAATTTAGTTTTACAAATTTAGTTTAACTTTAGTGTGTATTTCTGTGTGTATACATAGACCGATTTCGCATTGGTTGTGCACCCCCCGGTTAAACCTAACACTGGCTGCCCGAATCACTGCATCTTGACGTTTGAAAACTGCATTTAAAAAAAAGAAAAATAAAAATTTTTTTAAAACTCGATCGCGCAAAGAAAGAGGAGTTGGGATACGTACGTCCATCTCGGGATGAGCTCGCTTGAACTTTTCAAACGCCGCGGCTTTGGTCTGCTCCTCGCTCGTGGGCAGTCCAGCGGCCTTCTGTCGCTGATCGTACTGAAAGCAACGAGAATTAAAAAACCCATTTCTTTTTCCTCTTCGTGTGCGTAGTACCATCATTTTTTCAACCATACCACGCGTGTCGCCGTCGAGGTCGCTCAGGTTGGACGACTCGGGTGTGAGACTGGATGTGTCGATCTCGGGTGCGCCAACAATGACCGACTTCCACCACTCCATCGTCGTGACCTTTTGCAGCTCGACGAGGATCTCCTTGCCCGCGTCCAAGCTCCACGTCGAGTCCTCGAGCTTGATGGCCTTGTGCAGCGCTCCCTGTTCGCAAAATAAGCACAATAAATGATCGATTTCATTGACGTACATCGATGATGGGCGGCTGTCCCTTGAGGCCGACCTTGAGCTTTTGCTTGGCGATCACCACGTCCAAGTCCTTGCCCTTGGTGCCCTTGGGCACGGGGATCGTCACCGTCACGTCGTTCAGCGTCTGGGCCCATTTGTAGGGCAGGTCCTGTTGGTTTTTGTGCTGACTGGAGTCCATGGTCGGTGTTAAAGTGCGCTCCATTTTTTGCCCAGCGAATGGCGACGACCTCTGCGGGCCTGACCAAGGCCAAGCTGTACCGCATGCGCCAAAAGGTAGGACGGGTGCAGGCGTGCAGGCGGGACTCATTGAAGTGGTGTTGCAGCACGGGGGCGCGCAGCTCCAGTCTGGGATGAGTTCGCTGCTGTTTGTGACGGCGCCACGAGGCCGCGAGGCGCAGGCCGTGCAGGAGCTGTACTCGATGCTGCCCGAGTATGTGGAAGTGGCAGCGACGATGGCGAAGGACACGGACACACGAGCGACGAGTGGGGAGGGCAAGGACGGAGACGACGAGGCCGACGAGGAGGCGGACGAGGACGAGGCTGCGGAAGAAGAGGCGGAAGAGGAAGAAGACCTGGAGGCAATGATGCAGAAGGAGCTCAATGAACTCCGCGATCCTCAAAAGTACAAGAAGAACGAGGCCATCGTACGTGCCGGGAGCAAAGGGCCCGTTTCTCACCATCATCATCTTTTTGTTTTTGTTTTTGTTTTGTGTGTGTGGCATTGTAGGTTTCCATTCCAATCGATGTCGAGTGCGTGGTCGTGCTCAAGCTGCCGGCACGCAAGGACCCCGTGGACGTGGTGCTGCGCATCATGAACGATGTTGCGTCCACCAAGCGTCTCAAGACTCGCTACTGCCTGCGCTTCACGCCGATCACGAGGACGTGCAAGGCGACCATGGAGGACCTGGAGAAGCTGGCTACGAGTGTCCTCGCGCCCCACTTCCTCACCGAGCCCAAGACGCCCACATCGTTCATGGTCGTCTACAGCGCACGCAACTCCAACTCGCTCGTGCGCGACGAGGTCATCAAAATGCTCGCAAACTGTGTCGGCCAGGGACACAAGGTCGACCTGACCCAGCCGGAAAAGGTCATCCTTGTCGAGGCCTACAAGAGCGTGGCCGGTATCAGCGTCGTCACAGACTTCCAGCGCTTCAAAAAGTTTAACGTAAGCCAACTGGTCGATCCCATCCCGAGTGCCAAGAAGCGAGCCAAAGACGATGAATCCGAAGCCCCCTCGGTGAAGAAAGCAGACGTTGATGTTTTGAGCAAGGAGAAAAAGCAACGCCGGAAGGAGGGAGGCGATGATGTCCAATAGTCCAAATTAATTTGTAAAATTCATGGGTCTGAAGGAGAGCCGCATGACGGTGATGGATGTCTTGGAGTTCCTCCTCAAAGCTGGTGCTCCGATCAAGGCTGGTCCGAGATTGTTTGGTCCGCTGCATACGCTCTGCTTTCAAACAGAATCTGAGTCGACTGAAGCCAAACTGGACCTGCTTCTTTGGTATGGTGCGTTCGTCGATGACTCGACCCAGGATGACAGGGGGCGCACGCCATTGATGTACGCGATCCAATTCAAACACTTTGTCTGCGCCAGAGTTCTCGTGTCCAGGGGCTCTGATGTGAACAAGCAAGATGACGGTAATAATAATGCACATCAATTACTTTAGGATCCTATTGGTCATCAGATGGCAATTCAGTCCTGCACCACTTCAATCGCAGTACCAGTCCAGAGGCCGTCTTTTTCCTCTCCTACTTGCTCGCCATCGGCGCCAACCCGACGCTGACCAACCAACCGGAACGGACAGACCGCGCTTGCGTTTGCCAAGGAAGGCCGTGCCAGCCGTCTGATCCTCGACCAGTTCACCTTGGGCATGGATCTTTGGTGCGAGTGCGAGGACATCGAGCTGCAGTAGGAGAACAACAGCAGCCAAATAATTTTTTTTTTTTTCTGATCGAATGACCTGTCGATACACGGGTAAAACATACACGGGTGCACAGCCCGCCAACTAACCGTGTGCCCGGCGTCAGACGAGGACGTGCTCTACGCCAGCACACCGACGTGGTCGCCCGTCCCGCCGCCGACAGGCCAGCCCTCCCAGCCGTTTCAACAGCATCAGCCACAGTAGGAGTATGGATTGGGATTACGTGCTTGACTTTTGTACCGCAGCCAGCACGGGCAACAGCAGCAGCACCACTATGGCCAGCACGGGCAACAGCAGCAGCACCACTATGGCCAGCACGGGCAACAGCAGCAGCACCAATACGGCGGCCAACAACACCAGCAGCACGCCAAGCGAAGGCGCGAGGAAGACGAGCACGAAGCCCCCTCGTTCAGCAGCCCGTCCGCATGGATGAACGCTGGCACCACCTCGGCCGGCGACGCTGGCTCCACGATGCAGGTCTCTGACGTGGCCAAGCGGCTGATGAAGGGCGCGGGTTGGAAGGAGGGACAGGGTCTTGGCAAGGACGAGCAGGGCATCGTGGCGCCCATTCAGGCAGAGGTCCGTGAGGGACGCCACGGTCTCGGCGCAGAGGCAGAGGACAAGGGGTTCGAGTACCGCCAGCACACGGACATCGACATCCACCGCATTGTGCCCCACGCACAACAGGTGGTGTACATCTCGGCAGACCACGCCGTCGCAGGGCCAAACGACATCCCATTCAACATCAAAGTCGGCGAGGCACGCGTCAGTCGCCTTCTTTTTTTGCTCGTACTAAACCTCCTCTTTCGTGTGCCCAGCGAGTCGACATTGACTATGACATGTTTGCCTCGAAGGATCTGGTCGACAGGATCTTCCGGGCCAAGTCACGCTTTGACAACATCAGCGAGACGTTTTTCCTGCCTGCCCGCACCAGGGCAAACCCTTACGAAAAGATCGGCAAGAGCGTCTTCCAGAACCGTGCCGCTGTCAAGATGGCCAATCTCGACGTCCTCTTTGACCTGCTTAAACCAGTCCACCCGGAGCAGAGCCAACTGGTCAACTTTGCCGATGTGTGCGCCGGGCCAGGTGGTTTCTCCGAGTACATGCTCTGGCGACGACGGCACGATGCACGAGGATGGTATTATAGCGCTTCCTCCCCTTTTTTTTAATATTAATAAATATCGTTTTGTTAGGGGATTCACGCTCAAGGGCGATAATGACTGGAAGCTGCACAAGTTCCATCACGATGCTCCTGTGAGGACAAACTTTAGGACACACTACGGCGTTGACAACACTGGCGACATCTACGTCAGCGACAACATCCGCTCCTTTGCAAGCGTCACGGACCAAGCGACCAACGGTGTCGGTCTCGACCTCATCACTGCCGATGGCGTAAGCAGTGGAGAAACGATGCTGTGATAAAAATATGTCGTTTTCCTTTTTCTTCAGGGCTTCAGTGTCGATGGCGACGAGAATTTCCAAGAGGAAAAGCTCCGACAGCTCGTGCTGGGCCAGTTCTTGACAGCGCTGTGCGTTTTGCGCGAGGGAGGTTCTTTCGTTTGCAAGGTATACTATTTTTAATTTATTTTCTAGCATTCGTTAAGCTCTCCATTAGATCTTTGACGTGTT
>Ga0302233_10002029_pt1 | contig 13215 bp, 23 predicted proteins | sample II_Palsa_N3_1_FD_193516 | JGI IMG/M metagenome (GOLD analysis project Ga0302233, IMG submission 193516) | Peat permafrost microbial communities from Stordalen Mire near Abisko, Sweden - II_Palsa_N3_1 | ecosystem: Environmental > Terrestrial > Soil > Palsa > Peat permafrost | place: Sweden...
AGCGAGTTGGTTACTAATACCGTTGTCCACCGTATTGCCGAGTTCGAAGAACTGCTCCTGTCCGATCGGGTTATGAAAGTAGGTTCTCCGTCTGTGTTGGCCCATTCCGCCGTGGACGATTTTGAAACTGTTGAGTGAGCGACGAGGGCGAGTGCCGCGGTGGCGGATTCCATAGTACTTTTATTTGTTTTTTTAAAAATGATTAGAATAAATAAACCTTTACTGTGACCATACGATTCGGTAGGTGCTGTCGCCAAGGTGGACAATCCGTGTGCTGACGTTGCCGGGTAAAGAGGCGGGATGAGTATGGGCCCCGTGAGATGAGGGGCGGCGGTCGTAGTCGTCGACTGGGGTTGCTGATTGTACTGTGCGGCAGTTGGTTCTTGGTGAGAAGCGTCTGCTGCAGTCGTGCTGGTGGTGTGGTGGTCATCCTCGCGATGGTGGTGGTGATCCTCACAAGGCTTAGTCGGATGGCTTTCGTGATGTGCCATTGTCGTTGCCGTTTGGTGCCGGTGATCGTGGTGGGCTGGAGGTTCCCCCTCATGGTAGACTGTTGCTGTGGTTGTTGGTTGGTGGTGGTGATGTGCGGTTGTGGTGGCCTTGTGATGGTGGCCCTCGTGATGGGCCTCGGTGGTCGTGATTGCTTGGTGGATCGTGCTTGTTGTCGTCCGGAGCAGATGGTGGGGACGGGGAGGTCGCTGAGTGGGCAGGTCGTTTGGATTCCCTGTACAGCTGCAGTCAATGGACCTATCTGTAGGGATCGGTGTCCTGCAGAGCACGTCCGAGTACAGGAGCATGCTGATGTTGCACGTCTGGGTCACAGTTGGGAAGGTGAATGAATCGGGCCCCCATCCGTAGACGCCCTGGGCGAAAAACCCAGGGTGGTTGGCTATGTCGCTCCTAATGATGCATCGCGTCATGGGCGGCAGATTGGACACGGTCACCATTGCCGACGTGCTGTTGACGCGGCACGATGTATCGGCCCACAGGCTGCAGGTGATGTTGGTCAGCAGGCCCAGCTGTCCTGGCCCGCAGGCAGTCGTGCTGTAAAACTCCAGCCATGTGTCCCGCTGGGGGTCCCTGGGAAAGAGGAGAGGGTTCAGCAGGAGCCAGTCGTCGTTGGCGGGCCTGCTGCCGAGGGTCACGGTCGTGTTGGGCCGATCGGACCGCAGGAGGCACAGGGCATTGGCCGGAGCGTGCTGTATCCCGATCACCCCGTTTGCCACGATGCAGCTCGCGGACTCGTTGGCTGAGCCACCCCCGCTGTCGTTGTTCGCTGGTCATGCATTTAATTACATCATGGAACGAAATACGGTACGGGAGACGATGAAGAAGATGCCCGTGCAGATAGCCGCGAGAATCAGCAGCACCAGCACAAGCAGATGGCTCGCCCGTGTCGGCATTGTTGGCATATGAAAAAAGAATAGCCAAAGAGGTAGGAGGTGATGGGTAAAAAGGGGTGGGTAGGGGCTCTGTTCCGCCTTTAATCACTCCTTCCCACCACCCCGTCCCAGTTCAATCACTCCTTCCCCACCCGTCTTCTCCGTGTCGGAGGAGGAGAGAGCGCGTGAAGACAGAGCGCGTGAGCAATCGATGCATCCATGTGGTTCAAAATGTGGCAAAAAAATCGTCATCACTTTTTATTCAGAGCAAACAGCGAACAGCGAGCAAACAGGCAACACAAAAACAGCAGGTTCTAAAGTAAGAATTATGTAGCGATTCAAAAAAGTGGATTATGTCAGGCAGACTCGAATTATTCAGTCCGTTGGTCTGGTATCTGCACTTGCGAAAATGGCGTCGGTCCTGACACGTGGTCGGTTGCTGAGCGGCGTCCGGCGTGTGCCGCCGCTGCTGCTGCGCTCGCCTGCTCTCCCCTCCTCGGTCCTGCCACGGCGAGGCTTCCACGGTGGCGGCCTTGCGTCGTCCCGAGTGCTTCTGGCACCTGCTGCCTCGGTACTGACCCAGTCCAATCCCCTCACCCTTTCATGATTCCGTCCTCACGCTTTGACAAACAGGACGTCGCTGGGCTGCTTCCCTCGAGCGACGCCACGACGACGGTAACGACGTCTGCCGTGGGCGATCTGGCCGCCGCGGTCGTGCCCACGGTCGAGGAGGTGCTGGTCAAGCACATTGACAAGATTGGTGACCTGCACGCCTCGGGGATCGCGTCCTATTTCACGTACTGCCGGCCTTTTGCTCACCTGATGGACATTTTGTTTTTGACCCGTGGCTGTTAGACCTGTCGGGTGGATGCAGAACCTGCTCGAGGCTGTGCACGTCACGACTGGCCTGCCCTGGTGGGCGACGGTCGTGGGCGTGGCGTGGGCGTTCCGTTTGAGCATGCTGCCGTTTGTGCTCAAGGCTGCGGGCCACACGAGCCGCATGAACAACATCAAGCCCCTAGTCGAGGTACTGCTCGTTTGTTTGCCTATCTTTCGTTCTCTTAAGAAATGCCATTAGGAAGCACAGCGAAAGATGCACGCAGCACAGAAGGCGGGCAACCAGCAGGAGACGCAGAAGCACATGAAGGAGTACTACAAGGTGTGGTTATTCGGTATCCCCCTATCGCGTTTACCTGTTTTGGGTTTTTCTTAGATCTGCGGGGAACACAACGTCAACCCGTTTTACGCCATCCGAATTCCGTTTATGACAGCGCCCGTCTTCATGACCTTTTTCTTTGCGCTGCAGTCGATGGCGGCGCACCCGATTGCGTCCCTTCACACAGAAGGTAAATTCGCAGTCCAGTATGTGTCTGTTTTAATCCCCCCCTTCTTTTGCTGCTGCTGCGGTTAGGTCTGCTGTGGTTCCAAGATTTGACCCTCCCCGACCCAACCGTGTGGACTCTCCCCGTCATCTCCTCGCTGACGGTGCTGCTGAGCGTTGAGCTCGGTGCCGAGGGCATGCCTCCCCAGCAACGCGAGACGATGAAGTGGTTCTTCCGTGCCGTTTGTGCTGCCATGATCTACGGCACGTCTGGCTTCCCTTCGGTGCGTTGCCCTCACTTCGATTGGTAGCTGTGCTAATCCACCTGAAAACAACAGCTCGTGCTCACGTACTGGTGTGCAAGCAACTTTTTCTCGCTGTCGCAGCTGGGCATCATGAAGATCCCTGCCCTCAAGGCCCGCTACGGCATCGAGAAGCAGATCAAGTGGCCCAAGAAGGAGGGCGAGGAGCCCTTGCCAGGCTTTATGGACTCGTTCAGGGCCGCCACTGCCGCCAACATCAAGCCACTCCCCACTGCCGCACCCAACCCCAAGTTTGTCCCCACGACGACGGTCGAGTCGCTCCTGAGCTTGGACGAGGTCAAGAAGAAGAAGCAAGCCAATCGGTAAAAACTGTGACTACAAGCCATTCTTTCTTTTTTTTTTGTACAGCATCATGTTTGTTTTTGGCCTTTTTATTTCTTGAGCAGGTCGGTGAACTTGGTCTCAAAGCCGAGTTTCTTCAAATCGGACCATGTTTCCTCTGGTTCGGCTGCAAGCAACAAAAAAAATAATAAAAGTATCAGAAAGAAAACCACCGATCGAATGGCGACGGATAGCCCACTGTACCGTTTGTTTGCATGTGGTACATCTCCTTGAAGCCCAACAGCGTCAACCTGTGGGCTCGTTTTAGGGCTGAGCCAATCGATGCGTGTACCCTTTTGTGTCTGTGTTAAAGTACTCCTTGATCTCCGTCTTCTCTGCCGACGAGAACGGCGCACCGTTGAGAGCCGTCGCAAACGCATCCAACTCGGCGTCGCTCAGCGCCTTGTCCTCGTCCTTGTCTGTGATTCCTCCCCCCACATGGTGAGTTAAAACACCACAAGGCAACGCACCAAAGCGGACAAACGTCTCCTCCAGCACCGCCTCGAACGCCGGCGTGAGGTCGTTGGCATCGTCGAGAAGCAGGTCGGCGATGGCGTCGCTGTATGCCGTTCCGGTTGTCATCTACTCTGGGTTGAACAAATCAGTCGGTTAGGATTTGGGAGAACGCGAAATCAGTTTTTTTTCTTCGTTGGAATTTTTTTTCTCCCTCCACTGGTCCAACCGTGACTGATGATGTCCCTCCGAGCCGGGCTCAGCGGCCGGATGAAAGAAAGCGCCCCAAAATACAACTGAAAACATGAAATATGTATCTACAGTTTAACGGCGAGTGGCCGCAGGGGCGCCTGCCTGGGAGAGGCGCTCAAACTCGCGCTGACGGAGCACGTAGCGCTCGGGGAACGCGCGCTGGACGAGGTTTGTCATGACGGCATTGACCGTGGAGCCGGTCTGGGCGCGGATCTGCTGGCGGCACACGGGGCAGTGCGAGTGGAACCGCATCGACTCTTCCATGCAGGGCTGGCAAAAGCTGTGGCCGCACTCGGTCGTGCACGGGCGGAAGAGGAGCTCGAGGCAGAGCGGGCAGGAGACCTCGGCCAGGGTGATGCCCATGGTTTGCGATTGCTCGTCGTCGTCGTCTAGCTGCTGCTGCTGGGCCGTTGCTAGAAAACAAAAAACAAAATAAAAATTATATTAAGGGTTATTCAAAACACCTCTTGCGGCTGCTGCGGCCGCTCCTACGCTGGCAAGCTGCTGCACACGAGGGTCTGTGGGAACCATGAAGGCCATGGGTGGCAGGCTGCGGACGTTGTTCTCGTCGACGAAAAAGGTCTCGCCGTTCTCGCTGACCTGGCGCCATCCGGCCGGCGTTGGCGCGTTGGCAAACACATTGTCACGTTGATCGGCTTTAGACAACATGGGACTGTCAAATGAAATATACTTTGCCATTTTTTGTTACTGAGTTTCTTGCGCTGCAGGTACTCGACGACGTCCTTGATCTTGTCGCGCAGGTCCTGGGGCAGGTCGCGGTTGAACACGACGCGGTGGAGGATGCTGATGTCGGCGTTGAGCGACACGAGCAGACGGGCGACAGAGTTCTCGAGCGTGCCCTCGGTCAGGGTCGACGTGAGATCGATCATCATCAGCGGCGTCCGCAGGCCCTTGTCGCGCACGTTGGGGTCAGCGCCCTTTTTGCACAGCAGTTTGACGGTCTCGAGAACGGAGCGAGCGTGCTTGGGGCTGCGCTTCTTGTCCAGCCGGTCGATGGCGACGTGCAGCGGTGTGAACCCGTCGTCCGTCTTGGCGTTGAGGTCGATCCGGCCATTGGTCGAGTTGAGCAGCACGTGCACGACGAGCTCGTTGGGCTCCTCGCAGGCGTCGTGCAGCGGCGTCTTGCCTGTTACCGAGGCCACAGTGGGGTCGGCTTTGCCAATGTTGAGGAGGGCCTCGACGAGTTTGAGGTCGCTTTGCGCAAAGGAAGAATAAATAAAAAAGTACAGTTTTACTTGAAGATGTTGTAAATACTTTTTGCGCACAGCAAAATGGATGGGACGAACACCATACGCATCAGGCATGTCCACGTCGATGTTGGGCACGCGGAGCAGCGTTTCAACGCATTGAGACAGACCGAGTTTTCTATTTCCCCAATTAGTATTGGCATTTATTTTTATCTTTTTTTTTTTTTTTTTTACCGCGAGGCGATGTGGAGCGGCGTCATACCGTCCTTGTCGGGCAGATTGGGGTTTGCCTTGTGCTTGACGCAGAAAAACTGGATGAGGTCGACGTGGTTCTTGCTGACGGCCCAATGGAGCGGCGTGAATCCGTTCTCGCGGTCGGTAATGTTGATGGACGAGTCGAAATCGATCAGCAGCTCGCAGATGGTCTTGTTTCCTCGCGCTGCAGCCCAGTGGAGAGCCGTGTTTCTAAGCCCCCCCCAAAAAAAAAATTTAAAAACGAGAAAATAATATCGACTGTGTACTTGGCAATGTCCTGACGGTGCACGTCGGCACAGTGAAACAGCAGCGTGCGCACAATGTCCTCGTCGCCGTTGCGTGCTGCCATCATCAGCGGCGTCATGAGCGTCTTCTCCTCCACGATGTTGATCTCTGCGCCCTTCTCTATCATGTCGAGCATGCCCTTCTCGTCCTTGACGGCCACGCGCGCAAACAGCTCCTTGTCCTTCTTGCCCAGCTTGACGTTTTCGGGCGGGGGATTGAGAACCCACTTGGCAAACTTTTGCAGGTCGCGGTCCTTGGGCAGCAGCTGCAGCGGCGTAATGTTGTCGGCGTTGGTGATGGTCGGGTCGGCGCCGTACTTGAGCAGCATCTTGGCCACGTTGACGTTGCCGCGGATGCACGCGCAGTGGAGAGGCGTGAGCTGGTTGCGTTCCGTCATGGCGTGCACGTAGGCGCCGCGACGCAGCAGGATCCACACGATTTCAATCGAGGGGAGCAGGCTAACCACGTGTGTGTGTGTGTGTGTGGGGGGCGGGGTACGTTAATAAGAAGCAACACAAACGGACAAGACACGGTACGCAGCAAGGTGCAGGGCGGTGCGGCCCTTGTGGTCCATCAGGTTGATGTCGGCGAAACCAACACGGTCCAGGTGTTGCTGTGGTGCACATATTAGGCACCATCGAAACGAAACGACACAGACGTACCATGAGGCCCTTGAAGTCCTGCTTGCGAACAAGGTCGTGCACGCGAGGCAGATCAGGCGACGGCGAGCGTTGTCGCTGCTGCTGAAATGCACACAGATTAATCACCCGCCACCCACCCACAAGAGACGTTACAGCAGCAGCAGCAGCAGCAGCAGTTCCGGCACCAGGGGCAGGGCCGGCCGCGCGTGCCAGGGCGGGATTGCTGCCTTGACGTTGGGCCATCCCGAATCGTGGCTATTTTTTTTTAGAAAGAAAGAAAGCGCCGCCGCTGGTTAAAGGCAGGGTCTCAGAGGGGGGTGGGGATAGAGGGCGTCGAGGAAGGGAGACAGTGGGCCCACGGAGAGTAAACAGGACTGATCATTGACAGCTTTTTGGCCTAGGGTGCAAACTATTGAAATGGCCGCGGTCAAAGCTGACTCAGGCTCAATGCAAGGGAGATGTGTTGCGCCAGTCCAGGCTGGCATTGTCAAACGAGTCGTCCAGGTCGACGAGCTGGTTCTGCTTGCCGGCGGCGATGGCCTTCTTGAGCTTGGCCTGGAGGGTCTGGTGGTCCTCGATGACGAGCTCGTGCCCGATGTCGCTTGCGTTCTTCCAGTCGTCGTTGACGAAAAACTTGGACTGCGTTATTTTTATGATCATGCGGTGTTGGGAGCCTTGCTGATTTTGAAATGAGAAATTTAAAAATACCTTGATGGTTTGGTTATCCACGACTTGTCACAGCTGTGCGAGCTCAAAGTGGCTATTCTTGATGGCCGTGGCCGTCTTGGACGCAGGGGCGATGGCTGTGCTGGCGGCCACGTTCGCCTCCGCAAAGTACCACCCGATGACCTTGACGTTGTTTGCCTTGGCGTAGCTCTCCGCCTACGTCCAAACAGTTTCAGTGCAAAGGCGAGCCTGAGCGTGCGTACGATGGCAAGACCGGCATCCAGCATCGGCGTCAGCCCGACCTGGTTGTGGAAGAACGGGACGGCATCGGTCACTTGAATGGCGTTGTTGGCCGATTGCCTGCAAGCGCCCTTAAAAACAGATGGAACCAATGGAAACGCACCTCCCGAGCAGCACACCGCCGATGTTCTGGGCAGGGTACTTGGCCGCATGGAGCACGACCTTGGCGTACGCGGCCGCAGCGACGGAAACGGTCTGCTTCTCTGCAGGCGCCATTGTGTCGTCACGCGCAAAATGACTGGTGGACCGGACTGGGCCAATCAAAAGCGCCACAAACAATCATTGCTTGCACGCGCCGCTCGTTCTTTGTTTGTTTTCCACACCACATGCACTGGTCCAAGCCGCTCGTGCACGGAAAGGTACCCCCTCCCCCGGCAGCCCACACGCAACCCCTACTTAAGGGCTGGTCAATTAGGCACCCGTCCCGCTGTACGCGCAGAGCGTGACCATCGTTGACGCGCGCCTGTTTGTCTGGGGCGGTGCCACGACCGACGGGTCGTGCTCGGGCGCTGTGTACGTCTTTGACACGGAGACGTTCACGTGGGCCTGCCCAGAGACCTTTGGCGAGCACCCCACGCCGGCGCGGGGCCACTCTGCTGTGCTCGCTGGGGACGGCAAGCGGCTGCTCGTGTACGGCGGCGGCGACAGCTCGTTCTACTCAAAGGACCTGTACTGCCTGGACACGGGTGCGTACAACGCTGTTGCTGCTGAGCTGTGCTTACTTACTCGAACGCAGAGACGTTGACGTGGTCAAAGCCAAAGATGAGCGGCGAACAGCCCTCGGCAAGACGCAACCACACGGCGGTGCACGTCGACGGAAAGATGTACGTCTTTGGCGGAGGCGACGGGGCCAAGGCGCTCAACGACCTCTACATCCTCGACACCGGTACCAGCGTCAATTGGCCCTGTTTTAATTTGAAGTACATTAGACGCCAACAAGATGAGCTGGACAAAGGCAGCCACAAAGGGAACCGCCCCGCCGGGCAGGGCGTACCACACGAGCAACGTCGTGGGCCACACCATGGTCGTGTACGGCGGATCGGACGGTGGCAAATGCTTTAGCGACGTCCACTTGCTCGACCTTCGTACGCACTTTTTTTTTGCGTTCTTGTTTTGAAGACTAGTATTAGACACACTCACTTGGACCAAGCGGGACACGTCCAAGCTCATGCCACGGCTCTCGCACTCGTGCACGCAGGTCGGCGGGTACATGTTTAGCTTTGGCGGGCACAACGGCATCGAGTACGTCAAGGACATGTCGATGCTCAACCTCGGTACGTCCTTCTTTCCGGCCCTCTCAAGTCGAAATTAATTTTTCTGAACGCAGTAAAAATGCAATGGGAGACGCGCAAGATCAGCGGCGTGGCCCCGATCCCCCGTGGGTCCCACACCTGCATCCTGTTTGACTCGCGCCTGTTCCTTTTCGGTGGCTCTGACGGCCAAAAGATCTTTGACGACCTGCACGTCCTCGACCTGGCCGCCTACGCCTACGTCCCCCAGTTTGAGGTCACGCTCAGCGTCTGACGTACAAAACAAGAAAACAAATGGGTCCATCTAATTGTTGCTAGAAAGCCTCCTTCTAATGCAAAAACAAAAGAATGAAAGATATGAACTGAACGGGACTGGTTAATTTGCTCCCTCGTGCGGGTAAAAGAGGGCGATCTTGGTAGTCTTGTGCCTGATGGCATCCATGGTACGCGCCGCAACGACCCCATCGACGGGGCTGATCTGGATATCAAAAAAGGGCTCGTCCGCCTTTTCGATGTCGAAAACCCTGCCACGTTTGAACGACGGGGCGTCTGCCTTGAATATCTCGATGGAGCGGTCGCCCAAAAAGATGAGGTTGGTCTTGGGATCGTACGCCATGCAGCGGCAGTTGACTTCGTCGAGCGAGATGCGATCGAGGACGCTGCCGTCTTCAGGGCGGAACGTGTACATCGTCTGCTCGTGGTAGTTGAGCTGCAGCACGTTCTCCTCTGTGATGACGCAGCAGCCGTCGGTCCACGAGGTGGACGCGTACCGCGACAGGAATTCGTCGCTGCCCGTGTCCACGTCCTCGTCGGCCCAGTTGTCCACGAGGTGGGTCCCGTCGGGTGAGAGCAGCATCAGCGGCCAGCGCACATAGCGGCTCGTGCGGCCCTCGCACAGCGTGCACAGCAGGTTGCCGTTGGGGTACACGGCGAAGAAGCCCACGAGCTGCAGGTTGGTCAGCTGCAGCGCCGCCTTGACGTTGAACTGGGTGATGATCTTGCCCGTGAGCACGCACACGTGGAAGAACAGCGACGTCGTGCGCACCCAGATGGTATTGTTGGGCCCAGGGTGGGCCTCCTTGACGAGCCTCTCCGCAGACGTGGTGACTGTGGCCGGGTCCACGGCGACCCTGACTGTGCCAACGACCACGCGAGCGATCGGGTCGACCAGTGTGAGCACCAGGTCCAGGATCTCCTGGTTGACAAACACGAGCTGCCCATTGGTCGCAAAGCACATGGCCTTGCTGCTGAGCAGTTCCTCGATGTCCAGTAGTTTCCACTCGGGAAGACCCATGTAGTCGCGGCCAAAGTGGTACGACATCCGGTCCACCTTGACGTTGTCGGGACCCAGCTCACTCGCCGGACTGTACACGCGCTCGCCGATGAGGCCCATGTCGGCGCCTGTCCCGTCCAGGGCAACAGTGTTCTCAACGGGTAACATGGCCTGCTTTTTGATCTTGTCGGTCAGGCTCGTACGTTGACGGATTGCAGCCACACGTGCTTGATCGGGCTGGGCCGTGTCGAGGATGACGGTCTCGGCCGCGGCCAAAAGGTCACACAACACAATCAGCGCGTCCTGGGCAAGCTCGATCTGCTTGATGTCGGCGTTGATGCGGGTGGTCAGCTGGTCCCCGAGGGCCTTGCGTTTCCCGTCGTCCAAGGCCTCGTTGGCAGCGACTTGGGCAAGGAAACGGGTACGACGCTGCATCAGGCTCGTGGACAGGGAGGACAGCAGCTGCACCTGCTGACGCACACGGCACTTGTAGGGCTCGCGGGCCGATCGGAAGCCGGCCATGAGATGGCCAAGGCCCTTGACAGCGTTCACGACTTGGTGCTTGTGGGGGCACTCGCACGTGAAGTCGCGGCATTCCGTGCAGAACTTTAGGCCCCCATCCTCGTGGGGAAACTTTTTGAATATTAATAAAAATAAAAAATGTTGGATAGGGAGGTTACCGTGCAGGAGCAGGAAAACGTGAAGCCAATCGTGCACATCATTGGATTGTTCTTGCACTCGTGCGTGGGAGCCTCGGCCAGCGAGAGTAACTTTTTGCAGCTGGCGCACTTGAATCCAACAAAGCTGCTGTCCCCGTCCAACTGGGGGGCTTTGGTGGGCAGGATCATGTCTTTGCGGGTAAACGGAGTGTCGCAAGTTAGACCCAGCACTGCGTTCAGGTTGGAGGAGATCAGGGCAGGGCACTAGAGCTCCTCGTCTTCGTCCTCAGCCTCGGCGCAGTCCACACAGAACGAGTGGAAGCAGGGGAGAAGCGCAAACTGGCTGGGATCCTCGAGGAGGCAGTTGCAGGACACGCACATGGCCGTCTCCTGCTCGGGGTTCACGGCAAACACATCTTCACTGGGGTCCTTCTTGCGGCGCTGCTCTTCGCCGTCTGTTCCGTCGACGAAAGCTGACATAGAATGCATCAAATATTGAACTCATGTTTTTTTTTGTATGGCGTACTCTCGAGATCAAAGACAATCGACGTGGGGTCCTTGGTGTACTCTTCCAGCACGGCGACGGTCTTTCGGGAGTTGCTTTTGACGGCGGCGCTCATAACAGTCATGTTGCGAGGGTTTTCTAAATCATGCCAAATTATGCATTTATTTTCTTCGGTACGCGTACTGATCGTCTTCTTCGTAAGATCGGCCCCAGCGGCAATGAGCTGGACTAGGACGGCGGTCATGCCAAATTTGGCGGCGTTGTGAACAGCAGTCCATCCATCTACGTATTTATACTTTAAAAAAGCTATTATTTTTATTTTTAAAGCCCACCTTGGTCAGTCTTGTTGATATCGACGTTTTTGGCCAGGACCGCGGCGACCATGTGCGGCGAGCCCGATCGCACAGCCAAGATAAGAGGCAAAACACCGTCACTTCCGGGCTCGTTTGCGTTGATGGCTGGCTGGTCGAGCAGGAGACGGACCATGTCCACACGGCGCAATTCAAATGCGATTCTGAGCGGTGTCCACGCACCTTTTTTTTTTGCAAACGACATGAAAAAAAAAAACGAGCACAAATAAATACCTTTGGTCATGGCCATGAAATCGACGCCCTTGTCGATGAGGAACTGCATGGTCTCGGGGCTGCCAGAGCAGGCGGCGACATGGGCAAGGTTGCTCAACGTGCCGGTTTCGTCGCTCATCCCCGCAAGTGGGATGCCCTTGTCGGCGAATTTGCGAAGAATGGAGGTATCTTCGTGGGCAGCTGCGGCAAACACGGCATTGTTGACGTAAACCACGTCGCCAACTACCCGACAGATAAATAAATAGTTAAGAATGTCAGCCGAGTTTACAGAGGTAGAAGGGCATGGACGATCGGCCACAGCGAGTCAAGATGCCCGGGTCGGTCTCGGACAGCTTGAGCACATGCTCGAGGATGAGCTTTTGGCATTTCGGCTGTCGGCGGGACAGTAGGAGCGCACCAAAGTCTGTCGAGAAATAATTATTCTTAAAAAAAAAAAGGTTTCATTTTTCTACTGTGGGTATGCGGATTATAGTTGAAAATGTCGGCTCCCTTGGTAAGCACCATTTGGACAACGTCGTCGAACCCGGCGCTGACGGCCGAAATGAGTGGCGCGCTGATCCCTGGCCACAAGAGGACGTAAGTTATATTTTTAGAAACGACGGGATGCGACTTGCCTTTCTCTGACTGGACCGCTGCGCCAGCCTCGAGGAGCACGATGGCCACTTCACGTTGATGGTGCTTGCACGCAGACGCGAGCGCACTAAGTCCGTGCAAGTTGAACGATTGAAGGAGGTTGGGCTTCTCCTTGAGCAAATACTTGAGACAGCGACTCGCCTCGAATTTGACGAGATAGTCGATGAGCGAGTACGACGAGTCGAAATCCTTCTGGGCTTGGAGGCCCTCCATCACCTCCGCATCCGTGGCTATCTGCAGCAAACGCCGAAACGTGTCCACGTCGTCCACTCTCGTGGCATCGTCGACAAGGCTCATCTAAAAAGAGAAAAAGGGTGCTTAAGATGGACCCATCAGTTATATTTACCAAGGCGATGTTGGATGCAAACTCCCATTTCTTCTCGTGAAAGTTGACGTACATCAGCTCGCCATGTGTTGAGATCCGGGGGTGCCATCCAGCGCCCAAATCGGTTGTCTTTGTTTGGTGGTCGTATTGGTTGGTCTTGCTCGCGTCCTCAGGGAACGTCCATCGCGTCGATTGCGTCACGTGGTCGATCGTGTAGGGCACGCCCTTTGGGTCAAAGGCGAGCTGCCACTGGGGCGCCAGCGGTTCACTGAGCGGTTCAGCGGTCATCGCGAGTCGAGAAAGAAAAGAGAACCGACTCCACACTTGGCAAAATGTGTGCGACCCGTGACGTGGAAAAATAAAAACGATATAAAAAACATTTTAATTCAGGCCAACGTCGAGGAAAGGGGGGGACAAGGCAAAAGAATAACACAAATACAAAACACGAAAGCTAAAAAAAAAAAAAAAAAAACTGCAGCTATTTTCAAATCGTTAGTGATGGGCTCAAATGTCCAGCTCCTTCTTGATGTCGTCAAAGGCCTGCTCCATCGTGTAGAGCTGCTTGTAGCCGATGAGCTT
>Ga0302233_10002037_pt1 | contig 13166 bp, 17 predicted proteins | sample II_Palsa_N3_1_FD_193516 | JGI IMG/M metagenome (GOLD analysis project Ga0302233, IMG submission 193516) | Peat permafrost microbial communities from Stordalen Mire near Abisko, Sweden - II_Palsa_N3_1 | ecosystem: Environmental > Terrestrial > Soil > Palsa > Peat permafrost | place: Sweden...
GCGGTCGCCCTGCCAAGCGCGGCCGTACAACCAAGTAAGAAGAAATTATAAATCAGTGTCTTTTTCTACTCAGTTATCAGTGTTTCTTGCTCTCTCGCTTTCTCATCGTCTTGGCATCCACAAGTTTGATGTTTTTTGAAAACTTTGCATTGCGAACCTCAGAGTTTGCACACTGTCATTGTTGGATGGTCGTCATCCGCTTCCATGCACACAACTACAAAAACGAAAAATCAGTGTATTCGAAGTGCATTTGAGATGCGTTTGAGATGCAATGTAGCGACGAGGCGTGCCGTTTTCGAGATGCAAAGTAGTGACGAACGAGGCATGCCGTTTACGTTGTGGTTGCAGAAAGCAAGATATTCTTTATGAAACGTGTTAAAAGGCATCGGTATTGTAAGGTTCGGTCGTTCGGAAAGTGCGAAATACAATACAAATAACGAGATACATGTATTAAATACTAAAGGAAAAGAGCAAACGGAAGCAAATAACAGAAGCAAGTCAGAGAAGGTCAAAAGAAACAGAAAGGGGGAAATAGGGGACTCTTGACAATTAAATGTTTACAACAGTAAGGTCGATGATGCCGACGATGACGCGAGTACTACTGCTTCGCTCAAGAAGAAGGCCAAGAAGCACAACTCGGATTCCGATTCGGCCGACGAGGGTACGTATTGTAAAGATTCTGAGAAGAAAGTGTCGATACAATACATCATAAGCAGCAGGCGCAGCCCGTTACCCCATCCAGGCAACCATCACAGACCCCCAAGAGACGGTATCCCTTCACATACAAGCCACCTTGCGCCGCTACTAATCCACTTTCTTTGCACTTGCAGATGGATCTGCCTGAGAAGGAGGCCCCTCAGTCGGCCACTGTGGAAAGGAACCTCCTCTACAGCAACATCAACGTACGTGCACCTTTTTTTTTTCGTCTCTCAAACGATACCTCTTCGGCTCTTCCTCATTCTCCTCCTAGGCCGCCTTTGATTGTGCACCCACGGAAATTGTGGCAGCTGTCCCCACACAGGTATCCCTGCAAGTAATCTGTCAGCACTAACCAAACCAAAAAAAACAGGTCAATACGGAGAGCCAGCAGGTGCCAGAGCAAGAGGACGACTGGCACCTGATGTCGTTCTACGACGAGTTCGTGGCCTCTAACGGGGACCTTCTAACCCGCCAGGCCTCTGCCCCCTGCCCCCACAGCCTGCCCCGCAGCCCCTCCGCAACACCTCCAACCAGTTTAACGTACGTCGTTCAAATCTTCCTTGATGGCACTAAGGTTTTTTTGTACGCAGCGTTTCTTTTAAACAAGCAATGCTTCCCCTCCTCCTCCCCCGCCCCCCACCCTCTCTTTGTTCCTCCACACGTACTGTAGCCAGTGTAAGGCAGGCTTTTTAAAGAAGCCGCATGGACAATCGGAATAAAACTTTATGGATGGCTGGGGTAGCCCTTGCTTTTAACGCCTTCCCAAACAAGGAGGAAGATGACGACCTAGTCACTTGCATCCATGGTTTTCTAGCATCGGACCCAGCCGTCAATCCCAGGGAGTACTAGGAAGTCGTCGTACGACTTGTTTTACGTTGCACGACAAATTTCCACGTGCCAGAGACCAATCAAATCGTTTTGCATTGGTGGCGCATTGGCCGGCTTCACTTTGCATGCAATCCAGCAGTTTCTCATTCACTTTGTGTGTCATTCACTAAACTCATTCTCAGCTGATCCGTGACAAAACTTTTATTTTCCTCTGACAAAAACGGATGGAAGAGTGACACGAAGCCCGTTGAGCGATGGCTTGAGCAGGATCTGGCAGGAGAGGCGCGATCCTTCTTGAACGTGATCGAGCATGTCGAGCATGTCTTGTTCAGCGTCGGACCCTGGCGGGCAGTCGTCGCGCCAGTCCTCGTCCAGGACGACGTGGCATGTCGCGCACTCCATGTTGCCGCCACATGATCCCTCGAGGTCGATGCTGCTGCGCTTGAGCACGGTCATGAGTCGCTCGTTCATCAAACCCTTGAGCTCGTGAGTGCCCCGTTTGTCGGTGACCTTGATCGAGATCCTGTAGTTTTGTGTGTGTGTGTGTTAATATATTGGCGATTCTTTTTTTTTTTTTCCCCGGCAGGCGTACTCACTGTCGAGGCGCTGCGACAGTCGAACTAGACCCGATGTTTGCAGTTGTTCGACCATTTGTAGTTGCGAGGGCTCGGACAGACCAACTCTGCCACGCCAGAACTCTGGGAGGACACGGCCCTCGGCAATAGCCGTGTACCATCGCTCGAGGTTTTGCATGTTGATGCCGCCGTACCAGTGGCCCTCGCCGTAGTCGATCACGTTGCCCGCTTGCTTGTGGCCCCCGATGTGGCTCGTTGCATGGACATGGATCGGGACCGCTGTCGCCCTCTCAGCAAAGGTCCGCAAGGCAGGAAGGATCGTCTGACCAGCCCGCCCGCATCGACTGTCCCGGTTGCCATGCGTGCACACAAACAAATGACGCACCGTGTTGGACATGGGCTACGTACCGTAGAAAAAGCATTGGGGAGAAAAGGCAACCAATCGTTCCTTACCTCCACGGTCATGGTCGAGGACCTCTCGCGGGCATTCGTGAGCCTGCCCAGGAGGATCAGCTGGTCGTTCTGCCACTTGCGCGGGGCCTGGTAAACTTGGTAGGCCGCCGCGGCAGCGCTGTCCAGGGAGGCCTGGTAATGCTCGCGGAGCACGGGAACGATGGCGTTGATGTCGGTCAACTTTGCGCTCACGGCTAGACGCGCGGGGAAAATGAGCAGCGTAAAAGCATCTGGCCCGCTGGCTCCTTGCGTTTGCAAGGCTATCGGGTTATAGGGTTTAGGAAAAAGGGTCAAAAAAAACGAACGCACAGTCGTCCGTCGCCGTCAACTTGATCCCAGGTCCAGTGCTGTTCTTGAAAGAAGCAAGCAGCTTGCGCGCGACCTCGCTGTCGTCTGTACGATACCGCACGTCAGCAATGCACGAACGCGCTGTGCTGCGTACCCGCCAAGTCCTTGGTCCAGTTGGTCTTGCTGGGCGTGACGAGGAAAACATGAGCCACGTGCGGGTCGACCGACCCTGGCCTGGGCGGTTCGCACGCTTCGCACTCTGTCGCCGTCGCTGGCGCAGCATTTCTATGCACGGGTGTGGTTGACAACCACCGCCGTGCGAGGACGTGGTGACAAACGACTTGAGGTCTCGGACGACGACGCCACACTTGGGCGCTTTGGCCAAAAGCCTCGCCGGCTCTGAGCCGACTACCCATAATACAAACAAAAAAAAAAGTTTGACTGCGATGTGGCCGCGGTGCTTATCCGGCTCAGGCTGTGCAGCTCGGATGACGCCGTGGACGAGCAACTCGAAAGGAAAACGGACTTTGTCGAAACCTAAAGGTTTAAACCTAAAGGTTTTTTTTTTATCGACCGACTGAACATGTTCTCTGTCGTCGTCGAGTTCCCTGGGGCGGCACCCGCGCTGACAGACCTCACGGCGAAAGAGTTCCTGCTGCGGCATGCCTCGGGAGCGTACACCACGGCACGGACGGTGAATCGCAAGTCGGTGTTTGAGTTTGACACGCACATCGCGCGGCTCGTGACTTCGCTCGGACGGATGACACCGCCTGTTCACACCGACGTGGCGGCAGTGGAAAGGCTGATGGTGCCGATGGTCGTGGCGGCGCTTCAAACGTACATTTCGGCGGACCCCCAGGGCCGGGAGATGAAGGTGACGATGCTGATGCACGACCTCGGCGAAAAAGGTGCGTCGGTGCATGTATCTGATCTGTTCGAGCACTCGAGCACCCCGTGCGTGATCGACGTCCACGGCGCGCCTCGCAGCAATCCAGCGGCCAAGGATTCCCAGTGGGTTCGCGACCGCCAGAGCCTGGAACAGCTAAAGTCGCCGGACGCCAACGACATGGTTCTTCAGGACGACCTGGGACGGCTCTACGAAGGCCTGCAGAGCAATTTCTTCGTCGTCCTGAACGATCGTCTCGTCACCGCGCCCGAGGGGTCCGTCCTCCGAGGGACCGTCCAGAGCGTCGTCCTCCAGGTCGCAAAGGAAAACGGCATCCCAGTCGATCTCGATTTTCCACGTCTCGTCGATGCGCCTCTCTGGTCAGGCGCCTTTCTGACTGGTGTGTTGGGCTCTCTTTTTTCTTTTATTGTTTCTGTGGTCTGAGTATTCTTGTATTTGCAGGAACGTCGAGGCTCGTCCTACCAATTCGGCAAGTTCGTGTCCTGGACGGCCGCGCTCAAATTGATCTGCCTCTCAGCCCTCTCGTCGAGCAAATAAAAAGCCTCGTGGCCGCTCAAATCAGTAGCCGCAGTCGCCAGCTGTTGTTTTGAATTGTGCTTGTACCAATTTTTTTATACAGGGATTGAAAGTAAACTAATAAGAAAAAAAAGATCGAGAACTCGTCTGGCTTTCGTCGGGCTTTCGTCGTTCATCGACCAACTACGTACTCTCGGTTGGCTTCGATCGATACGATGAACGCATGCTCCTAATCAATCATAAAACGAAAACCATTACACCACTTTTTTTTTTTCCCCCCCCTTTCAGAGAGGAATATGACTTACCTTTGGGAAAATAATCATGTCGCCATCAAACAATTCAAAGGCTTCGTAGCGGACGAGGGGGATGCTTTGCTTGCCTCTGTGGACCTTGGTGGGGTTCTGTCCAAACTATTTTTTTCATCGTAAGCATAAAATACAACGAAAAAGGCACGTACGCGAGTTATCAACAGCTTGCCCTGCTTATCGTCGACGATTATTTCTGCCTGCTGACGGCTGCAGTGGATATCCTGGATAAATAAGTGACATAGCTTGTGATCTCGGCCGCACAGGAACGAGCCTGTTGATGGCAAGTCGTGCACCTTTGGACCCTGCGCGGTACAGTACGATTCGATTAAAACGCCATGACCGCTCGTTGGTACCTCTGAGCCGTCACTGTCGGCCGCGTTGGGGTCGCACACCTCGGGCTCGATAGGGCTGATGAGCCTCGCGTGCATGCTTATCCTCCGCCCACTGCGGCCACTGTAGCCGTCGTTGCCGCTTCTGCTGTTGCCGCTGTTCACAACCTGGGCACAGTCGCAATCCTGACCGTGTTGCATGTGGTCACATAAGAGTGCCCTTGCCGCTGCGGGGGTGCTGGATGTGATCGGAGTCCCCGGTGCACTGGTGTCGCCGCCGCCGATAACGAGCGTTCCCTGGAAGTCCTGTGTCCCGCTCGCCATCCGGGCAGTCGTCGGCGACATCATTGCTGTCATTACGGCTGTGGAGGCGGGAGCGGGAGTAGTCGCGGAAGCTATGATAGTTGTCGGGGAGAGTGACAGTGGGCCGGCAGACTCGGGGACCACTGTGGCGTAGGCTGTCGTCGGTGTCGCCGTGGTTGCGGTTGTTATCTGACGGTGCACAAAACAAAGTAAATAACTCGTATCGAAAGGGAGAAAGAGGGAGAGGGAGAGGGAGAGAGGGAGAGGGCACAGAGAGGCCTGGAAGGGGCTGCACCTGTGCGACAGCCTGTGCGACGCTATGCACTGAAAAACGGAAAACGCCAAGTGTCCGAACGAGCGGGATTTGGACAAAACATCGTCCCAGTAATAACGCACAATGACTCTCCTCCTTTTGAGCAATACGCAACGGCTCCAACCCCCCCCCCCACACCACCACCAACCCCCGCGCGCGCGCCAGCCACCCGATAAAAACTGCGGGACGTGCGTACGTGGTGACACTTTGAGAACGGCCCGTAGGAAATGCGAGTGTTGAGTGTCAGACAGTCTGAATGAAGGAGCGAAACAGACAGACACCCAGGTGCACTTTGCCAAGTCGAGCAGCTCACTACGAAATAACCTAAATATCTGCGATGTGTTTAGAATAGGGAAACGAGTTTGAAATGCATTCGGGGCGTCGAGTGTGGACAGGATGGGCCGAACAGGACATGTCACAATTGAATTAGGGTTGATGAAAAAAATAAAAAAAGAAAAGAAACGTACATTCAGCCAGTTCTGCGTGGTTGTCGAGGCCTGTGAAGCCTCGATTAGGTGATTCTAACGAGGACGACGGTCACGACGCTTGTTTTCCCCCAAGCGCATTTTGGATTAGCGCCAACAGCTCACTTTCCGCCAAAATGGACGTCTCTTGGCTCGAGACGGCCTCCGCGTTCCACACACCGTCGGCCTCGCCCGAGAAGGCCGGCCGCATGGACAGTGTAACGTCTGGCCTGCTGACCGGTGGTTTTTCTCTGACAAGCACACCCAGGTACTGCAGGAGATGGTCGCCGTGGAGCAGCAGATCCGGCAACGCGAGAGCGAGCTCGCCGTGCTGCGAGACCAGCTGCAGCTCCTCCAGCACGAGCTCGTCGGACTGGGCGGGCCGCCGCAAAAGTCGCCGCCGGCTGGGGAGACTGGCCGTCTGTCGCTGTCGCCCTTGCTGAGTCCTCTCATATCCGCTGTCAAACCGGGCGCCGGTGTTTCTTGGCAAGACTACATCAAGGATCGCAGCAAGTTTGACCGCAGAGGGCTGCACTCGCTGATCCTGCAGGCGGGCGTGCCGCTCGAGATGCGCCACGAGGTCTGGCCGCTGTGTGTCCGCGTGCACAAGTACAACTTTGGCCTGTACGACGCACTGCTCAAGACGCCCAGCAACGCAGCCTCTGCCAACTTTGTCAAGCAGATCGACCAGGACATCTTGCGGACGCTCCCCGACCACTCGGCATTTTCCGCGCCAACAGCCTCTGGCGTGGCACCGCTCAAGCGCATCCTTCTCGCCTACACGCGGCGCAACCCATCCATCGGTTATTGCCAGGGCCTGGGGCTGATCGCAGCGGGCTTTCTCGTAAACATGGAAGAGGAGCAGGCCTACTGGACGTTTTGTGCCACCGTCGAGAACTTTTTGCCGCAAGACTACTACACGCCTGGGATGATGAGCATCATGGCCGACCAGCTGGTCCTCGGCGAGCTGTTGCAACAGCATGTGCCCCAGCTCAAGCAGCACTTTGACAAATGCATGTTTGACCTGAGCATTGTCTCTTTCAACTGGTTCATGACCCTCTTCATGGATGCCTTTCCTCTCGAGGTGTGCTTTCTCTCTCTCTCCCTGTCCATTCCCCCCCCCCCCCTTATTTATTTTTCTTTTCCCCTATCGCAGACGACCTTCCGTATCTGGGATGTCCTCTTTTGTCAGGGGATCAAGGCACTGTTTGGAGTGAGCCTCGCCATCCTCGACACGCTCCAGCAAGACCTTCTCAACATCAGGAACGCGGGCGAGCTTTGCATGAAGTTCAAGGCCCTCACCCATACCATCTACCAGAGCGGGCCCTTGCTCGAGCGATCCCTCGACTTTACCAAGTCACTCTCCAACCGATCGCTCCGCGATCAATCTCTTGCTCACCTGCAACGGCTCCGGTCCAAAAGCCCCCGAACCATCGGGACAAAGTAGTCGTGTGTGTGCGCACAAAAAAAAAAAAAAAAAAAGAAAAAAATTTTTAAACAGAGTAACAGAATTAGTCGTAGCGATTTTATTTAGGAAATTTGCTCCCCCGTGTACTCTTCCGTTTTCGACGCACAGCGCATCGCGGCCATCCACTTGAACATGTGATCCTGCGACTCGGCAATGAAAAAATACTCGCGCGCCTGTTGGTGCGACGCTTTGAAGGAATAAAACTTGCCCGTCTCCGCCTTTGGCACCTCCTCGATTGTGTAGCTCGCTGCGTCCCGGAAATATGAGTACAAAAAAAAAATTTTTATTTTTTTTGGGCGGTTGTTGTTGTTGTAAACATACGCAGAGGGATCACGCCCAGAGCCTTGGCATCGCCCTTGTTGGAATCAAAGTAGTACATGGCGAAATTCTATGGCCAAGTTTAGAAGAAAAGAAAAATATATATATTTTTTTTTGTTATTCAATGCGGACCTGCAAAACAAAGTAGCGCCGCTTCCAGTTCTTGTTTGAGCCGCCTTGCTTGGTCAACCAGCCCATCAGCGTCGCATTGGCGAGTTGCTTCACGGTGATGTTTGGCACAGGCGCCTTGAAGACGTGCTTTTTGCCACTGGCGGCCTTGTTCACGGGCGGATGAGGAACGCCGATCTTGGCAGCTGGGGAACCCGTCGACGCGGGGGCAGCAGCAGAGGTGTGGTCGTCGTCCGAATCCGAGTCGTCATCATCGGCGGCCATCGGAATGCTCGCAGGACTGCCGCCAGGCGGTTTCAAGCCTGTCACTTTGGTCGCAATGTGTGCGAAATTGGGCGGAGCCGTCGGACGCGGAGGCGGGGCACCGGCATCGCTGGCAGTTGAAGGTTTCTTTGTTTCCTCTTCGGTCGAAGGGGTTGCGGGCCCCTGCTGTCGAGGCGCATGACCAGCAGCCAAACGCGGCGATATGTTTGCAGGAGATCCCATCGTTTTGAGAACGGGTGATGGCGCCACTGCTGGTGCTGCCTCTGCGGCAATCGGCGACGATGCGTCGGTCAGGAGCTCTTTGTTTGGCAACGACTTGGGCTTGGGTGGCGGAGGACCCAGCGGCTTTGGTGCCATGGCGGGTTTCGTTGGTGCTGCCGATGATTCCGCGACCTTGAGATCCAGATCCATGTGTTTATATTTAGTCCACGTAAAAAATAAAAAAACAAACCGGCTTGGGCTTGGTTGAAATCGATGGCTTGGTCGAAGCCGCAGCAAGCTCGTCCTCAAACGTCCGCAACTCGGCCGCCCGACGCAAAACGTCGATCCACAGGTCCATCTCGCGTTGGTTTTCTTTTGAAAAAAAAAAATTTTTTTTTTTTTTTAAAAAAAAATAATAAATTCATTGATCTAGTGTACCGGCGGCAAGGACGTAAGAGCGGGCAGAAGGATGCTCGAGGGCAAAGGCAAAGTCTTGCTTGACATCATGCGCCGACGCGGTGGTGTAGCTGGGCAGAGGAACAAACCCCACGGCCTGCGCCGACGCCTCCTTGTTTTCAAAGTGGTACAGAGCAAAGTTGGCAACGACGGACCAGCGCTTCTTCCAGTCGCCGCCCTTTTTGGAGGCGCCCGTCTGGACAAGGAGCCAGCCTTCGTACTCTGCTTCTCCTAGAGCGCTCAGCGACGTCTTGGGCACGGACACGTCGGCCTTCTCCTTGGAACTCTTGTGGCGACCGATATCCACGGCGGTCGTCGACGACACTGTCTTTTCGTCAGTCGCCGCGCCAGTAGCGCTCCCTGCCACCTCCACAAACGTGTGGTAAAACGTGCCATAGTGACCCTCGACGACGCCCTCCCACCATCCATCCTTGCCCTTTTGGTTTTATCATCAATCAAGAAATAAAAGCCATTTGAAATCACAACAAGAAGTACCTTTGAAACAACGTCGATAACTTCACCCTTGCGGAAGCTGATGGCATTCTCTTCACCGACAGGGTCATAGTCCTCGGTCGCGTGGGCTTTGGCGACAAAGACGAGCTGACCGAGGTCAGCGGGTGACAGCTTCTTGCCCATGCGATGGTTCGACGACGTCGGGGTGGACAGACTTGGGGCGGACGGCGCCTGCTTGCGCTCGGGGGCGGTCGATCGCATTATGAGGTCAGCAATGTTGGTCTTTGGGGCCGGAGAACTCTCATCAGCTTGGTCATTCCCAGCGTTGGCGTCCTTGCGCCGCCATTGGTCCAGCGATTCCAGTTGATTTATCGACAAGCCCGTCAGATCCTGAGCACGTTTATCAGCCTCATTGAATTCCTTCGTTGTCTGTCATATGTTTGGGTGCATTTTTGTTTTTTGTTTTTACTGGGTGAAAAAAAAAAAATTCTCTTTTTTATTACCTTGGCGGATTCCTTCTCCCAGTTATGCAAACGCACGAGGGCGGCCTTGCGCTCGTTCTCCTCTCGTTCCTTGGCCTCGCGGGCTTCTTGCTCCTCTTTCTTCTTCTTCTGCTCCTTTTCGCGCTCCCACCGAGCCTTTTCGTCGCGAATACGCCTGGTCTCGTCTTCGCGCTCCTGGAGTGCTTTGTCGCGCAAGGCCTTTCGCTCGCTGTCTTGCTTTTCTTCCTCAAGTCGTTTCTGCAAAAACCGTGTTAATACAAACACGTCCTTTACAATGCGTACGGCCGAGCAAGGGGCAATCCCGCAGAGCCAGCCCGTGTGCTTAAAGTAGCCGGACTGGAGCCCGACGCATGGCCGATGGAACCAACGCTGGCAGCTATTGGGGCCCTCGCACAAAATGCAGTCGCTGTCCACGGGTCTCTTGCACTTGGCACAGTTGGTTGTGGAAGAGCAGTGCACATCCAGAAACTGCATGAGGCTCCCAGAGATACCGTTCAAAGACGTGCGCAGAGACTCTCGCGCACCTTCGTTTCCGCCTGCACATAGCAATCGTTAGTTACGAGACAATGTTTGTCTGTGTGCGCTTACTGGCGATCGCTTTGACGTCTTTGCCGGCATTGGACGAGTGAGCAACAAGGCTCTCGCGCAAGTCATACTTGTCCACGAGCACATTCCCTGCTCCGTCCGTCTCCTTGATCAACTTGACAATTGTGCCAACAAGGCTGCCGACCGCTTCAGTCATCACCGCGCCGTTGGCATCACTCTTGTTGAGGAGCGTCAACGAAGTCACGCTCGTGTACAAGGTGCGCACGAGCTCTTCGGGAGGGATGCCGCTCTGGTGCACACTACCCTTTTTTTTTTTAATAAAAGAAAAACAAAAGTTGAAAAACGAAACAATCCGTACGGTTTGCCCATCGATGCTCCTGGCGATCCCTGCCGCATGACTACGGGGCCCTTCAAAAAGAAAAGGTTTTAGATGGATCAAGAAAACCTTGGTTCGAGTTACAGCAGGCGGCTTGGCAAAAGGAGACGGCAGAGGGGTTGCAGACTTGTTGGAGCGAGGCGGGGCAACAGCCGATTGTGCCGACGACGAAAGTGCTGCGACAGCACTTGGCAGAGGGTTGTTGGAAAGATACGCACGGACGCTGTCAACCAGGATCTGTACCGGCACCACGAGCACACTCAGGTCATTTGCAGCTGTTTCCCCCCCCCTCGACGTTGGTTCTTGTGCACATCGAAAAAATCGCTCCTTACCGGACGAACACATCTGCTTGGTCTGTCCTACCACTTGTGTCAGATAGGCAATGATCGCGGTCCTCGCATTCTCGCTGTTGGGGCCCGGCACGTCCACTTCGATCGCTTCTCGCACGCTCTGCATTGTTCAAAACAAAAAAAAAAAAAAAAGGTGAGCGCTCGCGTGGTCCTTTGTCTGTACGTACCTTGACCAATCCTGTGAGTGCAGGGATTACGTCCGAATGCACTTGCAACTGGAGCTGTGCAATCATAAGATCGCCATTGTCCCGCACTAACTGCAGGTGCTTTGAGACAAAAGGGCCCGCATCCTGCAGCGTCTGCAGCTTGGCAATCTCGTCCACAATGTCGTCGCTATTTGCTTTGGTTTGTTAGCCGCGCTTTTTGTTTTTTCCCTGTGCAAGAGTGTGTTACCGGATGCCCAGCGAAGCAATGCCAATCTTGACGAGCTTGTCGTCGGTCAGCTTGAGGAGCCGTCTGCCCGTGATGTTGTTTGCTTTGAACAGTGGGGCGACCTCGGCCATGCCCTTGCCGAGCGAGGCAACCCACGCCACCACCCTGTCCTCCTCCCACGACGACACTACGCACGCACACACAGCTGTTAGATGCCAGATGCCGTGTGGCCTGTCCAGTACCGTCGTCTCTGCTGGCGTCTGCCATGCGCGCGCGCGATCTAAAAACAGCCCGAGTCAAAAATAGCGCCTACACACGCCCATTTTAGGCGAGTTTGCGACCCAGACTCGCATGGAACGCTTGCCACCGCCGCTGGTCAAACGACTGTCGTCCAACCAGCTGCTGGGCGGCGGACGCAACGTACGTTGGGGAAGGTAGGGGTTTTTCGTTTTCCCTGAAATGAGGTCTACGCGCAGACGGTGGCTTTGAGGCCAAACTCAAACGTGCGGTCGTCCTTTGCCTTTCGTCGGTCGACGAGCGTCAACAGCGCGAGCGTGCTTGGGGCACTCGACGCCGATGGCTTGCCGGCGCTTCATCGTGCCGTGGTGATGTCGGCTGCACCAAGCGAGATTGAATTCAACATCAACACGCTCGGCGTCGACGTGAACCTGCAAGACTCTGAGAATCGCACGGTACATCGCGCAGAATGTCGAACAATCAATAGCTTATCGGCCAGATTACCCCACAGGCCCTGCATCACGCGTGTGAGACCGTGCAGATCGAGCTCGTAAGGACGCTCTTGCGCTGTGCGGGGATAAGACTTGATATCTGCGACTCGCGCGGGCGCCAACCGCTCCACGTCGCCATCGAAAAGGGCGCACTTCAGATCGTCGTCATCCTTCTCCAGTCGGGCGCGGACAAGTTTGCACAGGACTCTGGTATGTGCAGACCAAGGCCCTTTCTCGTTTTAAAAAAATTGCGGGGTAGACGGATCCACGCCCTTGCATTTGGCAATCCAGGGTAACTGGCTCGAAATCGCGTTTGCGTTGATGCAAGCGGGCGCTCCTATCTCAACCATTGGCGATAAGAACGGCAACACGCCCGCAATGATGATGCCTCAGCTCGGTATTTAGGTCCTTTGGGGTCGCTTTGCCGTGCTGACAGTTTTTTCGCTGGTCAAAAAGTGGAAATGCAACAGCGGCTGTTTGATGGCGACTTGGCAACGGCGACGTCCAAGTCGGTCGACATTGAGCAGCGCAAACTGTGCATGAGCAACCTCATCAATACGGTGCACAATAATGCAGAGTCTCACAGGCCCATCGTCATCCGCATCATGCAAACAGCCGCGGGACGAGAGGGATTCTTGGATCTGTTTACGGCATTCACGATCGCGGAGCTTGAGCTCGGGGTGCAGTTATTACAGGTGCTATTGGAAACAGGCTCCTCTAGGGCAATGCTTGTCCAGGCCGGCGTGATCAAGTTTCTTTGCGACGCCATCCAGCCCGTAAAGAGTAAAACTAGCCATGTGTTGGTCTAACTTGTATCGCTCTTGCAAGACCTCTCTCCTCCCGCCAGACAAACTAGTCCAGCTTCTTTCGTTTGCGATGAAGACCGACAAGACCGGGGAACTGCTGCGAAAGGTTTGTGCGGGGGGGGGGGGGGGGGGGGGGGGGGGGGGGGGGGGGGGGGGGGGGGGGGGGGGGGGGGGGGGGGGGGGGGGGGGGGGGGGGGGGGGGGGGGGGGGGGG
>Ga0302233_10002038_pt1 | contig 13166 bp, 13 predicted proteins | sample II_Palsa_N3_1_FD_193516 | JGI IMG/M metagenome (GOLD analysis project Ga0302233, IMG submission 193516) | Peat permafrost microbial communities from Stordalen Mire near Abisko, Sweden - II_Palsa_N3_1 | ecosystem: Environmental > Terrestrial > Soil > Palsa > Peat permafrost | place: Sweden...
CAACCTGCTCTACGGTGTCTCGCCCTACGATCTCTCCATCTTCGCTGGCGTGACCGCCGTGCTCACCGCCGTCGCCATCGCCGCCAGTTACGTCCCTGCACTGCGCGCCATGCGCCTCGATCCGCTCACGACACTCCAGTCCGGATGAGCTTTTGGCACGGAAGCGTGAAGTTGAAGCTCCGCATGGTGTCTGAACGGAGCGAATAGGTTCATAACGCGTAAGCAAAAAAATGTGAATGGGGCGTCGAATTGGGGCCCGGTTCTTACCGAATAGCGCTCCGGTCGAATTAATCAACCAAGGAGAGGTGTCATGATCCGTAGCAGCGATCTTATAGCGTCTTGTTTTCTTGTAGGACTGACGTTCAATGCGAGCGCACAGCAGTCCGCACCCGCCACACCAGCACCGCCTCCGGTAGTGGGGACACTCGCGGGGCATCCAGACTGGCCTGCAGCGAGGAACCCAGGGGACGTGGACACTGTGGACCACCTCGTCGCTTCGCTGTACGACGTGATTACCGGCCCAGCCGGTAATCGCGATTGGCAGCGCTTCCGCTCATTGTTCGTGCCCGATGGCAGGATTGGCTCAATTCATCCTGATTCTCCCGCGACGAGAGACACACCCGCACGCAAGGGCGATGTAGTCTTCCTGACCCCCGACATGTTCGCCCAACAAAACGACACCTACTTTAAGACGAACGGCTTTTTCGAGCGCAGCATCGCGAACCGAGTCGAGGAGTTTGGCAACCTTGTCGAGGTGTGGAGCACGGACGAAGGCAGGGACGCGAAGAACGACGCCAAGCCGTCCTCGCGAGGCATCAATTCGTTCCAGATTGTGCATGCTCGCGGGCGCTTCTGGATCGCCAGTCTTCTTTTTGATAATGAGCGGCCAGGGCTTACGCTGCCCGCGAAGTACCTGACAACGGCGGGCTATGACGAGAGCGTCGACCAGAGTCCCACAACAGCGACCATTATGTGCACCGAAACCAGTCTTCCAGATACTCCCTCATGGCGGACCTCCGCCGAAGTCTCCGGCAGCTATGACGGGGAGGAGGGCTTCAAGAGTAAAAGAGCGGAGAACCGCGACGTAGGAAAGAGCGAATGCTTCTCCGATTCAACGTGTTGGCGTGAATTAAAACTTCACTGAAGCCCCGTATGCACTGGATCGTGCCACAGGCAGAACGCTCGTGGTCAACGCAATTTCGATAGATTTTGCTCGTAGAGGTGTCGATGCAACGGCATCGGCAAGCGGTAATCATCATGATGAGAGGAGCAGACCAGAGTTCTGAAGCAGAGAAGGAAGCTTCACGATACGTGCGGCGCGCCACTCTGACTGCCGAAGTCTTGTTCCGGGGCAAATGGAAACTTCAAATCCTCTGTGCCATGCGGTCTGGTTCTGTCCGACTCGGTCAACTCGCTAGGATCGTCCCTGGGGCCTCCAAAAAGATGCTGACCCAGAACCTGCGCCAATTGGAAGCTGATGGAATTGTCGTCCGAAAGGACATGAGCGATCTCGTGCTTCATATCGAATACGAGTTGGACGAAAGTACAAGAGAAGGTGTTTGTGCCATTTTGGATCATGTGGCTAAGTGGGGAGGCCTTCAATTTGGAAAATTGGGGAAATGACAAAGAGTGCAGGGAAGGGACAGGAGGAACGAGGCTGTTACGAATCTAGTGGTCGCCGACGTTCGACCCTCGCGCCGGGTCGTTATGGCCAGGCTACTGACTATTCGATCAATTGCCATGCCGAATATGGTCGCGGACTTCCTCAGATTTGCTCAGTAAACTCACAAGTACGTATCCCGGAGGTTTAAATGGATTGCGCAATCACCGGACGAGTCATCGAGAATGCGACTGGAGCCGCCCTGACCACGGCCCGCCTAGCGCTTCACCGTATCGGGGTTGTAGGAGAAACATCAACGGTCTTGGACGAGGACGGAAGATTTTCATTCTCGTCGTTATGTGCGGGCGAGTATTCCTTGTCAGCCTACAGTGACGACTTCGTTTACTGGCATCAGTCGCTGACACTGGGCGAAGGGCAGAACGTGGATAACCTCCAGGTTGCGCTCATCCGCGGTGGCCGTATTCTCGGCCAGCTTCTTGACGAGGATGGCAGACCCCCACAGCAAGGATTGTTGACTCTCCTGCGGCAAGGCGAAAGGAATGGCCGCTCTGGACTGATTAACATATCCGGTGATCATCAAGCGGGAAAGAACGGACGCTTCCAGTCTCCTCCGCTTTCTAGCGGGTTATACTTTCTCCGTTTTGCTGGCATTCTCCAGAAGCCCGCAAACACGGCGATGTCTGCTAAGGATCATGGCCTGACGCCGGATCGCGTTTTCGACTTTCTTTATCCGGACGCTCACGAGGTCTCAGGTGCGTTGGGTGTCGCCGTTGAGGACGAGCAGACAATGGATATCCAAGTCCGTATTCCGCGTCCGATTCGCTACCGTGTAAGGGGTCGTGTCCAAGGGGCACTGCCTGAAGATCGCAAATACATTTCCATACAGTTCAGACGAGAATTGGGAACTCTGGATCCGATCGGCTGGGCTGGAGGTGCAGTCATACAACCTGATGGGAGATTCGAAGGCTTGGAACAGCCAGGACGCTACCGCGCCGAGATCTGTCAGTTCGCCCCGCCCGAATCGAGTGGAAGAACACATCTACTGCAATCCTTCGGGAGTGCTACGTTCACCATCGGCTTTGGAGACCTCTCAGGAGTGGAGATTCAGGTTAATTCTGATCTCTGAGCGCCGAAGAGGATTAGGCCCTATAACGCGCTTGTCGCCCTTTGGCCTCGGGTGTAACAGGGAATGTATTCCGGCCCCGTCGCCATCTTATGTTGTTTAAACAGAGACGATGTCTTGCAAGCGTGAGGTCGTCGTTCTCGGAACCGGACTCCTGGCGTCCAGCCGGCGAGCGGAGGTCGGTAATGTAAGCGGGATGAGGGCTCGGGAGAAACCGAAGGGGTGTCTCCCGGCGCGATTTTGGCGCGAAAAGACGAGGGACGGCGACGAATGCCGCCCCTCGGTGAATGGCAAATTACGCCGCTTTCTTCGCGGTCTTAGGTGTGGGTGGTGGAGTTTTCTTTGCTTTCTCCTTCGCGGCGCACTCCTGCTTCACCTTGGCGGCGATGGCCTCGGTGTCGACCTTGTAAGCACTGGCGGCATCCTTGAGGACGGTGGCCGGGTTGCCCCGCGAGGTTGCAAGCAAAATGCTCGCCTCGACCATCAGCCGGGAGAGCGTGCCTTCATCCGCGCGACGAACAAAAGCCGCCAGCGTTTTGCTGATGCCTCCATCGTTCCGCTTCTGTCGGATGCCATGCTGCCGCGCCAGCATCTCCACGCGGTTCTCGTTCATGACGCTTAGCAGCTTCTCAAGGATGAAAAGCAGGTCGCGTTTCATGAGACGAACAGGAACGGCGGCGCTCACAGCGACAAGGACACGGAGGCCGATCCTGTTGGCGATGACCTGCTCCTTGCGCTGCTTGTCCTGCTCGGCTTTCCATTTCTCATCGTTGCGGCTGGTTGACTGCTTCGGATGATGGACGGGGCAAGTCGGATTGGCACATACCTTGTGGAGGGTGCCAACATCACTGCCTTAGGTGATGATGGCCTCGGTGGTGAACTTGCACACTTTGAACTCGGGCCGCTTCGCGTCGTCTTTCGACTTTGGCTTGTCATCCCGAATGGCGGTGTACTTGTTGCGGGGCAACACCGCGCTGCCTTCCTTCTGTCCCCCGTAGGCGGTGCTGATCTGCACCAATTCCGGCTTCGCGGCGACCGTTTGCGCGACGTGAGCCGAGACCTTTGCCTGATAGCAGGTGGGGTCGGTGCATCGGTCGCCCTGCCTGCCGAGGTCATCGCCAAAGAGCAATTTGTTGTGCCCCGTCCGTTTCGGGCAGTCGGCACAACTACCAGCGGCGTGAACAAGCTGCGCGTCGCGCTTGTTGAATGGCGCATCTTTCAAGACCAACAGGATATTGCTGTCGATCCAGAATTGCAGGTTGCGGACGGGTAGAAGAATGCGAGCGGGTTTCGATCCTCCGTTGTAAACCTCTTTGAAGCAAGCCCAGAGTGCGGCTTCCTGCTGCTCGGCGGGCGCTTCGCCAAAAGCAGCGCATGGCCGACGCCGATTGCATCGGCATAGAACGCCTCGACCGCTGCGGGGACAAGGTCGGACAACTTCAACCTCGAAGCCACGAAGACGGGAGATTTGCCCACCTTCGCCGCGATCTGCTCGATGCTGTACTTCGGGTCTTCCAAGTCCAGCAAAGCGCGGAATCCCCGCGCTTCTTCCATCGGGTGAATTTCCGACCTGATAAGGTTCTCCACCAATTGAGCCTCCAACGCCGCCGCATCGGAGAGATGAACAATGCGAACGGGCACAGCGGGGGGCTTCGGCCATTTGCGCCGCGCGGTAACGTCTTGCTCCAGCGATGATCTCGAAGCCGTTCTCGGTCAGTGGCCGCACGAGCAAAGGCGAGAGAACGCCCTGGGTACGGATAGATTCTGCCAGTTCCTTCAAGGCGGTTTCCTCAAAGGCGCGGCGCGGGTTGGTCTTGGATTCACTCAAGAGAGCGAGAGAGACGTTGCGGTATTCGGTGGCATTGACGATCTGCGTTTCCATGATGGTGTGCTCCTTTCGAGCGGTTGAAGGGTGAACGATTGCGGAGCGGAGACACGCTGGCTGTTCCGCTCCAAGGGAGCGGACTAGCCACGAATGCACTTGTCCGCAAAAGCCTCGACAAAGCCCTGCAAGCGGAGGTTGTTGTCCCACGTCGCGGCAAAGCGTTTGTGCTGCTCGTGCAGCTGCACAAGATGCACGTAGTGATCGCGCACGATGTTGCGGCTCCACTGCTCGACGGCAGCGTAATCATTGCGCCAGTACCAAGGATCGAGATGCGCACCACCCGCCAAGCCAAGCTCGAAGCACATCTCCGGGTCACGGATGAGGTCACCGTTCTGTTCGCCGTAATGCGCGACGGAAAGCGCGGGAAGTCCCATCGGGCCGGACTCGTCCATTGCCTCGATGACAAGCTCCATGTAGGGGGCGTTGTCGATCTTGAGATAGAGGCCGGGGTGCCACCCTCCGGCCATCTTGAGGATTTGAAGGATGGTCTGCATTTACGCCACCTTCGCCAGTTCTGCATTGGGCATCGTCGCCTCGGCTGCGGACGAGTCCAGTGCGGCAAGGATGACGGCGGAGGTCTGCTGAATGACTTCCAACGATTCAATCAGCAACGAGGCGTTGCCATGATAGAGAGCAATGTAATCGGCACTCGCGGTCCCAACCTCAAGCCCCACGGCTTTGCCGACCACAAAAGCGATGGCCTCGGCCTCTGTTTCGCGCACAACCTTGGTTGTCGTGGTGCGCCGCTCGGCCTTGTGCAACATCTCGTGCGCCAGCTCATGAAGCAAAGTGGCGAACGTTTCGGCCTTCGATTGTCCGGGCAGGATAGCGATGCGTCCGCCGTAACTCATGCCAAGCGCGGGGGCGATCTTCTCTGTAAAGACAAGCTCGATGCCCTGACGCTCGATGAACGAAACGAGACGGTCGTGATTCTCGCCTACGTCGCCGTATACCTCGCGCATGGCGGGAAGCTCGACGCCTTCGGTCTGCTCCACATCGAAGACATAGGCATTGCGGAAGCCAACAAGCACGCGGGTGTTCTGCTTGGTGATGTCCTTCTCGGCCTCTGCGTCGGGCTTGCGTTTGATCCCGATAATGGGGGCGAGAATGCGGATGCCCTTCTCGCCCTTCTTCACGCGGCGTCCTAGCTGGTTCCACGCATACATGCCTGCAACGCGCGTGGCTGTCGGGCGCTGTCTCGCAATCTCCAAGACGTTGCCGAAGGAATACGAATGAAAGCGGCTAATCGCATTCAGGTAGGCGGTAAGTGCATCGGAGTGTCCAGCTTCTAACTGCTCGATGAGGCTCTGGACGTTGGCAGCGATCATCTCTTTCGCTGTTTGTCGTGGCTGCGGCTGTTTGGGGTTTTGGGTGGACAGGGTAACGGTGAGGGTGGCGGCTGCGCTGCTCATGATGTTTGTCTCCTTTGCGGCTGCTTTTGTTTTTCATGCCATGCGTGGCATGTACCTACATGCCGAACGCCTCCTGGCGAAGGCGGGGGTAGCAAGTGCAAGGAGAGGGGGATCACCCACCCTTGAAGCGCAGCGGAAAGGGCGAAGGGCTGCACAAGCGGAGCGCGGAAGCCTGGGGAGACTCCTTGCGCGCGCGAGGGGCGGCGCCCATTAGGAAAGCTTTTTTTTTATGTGTGCGCGTCAGCGCACGAATTTTCAGGGCGGGCGTTGCGGGCAGGAACGAGGGCGTTACAAAACTCACGGTAGCAGTAGGTCAGGGAGGGCGTTGCCGATTCGCATGACCGACCTTAGGATCTACGATCCGCAAATCGTGTGGTCTTTTTATCTGGCGTGAAGGAGTTCCCTCGTCAGTTTCGCTGCCCCAAGTACATTCTTGATTCGCTTTAGGTTGTAGGCCGTTGTCGCGATATCGATTTCGGCTCGGGCACCGGTCAAACCATGCATCAACAGACGAGGATGTCCGAAGATGCGGTATTTGAGCGTAGCGAATGGGTGTTCAACTGTACTTCGGCGCAGTCTCATCGCGTCCGGCGTAACGCGTTCTTGCATTCGGTTTAGAGCGTCTTCAGCGAGCAGCCGGCACAGTCGGTAGACGATGCCTGATACATGTGTATCGGTCTTTGGGATTGGTATGCTTGCATAGCAAGCTCTTGTCTCCGGTACAGATGTACATATCGCTATCGGCTTCATAACGGGATTCGTTGCGACCGAACAACGTGCCATCACCCGGGTTAGTCACCGTGCGCATCACAAGAACGAACGGCGTCATGCCCGCCGCTTCGCAGTGAGCCACCTGCTCCCCATTGGAGTAACCGGCGTCCGCAACGACGTTGAAACTCTCTGCCCCCGATTGCCTGCTTTGCCGCCTCTGCCATGAGCCTGAGGCAACGGATATCGGCTGCTCCGCTCTACTTCGTCAAAGTGGTTCCAGAGTTGGGACTATCACCAGTTCTCACGTCGTTCACCAGCGAGATGAGCTGGCTGATCACCAAATCCGGCCGATCCAAGGGAACCATGTGACCGGATCCTTTGGCGATAATCCTCCAACTGAGCGGAGATAGGCGCTTCGCGTTTTCCTGCTCTTGTTGCCACACCTGTACGGAAACAATGTCATTTGGCGAGGCTGAGGCATCCTTAGACGGATCTCGCGAAATGATTAGTAATGGAATCTGGCCGAACTCCCGCAGACCAGCAGCCTGTTTCGAGGATGTATCGAAATCTGGCAGTTCGGAGTCGTCCGCATCAACATAGCTCGGGCGGCACTGCATGGCCTGGTATTGACCGGCGTAAGGCCTGTCTTGCTGAGACACCTTAACCTGGCAATGTCCAAACAAACGATCCCAACCTGACCATTGCCTTAGTTTGTCCTTCCACAAAGTACGCCTTCTTTCGAGGGTGTCTTCTTCCCAAGATTTTCTCCATCCGGGCAGCTCGTCGATCTGCTGTGGAGAGCTAGCCTCCAACAATGCGACCCCGTCCAACTCATCGGGAAACTCTTTCGCGTATTCCCGCACGTACAACCCGCCTGCGGAGTGGCCGACGTATATGAAGGGCCGCTTCACTCCGGCCTGGTCGAGCAACGAATGAAGCTCGTGCGCTATGGTCTTCGCATCGCGGGGCTCCTCACGCGTAGAGCTCCATCCATGGCCGGCTCTATCATAAGAGCAGACGCGGGTTATCTGCGAAAGCTCTGGTTGCACCTTCCTCCAGAGCAAGTACGATGCGGTAGCAGCATGCTCTAATACAATGGTCGGCGACCCTGAACCGGTACAGTTGATGTGCATCTGCGCTCCATCTACTTCGTAGAAGGCACCGGGCACCGGGTTACGAGCGTGTTCCCACTCCACCATGGCGAGGTTCATTAGTGCAGGAGCAAGCAGCAGGATGATGCAGAGTCCTACAATCTGTGCCCAAAATCGAACAAAAAAGGAACTTTTCGAATGGGACGCCATGGCTCGCCTCAGTTTCGGTGTCATTCAATAATACGGTTATTGTTACGTTTGTTCCTCAAGACCGACCGTCGTGCCGCCTCAAGGAACGGTCCCCAGTTTGGCAGTACCGGAACGAGTGCTCCGAGGCCTGCTGACCTCGTCAGTCCTAGAAGCTCAGCTAGTGCTAAGCGACCTTTCTTATTCGCCTTCGACTACCAAGCAGCATTGTACAGTGTAATAATATAAATAGTTACACTCGCACCCTGGAAATGATATGAACTGTCTGGTGAATAAATCTCGAAACGAAAGACGGATTCTGAAGATGGTGGCTTTCGGGCTATTGTCTGTTTCCGGCACGCTGGCCGCATCAGTATCCAATCAGCCACCCCTGCGAGGGTGTGGTTATGTATCGCCGGCGGCAGGCATTCCATTTTCGATTGTCGACGGACGAATCCTCATCGAGACCAGATTGGATGGGCGCGGGCCATTTCGAATGATCTTCGATTCAGGAGCTTCTGCAGTCATCTCACGAGATGTAGCAAAAAGGCTTCGATTACCTTTATTGTCGCCCCATTCTGAGAGCGGCACAGGAAACCAAGCCTACGAAACTGCAGTCACCACGATGAGATCCGTCCAGATCGGCTCGTCCCGTCTCTCCGATATTGGATTTGATGTGATGTCGATGGTTGACATGCCGCCCGTGTTTGGGACCGTAGCGATCGACGGTATCCTCGGTCGCCCCGTGTTCGACCGGTACACCGTACAGGTGGACTATGACCACCATGTTCTTTCGCTGTATAAGCCGGGAACGTTTTGTCCTGCTTCTTCCGACACTCCCGTGCCGTTCACTCGGGTGCGCGATGTGCCCCTCGTGAAGGCCAGTCTCAATGGCCATTACGGAATGTTCGGCGTCGATCTGGGCGCTCGGTCGTCCCTGCTGGTGAATGCCTGGTTCGCAGAAGAGGGCCATTTGTCCTCACTGTTCGAGGATGCGCCGGAAATGATCACGGGGTGGGGGCTTGGCGGGGCGATACGCGGCAAGCTCGGCCGAGCGCAAGAGTTTGAGCTCGCAAATGCGACCATTGAACAGCCGGTCGTCAGGCTTTCGACCCAACGCTCGGGTCTCCTCAGTCGGTCGGATACAGCAGGACTCATTGGCGCCGACATTCTGCGGCAGTTCACCCTCACCTTCGATCCTCTACAGCACGTCATCTACTTCCGAAGGTCCAGATCCTTTGGGACGAGAACAGAATTTGACCGGTCCGGCATGTGGGTCATTCAGAGCGCTCAGGCTTTCACAGTGATTGACGTCGTTCATGGAGGAGGCGCCGACGTAGCCGGTCTTAACGTTAACGACAGCATCCGTAGGATCAACGGCCATTCCGTTTCTGAGATACGTTTGGCCGATTTGCGCGAAGAGTGGGCGAAAGAGCCGGATGGAACGCGCATTACGCTTGAGATCAAGCGAGGCAAAGTAGTGCTGGAGAAGACACTGAAGTTGAAGTCGCTCGTGTGACCGGAGAGTGGATATGCATCGAAGCTGGATTGGCCTCATTCTGCTTTTCACGTGCGCCGTCAGCGCTCAGGAACTCCCTCGCCGCAACTCATTCGGTGCTACGGTCAATCCTGATCCTCAGGGAGTTCAGGTCTCCATCGTCGTCCCGGGGTCTCCCGCAGCGCAAGGAGGTCTGCGAGTTGGAGATGTGATCACTGCGGTTGGCATGCACGCCATCTCGACTTCCGCCGACTTCGTGCAGACGGTGAGATCTGCGTCCGCATCGACGCCGCTGACTGTCTCAGTCCTCCGAATGGGTAAGCGGGACCAATTGGAGGTCAGCTTAGTACCGGTTGCAAAGGAGTCCGATCCACGGGTAGACACGGTCTATTCCTCAATCTCAATTGCGGGTTCGCTACGCCGAACTTTAGTCTCCACACCGAAAGGGGCTACTGGACGACTGCCCGCCGTTTTGCTGATCGGAGGTATCGGCTGTTATTCCGTCGACAACCCAGCCGATCCGAACGACGTCTACAGGAGGCTTGCCCATGATTTGAGCAAAGCCGGCCTCATTGTTATGCGTATCGAGAAGTCCGGAATCGGCGACAGCCAAGGCACTCCGTGTTTTGAGACAGACTTCAATTCTGAGACGCAAATGTACGCGGCAGGGCTAGCTGCTTTGGAGAAGGAGCCTCATGTCGATCCTGACAAGATATTCCTCTTCGGTCATAGCATCGGAACACTCATTGCCCCGCGGCTCGCGGTAAAGAACTCCGTGGCAGGCATCGTCGTCGCGGAAGCGGCTGGCATCAACTGGTTCGAGTATGAATTGGCTAACTTGCGACGCCAGTCCGTCTTGGGTGGCGACACGCCGACCGAAACAGACGATCTGCTTCGATCGAAGGAAGTTTGCATGCATCGTCTTCTCATCGAGCATCAGCCTGAAGAGTCCATCGAGAGCTCAATGCCCGAGTGCAAGAAGCGCAATTCGTATCCGGTGGCTGCACCCTACATGCAACAGGTAGCGGCACTCAATGTAGCGGAACCTTGGAGTCAGGTCAGGGTGCCGGTCCTCGCCGTATACGGTACGGCCGATTTTGTAACAGCGGAAGCCGAGCACCAACGCATCGTGGACATCGTGAATACAGGGCACCCTAACGCTGCCACGCTCATCTTGATTCAAGGCATGGATCATCATCTCGAAATCATGGGAACGCCACAAGACGCCTACAAGCTGCGTGTCGAACAACACAAGGACGGACCCTATGCTGGAGATCTGAGCGATCAGGTGGCAAAGTGGTTGTGCGCGCACGCCGAGTGCAAGCGTGCAGGTGCGTGAGTCAGCGGACCTTTCTAGTCCTACGACGAACTCCAGCCTCCGGACCTCGATGCAGACGGTTCACAGGGGTGAGTAGAACGGTAACGGCGTATAACTGCCCTTGCTCCGATCCCGGCGAGGCTGAGTCAAGCAATGCTTTGATGAGGCGGTTCACGCGCGCCAGATCTTTGTCAGTGAGTCTGCCGGTCTTTCGAGCCGACCAGAGCTCACGCTGAGGACCCTCGACGACAATTTCTGTATCGCGAACGGCATCGGTGAAGTCTCGAATTCCGAGTCGGAGCATGGATGTGGCCACGGCGACGAGGTCCTTCTGATTCGTGCGCCTAGAGGTGTCGTAATCGATATTTAGGTTCCGAGCATGGTAGAGCGTCTCTGTTCTGCCGTCCCTGACACGTGATCCGACGGTTTCAACCAATCCTGCTTTTTGGAGGATGCGGAGATGATAGTACAAGGTGTCCGGAGGCCTGCCCAGCGCCTGAGCGAGCTCTGGAACGGACACCGTTCCCATTTGCGCTAGTACGTCAATGATCTCTTGGCGCGCAGAGGAAGCGAGCGCCCGTAATTCCTTCTTGCCATAAATGGTGTAAACCGGCTCACGTTTAGCCATGCCCTTATCGTACCGAACGAACTCCGGCAAAGATGTCGGTCACACGGGCGTTTATCGGGAACGCTCCTGGCTCTTGGCAAGCTTAACGAGGACGAATGACCCACGATGCAGTGCGGAGGAGACCTCGTCCCTGGCAAGAGTTTTTCCCCTAAGTTGCCCCGAAAACGCGCCGAACGAGGAAATTTGACGAGATATGCCCACGGGCGGGATTGGGCGCCGTTGCCATTCGAGCCTGTATGCCCGATGATGAATTTGGAACGGTCACGCGCCGTTCTGGGGTGTGGAAACCCCAACAACACTTGAGCGCGCGTATACGCGCTTACGAATCCCTACGCCTTTGCGGTCGGGGAGCTTGTGACGTATGTCCAGGCCCCTTAAGCTAAAGGTCACAGGAGCCGTGTGTTGTCGGCTTCCAACTCCCCGATCACGGGTTATAGGGTTGTTTGCGGGGGCGCACCGCAGACGTTTCCCACCCTTCCGATTGAGGAGTTATGCTGATCCCGCATATTATCTTCCGGAAATGCTTCTTGCCGGTCTCCAAGGGACCGGGATTTGTGTTGCCCTTAGGTCAGCGATGGAGGCACGGCTTTGTGCGCATGACAATTCCATGTGCGAGAGCGACGGGGTATCCGCGATGAGCGCCATTCGCGAGCTAAACTTCGCGCCCAAAGGCGAAGCGCGCCTGCCGCTGCCGGACCGGTGCAGCCTCGATGTCTCCTGTTTTGAAGAACCGGAGGTACAAGACGCGCTGGCCATCGCCATCGAAGAAATACTCTACGTCGTCGCGTTTTCCGGGATTGAGTTGCAGGCGCTGGATGGCGTGACGGTCGCTTCGGACTGCCGTGCGGCTGCATGCGCGCTGCAAAACCTTCCCCAAGGCCAGGTTCCACTAGAGATGAGTCCCCAGCCGGAGGTCATGGTGCGTCAGAGCGCGAAGCGGGAGCGCATCCCTGATGTTCTCGAACTCGCAGAACTTCAGCTTCTTCTCACCAAGCTCGAAACACGGGAACGCACACTGGTTCTGCTGGCGGCTGCCACGGGGCTACGTGTGAGCGAACTGTTAGGGATTCGGTGGGCAGATGTGGACTTCGACACCCTTGAGCTGAGTGTGACCCGATCCATCTGGCATCAGAAGATCGGGGAGTGCAAAACAGAAGCCTCCGCTAAGCCAGTTCCACTCGACGGTTACATGGCGGAAGATCTGCTTCAGTGGCGCAAGAAGAGTCCCTATCCGATGCAAGAGGATTGGGTCTTCGCCAGCCCGACTATGAAGGGGGAACAACCCTACTGGCCGGACAATCTGATGAAGCGGTACATCAAGCCGGTCGCAAGGGCGAACGGCATTTATAAGAACATCGGCTGGCACACCTTCCGCCACACCTTCGGCACACTACTGAAGGCCAACGGGGAAGATGTGAAGACGGTTCAGGAGCTTTTACGGCACGCGAACAGCAGGATCACACTGGATGTCTACACGCAGGCAGTGGGTTCCAATAAGCGGGCCGCACAAAGCAAGGTTGTAAGGATGATGATTTCCGGCGTGGGTCAGAACGAGGTTGAGATGGACCCGCAAAAAGCTCGCATTGGAGCGTAATGGACCTTTATCGGACCCGGATTTGCTTGTCACTTAGGTCCCATATATTCCGTAAGTCTTTTGGAATGTATGGCGGGGACGACGGGGCTCGAACCCGCG
>Ga0302233_10002043_pt1 | contig 13139 bp, 13 predicted proteins | sample II_Palsa_N3_1_FD_193516 | JGI IMG/M metagenome (GOLD analysis project Ga0302233, IMG submission 193516) | Peat permafrost microbial communities from Stordalen Mire near Abisko, Sweden - II_Palsa_N3_1 | ecosystem: Environmental > Terrestrial > Soil > Palsa > Peat permafrost | place: Sweden...
ACGTGGCGTGACCCATACGCACGATGTCGTCGTCCTCGTCAAACTGCGACAGGATGCGCACGATTGGCGAGGCCATCGACGACGCCGAATGCACCTCTGCCACCATGACATCGAACAGTGGTTCTCCGATTGTGTACTTGTTGATTGCACAGACTCGCTTGAGTGCAAGACCTTTCCAGTTTTCCACGGGGCCTATCAAATAGTCGTTTCAGTCCTTTAAAAAAAACAATTTTTTGTAATAGCTTATTACTCAAAGAGATGGCAATGTCCTGTCGGTAGAGGTCAAGCTGAGAGAGCCTGATTTATGCTGACCGAACTCCTCTGAGTGAGCTTGATTCACTCACTGACTGGCACTGAAAAACCCACTGAATTGTACTGAATTTTACTGAATCAAGCTGAAAAAACTCACTGACTGAGCCTGACTGACTCGCACTGATTTGACGGATTGTCACCGATTTTGCTCTCGAGGGTAACTCACTGCACTCATTCTCAGCTGTTTTGAACTTGAGGGTACATGTACAATACCTGTGCAATTTAGTTTTACTTGAAGCATAGTTCCATGATGAGGCGGGCGCCGTCGGGATCGAGGTTCATGTTTCTGTCGAATATGCTGAGGTGCTCTTGCAGGGTCTTGAATGCGACGTGGAAATTGCCCAAGGGCATGCTCCCGTCCAACTGGCGGCGCCGCATCCACGAGGCGGGAAAGTAGTTGGACTTGGCGTAGGGTACAATCTTGGAGCGTCCATAGTGCAGATCGTCCTTGGTCGATCCGTTCCAGTGGATCACGACCGGGGTTGTCTCCGTGTCGCGCCGCCGGAGCATTCCCTCGGGCGTGAGCTCGATGAACAGGGCAGCGTCAAAGATGCTGAGCGGATTGAGGCCCTCGTGCATGTTTTGGAGGATCGTCCCGTTTGAATCGCAGGGGTACTCAAAGTTGTGCTTGATGATGCCGCCCATGAGCTTGCACTGGTCGTCTATCGGATTGATGGCGCACATGGGGAAGTCGGCCAGACGGCACTCTTCCAGGAAGTCGACGATCGCGTCCAGGCGAGAGACCCATAAGCCGCTGTTGGGGAAGGGGAAGAGGGCCCGGGGATAGTCTGGGAATTTGGCGAGGTTGGAGGGCACGTCCCGGAGTGGGTACAGGTTGGCCTCACCGCTGACAATGAAAGCAGGCAGTTTGGGAAATGCCGTTTGCCATTTTTTATGGAGCTCGCGCGGAGACAGCTGCACGATCACGTCAAACGCATCGACGCCCACATACAGGTGAGCCGCTGTGCCCTGTGCTTGCAAATGTTTAATGAGGACCGCTTGGTCGTCGGGTGCCTTGCCGAGGGAGGCTAGCAGTTCGGCGCGCCGCATGCGCCCATACTCGACTGTGAGGCGCTGCTTGTCTTGTGGTACCCACCCGTGGTCGTGCTTGATGGTGAGCAGGGTGACGTTGTAGCCCATGCGGACCGCGCTCTCGATCAGCGGACAGGCCGAAGGGACCAAGGGCAGCGAGACGACAGCGACGACCTCTGCGGTGGCCCCTTCTGCCTCGGCGGCCCAGTGGTTGTACTCGGGGTAGCCGCAGAACGCCCCCAGATCGACGTCCTTGGCTGCCTTCGTCCCCAGCACGCCGCTCAGGTTCATGACAACGGCCGGGTGCTCTCGCGCCCTCTGCTGCACCGCGTGGTGGCCTGACTTTTCGTTCGTCCACGTCTCCATCACCGGCACGATCTTGGACAGGTTGTCGCTGTACCACGTTGCACAGTCGGGCAAGGCGCTGGCGGCTGTGGCCTGGACGGCGGCTGTGGCCTGGACGGCGGCTGTGGCCTGGACGGCGGCTGTGGCCTGGACGGCGGCTGTGGCCTGGACGGCGGCTGTGGCCTGGACGGCGGCTGTGGCCTGGACGGCAGCTGTGGCCTGGACGGCGGCTGAAGCTTCTGGACTTTGAGGAGACAGCGGCGGCGGAGAGTGATTCAAAATCTGTCTTTGCCCGTGTCGCCCGTCAGGTAGAAGCGTTACAGCTGGGTCGCCGGTGGTGGGCGAGGAACGTAGGTACACCAGGGCTATTCCGGACGCTACCAAAACGAACGCAAGCATACGGACCAGCTGGCTTAAAGGGCGCATGGTACCAGTGTTAGGACCCCAAAACAGAATGCTGTGCGCATGGCCGCTGTATGTTTGCCCTATTTCTTTCACGTCACAAGCGTTGATTGGCCAGGACGACATTATTTCACTTTCCAAAGGAAAAAAAATTTAGGTGATCAGGTAGGGAACCGACGACCAATTGATGCCTTTGCCATGTGTTTTGCTACGAAAGCCTGTTATCTTGGCTAGTGTGCACCTGATCACCTAAATTTTTTTCTTTGCCGAGAAAAGGAAGAGTTTTCACCTGCTACAGTCTCGTCCATCTCAACGTGTGCTCCTCGATTCTTTCTATCAGCAGACACAAGAAAATGCTCAAAAACATTCTGGCTGTGGGGGCACGGTACCCCGTATTGAGAGCCTCGCCGATGCATTTCGCAGGCCGGGTTCGTCGTTTTAGTTTGAGCATGAGTGTAATAAGATTGATCTAGGAAAGTTGGAAAAGGTGTTTATGGCGAATATGATGTCCTAATTAGAGTTAAGATAGGCGAATGGTGTGGCAGCGACACATTTCTAGCACCAGCACATCGCATTATTGCTCCCGTGGTTGTTTGGACAAAAAGAAATTTTTTATTGGCATACGACACAAATGCATCAGCTCCTAGAGGCTCACTAACTTTGGAACGTTTAAGATTTTATCGACTGTTAATGTATAGGCTGAGGTTATATGAAGAAGGGATCTTATCCTTGTCTCAGACAAAGATTCCTTTGGACGAGTCCTGCAGGGCAGGCTGCTGTTGCGTGGGACCGGCTGGGGCGTAAACGGCCGTGCCCGACTCGATGAGGTCTACTTTCTGCTCTAGTTGAGGGTTGGCGTGCTTGTGCTTCTTGAAGCACATAAAGTAAAAGATGACGGCTGCAATCGTTAAGACAACGAGCAATACGACAGAGGACAGCACCGATGACAAGACGATGACAGGGATAAGATCGGCGGGTTCCAGAGGTGCCTGCGAAGGCGTCGGCGTTGCAGTTGCCGTTGCACTCTGCGTTGCAGTCGCAGTCGCACTCTGCGTTGCAGTTCCAGTCGCACTCTCCGTAGCGGTCTCCGTGGCACTCGCCGTTGCAGTTCCCGTGGCACTCTCCGTAGCGCTTTCGGTGGCACTCATGGTGTTGCTCGCAGAGTACGATGCTGTGATCGACATCGTGTTCGAACGGGTTGCGCTCTTGGTCGCCGATTTGGTGCTTGAGCGCGTGCCTGAGGCCGTGGCAGACGCGGTAGGTGTAGGAGTCCATTGGGGACAAGCATACAGAGATGGCCAGACCAGCGTCAGGTCAGTGGTCCTATTTAAGCGTATTTAGGAGAGACGGAGAAAATAGGGGGGCGGCGTACGTGTCGGATGCAAACTCCGGGGCGCCAATGCCCGCAGAGACGTCACAGATAAACTGAATTTCGACTTGAACGCCAGTACCTAGTATGGGGAGTCAGAGCAAAGCCATTATGCAACGTCGGCAACGAGGATACCTGCCGTGGGGCGCGAGTAGGTCATGACAAGTGTTACATTTTGGCCCAAGTTGTCGCTTGGCGACACTTCACGCAACATCGTCGGGAAGGTGCCAATTGTGTTGTACGCGCTGCCCGTGTACTCGCATACTGCTGAGCCCGGGCTACATTGACGGACATAATCTGTGTCGTCGCACAAGACTGCATGCGCAGGGCATGACATTCAGTACCAACTTTCTCCTTTCCTGCAAAACATACCGAGGTAGTCGATCACATTCGGATACACGCCGTTGTTGACAGCGTACACGTTGCCAGCCAGAGGCGAGAGGTCAAAGAGGCCATCCCCCGTGCTCAACGAGCACGATGTCGAGTAGTAGTTTTCGGCGCATGCCAGCGGTGTGTCCCACTCAAAATTGTACCAGCACGTGGGGTTCTCGGCCAGCGCAAACGGATACGTTTCGGTTGCAGCACAACGCATCTGAAACGTCGCCGATCGAGTGCCAGAGCAGTGTTGCGACGAGCCCTGGTCGTAGATCATATTAAAGCCGTTGCTGACGAGTTGCACGGTCGTCGGCTGCACGAAGGCGACGGCAATGTTGTTGGAAGTAGAGGTAAGTGGTGGAGTGTACTGGCAGACGTAGGTCGCATTGGTGACACACGAAGGGTTGCTGCTACTGCTCCAGGACAGCGAAATCGGGTTGCACAGGTTGAAGCGGAAGAGCGACGTGCTGCTCCCGTAGCCGTTGACTAGCTTATCATAGCCGAGCGACGAGTTGTAGGTAGCGAAGAGCGACGAAAGATCCACAGCGATCGATGTGCCGTTCACAGTAAACAGGCATGTGTCGTCCAGGCGCGTGGTCGACGAGGACGCGTTGGCCCGCATGGAGACCATGGCCTGTGCGGGCGCAGCCACCAGACACAGAACCAGAAGAAGCACACTAACACTGGGGCACATGACTTACAGAAACAGTGGCCACGTGGACGAAAAAATCCCCAACCATGGCCACGTGGACAACGCAGACGGGTGCTTTCGCAGTCGTGGTCGCGCTCTTGCTGCTTCTGCTCACGATCAAGCAGCTCGATGCGCCGTCGGCCGGCCCCGTCAGCAACATTTGTGTCTGCAGCGACAGCAGCGGGACGCCGGTGCAGCCGTGTCCGACCGTACCAGAGTCACCTCCCAGTGCGACCAAGCCCGTCGCCTCCAGCCACGAGCGCACGAGTGACCTGGTTGCGCTCATGCCACGGCCGGTCGGTGTGGATGCGGCGTCAGAAGGCACCTTGATGTGGCACGTACTGCACAAGACGTCACTGCACCGCGGCGTACTGCTGTTCTCCATCGCCACACATCAGTCGGTGGAATCCACGGTCAACATGCTCCTGTCGCTGCATGGCGCAGGCATCAGGGCGAATGTGCCGCTCATCCTCTGTCTGGATATCGAGTCTTTCCAGTATCTGAGTGGGCTGGGCGGAATCAATGCGTTCCTCGTGGGCGACAATGTCTGGGAGGAGATTGGGTGGAGTCTGCAGCGGACGGATCGCGAGCTAGACCGGTTCCATCAGATCACGCGGTGCAAGGAGCCCATTGTCCTGTTCTTCCTGAAGAGGGCGTTGAATGTCTTTTTACTAGACAACGACCTCGTATTTGTGCGGCGAAAGACGAACGGCATCGATGCCGTCATCAACTTGCTCATCACCCTGGACTCGCCAGTCGTACAGTTTGCTACGATGATGGACAACCCTCCTGGCAAGCAGTTCGAGCTTCAATACAACACGGGGTTCTTCCTCGCGCGGGCCGGTCCAGTGGTTCTCGACATCTTTGAGCGGATCGTACAACGAAACAAGGCCATCCCAATCACACATGACGTCGATGACCAGCGCATCTTCAACAACTACTTTATGGACGGAAAGCCGGAGGACAGGCAGTGCGTTCTCGAGTTGCCGTGGTATCTCTACATGACGGGCAAACTGTCATCTTGGAAGCATCCTGACGAGTGCTGCCAAGGAACTGCTCTGTACGACGGCTGGGCAAGTAACTGGGATATTGCCCATGATGACGATCTCCCGTTCGCGTTCCATTTCAACATGGCCATCAACGGCAAGGTCTCTTCGATGAAGACCTGGCGCCTCTGGCCCTTTGACAACGCCGACTTGTGGAAGCAGGCCGGCCTGAAGCATTCCTAAAAATCTTAGTTGAATTGTGTCTAAATAACCGCTCGATCGTTATTTGAAGCTCCTTGATGTGAATGTCATTCATGGGTTATTTGGCATAACATCCTTAAACTCGCACGGGCAGACAACGTGACCGAGAGGTGACGTTGCCCCAAAGAGTTGCCCGAAGGGTTGAAGGATGAAGATGCCATCCGGTCACCCATGGGCCCGCCTAGGCGCGTCCACTGGGTTGGTGATGGTTGTAGGACCCACCTGAGTCGTCGACAGCTTGCCTGATACCGCGAGGACCTGGTCGACCGGCGTGTGCACGTAACGCAGGTATGCGTCCGATTTCCATCTGCCCATTGCCATGATGAGCCAATCGGAAAGGCCGGCTGCCGCTGCCGTGGTTGCCACTCCAATGCGCCCCGAGAAGGCTGTTGTATCGATGCCGGCAGCTTGCATACGGGCCCTCATCATCGCCACAAAGACCGCCTTGGTTAGGATGCGCCCATCGTTGCAGACAAACAACGGTGCATCGTCCCACGAATCGTTCGGAGGGACAGGCTTGAGCGGACGGAAGCGGTAGTATGCGGCGAGTGCACCGACGGGACATATTGGGCCTACCGTGGTACCCAGGTGTACCGTTGAGCCTTGCCGGAACTGATCTGTCTTGGAGACCTTGATGCGGAACGTTGCATATTTGCCAGCCGATGGGTGGCGCGCGAATGAGAGGTCTGAGATCGTCGGGTGTAATTTTGGGTCGAACGTTGTCGTCGCGGAGACTAGCGCGAGTTCGCCGAGCCGTAGGAAGCCAAAGAATCCCAGGCTCAGCGCCGCTCGGAACATGACGTCGTCCCAGCCTCGGTCGACCTCCACGGGCCAGATGCGGCGCAGGATTTCGATTGTGAGGGGTAGACGCCGTCGTCGAGGCTGGCTCGCGACGCGTTGCGCGCCCCGCAGCACACGGGCGAGTTGGAGCCGGCCCGTTGTTGGGTCGCTGTAGCCGTTGTCGATGTGCCAGGACCGAACGGCTGCAAGGTAGACTCGGATCGTCGGGGGAGCCACTGTCGAGGTGCACCAGGCTACGAACTCGATGAGCCTCCTTTCGTCGGCCGGAATGCGCTCGGCCGCTGGTACCCCCGTCGTGTCGCAGAATCGCTGGTAGGCCCGCACGCCGGTGGCGTATGTCGATCTCGTGGGATGCGCGAGGCCGGCGTGCAGTAGGAGCACGGCCCGCTCGCTGAGTTGTCTTGGGTCCATTAGAGGCGTAGGGCGTCCTCGTCCTCGGCGGAGAGTGTTACCGGTTCGTTCTTGAAACCGGGCCTATTCTTTGAACGAGTTAGTGTGAGCCACGCTAGGATTAAGAGTAGGATAATCTTCTAGAATGTACAACTGTACACGTGGTCTTTTCAGATACGTAGGTTCTCACCTCTTTACCAGTCGTGGTTCCGACGCTCGCAGGAACCACAGCTGACATTAGAAACGCGGAAATCTTACCTCGAGAGAGCTCGTCCGCGTCACGTTAGTTATGCCAGGCACGTGCACGGCCCCAAAACGGAAACCATGCAGCACTGCGCTTAATCACAACTGGCGCAAGTACCACCGCAATGCCGGGTCCTTGGGATACCCGTCGTTGACCACCTGCACCACAGCCATGTTGTCGCACTCGAACGTCACACGCCGATGCGCCCATCGTTGGCCCCAGAGCCTTGCCGCCAGTACCAGTGGAATGAGCTCTTTAACGTGGATCGGGTAGTCGCGCGACCGGGCGGACCAGCAGCCGTAGGTCCATTCGCCGCCGCAGATGAGTCCGAATCCGACGGTTGACGAGGCATCGCTGCAGACTTGGATGGCGAGTTGTAGGTGGGATCGTGCGAGCGCCGGCGTGTAGTCCCAGAATTCGATCCCGTTCCAGTCGCGTAGGATCTGTTGCCACCAGCGTAGGTCGTCGAGCATTGGGTTGTCCTGGGTAACGCGTACGACGTCGTGAAGCCGTTTTGCGGAGTACGCCATGGTCATGACGCTCGCGGTAAACGTGCGACCTGGCGACACGACCTTGGCGGCGTGGAATAGCTGGCCCGCAAGCGACAGAAGCTCGCGCTTGGTGTAGTGCTCCTTGGCGAGAGCCTCAAGCAGGGTCGTCTGCAGAGCTTGTCGCTTCTCTTCAGGAAGCCGGGCTATCCGGGCCACAACATCGAGCTCCACGCCCAGGAACGTCAGTGCCTTGGTGGGGTCGACGCACTTTTTGTCATTGACCCGAAGGCCGAGCTCGCGAAACGTTTCCATGATCGTGGCCATTACGTCCATCGCGTCGACGTGGCCATCCGTGATCAGCAGGTAGTCGTCGAGGTAGTGGACCGCGTCGGCGCGCACGTGGCGGTGCAGGCAACGCACTACCCGTTGTGCTATCCAGAGGGCGACGTGGGCGAGCTCGTTGAAAATGGCCGGGCTGGTGCGCAGGCCAAAAGGTAAGCACAGGTCGACGTAGGTGCTGCCCTGCCAACGTAAGCCGAGCAGGTGCACCTCCTCTGGCCGGATCCGACAGTGGCGGAAGGCGTCCTTAAAGTCGATCTTGGCGAGGTACACGTTTTTCCTCGCGCGGGTGATGTGCTCGATGGCGTTGGCGATTGTACCGTAGTGGGTGCGCGCATCCTCGGGGTCGATGGCTGCATTAACGGACGTGTCCAGGCCAGCCGATAGGTCGTGTATGAGTCGGTATCCCGTCGGCTGTTTTGGAACCAATCCGATCGGGGCCACGACGACGGTCCCGGCCACCGACTGGGGAATCTCCAGGTAGCGGAAAATGGTCCGTCGGTAGCGGGAAAAGAGGTAAAAAGAGGCCAAAAAAGAAGAAGGGGAAGAAAAGGAGCTACGACGGACGGAAGAAAAAGGCGCCGGGAAAGAGAAACCCTCGTTTTTCAGTTCCGCGATGGAAGGACCGGTGACCTCCAAGAGAGAGTGATCATCGGTGTCCGACAGGGACGCGAGGACAGCCTCGTGGATGTCCGCCTGCGAGGCGGATGCACTGATGTCGTCCATCTCCTCGTTCTCCGACGCGGGGGGCAGGTCGGGAACCTGCTCCTGAACGGGTTGCTCCGCGGCAGCCTTCGCGATACGAGCCGACTTTTTGCTGGGGGCCGCGGACGACGCGGCTGCGTTCGCATGCGCGCGCTGAAGGCGAGAGGCAGCCGACGCGGTCGACCTGTTTGCCTGAGCCTTGACTTTGCCAGCCTTGCGAGCCTGACGTGCCTTAGCTAGCCGTGGACGGTGACGGTGACTTGGCAGATGCCTGCTTAGGTTGTTTGGCCGAGGCCTTCTTGAGGGTTGGCGGCATGGCCGTGTTCGTGCGAGGTGATGTGGCGCAGGGAAAATGCGTAGAAGATGTGTGTGCGGTTCCCCTTCAAGTGTGATGATGGGCTCTGGTAGCCCCCTTATTAGTCAGCGTGCGTAGCCGAGCTCTCAGAGGTGACACGTTCGTCTGCGGAAGATAACGTGGCGCACGGGCTACGAGTGGTCTAAGTCACGGCGAGGCCGCGGCGAGACGGCCAAGCCGCTGTAGGAGCTATTGGACCGTCTGTGCCGAGTGGCAGACGGCGTGATCCGCTGTGAGCCGCGGGCCGTGGGACAGACGGCTCGCGCCGTGATAGAGTGCGGTGTGCCGGACATCGACTGTACGGCGTGGCCGTAACAGTACGAAGACAGTGTGACCGTGGGTCAGCAGCTGTCTAAACGGCGTGCGCCGTGAACAGAGGGCCGTGGGCCGATAAGAGGGACAGCGTGACATAGTATCAACGACTGCCGAGGGAGAGAAAGGAGTAAAGTAATGGGCATACCGGGGCGCAACACTCTCAGCGTTTATTGGTGGGCAAGGCATACTGAAATGGTTTTGCCCGTGATAAAGTGTAGAGTGGATTTGTCATCGGCCTCTTTTTCGTTTTCGGCCTCCATCGCAGCCTCGTCGTCTACTCTCACGCTCAATCCTCCTATCCTCTCGCTGCCTCGGCTTTGGGAGCAAGTTCCTCATCCTCACACTCTTCTTTTACCCCACCACCATCCCCTTTCTCCACCAACTCAAGAATCAAGTTTATTCTATTTTATTTATTCTATTTTATTTATTTTACTATGCTCCTTTTCGTTTATTTCTATTTACATGTAGTCGTGGGAAGGACAACGAGCGCAACGGCCAGGTCTCTTTTCGGGGTTTTCCCCGATTTTTTTTAAAAAAATAATAAATGTCCACATGTTTTTTAATTCAATATTTTTTTCCGCGATTCGCAGCTGTTTTGCACTCCGGGGTATGCAGATGCCAGCCAATTTTTTGTTCGCACCTTTCTTGATGGGCCGCGTGGCACACGCCGCTTGTCGTGTCACTACTTTTTCTTGCCGTCGGTGCGCCATTATGTTTAGGAAAATCTGTTAAGCCAGTCTCAGACTTCCAGTTGTGCTTCCTTCGGTAAAAAGGTTACATTTCCGACTGATTATGAACATAGCCGATTCAAGAGGCCCTAACGGACGGCACCTGTGAACATGCGAATTTCGTGGCACGTTTTTTCTAAAAATTTTGTGCCATGAAAATTGTTCTTCGCGTACGAGGCGACCCAGATGACCGTCACAAAGACGTGCTGCCGCTGAGGTGTTCTCAACTACAAGCTGGGCATCAAAAGGTGGCGGACCGGCACTACAATGGCGACCGCAACATGATCTATGACCTCCTTTATATAGTTTCTACACTGTACAACCAAACCCCGTAGGTATAGGTCCTAGAGAGAGTTATTGTATGCAGTTAACGCCGTATTCTGCTGACTGAGGCAGGTCCGGAGGGGATAACAGCAAGCGCACGACGGCATGTGGTAGACAAAGTCTCCCACTTGCCACTCTGCATTGATGCTGTTGAATCGTCGGCTCAACACGAATTGGGCATGTTGTTTGACCGTGTCCATTGAAAAGCGGTGCTGCAAGAGGTCTTGGGCGCTTTGTTGTTCCCACTGCGGGTGGTTCAAAAAACGGGTGTTCCCGTAAATTTGTGCCATGAATGAGCGAGCCCAGGCCGTCTTCTTGACAAAAAAAGTCCCCAGGTTCATTCCACGGATAGCGGCATCCATCCCTTCTGTCGATTCCAAGTCCCCTCTGAAGCCCTCCCCATCCAGTCTCTTTGTCGGGATTATAACGTCCGGGTCGTGGGAGTGTTCCGCGTAGTATTTGATGCGAGCCTCGTTTAGCTTGTCGGCCAAGAGAATCTTCGCGCTGCTGAACATCGCGTCGGTGTCCATCCAAAAGACCCAGTCGCAAGCCGAGCCGACATCGGTAGAAGGATTGAAATTGACCGAGATGGACGGCTCGCGCATTACATTGTCTCCCCACAATAGCCAGGTGATACCGACAATTTTTGACCATGCCACGGGCCTTTCCTCGTCCAGAGAGCCGTCAAAGAAGAGCATACGGCAGCCATGAATGGAGCAGTAGTCTCTTTTGTTGTCTCTTGCGGCAGGGCCCAAAATACCGTATGCTGCAGCACGCGCATCCTCTCCTGATGGGTTTGCGTCCAGGTCTAGGCTCGCGCTAGGGTTGGGCGTTTTCCACGTTCCAAGAGATAGAACGCATATGTCGCTCATTGTTGCCATTTCCAAGCGTTCGCTCTGTTCGTTGTGGTCCTTGTTGTCGCTGTCGTTGCGGTCGCTGTGTTCTTCGGCGACTCGGCCAATGTGAGGTTGCTCAATTTTCTCTGTACGGTCACCTTGGCGTTTCGCTAGGAGAGAGTGCAGCGCCAGGGGCGTCAGAGCGGCGGCGACGACCAAAAACAAGAGAGCATGCGAGGGCCTCATGTTTTTTTCTCCAGTTGTTTTTTCCAGAACAAATTGCATTAACAGGTATCGGAATGAAGGCGTGCCTACTGCTGTTGTACCTGTTGCTACTGTTGGCGACCACACTGGTGGCGCAAGCCCAGGACTGTCTCTTCTCGGCCGGCGCAATGTACTATGATCTCGCGCCGCTGCTCACCACCTACAACGCCACCTACGGTTACGGCGTTGTAACGAACGGCCGTGTCAGAAGCGAACAGTTTGTAGTCAACCTGTGAACGCCGCTCTGTGTACCCGGGGGTCCCGACAATGTGTAATTATGCGTACGTCTGCCAGGACAGCCTTGTGGACCACACGGGCGTCGCTGTGGCCAAGACAAAGCCTGCGAGCGGCACGCCCACGGCCAACGGCTTCGTACTCACTCTCATCAACGGCGACTTGTGCAGCGTCACGGGACAGGGCCGAATTTCTGTGTTCACGTTCTCGTGCAACACCACGGAGATGCTCACCTACGTCAACGAGTCGCCCACGTGCACGTACAACTTTGTGTGGTTAACGCCGCTCGCCTGCCCGTGGACCTTTGTCAACAACTCATGTGCGCTCAACGTGACTAGCCTGGGCCTGTTTGCCGCCTTTGACCTTTCGCCTCTCGCCGGCAAGACCTTCACCACACCCGACATCCTCAACCCGGAGGCCACCGTGGACATCTTTGTCTGCGATCCCGCGTTCTACGTGCGCCAGTGCGGACCCGGCATCATGATCTGCTCCGTGGACGGCGCAGTCGGTTATTCCCTGGCTCCGGACATTTGGCTACTCGACTACAACCCCGACTCGGGCGCCCTCGCAATGGACTTTGCCATGATCGGCGGCTACTCGTCCACAATCATCTTTGTGTGCTCCTACGACGCCGGAGCAGGGGCGCCCGTCATGGTTGATGAAGACTCGGGTGACATCCTCTTTGTCTGGCAATCGGTTATTGACTTTCGAGAGAGACAACCAAAAAACAGACAGTACAAAACACAGAAAGAACACTAATAATACATAACAAACAATGACGTACTGATAACATGGCGCTTGTTATCCTGACGAATTGGTTGCACTGGAATCAGGAGGAGGAGTCTCCGGTGCGGGACGGCTGCGTGAAGGGCGAATCGACGTAGCAGGAGCTGGAGTCGTTGGAAACGGAGTTCGAAACGGGTGATTGCGGTCGTAGTCGTCGATGAGGTTCTGCGGCAATCCGGACACGATCGGGTCTTCCCAGGTGGTGTCGTCGTAGCCTTCCCAGGCAACGTGGTACTCGTAGCGGGGCTCGTTGCGGATCTTGCGACGGCCGATGATTTGATCAATGATGTAGTGACCATCTGGGAGGGGTTGCTCAGGATCTGGCAGATCGACAGGAGTAGGTAGATGCTGAGGATCAGGCTGAGGCTCGGGGATGACAGCCTGTGGAATATCAGGTGGTTGGGGAACGGGTACACCGAGATCGATAGGCGGAGCGAGGGGCGCGGTCGGCTGAGAAACGGGACGGACGAGGACTGGATCAGGGAGAACATACGGGACTGGGGCCTGATGAACCAGAGGGGGTAGCAGCGGGGCCGGTTGAGTCGGGGCACCGA
>Ga0302233_10002048_pt1 | contig 13112 bp, 9 predicted proteins | sample II_Palsa_N3_1_FD_193516 | JGI IMG/M metagenome (GOLD analysis project Ga0302233, IMG submission 193516) | Peat permafrost microbial communities from Stordalen Mire near Abisko, Sweden - II_Palsa_N3_1 | ecosystem: Environmental > Terrestrial > Soil > Palsa > Peat permafrost | place: Sweden...
CCCGCATCACCCGCATCACCCGCATCACCCGCATCACCCGCATCACCCGCATCACCCGCATCACCCGCATCACCCGCATCACCCGCATCACCCGCATCACCCGCGATGCGCGCCGCTAGCGCATCGAGCAACGCGTCGCCCCTCAATGCGGACGCCCAAGCCGTGTTGCATGCGTTGGGCCATGATGAGGCAGCGCCGGATCTGCTATCCGAACGTAGCGGATTAAGTGCCGCGCGACTGCAAACCGCACTGCTCCATCTCGAAATGGCCGGGCGTATCACGTTTTTGTCCTGTGGCCGCATTGCACCGTATTTCGGCGGAGGTGATCAGCAAGGGTTCACCTCCAGATTGGAATCGGGCGAAACCCGATAGAACCCTGATAGAGCGGGTATCTGTCGAGGAATAATATAAACATGTTACATTTCCGCCGAATACAGCCGCTGGCGGAGTTTTCATCTAAGCGGCTGCTGGAAGGATTTTTGTATGCCTGCGCTAAATTTAGATACTGATGCTGTTGCCATCGCCGATCGCCTGAGCCATCCCGATATGCCGCTCGTTGCCTGCCTGTGCGCGCAATGGTGCGGTACTTGCCGAGACTACCAAGTGGCCTTCGACACCTTGGCAGATGCTCATCCGGAAGTCTGTTTTGTGTGGATCGATGTCGAAACGCATGCCGATCAGCTAGATGATTTCGATGTTGAAAATTTCCCGACCATCTTGATCGAAGATGCGCAAGCCCGGCGTTTCTTCGGCACGGTGTTACCGCACGCGCGCATCGTCGAGCGCATGCTGGTCGATTTGACAGCACTACAGGACACCTCGAGCACGCCCCGCCTGCGCGCCCTGCTATGCGCCGTGGCACCGGCCTGATTCTCAGTCCGGATGCGCGCCGGGTTTTCTGCGGCGCTTGCAGTTCGAAGCCGTACCCGCTTATGATGTGCCGCGCAAGCAGAGTGACGGCGATGTGTTCGCCGTTATGTTAAGTTAATTGCATTCGATTCAAGGTCATACCAAGCCACCCTCATGTCCAAAGCTCTGATCATCGCTGAGAAGCCCTCCGTCGCGAATGACATCGTGCGCTCGCTCGGTGGCTTTACCAAGCATGACGAGTACTTCGAGAACGACGAATTCGTTGTGTCGTCAGCGGTCGGCCACCTGCTCGAAATCGCCGCCCCCGAAGAATACGACGTCAAACGCGGCAAATGGAGTTTCGCCCATTTACCGGTCATCCCCCCGCATTTCGATCTCAATCCGATCGCAAAAAGCGAATCGCGCCTCAAGGTACTGACGCGACTGATCAAGCGCAAGGATGTCACCGAACTGATCAATGCCTGTGACGCGGGGCGTGAGGGCGAGCTGATTTTCCGCTACATCGTCCAGCACGCGAAAGCCAAACAACCGGTTAAGCGGCTCTGGCTACAATCGATGACCCCGGCCGCCATCCGCGACGGCTTTGCCCAGCTGCGCAGCGACGAAAGTATGCAACCGTTGGCCGACGCCGCACGCTGCCGCTCCGAAGCCGACTGGCTGGTCGGCATCAATGGCACGCGGGCCATGACCGCGTTCAACAGCAAAGGTGGCGGTTTCTTCCTGACCACGGTCGGTCGGGTTCAGACGCCGACTCTATCCATCGTTGTCGAACGCGAAGAAAAGATTCGCCGCTTTGTGCCGCGCGATTACTGGGAAGTCAAAGCCGAATTTGTCTGTGCCGCCGGTTTCTACGAAGGCCGCTGGTATGACACCAGCTTCAAGAAAAATGAATTGGATCCGGAGCAGCGCGATTCGCGGCTCTGGAGCGCCGCCGCCGCCGAGTCGGTGGTCGCCGCTTGCCGCGATAAAACCGGCACCGTCACCGAAGAATCGAAGCCTTCGACCCAGCTCTCGCCGCTCCTGTTCGACCTGACCAGCTTGCAGCGCGAAGCCAACGGCCGCTTCGGTTTTTCGGCAAAAAACACGCTGGGCCTGGCCCAAGCGTTGTATGAAAAACACAAAGTGCTGACTTACCCGCGTACCGATTCCCGCGCTTTGCCGGAAGATTATCTGGACGCGGTACGCGGCACGCTGGAAATGCTCAAGGAAAGCAATAACTACCTGCCGCACGCCAAGCAGGTACTCGACCGCGGCTGGGTCAAACCGAATAAGCGCATTTTCGATAACTCGAAGATCAGCGATCACTTCGCTATTATCCCGACGCTGCAAGCGCCGAAAAACCTGTCCGAACCCGAGCAAAAACTTTACGACTTGGTCGTCAAGCGCTTCCTCGCCGTGTTTTTCCCCGCTGCCGAATATCAACTGACGACCCGGATTACCGAAGTCGTCGGCCATCACTTCAAAACCGAAGGCAAGGTTCTGGTTACGCCGGGCTGGCTGCAGGTCTACGGCCGCGAAGCGCAAGGCGAAGATGCCAACTTGGTACCGGTTGAAAAGAGCGAAAAGGTCAAAACCGAAAGCATCGCCGGAGTCGGCCTAACCACCAAGCCGCCCGCACGCTACAACGAAGCGACTTTGCTCTCGGCAATGGAAGGTGCGGGCAAGCTGGTGGAAGACGATGACTTGCGCGAAGCCATGGCCGGCAAAGGCTTGGGCACGCCGGCCACGCGCGCGGCCATCATCGAAGGGCTGCTGTCGGAGAAATATCTGATCCGCGAAGGTCGCGAGATGATCCCGACCGCCAAAGCCTTCCAGTTGATGACCTTGCTGCGTGGGCTGCGTGTTGAAGAACTGACCGCCCCTGAATTGACGGGCGGCTGGGAGCATAAGCTCGCCCAGATGGAGCGCGGCAAGCTGGCACGCGACGATTTCATGCGCGAAATCGCGCAAATGACGCAAACCATCGTCAAGCGCGCCAAGGAATACGACTCCGACACCATTCCAGGCGATTACGCGACGCTGGAAACGCCGTGCCCGCACTGCGGCGGCCAAATCAAGGAAAACTACCGGCGCTTTGCCTGTTCGAAATGCGAATTTTCGATCACCAAAATTCCGGGTGGACGTCAGTTCGAAATCCCTGAAGTCGAAGAACTCCTGGTCAAAAAAACCATTGGCCCGTTGTCCGGCTTCCGCAGCAAAATGGGACGACCATTCTCGGCCATTCTTAAACTGGGCATCGATGACGAAACCAAGAATTACAAGCTTGAGTTCGATTTCGGCCAGGATCAGAACGACGAAAACGGTGAACCGCCTGACTTCTCCGATCAAGAATCGGTCGGCGCTTGCCCGAAGTGCGGTGCGCGCGTGTTCGAGCACGGCATGAGCTACCTCTGCGAAAATTCCGTCGCCCAGCCGAAAACCTGCGACTTCCGCTCCGGCAAAGTCATTTTGCAGCAGGAGATGACGCGTGAACAAATGACGCGCTTGCTGACGGACGGCCGCACTGATTTGCTGACCGGCTTTAAATCGTCGCGCACCGGCCGTAATTTCAAGGCCTTCCTGGTCAAACAAAAAGACGGCAAGATTGGCTTCGAGTTTGAAAAGAAAGAACCTTCGGCCAAGTCGATCGCAGCCAAAGCTGCGGCGGCGAGCGCGGCAGGTGCAGACGGCGAAACCGCGAGTGCCAAGCCCGCGGCCAAGAAAGCTGCCACCAAAGCACCGGCGAAAACCGCCGCGAAGAAAGCTCCTGCCAAAAAGGCAGCAGCTAAAAAGGTCGCGGCCAAGAAAGTGGCAGCAAAAAAAGTCGCGGCAAAAAAGACCGCCTGAAGACCGGCAATTCGGTCGATTCTCCGCCGCAATAAAAAATCCCGGACATGTCCGGGATTTTTTATTGCCATCGCGTGGCGCCTTGCTTGTTGTCGCGCGCCGGCTCAGATAGCGGCAGCCGGTTCGCGCGCACGCGCCGCGCGCCCGGCCGGACGCGCCACAGGCTCAGCAACCTCAATCGCTTTCAGCGGTGTGCTCGGACCATCCAGCCCATCGAACGGCACCGGGCGCTCAAATGGCACGGCCCCTACTTTGCGCGCGCCGCCGCCCTTGATGCCGACCACCTGCACCTCGCGCTGCCCGGCTTCCGAGGCTCGCGAACCGTCTTTCAGCCATTGCTCGCCCAATACGCCATTGGCCGTCTTGCTGAAATGCTCAACCAGATGATCGATAAAGGTCCGTACTTTGGCCGGTAAATGGCGCCGGCTCGGGTAGGCGATATTGATATCGATCGGCGACAACTGGAACTCAGGCAGCAAGCGCACCAATTTGCCGCGCGCCATATCGCGCCCCACCAAATAGCTAGGCAAGGTCGAAATGCCCAAGCCATGCAAGGTCATTTGACGCAACATTTCGGTGTTGTTGGCGATCATCACATTGTGAGGCCGCACCCGCACTTCGCCGTCCGGTCCGGTAAACACGCGTTCGTCGCCCAGGAAATCGGCGGACAGGCTCAAATAGGGATGCTCGGCCAGTTGTTCCGGACGCACGGGAGTGCCGTGTTCGGCCAGAAACTCGGGGGTCGCGCACACCACCAGACAACCTGTCGTCAAACGGCGCGACACAATGCTGGCGCTGCGCACGTGGCGCGCAATCACGATACCGACGTCGTACCCTTCCTCAACCAAGTCCACATCGCGGTCGACCAGGCTGATATCGGGAATCACCCGCGGGTATTTTTTGACATAATCGTGTAGCACGGGAGCCAGGTTATGCAAGCCGAACACCACCGGCACCACAATCCGCAACGTGCCCACGGGCTCATGCGTACGCTCAACCACCATCTGCTCGACGTCTTCGAGCTCATCGATGATGCTGCGCACTTTTTCCAGATAAACTTGACCCGATTCGGTCAGCGACAAACTGCGCGTGGTGCGATTCAGCAGGCGTGTGCCGAGTTTGCTTTCAAGATCCGCCACGTGCCGGGTCACAACGGCATTGGATACATCAAGATGGATCGCAGCTTTTGCAAAGCTACCGAGATCAGCCACCTTCACGAAAACGCGCATTGACTGTAGATGGTCCATCAAACAACTCCTTGCTCAAGCAGCCGGCGCGCAGCTCAGGATTGCTGCGCGGAAGCATCTATGCGGATTGTCGTATGACTGGAGAATTCCTGCTTAATTCCCTTATATGCATTCTTTTAAACGTCATTTAGGGTCTGGAGCAAAAAATCAGCCGTTTTACGTTATCAAAAATTCCGCATGGCAGCATGCGCTTTTAAGCATTTTCTGAAAAGCTTAGTAAAATCACGGGAGTACGAGTTTAGTACTGCGCAGCGTTTGTCTCAGGCGCCGCGTGCAAAAGATGGGCGGTGGTTCGACATCGGGCGGGATGCGAGGGTGCGCACCTGCGACAAAATGCCGCAGTGCAAACACTAATATGGTGCGATAAGTGTCGCAATTTTGCCTCGATCGACGGGCGAAATTAAGGGATTCAATGGCAGCAAAACCTCAGCCCGAGATCGCTCAAGCGAACGATCGAACCCCAATAATCAAAAACTTCCCGGATAAATAACTCCAGCCGCTGAGCCGTCGGCCTAGGCAGCGGCTCGGCTGTGCTTCGGTGGCCGATACAGCCACCGAAGCCTCAAGCGGGCTTAAACGGCCAGCCGCTTTTCGATCTGCGCCTTGACGTCGATGAGCGCCGTCGGCAGATGATGATGCAATTTGGCAAATAGCTCGGCATGCAGTTGCAACTCTTCGCGCCAACTCTCAGCGTCGGTCGCAATCACTTGCTCGAACTGCGCCGGACTGAAATCGCTGCCCGACCAGTTGAGGTCGTCAAAGCGTGGAGACACGCCGGCAACATGCTCGACGCCGCCGGCATGACCTTCGATCCGGCCCAGCATCCATTGCAGCACACGCATATTCTCGCCGAAGCCCGGCCAGACAAATTTGCCGTCCGGCCCTTTGCGGAACCAGTTAACACAGAAGATTTTCGGCACCGCCGCACCGCCGGCCGTGAGCTTGTTACCAACCTCAAGCCAATGGGCAAAGTAATCGCTCATGTTGTAGCCGCAAAACGGCAACATCGCGAACGGATCGCGGCGCACCACGCCTTGCTGCCCCGCTGCGGCAGCGGTCGTCTCGGAACCCATGGTGGCCGCCATATAGACACCCTCGGTCCAATTGCGCGCCTCGGTTACCAACGGCACCGTGGTCGAACGGCGACCACCGAAGATAAAGGCGTCGATGGCTACGCCGGCGGGATTCTCCCAATCGGGGTCGATTGACGGGCATTGTGCCGCCGGTGCAGTAAAGCGGGCGTTGGGATGGGCCGCACGGCGACCGGTTTCGCGGCCGATTTCAGGGGTCCAGTCCGCACCCTGCCAATCGATCAGATGCGCGGGCGGTGTGTCCGTCATGCCTTCCCACCAGACGTCGCCGTCGTCGGTCAGCGCCACGTTGGTAAAAATCACGTTTTCCTTCAACGTCGCCATCGCGTTGAAATTGGTTTTTTCGCTGGTGCCCGGCGCCACACCGAAATAACCGGCTTCCGGGTTGATCGCGTACAAGCGCCCATCCTGGCCCGGCTTGATCCAGGCGATATCGTCGCCGATGGTCGTGACCTTCCAACCCGCCATGCCTTGCGGTGGAATCAACATCGCGAAATTGGTCTTGCCGCAAGCCGACGGGAATGCCGCCGCCACATGATATTTGCGCCCCTGCGGGTTGGTGACACCCAGAATCAGCATATGTTCAGCCAACCAGCCTTGCTCGCGCCCCATTGTCGACGCAATGCGCAGCGCCAAACATTTCTTACCGAGCAAGGCATTGCCGCCGTAACCCGAGCCGTAGCTCCAGATCTCGCGCGTTTCGGGGAAATGGACGATGTACTTGGTATCGTTGCAGGGCCAGGGCACATCGGCTTGCCCCTCGGCCAGCGGTGCGCCCACCGAATGCACGCAGGGCACAAAAGCGCCGTCGGTGCCGAGCACCTCATACACGGCACGCCCCATGCGCGTCATGATGCGCATATTGGTGACAACGTAAGGGCTGTCGGATAACTCGACCCCGATATGGGCAATCGGCGAACCCAATGGCCCCATCGAGAACGGCACCACATAGAGGGTGCGGCCCTGCATCGCGCCATCGAATAGACCTTGCAGCGTGCCGCGCATTTCAGCCGGCGCCAGCCAATGATTCGTCGGGCCCGCATCTTCGCGACGCTCGGAACAAATAAAAGTGCGGTCTTCGACGCGTGCGACGTCGGATGGGGCCGAACAAGCTAGAAAAGAATTTGGACGCTTCGCCGGATTGAGCTTTTTAAGCGTACCGGCTGCGACCATTTGAGCGGATAAACGGTCGTACTCTTCCTGAGACCCATCGCACCACACCACCCGCGCCGGGCGCGTCAGCGCAGCAACTTGCGTTACCCACTCGATAAGCCCTTGATGTTTGACGTAATTCGGTATCTCCTGCTTCACCAGATCAATAACAGCGGATTGATTCATACCTGCCTCTTCTTTCATATAAAAACCTTTACCCGCAGAATGCGATTCCGGTGCGCGGACTGATCGCGCTCACAGAATCGAACGGGGCCGACCGGATCTTGGGTGTGCACAGCGGCGGCAACACGCGGTGTTCGAGTACCAGTCGGTCAACAAATTCAATGACATTTTGACACGCCGCTTGCATGTGGTCCGTACAAGCTGTAAAAAAGCATGGAACGTTAATTCGCCTTAAAAAAACGAAACCCGAAATCGTTCAGAATATCACTCAGCAAAGCGCGCGCATGCTGCGCCGCAATACCCGACGACCATGAAAATTGCCATACTCGATGATTACCAGGACGCGGTTCGTAAACTTGACTGTTTCCAACTGTTGGCGGAACACGAAGTCAAAGTTTTCAATAACGGCGTGCGCGGCATAGGCCAGCTCGCGACCCGCCTGTCCGAAGTCGAGGGCCTGGTCTTGATACGCGAACGCACGCGCATCAACGCCCAGTTGCTCGACAAACTGCCGCGCCTGAAAATCATTAGCCAGACAGGCAAAGCCAGCGGACACATCGATATCGATGCCTGCACAGCACGCGGGATTGTCGTGTTGGAAGGCGTAGGCTCACCGGTTGCGCCCGCCGAATTGACCTGGGCGTTAATCATGGCAGCACAACGGCGTATTCCGCAATACGTAGCTAACCTGAAGCAAGGCGCCTGGCAACAATCGGGATTGCGCGCCGCCGCCATGCCCGCTAATTTCGGCATGGGCCAGGTATTGCGCGGACAAACCCTCGGTATCTGGGGCTACGGCAAAATAGGCCGGCTGATCGCCGGCTATGGCCGGGCCTTTGGCATGAAAGTGGTGATCTGGGGCCGCGACATGTCCCTCACCAATGCACTCAAGGATGGCTACGAAGTCTTCGACAGCAAAGCCGCCCTATTTGAACAGAGCGATGTGCTGAGCGTCCATCTGCGCCTGCATGACGACACGCGCGGCGCGGTCAGTCTGGCCGATTTGCTGTCGATGAAGCCCACCGCGCTATTCGTCAACACCAGCCGCGCCGAGCTGGTTGAAGAAAACGCCATGGTCGCGGCGCTGGGCCAGGGACGGCCGGGCATGGTGGCGGTTGACGTATTCGAAAGCGAGCCCATCTTGCAAGGCCACAGCCTGCTGCGCATGGAAAACGCCATCTGCACACCGCACCTGGGCTATGTCGAACGCGAAAGCTACGAACTCTATTTCCGTGCCGCTTTTCAGAATATTCTCGATTACTTAGCGGGCGACAGCCATAGTGCGGCCAACCCTGCGGCACTGGGCAAGTAATAAGCTCGCAGCGCAAACGAGCCCGGCGCACGCCCTCGCGGCGCGAGGCCCTGTAGCATCAGGCAGCCGCGGGCTACGCCAGCAAACCCGGCAAAGCCTCAAGAAAGCGCTCGCCATCTTCCAGACCGAGATCGAAGGCATGCTGCATCTGCCCCGGACTGGTGTAATCCCAGCTTGAAATCGGCACCTTGCGCGACGGCTGCACATACACGCGCCGCTGCGCGCCATGCATCAACACAAAGCGCTGCGGACGCGGATACAAGCGCGTCACCATCACCAACACATCGCCCGGCGTGGTGTCGAGCGCGCCTACCGGAACGTTGTCGACCATCCCGCCATCCAGCACCGGCCGCCCGTTACGTCGCAGCACCGGGGTAAACGGCGGGGTACAGGACGACTGCAAAATCAAATCGGCCAGCGTCTCAGGCGTTGCACAATCGGCCACCCGCACAAACTCTGGACGAAAGCCCAGCGTACGGCCTAGCGTCGGATGCAAGGTGCGGCGCCAATGCTTCTCGATGTTGTACGCAATCAGGCCCGCCACCACGCCGCTGCGAGGGCCCAGCCAGCGCGGCAAATGCGAGACGCCGATGCGAATCTCGGGGGTTTGCCCCGGATCGCTCAAAGCCGGAAATTGTCCGCCGAAAATATCGAGCAAGGCCTGCCGGTAAATTCGGTAATGAGGAAACACCGGCTCGCGCCGTAACACATTCCCCCAGTACGCATTTTTGCGGTTCCCGCGCAGCACCTCGCTGTAATAGTCCATCACCCAAGCAGGATCACGCGTGTACAGCATGCAAGCCGTCGCCGCGCCCGCCGAAATACCGGTAATCACGCGCGGGCGCAACTTGAGCTGCGGCGCGACCACATTCCAGAAACCCGCCTGCCACCAACACCGATTGCCGCCACCGGCAAACACCACCTGATCAAACATGCGTGGGTTCCTTATTGAGCAATGCATAAGTCGTCGTTGCATGAGCCACCAACTTGCCCGCCGCATCCAGCAACTCGACCTCGCCAAATACCAGATTCTGGCCGGAGCGCAGTACCCGGGCCTTGACCAGCACATCGCCGCCACGCACGGCACGCATAAAGCTGGTATTCAGCGAGACCGTGGTCATGGGGCGGAAACCACCCAGCGCGACGGCAATCGCCACCATCATCGCCGTATCGGCCGCCGCCATAAACACTTGCCCGCAAATTACGCCGCCGGCGTGCCGGAAATCCTCGGCGAACGGCAGGCGCAAGGTGGTTTCAGTCTCATCGACCCGTTCGGCCAGCAGTCCCAGCGCCTTGACCCACGGCGCCAGCACTTGATCCAGCAACGTACTTACTTCGGCTTGATCCATTGAAAAGCCCCTGAAGTGGACCACGCCCGCGCGCAGTCTTATAGAAGACACATCATACGGGAGCCATCGGACGCCGCCAAACCAAGGCAAAAGCCCGCCAGACGGGGCTGCGCGGCAGATTAACAAGGGACTGGCACAAATCGTCTTTGTGCTGTTATAATCTCGCTCCTGTTGGGGCGTTAGCTCAGTTGGTAGAGCAGCGGACTCTTAATCCGTAGGTCGAGTGTTCGAGTCACTCACGCCCCACCAACAGATTCGAAGGCCTGCAAGAAATTGCAGGCCTTTTTTATTTGGGTTTTCAGGTTGGGTATTAGACAGCGTCTGATATCTAATGTGCCCGCCGCAGCGGCCCCGCTACTGCCACTTTTCCTCAATCAACCTATACCGCCCGTCTTGCCGAATGACGGCAATCCCCGCGTCGAATTTATCCACGAATTGTTGGGCGTCCGGATATTTCCGGGAAAAGGCCAGGTAAAGTCCGGGCGCGCCTGTTTGGCCAACGATTTTGAATTTTCCGGAAAACTGGTCTTTGTACCGAGCGAATAAATAATTAGCAACCTTGTCATAAGCCACCATATATTGCACTCGGCCGGCCATCAGCATGCGGAACCCTTGTACGTCCTGATTCGATACATTTCGATGGATTTTTTTATCGGTATCGAAATCTTCGCCATATTCATAATTATTCGTGACAGCTACCTCCCGTCCTTCCAGATCATGAGGACCCAGACCGGATTCGGTGGAATTTGCCAGCGCATAAATATTAATACGAGCCATATACATGGGATATGCAGGCCACAGAAAATTCGGCTCAAGCAGGCTATTGCGTGCGGCGTCGAAACAACCGAGCAGATTGCCGACCTTGGTTTCAGCCATGCACCTGGCGTAGGGTAAGGAATAAAATTTGACCTCGATGCCCTCGGCCTTGAAGGCTTCTTTGATCAGGTCTTCGGCAAATCCGGCGGGCTGCCCATCTCTTACGCCCGAATAGGGGTACCAGTCGTCTTCCGCGCCTAGCTTGATGGTCTGGGCATGAGTGCACGCAGCAAATAGAATCAGGAGCAGTAGAAACCAGCGACGTAACCTCATATTTTGAGCCTCCGTGAGCAAGAATACGTCTGGTCCCTCTAGCAGAGGACTTTCACATGAACGGGCTTATCTAAACCAACGATAGGCCAGCCATTGAATTGCCGGTTCCTCGTCTTCATCAAGTTGGATACCGCTGTTTTCAAAATTCAATTTCTGCACCACGCGGGTTGATGCCTCGTTATCCAGATTGACTTGCGCCAGAACCTGATCGACTTCCTCGGTCGCGAACGCCAAACCGAGCAAGGCATCCACTGCGGCAGTCGCGGCACCTTGCCTTCTGCAGCTTGGCGATACCCCATAACCGATCTCAATGCAGCCGGCCGCAGGCGCATTCTTGAAGCCGCACGAACCCACGATCGCTTGGTCGTCATCCCTGACGATATAGAACGTACGGCACCAATACCTCGACTTGCCCTCGTCAATCTGACTCAAAGTGCGCAGCGCAACAAAAGCCGGTGGCAGCGCACCCTCGGCGACATGGGGAGCGATGCGTTCGGGTATTGCCGATTGGGCAATTATGTGCAGCTCGGCAATGGAAGTTTCTTCCAGGGTAAACGTCATAGGCATATCCGGCGAGATCGACTCAGATGGCCGCAATCATATATCCGCTTGCCCGGCTTGTGGGAATGTTACAGATTTATCCAGAATCAAACGTACCGGCCCAAAGCAGCTCAGGAACCACCTCAAAAAATAATCAGTAACATCAGTTTATAAAAATAAATACAACCCCGATTGATTTAAGAAGATTAATAAACTATCAAGCGGATTCACATTATTTTTGTAAGGAAAATAATGCCGCAACAATAATTGTACAAATTAATTAAAACAATCGCCTCCGGCACTACTCCTGGGATATAAATAGCAACGCAAGCCGACTCAACTTGTGAAACGCATAAATATCACGAGAGCTCATCGTATTCCGACTCAAATCTTTAGCACCCATATATCGCGTATTGAATCCCGAAACCCCATATCAGGAAGGAGTTGCCAGCAATGACAAATCTTGATCAAGTCGGTGAGTTCTACGGTTGTTATGCCATTATCAACACCAATAATGATGAAAACACCTATATCCAGCTTCAAGGAAACAACCTGATCTTCGGCACCCAATCCCTGGCTAGCGCGGCGGGATTCGCGATTTATCGGATCGGTACCGCTCAGGTCAGTGCCGGCGATTCAGATATTTTTCATATCAACAATAAAGATCTCGGTGGCTGGCTTGATGTTGGGGAGCTCGATCCCAGTGTCGATAACTCAGATGTGCCCGGAATCAACTACGGCAAGATCTACGTGATCGCGTTATTGGACAATCCGGGTACCTTGCGGCCCTTTATGTTCCAAGCCGACGCCCACCCGTCCGGCACCCAGAAGGAAGATTTGTCCGATATGGCGGCAGGCACGTATATCGAGAACACGTATATCTGGCTGCAAAAGAGAAACGATCATCCGGCTTGGGGCGACAACGGCGCGGCCACCTGGGCTGGAGCCATCTGGGGCATGAGACTCAAACTCAAAATGCAGATACCGCACCCGTCGGTACTCAAACAGCAGCCGCAAAACGGCATCGACTTCGGTCATATCTATCTGGTCAACACCGATTTCGCCGGCGCGCATTTGATCAACTGCAACTTCAGCAGGACGACCATCGGGCGTAGTCAGTTTCATAATGCAATCCTCGACGGCAGCAACTTTGCCGGCCGCGATTTGCAAGGCAGCACCTTTCAGGGGGCTTCGCTGAAGAATGTCGATTTCAGTGGGGCTGTGCTGAAAAATGTCGATTTCACCGGCGCGACGCTCGACAATGCGGATTTTTCGGGTGCCGACCTCAGCGGCGCCAACCTTAGCCAAGCGATCATCTCGTCGCCCGGCAATCCGATTCGCATCGGCGGCACGACGGCCAATCGCACGATTTTCGCCGGCGCCAAAATTCGCAATGCACTGCGAAAAGTCGCCGCGGACCCAAGCGACTATCGATGCGATTTGAGCTACGCCA
>Ga0302233_10002053_pt1 | contig 13098 bp, 15 predicted proteins | sample II_Palsa_N3_1_FD_193516 | JGI IMG/M metagenome (GOLD analysis project Ga0302233, IMG submission 193516) | Peat permafrost microbial communities from Stordalen Mire near Abisko, Sweden - II_Palsa_N3_1 | ecosystem: Environmental > Terrestrial > Soil > Palsa > Peat permafrost | place: Sweden...
ATTGGCGTAACGGCGAATTGGGAAAAAAAAAAAGAGCAACATTTGGGTACTGATAGAATTGACATCCAGTTTCTCGTCGACACGATCGGGCGGCTCTCCAAGGCAGAGCACGCCAAGACAGCCAGGACAATAGTCCGCCTGGCTAAAACGCTTGTGGAAGGCCAGTATGTTGATTGATGTCAAAAAGTAGCCACCAAAATAAAACACCTGTTTTCACCGAAGGCCTGAACTGCAAGAACTCCTTCTGGACACGATGTTTAGCCTGATGATCCAGAACGAAAACATATTCAGCATAACGTCGGCGTTGCTCCCATGCCTGCCCGACTCGCTGACCGCGCGTGTGCTTCCCTGGGTCCAACAGCGGCGGACGACGCCACAGGCCCTGTCGCGCGTCCTCGGAATCCTGCTCGACTGGACGTTCTCGCCTACCGCGCAGAGCATCGGTCCCTGGGTTGTTGCCCTGGTCAAGGCGCTGGTGGCGTGCAATCTCAAGGACGTTATCCTCAACGAAATGACCCCTGCGCGCATCGAAAAGTGTACGCAATAACTTTTCGCAGAGATTAAAAAAAGATACAGTTGGACACCACCTCGTCAAGCTGACCGAGAGCGAGATCCAACAGGGCAGTCGCAATGGCAACGGCGGCGGCAAGCTGTTTTTCGAATGGACCACAATTACCATCCTCCCGGGCAGTCCCAACGCCGATGTCCTCATGGTCGTCTTCTGCCTCCTGCTCGGAAATGCCGACATCCGTGTGGCCCAGCTGATCATGCCACCACTCTTTGCGTTCCTGCGCAAGTGCAGCGCAATCTCGCAGGGCAAGGTACAACTTTCTTGCAAAATAGTCTCCTTTCTTTGTGCTGAGCAATGGAAAAAAAAAAAAAACCGTAGCCTCAACAAGGCGCCGCCGCCGCCACCACGGGATCGCTGGCCAGTGCCCCCAACGTCAAGAGCGGCCACTTGTACATGCACAAGCTACGCCACTCGGAAATGTTCCACGCCATCCACGCACTCGTGCTGTCGCTCCACTACCTCAATGGCGCCGCCTTTCTCAAGCAGGTCGACCAAGCTCGCTCTGTCCTGTTTGTGGCCGAGGAATTGGGCATGGTCCCGTTGCCGTCTACCAAGATCAAGGAGGCCCTGACGCGATATGCGTGGATCATCGTGGCCCCTCTGCCATCGCCGATCGTGCGCTCTGCTTCTGCGTTGCTGATCTCTGCCTCGTCCAAGGTGCCAATTGGACTCGACAACCTCGGCAACACCTGCTTCCTCAACAGCGTCATCCAGGCGCTCTTTGCCAACGTCTCCTTCCGCGCAGCCATCTTTAGGAACGGCCCCGCGCCGAAAGCAGAGATGTTTGCCGCGCTGCAGATGCTCTTTGGGTACATGGCGTTCTCGTCACGACCGTACCTCGAGAACGTCCCCGTGGGCCCGAACCCGCTCGTCAACACGATCCAGTCACTGAACGAGGACTTACGCACCGGTCTCCAGCAGGACGCGATGGAGTGCCTCCAATCGATCCTGGCCATGATCGAGCCAGACTTGATGCTATCCAAGGAGGTGCTTTATTTATTTCAACAACAATAGGTTAGCAATTAACAATTATCATTATAGAACAATCTCCTCCGCAAAGTCTTTGGCGGAGAACAGTACAAGATTATCGAGTGCGTCGCCAAGCACAAGGTGCTCAAGAAGGAAATCTACACTGACCTGTCCCTCTATTTCAATGGTAATTATTTTTTTTATTTTTATTTTTTTTGTACCATTTTGACATGTTTTATTAAAGATGCCATGAAAACCTCCACCACACCCGTCAAACTGGAGGATCTCGTGAAAAGCCTGTGGACGCCAGAAGAGCTCAAGGGCAGCGACCAGTTCCGCTGCGAAAAGTGCAACCGCCTGACGGACGCCTCCAAACACGGCGGTGTCGAGGTCCCTTCAAACAACCTGATCGTTCACCTCTGTCGTTTCGAGTACGACAAGGTCGCCCATCGCCGCAAGAAGATCGGAACCGCCGTCGTCGTGCCAGAGCACCTGAGCATCCTAGCACTCAAGGACAAGCAGGACAAGTCTGGCAAATGTACGTTCAGCAACAGCAACAACAACGATTACATTTAAATTGTTTCTTAGCCGAGTACCGCTTGCACTCTGTGATCATGCACGCCGGCTTCTCTGCCGACAGCGGCCACTACTATTGCTATGCTCGCTCGACCGAGGACGGTACTGCTTGTAAAAAGTTGGAATCGTATTAAATTTTCTGTGTGTGTGCGCGCGCGCGCGTACAGCCAACAGCCCTTGGTTCCTCTTCAACGACGACAACGTCCAACAGATCGGCGTGTGGAACGACGTGCAAGACCAGTTCCAGCACGCGATGACGGCAACGCCCTACATCCTGTTTTACCAGCGCATCGACGTGCCGCTCGATTTTGTCCAGTTCACACCGAGTAAGCCCTATCTTATTTATTTTATCTTATTGTTCTTCTAGACATCCTGCCTTCTGGACTGTACCAACAGATCCTCCAGGACAATGCCACCAAGTCGTTGGGTCACAAGTCTGCCACGATCGCGGCTGGCAATGGCCTCGGCCCTCAACCACCCAGCTACCCCCCGCCAAAAAACGCCTTCTGAGGCTGAGTGGACCCTCTAATATTTGCTTGCTACAGTGCCTGTTGCGTGAGAATGGCTTAAAAGTTTTTTGTCCTATTTCAATTGCGTCGGCAAGTGTTGGGTACGACACTCTTTTTTGGCCAGCGATGGCTGCTCCACTTGTCGCGCCACTTGCGGCCGACGTCGCGCGGCGGATCACGAGCGGCCAGGTGCGTGACAGGCCCCTCCCCCCCTTTGAAAGCGACCACTGAACCCCCGATTGGCAGGTGATTACATCGGTCCACGCGGCGGTCAAGGAACTCGTCGAGTAAGTTTTACATTTTTTGGCGCGGGTCCCTCCAACTGTTTTGGCCTTTTTGTGTGGCAGGAATGCTCTGGATGCGGGCGCGACGAGCATCGATGTCAAGCTGGAGCAGGGCGGGCTGGAGGTGCTGAGCGTGGCCGACAACGGGAGCGGCATCGGCAGAGAGGACGTGCAGCGGCTGGGCCAGCGCCACCACACGTCCAAGTTGCGCGACACGGACGACCTGGCCACCATCGCCACGTACGGCTTCAGGGGCGAGGCCGTGAGCTCGCTGTGCCAGATGGGCGACGTGCAGATCGTGAGCAGGACGGCAGGCGATGCGGTCGGCCACGGCGTCACGTTCAGGCACGATGGGTCGGTGGTCCGGGTGGAGAACGTGACCAGGGGACAGGGCACGACGGTCGTTGTGCGCAAGCTCTTTGGCGATTTGCCTGTGCGGCGGCAGGTAGGATGCTACGTTTAAATAACTAGTTTTTTTTCCCGCTCATAAATTATCTAGGGCGTACTCGCAAAGATCAAGCAAGAGGAAAAGCTGGTGGAGGACGTGGTCGTTTCGCTGGCCCTGATCCATCCACGGTGCCGTGTACTGCTGCGGGTCGACCAGCAGTCGGTGCTCAACAAGCCCGCATCGGTCGACTACGCCGAGTCGGTCCTGGGCGTGTTTGGCACCGAGCTTGCGGATCAGCTCGGACCTGTCGCGTTCAAGTCGGACGACGGGTACCTCGAGATCAAAGGGTTTCTCCCCAAGCCCAACACGGACGTGTCGCTCGTCTCGCGCAACAAAAACTCGCGGTGTTACCTCTACGTCAACCAAAGGCCTGTCGCCCCAAAAGACATTATTTCGGCCATCGTCAACCAGTACACACAGCACGTGGCCCAGCGCGATCCGTCCACCGGCAAGCGGTACCCGTTCATCTTTCTCAACTTTATGCTTGATCAGTCCGAGTGCGATGGTACAAAACTCTATGTCGTAATTCCACTTTAAAATTGCTTCAAGTCAATCTCGAGCCAAACAAGACGTCCATTCTCTTTCAGCGGTACCCCGTCATTTTGCAGCATCTCCAAGTGATGCTTGAACGGCACTATCCGCTGCCTCTCGCCCCGATCTTCACGCCTCAGCCCCCGCAAAGGGACCAGCCACCAAAGGAGGCCTCCGAGCAGCCCAGCTCTCCAGCACCAACGCGCACCATCAGCTCAAGCAGTTCGCCGTCTTGCGTCGTGCCCGTTTTGTCCTCGCCTGTGGTTTTTCCTTCTTCGCCTGCCTCGACAGTTCGATCGCCCGCCCCAGAGAAGCGGCAGCAGCAGCCGACCAAACGGCCGCTTGTCCACGAGGAGGAGGAGAAGGAGGAGGAATCGACCGCAGCCGAGCCGTCTGCCGCTCAGTCGTCGTCGCCCAAAAGGGCCCGTGCTGAGCAGTCTGCGGCCGAGCCCTCTCCCTCGATCTTGTCCTTTTTCAAAAGGGCATCTCCGCCGTTGCCATCGACGTCAACCAAGCCGCCGAGTTCTCCTTCGAAACTCTGCGAGCACCCCTCTGTTAAATCGGACCGACTGAAAATCACCTGCTCGATGGATCGACTTCGCTCCAAACACAGCGTGCCCAGTTCCGCCACCGCCTCTCCAACGATTGCCCTCCTGAACGACCAGCGCAAAAAGCTGGCGGCCGTCCTCTACAACAACGGGGACGTCTGCATCGTCCATTTCGCCAAGTAACACGTGAAATAATTACGTGATTTTTATTAACTTGCGTGCGTTATTTTTCATTGTACGGCAGGCTTCTCCAGCTGCAAAAATACACCGAGCTGATGGAATCGTTCGCCCTAGCCCGCGTGACATCGGATCCGCCGGTGTTCCTCGACCCGGAGGCGGTGGGCGGCGCCGAGGCGTGGTCCTTGCTGGAAAAGCTGCCGTCAACCGCCATTGGCTCGGGCACCCGCTTTGTGACTGATCGCAACCTTGTCCTCAACGGGTTTGACATTTGCTTTCGCGAAGCGGCGCGAAACACCGTGCGGGTGGTCGAGCTCAAGGCCGTGACCAAAGACATTGACAACTATGGCGTAGCCGATTTGCGGGTCCTGCTTGCTCTGATGCTCAAGCAGCAGCAGCAGCAGCAACCGAATGCCCCTGTGGGTACGATCGTCCGCCCGCCCAAGGTCGCCGACCATCTTCAAGGTCTCGCACGGCGGCAGTGCATCGAAGCCCTGGACGACAACACCGTGACGGCATCCATCGTCGATCGCACGGTCAAGTGGTTTGAAAAGGAGTACGGGACCACGATCTCGGCAGCCGTTCAGGAGTCGGGAGGCGACGCCACGCCCCTAACCCTTTCTATTTGGCCTCTTGGCGATGTAAACTAAAAGGCTCAATGTATTTTTCCATTCGCAAATGTCGTCGAGCAAAAATCCCGACATTTTTATGAAATCACTGGTCACCGACGCACTGATGACTTCAAAAGATCTGGATGCGTGCATTGTTGACGTCTGCCACGGCGACACGGTCGTCGTGCAGGATCGCGATCGACCCGGGGCAGTTGAACTCGCCCGGTCTGCTGCCAAAGGACCCCCAGTTGTGGATCTCCTCGCCCTTGTGTGAGTGGACGGCGACGTTGTGCCGGACGGGATTGGCGACGACGAAGAAGCGGGACGTGGTGGCGATCTCCGAGGGCGAGGGAAAGTGGTACCCGATCTTGCCCACCTGCTGGCCGTCGTCTAGCGAGAGGAGGCAGCGGATCTGCTTGCTCCAACTGCCCGTGAGCAGCTCGCCATCGGGCGTGCAGACGAGGCCGTACAGGATGCCGTCACCCGCGTCCGATCGCCAGCGCAGCTCGCCGTTGGGCGTCACGCACGCCACGCAGTCCTGGGTCGCGAGGATGAGGTCGCCGTTGGTCGGCGCAATGGTAATGCGCGACACTTGCGGCGACCGGATGATCCTCAGCAACTTGCCCGTGGGCGAGAAGCACTTGATCTCGTCGTTGGAGTCGGTCGCAACCCAGATGTTGCCGCCGTCGCCCACCGCGACCGACACGGGATCCGTCGCGTTGATGCGCAACCTGAGCTCGCCTCCGGGCGTGACCACGACGACGCGGTTCAGGCTGCGATCGGCCACGACGAGATTGTTCCACGGGTCGCAGGCGATCGCGTACGGTCGCTGGAACTGCGACTGCGTGTTGGCCTCGATGATAAAGCTGGGCAGCTCCACAAGCCTGAAGGAGGATAAATCGCGAGGGCGCTCCAGTCGACCGAGATAGTCCAGCGACGAGATCATTGGATCGGCGGAAGAGGACGACAGGAACCGGCTGAACCGCAGCGAGTCGGTCACGAGCGGGTCCACGGTCGGGGCAATCGACAGGAAATGCTGCAAATTAAATTAAAAATTTTCAAAATACGTAGAATTGTTTGCGTTCCTACCTTTAAGCGAGTACGCACGACCTTCTCGAGGCCAAAGGCCTGCTTGAGCGAAAGGGACGCATACGGTGGTTGGATGAGCGAGTGGATCGACTTGACGAGGTCGGTGACCTGGCTGTAGAGCACGTTGACGACCTGGAGGCCCTCGATCTGCAGTGTCAGCGTCTTGACGTCGCTCTCGAGCGTCTTCTTGCTCGTTTCCCTGAGCTCCTCGTGCCAGGCCTGGATCTGGCTGATGCGTGCACTCTCTAGCTCGCTCCGCTGAGCTGGGGACAGGGCAGGCGGCTTGATCTTGTAGACGCGGGAACGCTCAAGCCACAGCTTCGTCACGGGGATGCCGTTCTCCACCGTGGACCGCGCCTCCCAGCCCTCGACGTGCTCGGCCTGCTCATCAGTGTTACTGTCGTCGTTGGGAGCGGAAAGGACCCAGTAGAGCGTCTTGCGGATGGATCCCCACACGCCGGACCTTTTCCTCCTCGTCGTGCCCTTGTTCGTTTCCACCACCGTTGTTGTCTTGCCGTCGGCGTCGTCGTTGCCCCAGTCGTCCTCGGCAGGCTGTTGGTCTTGGATGGATGAAGGGGCCCGGGACGGACCAGCTATCAATCGCGACAGGATCCGCGGCCCGCCACGATTGCGGATCTGGGCTATGTACTTTGCAAACGCCTCGTCCATGTCCTTGACCAACGGGGCGTGCCGGACACGGATGGCCTCGCTAATCCGCTTGATCTGCTCGCGTGCGGCCGTGACCTCGACCGATCGCGCCGTCAGCTTGGCCGCCGAGTCGGCGAGCACCTTGTGGCGCGCACCGAGCTCACGCAGAGGGACCGTTGTCTGCTCATGCGTGCACCCTGCGAGGTCATCGTCGTAGCATTGCGGGCACAGCAGGGCAAAGCACTGCTCGCACACGTCCACGTACGGCTGCTGCTGGCCGTGCCGTGAACAGCCAGAGGGGGCGGCACCCCCGGCGGCCTCCTGTGCCAGCCGCTCACGGTCCCTGTGCCGCCGCACGTCCGCGGCCGTGATGAACGACACGGGATCCCCCGCCTCGAACCGCTCGTTGCACTCGAGGCACGCCAGCGGCTGGCCGTCGTCCCGCCGCCCCAGATCCACTATGCACAGCGCACACGTCACGTGCAGGCAGGGCAGAAGCAGCAGCGCGGGGCACGTGTCCGACTCGGTGTCGTCCAGACACACAACACAACGCGACGACATTAGCCGTGCTAAAACAAGGAGAGCGTCGGTTAGTAACCTCGCCAAATCTTAGTGGACTGCGCCAGTGATGAAGAACTGAAGAAGGACAGAAAGAAATCGGATGAAAAATATGTGCCTGATGAATTCAGTTCGTTGGAGCGATTGGACGGGGAAGGCGACAGAACGATCCAGTGAGACCACACAAAGAGAAGTCGATGAAACAGGGGGGATAAGGATGTGGCGTGCGCCAGAGAGAGCGCGAGGGAGTGGAGTAATTGAGTTGGGTCCGTCGACGACGTGCAGAAGAAGGGGCGTGTGAGTTCAGCAGGAAGAGACGAGGATGGTGCACGCACACGCAAACAGAGCGAGGCGGCCCTAACTTAGGACCCCCAAACAACCTGCAGCATAAAGCTTAGTCGATAAAAAACCTAAAGGTTTTTTCAGTATCGACTACGTATGTTATTATTTTCTTGCATTCCCATGGGGTTGGTCTACACCCGCACTGGCAGACTGACCAAACGCCCAAGATCAAGCAGCCACGGGGTTGGTGGGGTAACAGAAAGGTGCCTGGCAAAAAAGAGGGCCACGTGCAAAGGTAGGTCCCTAGGGTGATCCTCGTTTGTTCTCCTCCTGCTTCCCTCCCTGCCCGTTGGCCAATTGCCTGTCCTCGGCTGAACAGTCTTGCGTTGTGGACAAGACTGCCCTCTCTCTCTCTCTCTGTCTCTTTGTTTTTGCCGGCACCCCCCCTTTTTTGTTATGTCTGCTAATGCTGACACTTGCTAAACACGCACGCACGCTTTTTCAGAACCACAAAAGACCATGAACATCTTTCGGCTGTGCGCGGACATGTCCCACCTGGTGGCCATCTTCCTGCTGCTGCTAAAGATGCTGCACACCAAGTCGAGCGCTGGTACGTTCACTCGAGCCTGTGGTGTTTTTTTGACATGATGCCCTGGTAGGCATATCGCTCTACGCCCAGTCCCTGTTTGCGACCGTGTTCCTCACGCGCTACGTCGACCTGTTTTGGAACTTCCACTCGCTGTACAACACCATCATGAAGATCTTTTTCATTTCGTCGTCGCTCTATACGTACGTTTTTTTTTTTTTTGCGTGTGCCTATACCCAAACGTCGCAAACCAGATGCTACCTCGTTGCCTGGCGGTTCCGGGCGACTCGCGATGTGATCAACGACGTCTGCAGGCCAGAGTACATTATTGTCCCCTGCGCCATCCTCGCGCTCATCTTCAACTATGAGTTTATCCTGACCGAGATCGTCTGGTCGTTCTCGATCTACCTCGAGTCGGTCGCGATCATGCCGCAGCTGTTCCTCCTGCAAAAAACGGGCGAGGGCGACAACATCACCGCGCACTACATGTTTGCGCTCGGCCTGTACGTCCCGCCAAACCCCATCCGGAAGACATCTCATAAATTAATATTTAAAACATCTTAGGTACCGCGGCCTCTACATCATCAACTGGATCTACCGGTACTACAGCGAGGGCTACGTAGACACGATCGCCTGGGTCGGCGGCCTCATCCAGACGCTCCTCTACGCCGACTTTTTCTACCTCTACTTTACAAAGTACGTTTTTTCTTTTCTGTTTTTAGCCCATCTAATACCCATCCTTTCCCACCCACCCCACCCCCCAAAAAAACAGGGTCCTCAAGGGCCAAAAGTTTGAGCTGCCCAAGTGAAGCCCGATTTAATTAAAAACAGCCTAGAAAGTAGGAATGAGCAAACTTTACACCCTATTTCGAAGGTACTGGGAAAGGGTTCACAGCAGAGGACCCTTTTGCCAACCCACAACGGTGTCGTACTCGTCGTTCCCTGCTGCGGGAGGCCCCTCCGCTTCCGCGTCTGCCTCTGCTGCGTCCGCTGGTGCCAGCGCCCCTCCTTCGCAGCCTCCTTCCGACCCTGCCCCTCCTCCTTATCTTCATCACCAGCACCAACACCACTACAGCCCCCCTAATAACAGCACAAGCACCTTTGGCTCTGTGTGCCTGCAGCTGACCATGCGCCTTCGCCTGCCGCGCGCCTCGTGGGTGCGGATTGCCCAACGTGGCGTGGTCTTGCTCGTGCTCGCGCTGCTGTGGCTGTCGCTGAGCTCGGTGCTGGTGCAGGACCCGGATCCCCGTCAACTGTCTCGTGGCGGTGGGCAGCTGCTGCTGCAACGACAAGGCCAGGACGAGCTCGTGGGGATTGACGGCGAGGACGACGACAACGACAACGACGACGTGCGCGTCCAGCCCGTGCAGGCCGACCGCTTTGCTCGCCCCACGCGCAAGGGCGTTGCCGTGCTGGTGGACGAGGAGATGACCAACGTCGACGTGTCTGCCGAGACGGACAAGCTGCGCAAGGACCGCTTCAAGGCCGTGACGACGTCCAACGCCGACAACCTGTTTGGGCGCGGGCACATCCCCGTGCGCATGGCCCCCGAGCTGGTGAGCGCCGTGCTGCCGTCGATGGAGGCGCCCGAGATGGTCGAGGAGCTGCAGCGCTTTGACGTGCGCGGCGGCGACGGCGGCGACGAGGACGACGACGACGAGGACGGCAACAGCAACAAAAAGGTCGTGCTGTCGCCGCGGAGCGTGGACGTGGTCTCGCCCGACGGCGCCAACCGCCTGGTCGCGTACCTCGCGCCCTATGGGACGTACAACAACTGCCTGTTCTTTACCGTCAACCGGTCGGCCGTGGCCGTGCTGCACCGCAGCGTCGTCATGGTCAACTTTAAGCAGTACCCGCAGTCGGGGCGCGCGCTGTGCAACCTGCGCATCGTGGCCTGGTCCGCTGCCAAGCGCGACACGACGTGGAAGCCCATGTACGGCGAGCGGTCACTCGTGCGCGACAACGGCGTGGAAAAGGTGGTGTACTTTGCGTCCACAAAGGACGTCGACGACGACGACGCGGCGGACCCCGTCGTCGTGGCAAAGTTTGTCATGCGCGCGTACGACGAGGGCGTGGCCTGGAACGTCAAGCTGCCCGACGTGCACGTGTTCAACCCAGCCCCCGGCGAGCCCTACACCCAGATCCAGATCCTCTCGCGCGTCGTCTTTGGCGGTCCGGGGCGCGCCTTTGTCGACCTGGGCAACGAGTTTGGCTTTGAGACGCGCGCACTCGACGAGAAGGGCAGGCAGTGGCGCGAGGACGTGATGGCCGTGGTCCCGCTGCACGTGCAGCTCGCGTCGTCGGGTGTGCACGTGGCGCTGTCCGAGGCACGCAACTATGACTTTCGCGGGATGCACATGCACATGGCCAACCAGACGCTGGCCGAGCTGTACCTCAGCTTCACCGTCACGTCCAGCGACGTCCGGGAGCCGCTGTACTCGCCGTGGTTTGTGGCCATGCTCGGCCTGGGCGCCAAGGAGCTGATCAAGCACCGCTACCTCATCGAGAACCTCAACGACCCGTCGCTGATCGACGAGGACGCGACGTGGGTCCAGCCCGGCAAGGTGTACCGCGACGTCACCCTCTCGACCGTCGGCAGCAAGCAGGGCATGAGCCTGGCCCACTCGTTCGACATGTCGTACGTGTTGCTGGACGCGGGGTGGTACGGCAGCGAGTACAACATCACCAGCGACGCACTGCACCCCCTCGAGCTGCCCAAGAAGATGGAGCTCAACTTTCGCAAGCTGCTGCAGCACTCGGCCGAGTCGCGCGTGGGCTTGTTCCTGTACATCAACGACATTGCCCTGTCCAGGCAGGCCAACGAGGCGTTCCGCCTGTACCACATCTGGGGCATCAAGGGCGTCAAGTTTGGCTTTGTCAACCTCAAGGCATCCTCGGCCAAACGACGCATCCTCGAGTACGTGCTCACGTGCGCAAAGTACAAGCTCCTCGTCAACATCCACGACAACTACCGGCCCAGCGGCATCTCCAGGACCCTGCCAAACCTGGTTACGCAGGAGGGCATCCGCGGCGACGAGCACCAGACCAAGGCCGACCACGTCTTGTACCTGCCCTTTACGCGCTACCTCATCGGCCCCGCGGACCACACGTACACCCTCGAGGAAAACCGCCTCCGCACCATGAACAAGTCGCTCATCATGCAGCTCGCCATGCCGATCGCCCTCTACAGCCCCATGCAGCACCTGTTTTGGTACCTTGATCCGTGGGGCATCCAGGTAACGAACGATGTCAATCTATTTTTTTTTTTAATGTACAACCCCCCCCACCTTCTTTTCAGAAACTGTGGAATATCACAGACCCAATGTTCAAGATATGGAAGCGCATGCCGTCCACCTATGAGACCTCTGTCGTGATCAATGCTGAGCCAGTGGTCCTCTTCACGGTGGCACGTCAATCCAGCTCTGGCGAGTGGTATGCAATCTTCCATTATTTTTCTTTTTAAAATAATAAAATTGCAATTTCGTTAGGTTTGTAGGGACGATCAACACCACGCCGGTCACGTTCCACCTCGACCTGTCGTTCCTGACACCCAAGCTGGAGTACCGAGCCGATGTATACGCCGAGGACCCTAGTAGACCGTACGGGAGCATCTTATTTACACAGCAGCCTAAAGTGAACATGGTATTCTTTTTATGCTTGTTGAATGTATTTTTGAGTTTTCCTTTTTTGTTGTTTTTCAGCGCTCTACCATGATTGTCAAGTGCAGCGCAAACAGCGGGCACGTCGTGATATTTACTCCAAACACATAGGATCTCTATGAGACTATACAGGCTCCCCTTTTTATCTATCCCCTTGGTGATTTCCGCAAAGTACACATAAAATCGTTTCGACAGTACATTTATTTACGCAACCTTCGACTACCTCCCGCTAGTATACAGAGACCCCACTGCGTCCACACGGGAGAGGGTGTGAAGGTAGGGTAGGGCATCCACCCGAGACGCCGCCCGCTCCTTGACTATCTCGGGGAAGATGGCGCCCAAGCCGAGTTCCATAAGCGCAAAGATGATGTGCTTGTTGCGCGTTTTGGATTGGGCAATGTCGATGATCATGTTGGCTGCGTCATCCGTGCCCTTGTCCAGCACGAGTTTCAGCGGTTCTTCATTGAGTACGTTAGCCTTGGATTTTAATAGCATTGAGGCAAGGATACCAAAGAGATCGTCCAAGAGGATTTTTAGGTTTTTGCGTCGTTCGGCGGCTTGGGCTTTCGTCAGGATCGGGTCGGCGTCCGTCCATTTCCCGTTCTCCCACAGCGACTCGCGCAACGTCTTGACATAGTACGCCATGCGCTCCTCGCTCAGCAACCAGCCCAGATGCACGAGAATCAACCTTTTGTCCCAAAACAATAAATTAAAACCATTGAACAACCTTTTCTTTAATTACCGGTTGATCAGGTCGCGTCCAAACAGGTGGATGATTGGCTTGATGATAAACACGACGGCGGCGATGAACCACGAATGCATCGACCGTGTCAAACCAAAGACCTCGTCAAACAGGTGGTACAGCGGCTCGTCCAAAAACTCGTCCGTATCGACATAGCTTTGGAAGGGACCGTAGGACGCAGAGAACCACAGCCACTTGAGAAACTGGAGCCCTTCCTTGACGAGCTCTTGCAATTCTGAAAAAGAAGAAGAAAAAAAAAAGGATATCAGCTACTGAAATAAAATTTATGTATATAAAAAAGATACTTTGT
>Ga0302233_10002054_pt1 | contig 13098 bp, 22 predicted proteins | sample II_Palsa_N3_1_FD_193516 | JGI IMG/M metagenome (GOLD analysis project Ga0302233, IMG submission 193516) | Peat permafrost microbial communities from Stordalen Mire near Abisko, Sweden - II_Palsa_N3_1 | ecosystem: Environmental > Terrestrial > Soil > Palsa > Peat permafrost | place: Sweden...
CCCAACCCCTTTTCATTTTTTTTTTTTTTTTTGCTTTACCAACAAGATATTGAGGTTGAAGGGGCCAGTCGAAGTGGACTGGACGGTGATCGAGTAGACGCCTTGGGTAGTATAGGCGATGGACGCTGTAGTCCCGGGACTGGCTTGCCTGTGTTGCTTCTTTTCAATAAAAGAACAAACGCGCCAGATATCGTTACGGAATTTGGGCAGTGAATGCATTGGGACCTGTCGTGACCTCGTTGCCAAACTGGTCGAACGCTTGAATGGAGCCCAGTAGTGTAGCGCCGGCAACAAACTGAGCGCCAATGGTGACGGATGATTGAGCATTACTATCCCCCCCCCCAAAAAAAAATGTTTTTAGTCACTGAGAATGAGACAAAAGGAAAAAAAAAAAAAACTCACTTGGGAGCGGCAGCAAGCGCAGTAACAGAGAAGGGTGAGGACGGAATCTCGTCGTCGTCGACATCGATCGTGAGCGCAAAAGCACCGGTTGGGGGGACGGTCTTGATGTTTGACGAGATTGAATACGTCCCATCGCCATTGTCGTCAACTGACACGGGGCCGTTCTGCGCGTAGATGGGAGCGATGCTAGCGTCGATCACACTGGACTGACCGGCGCCAATCACGTTGCTGTACTGGTCCAGGAGACGGATCGTCACCTCGTAGACTCCACCAGCAACAACGGTATCAGGGGGCGATCCAACGACGGCGGTATTGCTGGGGTCGATCGCGTTGGGCACAACCGTCGTCGTCAACTGGCCATTGGAAATGATCACGCCATTCAGAAGGACCGTCGTGTTGAAGGACCCCGCAACGGTCGTATAATACGTGACGGTGTACGTTCCTGTATGATTTTTTTTAGGCAGTTCTTTTCTTAAAAAATATATTTATTTTTTTACCGTTCAGGTTGTCAACAACCGAAAGAGAGCTGATCGGGTTGCCCGCATTGATCATCGTCACGACAACTGTGTCCCCACCATAGATGACTGGGTAAGTGTACTGGTCACGCACAATCACGGTGAACGTTTCCGTTACACCCGCAGTTGCAGCGGTCGTCGCTGGTCCTTCCGCAGTCGTATACCTAAGTAGGAAATCTCAGCAGCGCACATTCCTTCATGCACGTACGCAGCAGTGGACACGCCCAGGAATGCATAGCTAAATGCCGAGATGAACGCAGACGTGTCTACGACATCTGTCGTGGCGGTGAAGCCAAAGTACGCCATCCCTCCAGGGTTGAGGGTGAGGCTGGATTCGAGCGAGTAGTTGGCGAGTTGGAGCACGGGCGCGATGATTTCGTCCATGTGGACCTTGAATCCAAGTCCTGGCTCGTACGTGAATTGAATGTCGTGCGGCGCTCCCTGCAATACGTGAAAAAAAATTTTTTTTGTTATTCATATTTTATTTTGAAAATTGAAAGCGTTCAATACGTCGCAAAAGTCGTTGAGAACGCCAAAGACATCGATGCTCGCCAGGTCTTCGTCGGCCAAATTGGCGGCGGTGCCCATGGTGTGTATGGACAAGTGCCACGCCATGTCCTGGTCGGCAAGGGAAGCGTCTAGTGGTGAAAGGAGTAAAACTTGGCAAACCTACGGAAGAAAGAATAGTGTATTACCAGGGCCGGGGTTGTTCAAAATGCAGTCCAGCTCGAGCGCAAACGAGTCAAGGATGCCACCGGTGCCAGGAGAGACGTCAGCGTAGCCCAGCGAGTCCCCCGATTGCCCCTCGGCAGACAGGTCGTCGTTCTGAATTACAAAGACGAGTCCTTGGGGTCTGTCGTTGGCGTCGACGGACGTGAGGGTTACGGTAAAGTTCACCTGCACGCCGCGAGCCTGCAGACGATCCGTGTACCAAGCCAAGCCCTTCTTGGAACCCGCCGATGTCGACACGACGACGCCCATCTGGCCGTTTGAAAACTCGGTATTGCCCCCGACGGAAAAGTTGCTCGCGAAATCCGTAAAGTCGGAGAACGCAAATGCATTCACAGGGACGGGGTCAATGAGCGCAACAGGCGGCGGCAACAGTGGGGGGCTTGTAGGTGGGCTGGTTGGCGGGTTGGTAGGTGGGCTGGTAGGTGGGTTGGTGGGCGGGTTGGTGGGTGGGTTGGTTGGCGGGTTGGTGGGTGGGTTGGTTGGCGGGTTGGTGGGTGCATTGGTTGGAGCACCTGATGGCGCAAGGGTGGCCACACTCGTCGGCGCAAGGGTGGCAACACTCGTCGGCGCGTTGGTCGGCGTATCAGTTGTACCGGGGCCGACTGGATTAGTGTCCTGCGGGGTTGCTGCCGCGGCGTTCACCCAGGTGACCGTGTAGGTGCACGATGGACTTTCAGTACCAAACTCGGGATCAGTATCGGGGAGGGCCGGCTGTGAACAACGTTAGTTTTGTGGGACAGAAAGTAGCCAAAAAAAGAAAAAAAGACGCACCCTGGCTGGAGGCGATATCTCAATGGTAAGATTCCTGTACACGCCAGGGCCATAAGCAGGACATGGGTCGCCCAGATTGTAAGAGATGCTGAGAGTGGTCCCTGTTTGTGGCTAGCGTTAATGCACGAGTTCGTGAGCTGAGTTCCGTACCGTCAAAGTACACAGAGCTGATTCCCTCTGCGACCTGCTTGCTGGGCGTCGAGGGGGCGCTCAGCTCGCACGTGTAGGTCCATCCAGACGGACAGATAGACGAGTTGGCAAGTGTCGATAGGGGCAGGCACACATTCAGGACCCAGTTGAAGCCAGAGTGAGACTCGACCGACGTTTGGTCGCTACCCCAGAATTTGTTTGAGTGACCCGGCAGGGCGCACGAACGTACGAGTTTATGCCACGCAGATCAAAGTACATGCCGCTGCCGCTGTCGTACACGACGCACGGATCCGTGGTCTGCCACTGGGCCCTCGCCACACAGACGAGCACCGCCAGCGCCACCAACACGAGCTCCCTAACCCTGGGCATGGCATAAATTTTGATCCACGTGGCCCTCTCTCAGTTGATGAAGCCCCTCGTCAACAAGCCGCTCGTCGGCGCGGTCGTGGCGGTCCTGCTGCTTACGGGGGTCTTTGTGTTTTCGTCGTCATCGTCGTCATCGGCGGCGGCAGCGTCCGCGACAAAAGCGGAATCGGCGCTCGTGGCGGAGAACAAGGGACCAAAGGTCACACACAAAGTCTTCCTGGACATCAAGATTGGGGACGACGAGGTGGGCCAGATTGTGATTGGGCTCTACGGCAAGGTCTGCGTGCCGCTTTTTTCCCCTCTTTTAGTTGCAAAACGCGACTTGCTAATTTCAAAGCCGGGTTAGACTGTGCCCAGGACCGTCGAGAATTTCGTGCAGCTCTGCACGGGCGAGAACGGCTTTGGCTTGGAAGGCAGCAAGTTCCATCGGTAGTGGTAGTTTGCGTTTGCGTGTTACTAAAACCAAGCTTCTCCAGGGTCATCAAGAACTTTATGATCCAAGGTGGCGATTTTACCAATTTCGACGGCACTGGAGGCAAGTCCATCTACGGCGCCAAGTTTGAAGACGAGGTTTGTCATCGCCGTCACCCCCCCCCCCCTTTCCAAAAAAAAAAATTCGTCTCTCACAAACATCTCTCATGACAGAACTTCAAGCTCAAGCACTCGAGCGCTGGCATTATCTCGATGGCCAACGCCGGAAAGGACACGAATGGATCGCAATTTTTCATCACAACAGTGGACACACCCTGGCTCGACGGCCATCACGTTGTCTTTGGAAAGGTGGTCAAGGGCATGGATGTGGTTGCAAAAGTATGAAACCGAGTTGTCTCTCCCTGTTGTCATTGACCTTTTTTCCAACAAATGTTTAGATTGAAAACAACCCGACTGCTCATGGCGACAAGCCGATCCTTGCCGTCACCATCGTCAGGAGCGGCCTCCTTGAAAAGATTGAAATTTGAGACTGAGATTTTTTGTATTTTTTTTTTTTTTTTTTTTTTTTGGTTATCTGATATTTACAACATGTTGATTTCATCGATCCATGGATGAAGGGAAGGCTTCTGTGATGTCCATTGATTCCTCGTCCTCGTCGTCCTCGTTGTTGTCGTCGTCGTCGTCGCCTTCATCGTCGTGCCCAGGCTCGTCGCCCTGCTGGAGAAGGAAGTGGACATATTCGAGCACCCGTCCGCTCTGCAAAAGGTGGTCCACCTTGGCCTGCTCTTGGGCGAGCTCGCGCTGCCAGGCATCCAGTTGCGACATAGTGAAGCTTGGCACAAGCTTGGCCAGCAGCTCGACGCTGATAGCGTCCTTGAGAACTGAAGGCTCGTCGACGACTTGCGCCAGGAGAGGTTTCACGGTAGGGGTTTGTGCCAGCACACGAGCGACCGCGGTCTTCGCCAGAATGGCGGCCTTATCCTCGTCATTGATTGCACCTTCCAAATGTGTGGTCCAGCTGCCGGAATAGTTTGGTAAAATAAATAAAAATTGAAGAGGAAACATACTCATCCACGAGGAAAAGGCGGCGCTGGATCAGCTGCTGCAAAAACAAAGCAGTGATTTCGTCCGCCAGCCCGATCTGGACAGCAGAAGTCAGTAGCACCGTGGCTCGACCGAAAAACGTGCACCCAAGAGTGACACCCTTGGCAGTCTTCCCAAATGCAACCGGAATCGAAGTCAGGATGGAAACGAGATGCCAGACAAAGAGAGACCTTCCCGCCTGAGGTGGTATTCGTTTTTATTTAAAAAAAAAATTTTTTTTTTATTAAATCCAAAATATCGTACTTTGAATTTACGAAGACCAGTTTCAATGAGCTCGGCGTCGAAAGGACGGTCGGGCACAAACGTCACGACATTGTCACCAAGCTCGTGCAAGACCTCCTGAGCATGGATGATCGTTTGGTGCGCTGAAGGAAAAAAGAAAGAAAAAAGAAGGGAAAAGTTCAAAAACTTTTTGTGCGGATTTCGTTACCTTTCAGCTTCAAGAGATGGCTTGCCGAGTCGTCCGATGGTTCACGATCGACAAGGGCCAAAAGCTTGGCGACACTAACCATCGTCTTGCGAGCAGCCAGTTGCTCTTGAGATTCGACAGCGTCGAGGAGGACGGTGCTGGCTTCGATGACCTGCTCGACCGTTTGAGCACCAATGGCAGGGTCGAGGACGTGAATCCACTGGATGTCGCGGCAGGGCACGGCCTGGTCATTGTCGGTTGTTACCGTGTACCGCAAAAACATTGTCAAAACGTCTGATCTGAGCTCGCCTCCTTCGCGCAGCTGTTTGCGTTGTTGTTTTTTTTGTTTTTTTTGAATTTTTTTCATTTCGATTTTTTGAAACAGTCATACCGGGACAATAAACTTGGTGAGACGTAGTGGATCCGTAAGCAGTCGTGCACGCTGCTTCTGTTCGATCAGCCGCCGAAAATAGGGGAAAGCAAATGCGACTTGGTACTTGGACATGAATAGCGCGCGAGCTGTGATAAATACTTGTTTGAAACACATTTTGTTTTAAAAGGACTCCTCTACCATTCTGAAGCTCCACGTCGTCCATGCCGTTCGCGGGCGTGCAGAGAGTGGCTAGGGTCGAGAGATCCGGGAAACTGGCGATCTGGTCGGTATCCAGTTCGGTCTGTGCCTGCTTGGAGGTGAACAAGTTGACAAGGGGCAGCACAAATTGCTCAGCCATGTTGATGGCGTTGGAACGACGGCCGTGCGCGCAGAGAGAGTCCAGCGCCTTGGGTCTATATGTTTGGTACCGCTGCGACAAGCTCTCATAGTCGATCTGGTTGCCCGCCCTGCACCGACAACAATTAAATTAAAAAAAGGGGGCCCCCCCGTGGCTATCTTACTTGTAGTGGAACAGAAGCAAACCCTCGTAGCTCGTGAGGAGGAGCTCGGCGATTTGGACGAGCTGCTCGAGAACGACGTTGCGGCGCTCGACCTCTGGGTCTGTGGCATCAAGCATCGCATCAGCCATGTGCGGACGGGAGCGTTGGAGGACGGCATCTGTCAGCTGGAGCTGGAGCTGGAAGACGTCAATGACATCGTCCGTGGCCGTCCAGCTCTGCTCATCTGTGTTGATGGCCTCGTTGCCAAAGAGGCGCGCCATCTCCTTGCGCATCTTGTGTGCGGCGTCCATCAGTGTCAGCACAATCGTGTTGAGCTCGCGGAACAAGTCGAGCTGTTGCTCTGCTGAGACAAACGACTGGCGCTCCTGGACGAGCTTTTGCAAGGTCTTGATCAGACGCACGTCAAAGTCCTCCACCTTGGTCTGGAACAGCCGGCGCAAACGCTCCTCGTCGGTGACGTCCGCGGGGACGAGAACTAGCAACAAAAAAAAAATTTTTTTTCTTCATGTTTTTGGTTTCGCGGCAACGTGGGCTTACCTTCGTTCGCAAACAACAAGAGTGAACGGTACAGGAGTTGCCCAGGTACGAGCCCTGCGTGGGACCTGTTTGAGGCAACCGACTTCCAATCCGCGCTCCTAAAAATAAAACAAGCAATTTCAATTTTTTTTTCCGTGGTTTTTTGTGTTTTCCATACTTGAAGAGGTTGTTTTGGTGGTTCCAGAGAGCGGCGGCAACCGCGAGCTTCTCCACACGCTGGAAGAGGGCGTGCCGCGTCGTGGACATGAGCTGAAGAACTCCGCCATTGGCGTGAATAGCACGGAGAAGACGGGTGAGGCGCTCGAGCTTGGTGGAGAGCTGGAGCTTGAGATCGAGCACAGACGGCAGGGCTTTGGAGGTGGACGAGACGAGCGCCTGCGAGACAGAATCCACGGCCGAGTCTAGACAGAGCTCGATCTCGTGAGGCGTGAACCCGACGAGGGGGCTTTCCTCGCGGCCTGGGATCGTAGACAGGACAAAGACCTCGAGCTTGCTGCGCATCTTCTCCTCGACGACGGCAAGGTTGACAGTGGCGCCAGCACTGGCATTGGCTGAGGATGCGGATGACTGCGGCGGGGCAACGATAAAGGCTGGGATGCGCTGGTCGAGCTTGAGGACGCCGTGCTGCAGATCCAGCGAGTAGAACGAGCTCCAGGTCTCGCGGTCGGTCACGTTGGTGAGTTGGACGTGATCGCAGTCGGTGCCGACGAGGCGGCTGCGATCGTCGGTCGTCGTCACGGTGACGTCGTAGACTTTGCTCTCGGCACTTTTCACAACCGACGTGAGCGCGTAGAACGAGGCCGTGGAAACGAAAGCACTCGCGGTACCATTGTACACGATCAGCCGCGCGTCTGCAACGAGACGAGACAGCGATGAATCAAGCGGCTGATATGTTTGTTGTTGTTGTTATTGTCGTTTTATTTAGCGGAATTGTTTTCTTTTTTTTTCGCTGGCGTACAGAGTAGTTGACTCGGTGCTCGAGATGTGTCAGGTGGACGAGCTGCACGGGCGAGCTGGTGGCGTCCAGAGTGGCAATGCAGTAGCGCAGGCACTGGCCGCCGACGACATTCGGGTTGTGGATCGCGAATACGACGAGAGTTGCGACGTACGCGCGGCTACCAAAAATTTTCTTTAATACAAAACGTTTCCTTTCGTGTGACGATTACTTGGGAGGCTGGAGTTTGAGAGCATCCATGCCAAGGAGGAGGACGTTCGCGGATGATGAGGTGGCGGAGAGCGGCGCCAACTGCACGGGGGCGAGCTCGAAATTGTCCTGGAGCACGTCCTCTATGAGCTTGGAAATGTCCTCCTCGAAATGAAACTACAAAAAAAACTCAGGCAAAGCATCCAAACTGAAAATAATAGCCTACCTTTTCGGAATACACTCCAGAGACCTCCCAGCGTTGCAACGTCTTCTGCCCGAGGACAAAGATATCGCGGGACGCGTTTGCATCGACGCGTGTTGCTCCCACCGTCGCAGCGACGAATTCGTTGGACACAGATGCCGCCGCTCCAGTGCTGCTGCTGCCCCAGATGAGCGATCCAAAGCGTAAAAAGACAGACGACACTGGGCGCGTCAGGGCCGCATACGAGAGCGCGGTCTCGCCGATGGCGTTGGTCAGGGAGATGCGGTAGAGCGAAAGGTTGCGCGTGACGAGCACGTATCCTGCCGGCTAAAACGGGGGTGTGGGAAAAAAAAAAATTACTTTTTACGCTTCACAACTAGAAAGTACGTCGCAGGCAACGAGCGCAGCGCCAGGATTTTCAGGGCGGAGGTCAAGACGAGCATTCATCTCGATGTAGCTGTCTGCGCCGGTGATCGAGATCTTTTCCCAATAGCGGAAGCGTCCGTCGGCCGAACAAGCAAGCAAGCCCATGCCGTTGATCCCGCTGGCGACATTTGTAAGGCAGACCAGGTGCGAGACGGTGCCTGTTGCGGCAGCAAAGGACGCTGCCGGCAGCTGGAAACGGCGGAGGGTTTCGTTTGGCCGCCGCAATACCCAGTGGAAGCAGCTGTTGCTCGCGCTGTGGATGAGCAGGACAGCGCTTGAGTTGGGCTCGATGATGCAGGCTCCTTGTGGCGCGGCCGATGCCCCCAAGTGCTGCCAAAGCTTGTCGGGCCATGCGCCGGCGACAGAGATCGTGTGACGCTCGCTGCGCTCCAGGACAGCGGCCGCAGCCGACGCAGCAGCGACGGCTCCGCTACCTCCCCCTCCGTTGGACAGGACGGCCGCATGCGCAGACTGCGTTGGGGTGGACGGGAACAGGCGCGCCCTAGCCGTTTTTTTTTTTTTTTTTTTTTTTTGGTCAGTTCAAATCCGGAGCGGTCGACCCTCTTCACTTCTTCTTACGGCGTGGACGACGCGGACTTTAGTGGCGTCGACACCAACGGAGGCAGCAGCGCCGACGCCGACGCGGGGGCGGCCGGCGTGGCAGCCGTGGCAGCAGTCGCGCGCCGCTTTGACGGTGTTGGGACAAACATCCTGTAAAATGGGGGCAATTTTTTTTCAGTTTCGCACGGGTCATGGCCCTTCTGTGGACGGCAACCAACGAATTGGTGTCGACGGCGTGGGACCGTTTGATCGTGGGGCCGCGGTGCGCGTCGTGGTCGTATACGCAGGAGGCGCTGGTTCGCATCCTGCGTGTGGTGAACGCGACCGGCACGGTGGAGCAATTGCGCGCAAACATGCCTGAAACAAAGCCCGAGGCCGGCTGCACGAGCGAGCCCGTCGCGGCCGATGCCGGGTGTCCCGTGCCGTGTGAGTGGGTGCACGTGACAGGCCAGCCGACCACCGCTGCGACAGGCGCCAAGGTCATTGTTTACCTGCACGGCGGTGCTTTCGTGGCAGGGTCAGCAGCCACCCATCGCCAGCTGGCAAGCCGGATCGCGGTCGCGACCGAGGCGCGCGTCCTCTTGGTCAACTACCGCCTCGCGCCAGAATTCACCTTCCCGGCCGCAATGGACGACACCTTGGCTGTGTACTCGTGGCTTGTGGCCAGTCAGGGCTACAACGGTGCCAAGTCGGTCGCCTTCATGGGAGACTCTGCCGGCGGTGGTATTGCGCTCTCTGCCGCAGTGAAGCTGAACGAAGACCTCAAGGCGGCCGTCGACCAAGCGCTTCCGCTCCCCGCGTGTGTCATGCTGCTGTCGCCGAGCGTGGACCTCGCTCGCTCCGTTCCAGTCGTCGACAACGGCCTCGACATCCTCGTGCCCGTCCGCTCGGGCTTTGATGCGCGACTGATGTTTGCCGGCAGCGACGAAGCGACCAAGAACCCGCTCGTCTCGCCCATCCTCGCAGACCTCCGCGGTCTTTGCCCGCTGCTGATCCACTGTGGCAGCATCGAGCTCTTCCGCGCCCCGAACGCCGCCATCGCCGACAAGGCCCGACAGGCTGGTGTCACTGTCGAGTACAGTGAATATGTACGCCACTTTTTGCCTCTTTTTTTTTTTTTCAGTCAGTATGATCTAAACTATTTTCTATCGCCAACAGCCCGATGTCCCGCACGTTTTCCAGAGTCTGCAGGTCATATTTCCGAGCCAGGCAGCTGCCTCACTCCAAGCGATTGGTTTATTTGCAAAGGCGCATCTCTCTGGATAGTTATTATTCTGTTTCAAGGATAAAGGAATTGCATCGGAGGGGGAAGATCATTTCGATGGCACGATGGCGTCAGTGGTGATAGGGTCGTGGGGTAACCTTGAGCCGATGACTCCGAGCATCCGCAGAAAGACGACGTAGGAGGCGGTGATGAGCGAGCGCGAGAGGACGTTGGACCAGCTGATCTCTTGCAAGAGCTCGCGAACGGTCATCGAGGTAAAGTCGCTGCGGATCTTGATGGGCTTGCGGCAGGCCGGGCACTGGTGGGCGTTTTGCTGTCTTGACGAAATCCAGACCTGATGGGGTGTGGGGATAAAAGGGGCGACTCTTTTCATAGGACTGGCCCTTACGTTCATGCAGTGCCGATGTGCGACGTGCTGGGGGCTGTCGCAAAAGAACTCGAGTTTGGCAAGCGCTCGGTCGTCAACACCAGCTCCGCGACACACGAGGCAATCCTCATCCAGCGCGCCCTTTGCAAACTCGCCGCACGCCGTGGGCTTGCGACCGAGCATCATCAGAAAGATAAAGTTGTACGCAAACTCGTCAAAGACGACCGTGAGCAGTGTCAGGAGCGAGAGCTGCGCCGTCGATGGCCTCTTCGTCATAGCACTATCCGGCAGGAGCAACGAGGCAATGGAGCTCGGCGTGACCTGTGTGCAAAACCGGCACAGCATTCAATTGTAAACAACAAAAGAGTACTGTTGATCACACGCACAATGCGAGGGGTCCGCAGGTGCCGCAGCGACGTCCATGCAATCAGCAGATGGTAGCAGGCAAAGTACCTCTTCTCGTCCTCTGTCATGAAGCGGAACGGCGGCGGTGTGGCCTTCAGCAGCAACGTCGCCTTTGTCCATGAGCTCATTGCCCAAGCGAGCTGAAGAATACCCGTACCGTGCGTTCGGTTGTTCAGCAAGTGCTACCCGCATCATCCGTACCGTAACCACTCGCACGGCGTACGCCCCCGCGCTGTTCCCGGCGGCCGCGGCTGTTACAGCCTCTTCGAGTCCAGGCATGATCGCTTCACTGGAGAACAAATAATTTTATATTTTTTTTATTTTTTTTTCAAAAACTCGGCCCAGTGCCAGCAGTGTCAATGGTTGTTGGTTAGAAATAGCTCCTCGGTGTTGAAAATATCGATCGGGTGAAACTCGGGCATGTTGGGAATGATGGATCTCGGTCGTGACTGCCGTTTCTACAGCACGGCCTTCTTTGAGCACACCTGCATTGAAAAAAAGGAAGGAAACACACCATGAACGGAACACGGATGGACGAAATCAAGTTGGTCAGGGGGTTCTTCTTGTACGCGTTCTCGGTCTCGTCGATGCGCTGCTGCGCCGTGTCAACATTCTTGCGGATGAACGCAACCACACCCTGATCGTGTTGCCAATTTGCTTCAAGTTTTTATTTTTTTTCAAGAGGATGAAAAGGGATCGCACCTCGAGATGGTCGATTTGCTTGTACAGCGCCTCCAGCTCTTTCGTGTGCGCGACCAAAAGCGGGACGAGCTCTGTCGCTGCAGCCACGCGCTCGCTGTGGATCTAAAAATGGTGGTTAGTTCGTTATTTTTTATTTTTTATTTTTGAATGGAGCCTTGCTGCCATACCGTGCCCAGCAGCACTTGGAATTCGTCAATCTGCGTCAGGTTCTGCTCGATAACGCCGTCAATCTCGGACAACTGCGACGGGGCACACGTTGGAACCATCGAAACAAGAAGCAAGAGGAAAATATGTAGTACCTCGTTAGCAACCACCGCAGCGACATCAAACGCCTCGGCCATCTCGTGTGCGAGTTGGACGACCACAGCAGAGTCGCTGAACGCAGACCTCTCTTCCCCGGTCAGTCCTTGCTGCTGCGGTTGCGGTTGCCCATATTGGATTGGCTCCTGCTGTTCCTGCTGCTCTTGCTGATGCGGTGGGTCTTGCTGCTGGTCTTCCGGCTGCTGCGCGTCTACGCAGCGGACACCGTCAGTTGTTTACAGCCGGGCTGTTGGACACGTACCGTCGTCCATCTTTCTTTTCGTTTCGAATGTTGGCGCCCATGTCTCGTGGGCGCATGAGCAAAAAGCCTACCCACAAAAACAAAAAGCCGGCGCAGAAAACGCAGCCTGGGAACGAACGCGATCGCTCACCTGCCTTCCGCGAGTCGGCGCATGTCTTTTGCTGTTGGTTTGGTTTGTCTTGTTCGAGAGAACAGACTGCAAAAACGATTTTGCATTTGCGATCTTTTTTTTTTTTTTCTTTCTCGCTCTGTGCTTGTGAATTCTTTCTGTGCCACGCCACAACAGCCTGTGTGCGGTAACACGCAGTACGCGTACTACCCCCCGCTGCCTTTCTTTTCCTGCGTGTCGTTGTTTTGCGCCTAAATTCAAGTTTGACAACAGGAGGAATGCTGCGACTGGTCGGTGCCCGTGCGTTCTCGCAAGCCTCTGCTCTGCGCATGGCTGCCCGTAAGTTTTTCTTATCCCTTTGTTTGAGGCGTCGTCGTGGGGGGATGGTGCTGGGGAAAGGGTTTCCAGAGTTTCATTGCGTGATGTGTGTGCGGCTTCTTTCTCACCCAACAATAAAAAAGAGCCCGAGCCCAAGACGGCTGCGGCCAACTTGCTCAACGCCATCCCTGGCAACAGCGTTGTCAGCAAGACCGCCGTCGCTACCGCTGGTGCTGGTACGTAGCAGTCTTTTTTTAATTTTTGTTTTTCATTCCACCACCAATTGTGTCTAGGACTCGCCATCGTGGGTGTCTCCAAGGAGTACATCCTCCTCCACCCCGAGACCATCGTCCTGGGTGCCTTTGCCGGATTCCTCTACCTCGCTCACGGCCAGCTCACCCCTATTATCCAGGGCGCCATGGCTTCTCGCGCCGAGGTAACACATTGACAAAACATGCCATAGTTTGTAGAGTGTGGTAGAGAACAAGTAGGGGTTGCAGGAGATATTGCGTGTGGAAAAACAAAAAAAGGCACTTTCGAAGCCCCGTCAATGGCACTCGCAGAGTGCGCGTCATTGAGTGTGGGTCAATCTGTTGCCGAGATCCTTTTTCTTTCATTCTTTTTTTTTTTCTTTCATTCTTTTTTTTTTTCGATTTTCTCTTCTGACAATTTTTTTCGATTTTCCCAGGACATCAAAAAGGGACTCCTGACCTCGGCCGAAAACCAAAAGGTCGAGCTGCTCAAGGAGATCGAGCAGACCAAGAA
>Ga0302233_10002055_pt1 | contig 13095 bp, 7 predicted proteins | sample II_Palsa_N3_1_FD_193516 | JGI IMG/M metagenome (GOLD analysis project Ga0302233, IMG submission 193516) | Peat permafrost microbial communities from Stordalen Mire near Abisko, Sweden - II_Palsa_N3_1 | ecosystem: Environmental > Terrestrial > Soil > Palsa > Peat permafrost | place: Sweden...
GACTCGGCCTTTTGCATTGCATCTTCATTGCTCTACACAGAGCGTTTGCCGCCGACGAAGTTCATGATGAGAGAGATCACCGCAAAGATAAGCAGCAGGTGGATCAGAAAACTGCTTACGTGCAGTACGAAGAAGCCCCCAAGCCAAAGGATGACCAGAACCACTGCAAGGATGAGAAACATGAGAGACCTGCTTTCTTAATATAGAGTGCGCGATCTGCGCGCATGATCTACAGGACATAAGAGATAAGTTTCGTGAAATCCGTTGCCTGCGAGCCTGACAAGGATTTTTGGCAGAAACGCTACAATCGGCTTCAGAGGACTCCATGTCTAAATCACGAAGAGAATTCCTGTCTCAAACATCGCTTACCCTGCTCGCAGTGGTGGCAGCCAATGGCACATCAGGCCTGGCTCAGAATCCCGCTACAGCACTTCCCCCTGGAGCTCCGCCCGCATTCGGCACAGCTCCCGCCGTTGGTCCCGAGGTTACACCCGCGACCTTCGCCGAAGCCGAAAAACTTGTCCAGGCTCCGTTGACTCCAGCAGACCGCGCTCAGGCCGCCGGCAACTGGCGCTCTGCCATGGCCCCTCTCTATGAACGCCGCGTCGGCCCTCGCAAAATAGATATCCCTTCCGGCATCGCTCCGTGGTCCCGTTGGGACGCCGCTCTGCCCGGCACGACTCCTGGGCCGGAGAGGAATCAGTTCGTTCGAACGAAAGCCGATCCTGGTCCACTTCCCTCCAGCGACGAGCAGATCGCCTTCTCCCCTGTCCACCGTCTTTCGCGCTGGATCGAAACCCGCAGGCTTACCAGCGAACGCCTCACCAACATCTACCTCACACGCATCGAGCGTCTCAATCCGAAGGTCAACTGCATCATCACTCTCACGCGTGATCACGCCATCGAGCAGGCGAGAAAAGCTGACGCAGAGATTGCCTCCGGCCACTACCGCGGGCCACTCCACGGTATTCCGTGGGGAGCCAAAGATCTTCTCGACACGGCCGGCATCGCAACTACTTACGGCGCTGAACCCTTCCAGCATCGCGTTCCAGCTGCAGACGCTACCGTCGTCGAACGTCTGAACGCAGCTGGCGCCGTCCTCATCGCGAAACTCAGCCTGGGCGCACTCGCTCTCAACGACATCTGGTTTGGCGGCCAGACTATGAATCCCTGGCTGCTCGAAGAAGGTTCCAGCGGCTCCAGCGCTGGTCCCGGTGCCGCTACCGCAGCCGGCTTCGTCGCGTTTGCTATCGGCAGCGAGACTGGTGGAAGCATCGTTGCCCCATCCATGCGATGCGGTGTCACCGGTCTTCGCCCCACCTATGGCCGCGTTCCTCGCACCGGCGCCATGACGCTCTGCTGGTCGCTCGACAAACTCGGCCCCATGGCTCGCAGCGTGGAGGATACCATGCTCGTTCTCAACGCCATTACCGGCCCCGACCATCACGATATCTCGAGCGTCTCATGCAAACTCGACTTCGACGCTGATGCTGCCGTTCAGGGACTTCGCGTTGGCTACTTCCCGAAATGGATGCAGGAGGCACCGGCGACCGAGGTCGACCGAGCTGCTCAGGCCGCTGTCAAAACTCTCGGCATGACTCCAGTCGAGGTCACTCTTCCGGACTGGCCATACGACTCCCTGGACCTCATCCTCTTTGCCGAGGCCGCCGCAGCCTTCGAAGAGATCACCCTCAACCATCAGGTCGATCAGCTCAAGGCGCAGGTTCCTGACGCGTGGCCCAACACCTTCCGTCAGGCCCGCTTTCTCTCCGCCGTCGATTTCGTCCAGACCGATCGCTTTCGCCGCATGGTCGCGCTTGAAATGGCCCGCATTTTTTCTCAGGTTGATCTGCTGCTCGTACCCTCCCTGCGCGACGAGATGCTCACCATCACCAACTTCACGGGCCATCCCTCGCTTACGCTCCGCGCAGGATACGTCGAGGTCTCTGAGGCCCGGAGCGACTGGGCACCCGATCCGGCACATCCGCTCCCTAAATTCTCGCCACCACGCAGGGTGCCCCACGGCATTACTCTAATCGGCCGACTCTTCGACGAAGGCACCATTGCACGCGCAGGACTCGCCCTCGAACGTCACTTCAACGTGGCCAGTGAAAATCCACCGGGCTTTTGACTCGAAAGATTGCGGCGGAGTAGCTAAGAAAAGTGTCGTCACAACAAAAGCGGAGACTGCGTTAAACCGCAACCTCCGCTTGTCATTCCTCTTGTTCGCAACTAGAAGATAATCTTCGCTCCAAGCTGCATCTGCCGCTGCGGGTACGCCGCCGACAATGTTCCGAAGGAAGAGCTGGTCGTTGTCGTATTCAGTGTGGAGTAGTTCGTGTGGTTGAAGACGTTGAAGAAGTCAGCCTGGAACTTACCCTGAATGCGCTTCTCCGTGGCAAAGCCCTTCGACAACGTAGCATCGGTCTGCTCCAGCCCAGGCCCTAATACATCAGAGACGCCGGCATTACCAAAAGCTCCTGCTGAAGGAGCTGTAAATGCTGCTTTGTTGATGTAGTTGTTCGCATTCCGTCCACTGGTTACCAGAAAGGGTCCGCCCACATAGTTCGCGCGGCGCGTACCTGTCGAGGTGCTTGAGGTAACGCTATAGTATGGACCACTCTGCGCACGGACCACACCACTGAGCTGCCAGCCACCGATCGTCTCCCGGATCAATACATTCTGATTGCGCAACTGGGCTATATCCCAGACCGCCGTTCCTACAAAGGCATGTCTGCGATCGATGCTGGACAAACCGTAGTTATAACTCAGACTCTGCCAGTTATCGGCCGCCTGCCAGCCGCTGCTGACTGAATCACCCAGTGTCTTCCCATAGGTATATCCCGCAGTAAAGCTCACTCTACCGGCCCGCTTTGAAACATACACCTGCAGCGCGTTGTAGTTGGAGTTAGAGTCACTGAGAGTCTCAGCGATGGAGCTATAACCCTTATAAGTGTTGAAATAGTTCGTACTGAAAGTCGGGTTTGCTGCAACCCCCGGAAGGTTCGGAAAATTAATATTAGGCGCACGCAGCAGGTGATGACCTACATTGCCGACATAAGTGATCTCCAAAAGCATCTGCTCCGGAAGCTGTCGCTGAACCCCAAGGCTGTATTGCTCAACATAAGGATTCTTCAACTGGGGATTAATCCCTGTAATCGCGGCCTGAATCGCACTGGTATTGGGAGCACCATTACCGAGCGTACTCAGGTTTCCGTAGTCGAACTCTGTGTTGGAGAGGAACGGAGCAAGATTCACCTGACTGAAGGTCGAGTTCCCTTCTGCGCGATAGTAGAAAGAACCGAAACCTCCACGAACGACGGTCTTTTCATTGGGAGCATAAGCAAATCCCACACGCGGGCCAACTGCACCATTCATGTTATAAAGTCCGCGCGGAGCTCCCGCCGGGATCAGGGGATAGAGCGCTGTATTGACATTTGGAACACGGACTGTCTGATCGGATGGAATTCCACTCCCGGCACGAACAAGTCCGGTATAAGGATTGCCCGAGCCTGGCACGATCGTTCCATTCGTATTTACGGTGACGGCCTGTGTCGAGTTATACACGGAAGGGTTAAAGTTCGACATGTTATTTCCCTGCGTATACAGCGGCTGAATGTACTGGAAGCGTATGCCATACTCGATGCTTAAGTTGTGTGTAGCCTTCCAGGAGTCCTGGACAAAAGCCTCGGGTTGCGTAAAGCGAAAGTGACCGGTAGGATCGGCGCTTGATTCCTGATAGGTCTGGAAGTTGCCAAGCAGCGCATCGGCCGCAGCATACCCGGTCGTGTTGTTGGCAACCGAGTTGAATGTGACGTTGCCGGTGTAATATGGTCGCCCGTTCTGATCGATGCGATCACGAATCACGACGGCGCCAGCTTTGATCAGATGGTTTCCCTTGATGATTGATATGGTATCCGACATCTCGATATCGGTTGTCGGCGAGTGCAGGGTAAAATTCGGCCCCTGGAATGGCGCATAACCCGTGACATTTACCTTCGGAATACCGTTGGGATATTCCCCAGCAGTTGGATAGAGTTTGTTGTACTGAAACCCATACGTCGCGCGTTCCCAATCGACGCCAGTAGGCGGAATGCGCTGCGCCGCGTAGCTAAAGTTCGCCTGGGCCTGATTGATAATCGCCGGTGTGATGTTCCATGTCTCGGCAATGAGATAGCTCTGACCGGGACGGTTCCGAATCGTAGGGTCCGTAGGCAGAACACCGGAGTCAGAAAAGGTACCGTATGGATCGGTCAGCGTATTATGATCGCTGATCCAGCGGCCATACAAATAATTCTTCTGATTCAGATGATAGTCGAGACGAACGAGATCCTCACGGAAGTTGAGAGGATTTCCAGGCGCGATGGTGAGATTGTTCACCGGCTGACCATTCGTGACCGCATTGGTCACAGGAGATTGCCCCAGGGTCGACATCAACTTGTAGACATTGGCGATAGCGTGTCCGTCCGCTGTAATCAGCGAGCTGATATTGTTGTTTGGAATCGGCGTTTTGGTCCCCGGGTAGTACAACTGGACCGGAGTGGACGCAGCAAGCAGACTGGAGAAATCACCACCCAGCATTGCCGGAGTCGGAACCGTAAAACGTGTCGGAGCTTCCTGCTGTCTCAGCCTTTTGAACTCCTCACCACCGAAGAAGAACAGCCTGTCCTTAAGGATTGGGCCGCCGACATCGTAGCCAAAGTCGTTATAGATGAGCTGCGTCCTGGTGGTTGCGAAGTAATTGCGCGCATCGAGATCGTTATTGCGCAGATATTCGAAGGCTGCGCCGTGGAACGCATTGGTTCCACTCTTGGTCACAATATTGAAGGCTGGACCAGAGGTACGGCCATACTCAGCGGAAAAATTCGAGGTTGCAATTTTAACCTCCTGAATAAAGTCGGGACTGACATTGTTCATCAGACTCCCGTTACTGCCCGCCACCTGGTTGTAGGCACCGTCGACTGTCAGATTGGAGGAGTCCGCACGATTGCCGTTACTCACCTGATTGGTGGAAGCGAGACTTGTCGTCACCGAAAAAATATCGGGATTGGTAACGACCGCGCCTGGAATAAGGGTCATCAGCTGGGTGTAGTTACGTCCGTTCAGGGGAAGGTTCGCAACCTGCTTCGTATCGATAACATGGGCTAGTTCACCGCTGGTGGTATTCAACGTTTCACCCAGAACCGCCGATACGGTGACAGCCTCCGTTGCGGCTCCTACATTGAGTTGGAAATCGGCGGTAAGGTGAGCATCAGCCGTAATTGAGAGACCAGTACGTTCCTCCCCACGAAAACCAGTGTGCGTTACCTGCACTGTGTAATCACCAATGGGAAGATTGGTCACGATGTAAAAACCGCTTGCGTCGGTAACAACCGTCCTCACTGCCTTTGTTCCAGAATTCGTGGCGCTGATAGTGACGCCATCAATCACGGCGCCAGTTGAATCAGAAATTGTACCGGAGATTTGCCCGAGTGAGGTTTGCGCATGCAGCGTTAGATTTGGAGATATCAACAACAGAATCAGTACGATCAGAGATAGCTTTTTGAAACATACATTCGTCATGACTTTTTTCGTACCTCTCGGAAATTGTTTCGGCGTGTTTTGAAACGTTTGAATCATAGATTCGTTGGCGGAAAAGAGTAGGCCATAGCGACAGAGTGACTGTCAACAGCTATTGAAACAACTTGCCAGAGCCAACAGGAACGATGACCTGCACACCACTTCTTCTCTGCCCTGCAGAAGAAAGGCGTATCGGCTACAAAAGGTGCTAAGCAAAGTCCACACGTTGACTATTCACATGCATCTGAATATCGCGAACCAGCTCTTCGGAATGTGCTCATTGTGTGCAGGCGATGAATTACGTTTCCATCCTCCAGGAAGGATCTGGCATCCATGCGCATCATTGACATTCGTGAAGGGACTGAACCGATTGCATCGCCCATCGCCAATGCTTATTTGGATTTTTCGAAGATGACCCGGTCGCCGTCGTCACAGACAGTCGTGCGCAATGGACGAACCATGATTGGATATGGATTGCGAAGAGATTCTGATTACGGCTGGAATCGATCGTCATCGCAAAGTCGAAGAATGCTTTCGATACCGAACGGGCACGTCTGGTGTTTGGTCGCTCCGGTCCGAACTCTGATTACTTCATCGCTCCAACTGCCCGCCTCTTCGCCTCAACCGCACTCTTCAGCGATTCTTCGGCAAACGATTGCAGAATCGGATTGATGAGCCGTTTCATCCCAAAGGGAACGCCTCTGCTAAGCGTGATCGCTTCGCACTCGATATAGACGCCGCCGTCGCGCTCCTGCATTCGCCAGTACGAGTTCATCGCCCAGAGAAATCCACTTCCCTCTCCCTCGGGCAGCACCTTCTCCGACGCTGTACCCGCATCCTCGACCTGACGCACAGACACGCTGCGCGAGCGCATCGCCATCCTGCCCGGCGTCAGAGGGATGTAGTCGATTGCATGCACAGTATCCATGACAGCGGTGAGGATCTTCTTTTTCGTGATACGGTAGGAAACCACAAAGTGATCGCCGTTGTGTTCAAGCACCTTCGGACGACTGATATCGGGACCGTAGAGCTTCGCATAGTCGGCGTAGTCCTGATCCACGTGCTCGACCCTTGCAAGGGTAGCGCCGGGTAAAAACACTCCCCCGATCCAGTGCTGCACCATGCCACCGGGCACCTCCAACGAGGTCACCTGCTGGGTGGCAATGTCTCCGCCACGCACAAGCTGTTGGCGATGCACGTCGCGGTCGATCCACAAAAAATCGCTCGACGAATGATCCTGCGTATTCAGCCGCGCTTCGAGTGCAACGATGTATCTCTGGTAAGCAGCCTTTGTCTCGGGCTTCAGCTCTGCGTGCGCTGCCAACGGCGCAAGCAGCAACCAGAGCAGGAGCGCCCAGACGTGGCTCCTGACTTTGGCCGCCATCGCACTCTTCTCCGGAGCGGCTCTCATTGACTTTTTCTCACTCACGTTTGAGACGCTGGCGACTGATGACGCGAAGCTCATTTCTTTCAACGATATACGGAGCACCAGCAACGCAGGAGCGAAAACAAACCACGAGTTTTTCGATTGAGCGGCCACTCGCCAGTCAGAAGCTAAAGGCAAGCCCCGCCTGAATGGTTCGCGGCGACTGTGCCAGGAAAAGAGTCTGGCCATCGGCGGAAAGGAACGGGCGATATCCCTGCGCAAGCAGGTTCGTGACATCGACGGTCGCATCAAGACCAGGCGGCAGAACGTGTCCCATTCTGATCGCCTGGCGCAGGTAGCAGCTAAAGTATGCCTGGTCGCTGAACGCAGCGTATGGATCCACCGCTGTCACCAGCCGCGTAGGCTGCCAGTGATAGGCCGCCCGAACCTGGGTTCCGGTGTGAAGCACTCTCCCCTTCAGGCCCAACGTTGCGGACTGCCCCATCTGCGGAGCCAGATCACCGGACGCATTCAGGAGGGTCATCGTCCCTCCGTCTTTTGCCGCCAGCGCTGAACCGGTACTGTATTCCACCGCCAGCCACATGCTCGGAGTCACCGGCTCGGTCACCGTGATATTCACACCCTGAGCCGCGTATCCACCGCCCAGCAACCGGAAGTTTCCAGTCGTTGTGTCTTCAATCACGCCGTCCGCAGTCGATCCCGCTGCCTGCTCCATATCGACCGCACTGAGCACGCCGCCGCCGGAGACCATCACACGGTCAAGAGAGTCGTGATAATACGCCACCTGGATGACTCCTAACCCAAGCTTGCGTCCCACGGCAACCTCCTGGTGCAGCCCACGTTCTGTCTGGAGCCTGCCCTGATACATCACCGCAACCGGCAGTTCCTGCGGCACCGCGTCGAGACCAGCAAAAGACTGCAGATTCTGTGAGGTCGCCATGCGATACCCCACCGTCCACGTCCCGGCCGGATGCACCGTTACCCTGAGGAATGGCTGCGATGCAGCGGACAGGCCGGAGGTGCGAACCATATAGACCGTGCCCCCAACCTCAAGATCCACCAGGTCTCCCAGCTGCATCTTTCGAGCGCTTGCCAAATGGATGGCCTGCAGTCCTGCGGTTCCGTTGGAGCTGACCAGCTCCGGGTGCGACTGATAACTGACGATCGTTCTGGCCTCTCCGCCGAAGCCGAGCTTTTTGTCATACCCTGTCACAATTGCGGTCGAAGGCGCATCCAGGGACTGTCCTGGCATCCCTACGTCTGCACGAACAATCATTCCAGAGCCGTCATGGAGAACACGGTCAAGAGCAATGATCGTATGAACGCCGTTGTCACCAAACCCACCATCTCCGTCCATAACAGAAGCGTGAATGCGTTGAGAGGAAGCGGAAGAAGACTCCGGCGCGCCGGATATCACATCGCCATCGTCGCTCCACCTGAGGATGGGACGGTTTGCTGCTGAACGGAGAGTCCATTTCCAGTCATCGTCCGGCTCGTCTGCCTTGCGACGTTCAGCCGGAAGCCACGTAGAGGTTTCAAACAGCGTGTTCAGGGTGAGGTCGACAACAGCCTCGGCTCCGGAACGAAGCTGAAGATTGACACGCCTCGCAGGAACGAAGAGCACGGCGCTGGCCTTCACCTGGTATCTGCCAGGAAGCAGATTCGCGATCATATAATGACCGTTGAGATCGGTAAACGCTGAACCAGCCATTGAGTTTCCGGCCACCACCTGGACCAGAGCCCCCATCTGTACGACACCCTGCGCATCGCGAACTACACCCGTGACCGCGGCACCCGAAGGCCCCGCAGCTTCGCTGGTCGCTGCCGTTAGCAGCAGGAGAGCGAGAAACACGATCTTCACCTGGGGTCGTTGCACAGTAATGCCGTCCTGCGCGTCGATGGCTTCTCCAAAAATAGGTCCGCGTCCGGAAAAAAGCAGGACGCCTGTTTTACCGCCTGCGTTAGAGACCGGTTATCTCATTCTGTATCCGAGCGACCGTATCCCAGTTTGAATCAAAGATGCCTAATCTACTATAAACGGCGCAGATTCTGCGATCTGCTGCTTTTTAACTCCATCATCGACCTTGATATTGACCTGATATTTGCCGGGTTGCAGACTTGCGAGCGGCAAACTCTTTTCAATCGTGACCTGGTCAGCATTTGGATTCGTCTTTGACGTTAACTCCTGTGACTCCAACACGGCCTTGTTCGTGGTCATGTCCATAATCTGATAATCGATCGTCGCGCCGTTCTGCTTGCTCTTCTCATCGATACCAAGATTGTAAACCTGCATCCAGAAGTTCAGACTCTGCGCCCGGTGAAAGGTAACAGGAACCGCAACACCGGTGGGAACGCGCGGACGGATCCGGGTATTTCCGATAACGAAGTTCCCGGCACCGATATCCTTGGACGGCACTCGCTCCATCTGGTCGGCCAGAATCAGCGAGGAGGAGGCGAGGCGGTCATCGTCGTACCGGGGAACATTGATGCTCCGCTCCCATCTGCCAATATGATCGGGATTGTTGACGTCCTTGATGACGATGTCGATCTTGTAAAGGCCGGGACGCAAGGGCAATGCCTTCCAGTAGACCGACATGTTGTTCCGCGCACGAGCCAGCAGCTCAGTCGGTTCCTGAACGTTGACGGTATCCTCAAAGGTCTGAATGGGTTTGTGATTCAGATTCGAGACCCGGCCCAGGATATTCACGGTACCCATGGAGACGCCGTCCTTATTGGTGAAGGTGATATCGCCATTCCTGATCTGCAAGGTCAGCGGCACGATCACGGTGTCATTTGTCACCTTCACATAGTCGGTGCGAACGTCGAAGAGGAACGGCGGCCCGGTCAGAATCTTCGAGGTCGCCATAAAGGACTCGAGATCCTTGAACTTGATCTCCGGCGGAGCCATCAGCTTCGCATAGCGGTCCAGACGGTCGAACTGTTTGGACTGGTTCTGCGCCGACATCGGTCCGGCACCAAGTTGCTCCAGTCCGCCGCCCGAGAAGCGATCCGCCTTGGTCGACTGTCCCTGCTGCTCGTACATCGTCTCGCCCGCTCCGGGAACGTTCTTCAGGGCGTCCTTCTCCGAGCGGTCGATGGTCATGTGATAATCGCCGCACATACAGGTGTCGACGAACTCGATATCGACGTTATCGCCGATGCCTTCAAGATATCGGTAGTGCCATACTTCAAAGGGATACGTCGACGTGTTACCGCCCCCTTCTTCCATCGGACGATCGTAGCTGCCGCCGCTCGGGTGCGAGTCGATGCTGTCCGCCTTGCCATAGGCGATATAGATGTGGCCGCGGTCGGTTCTCCAGCCGGGCTTGCCCGCGGCGAAGTGCTCGTTGGCATAGGCGATGCGGGCGTAGTGCTCTTCGCGGTACTCGTTCTCAGGAGAGTCAGGGTTAGGATTACGCCGCAGCCAGAACTGCTCGATAAACTGGTCGCGCTCTTCGTCGTTGCTCAGACTCTTGAAGGCCTGCAGTTCCTGGTCGGTGATGATCCAGCGAACATCCTCGTCGACCCACTTCTTGTACTCGCCCTTCAACTCGTATCGCAGCGCTTTCTGCTGCGCGATCTTCTCCTTATCGCTGAGCGGACGCTTCAGAGGATCGGGCTTCTCCACCGTCGCGGGACCCTTGGTCACGCCATCAGCCTGAGGAGCGCCGGCGCCGCTGGTCGCGTCCTGGGCGGGCAGTGAGCGCACTGCGATCATCGCCAGGAAGAGTAGAGCCGAGCCTGTAAGAAGACTTCGAGAGGTTGACATAGCGCGGGTGGTACTCCTGTTACCAACTTGTATTGTAGAGCGGTTAGATCGAGGGTACAAGAGATAGACGCAGGCGGATACCCCCCTGTTATCATCGCCTGTATTCATATTTGAAATCAGCAGGGAGTCGCAGGTCCAGGCCCGATCCTCGCGCCGAGGCGCTAACTCGAAAACCGGAAACAGGACGGAACGTATTCTGTGTCTGTTCCGTATGTCTCATTGACAGTCAGCAACCTCTAACAGCGCAGCCGGTCCCCGGGAGATGCGATGAGAAAGCAGCTATGAGCGCGAAAAAGATTGTTTTAATCGTCGTTGTCGTCCTTGTTCTGGCCGGCATCGCCGTCGGCACCATTCTTCACGGACAATCCAATATTACCAAAGTTACAACCGGGAAGGCTGTACGCGAGGACCTGACCTCTGTCGTCAACGGCACAGGGCAGATCAAACCCAGGACCTACGTTAACATCGGCGCCACCGCCTTCGGACGCATTACCCACCTCTATGTAAAAGAGGGCGACCATGTGAAGAAGGGCGCGACGCTCGCCACCGTGGAGAGCGTTCAGCCGGAGGCCACGGTCGACGCCCAGCAGGCTACCATCGCCGCCTCGCGCACCGATATCACCAGCTACATCGCCGCGGAAAAGACCGCCCAGGCCAATATCGATCAGGGCAAGGCCGATCTGGAACAGAAGACACTGGACTACAGCCGCTCCCAGGCACTTTATAACGACAAATTAATCGCCAAGCAGGACTACGACGCCAAAAAAGCAGCCTACGATATGGCCGTCGCTACCCTCGCGCAGCGGCAGGCGGCCCTTGCCCAGGCGCTGGCTCAGACCGACTCCCAGCGCGGCCATATGAACCAGGCGGTCGCCAGCCAGCGCGCGAACTACGACGCACTCGACAAAACCATCAGCCGCGCGCCCTTCGACGGCCTCGTGACCAACGTCCCCGTCCGTGAAGGGGAGACCGTCGTCCTTGGCATCCAGAACGCCGAAGGTTCAACCCTGATGACTCTCGCCGACATGTCCGTGATCACCGCCGAGGTCAAGGTCGACGAGACCGACATCGTCAATGTCTCCATGGGCCAGACCGCCGATGTCACGGTCGATGCCCTTCCCGGCCGCGTCTTCAAAGGCCACGTCACCGAGGTCGGCGATCAGGCGCTGCTCCGTACGACCGGCGTCGCCACCAGCCAGAGCACCACCGGCACGGAAGAGGCCAAGGACTTCAAGGTCGTGGTCACCCTCGACCAGGTCACGGATGAGCTTCGCCCAGGCCTGTCCGCCACAGCAAAGATCACGACGGCGCACAAGCCGAACGCGCTCACGATTCCGATTCAGGCGCTGGTTCAGCGCGATCCGGGCACGGAGAAAATTCTGGCGGCAAACGCAGGCAAGCCATCAGCGACGATGGCCTCCATTCCCGGCTCTCCTGCCGCCAAAACTCAGCCGGTTCAGGGTATCTATCTGCTTCAGACAGAGAAAAAGAAGCTCCGCGTCAACTTTGTCCCGATCACTACCGGCGTCACAGGAGCAACCGATATTCAGGTGCTCAGCGGGCTGAAGGAGGGTGACGAGATCATTACAGGGCAATATAAAGTCCTGCGCACCCTTAAGAGTGGAACTGTAGTCAAACGAGATAACAATGTCGAGACAGCCGCGAATACGGATGACAAATCGTAAGGCGTCGTTTATCTCTCATCGGTAGGTCTTTGACGAGGGCCTGATTCTCGCTGCACTATGGGAACCATCCTGGCAGCGGAAACGTACTATCCTGAACACGCAGGACCCGGAGAACCGGATGGCCATCGAAATCGCAGTTGATCCCGCTCTGAGCACCAGCAACGCCTCCGGTCCCACGGCCGGCGACGTCATCGTCACGGATAACCTGTGGAAGACCTACGAGATGGGCGACCAGCAGGTGAATGCCCTTCGCGGCGTCAACCTGCGTATCCGCCACAACGAGTACGTCGCGATCATGGGCCCGTCGGGCTCCGGCAAGTCGACCCTGATGAACCTCATCGGCTGCCTCGACTCGCCTTCGCAGGGCAAATACTGGCTCAACGGCCACGACGTCTCCGAGCTCAACGACGACGAACTCGCCCGCATCCGCAACAAAGAGATCGGCTTCGTCTTCCAGACCTTCAATCTTCTGGCCCGCGCCACCTCCCTCCACAACGTCGAGCTGCCGCTGATTTACAACGGCACTCCGGCGGCTGCGCGCACCGAACGGGCCAAAGAGGTACTCGAATCCGTCGGCCTGGGCACCCGCATGATGCACAAACCAAACGAACTATCCGGTGGACAGCGACAGCGCGTCGCCATCGCCAGGGCGCTCGTCAATCGGCCATCCATCATTCTCGCCGACGAACCGACCG
>Ga0302233_10002056_pt1 | contig 13088 bp, 15 predicted proteins | sample II_Palsa_N3_1_FD_193516 | JGI IMG/M metagenome (GOLD analysis project Ga0302233, IMG submission 193516) | Peat permafrost microbial communities from Stordalen Mire near Abisko, Sweden - II_Palsa_N3_1 | ecosystem: Environmental > Terrestrial > Soil > Palsa > Peat permafrost | place: Sweden...
AGCGCCCCCCAAACAATGGCTTCCAGAAAGATATCGAGCACGATCCCCGGCCCCTCATAACCGTGCCCAAGAGCGAAGAGCACCGCTTGCCCCAAAATCGCAATAACAGTGCTGCCGGTGAGTGCCTTGAGTTGGCGCTGCAAATAGCCACGAAACACAATTTCTTCACCCACGCCGGCCGCCATCGACAAACCCACCCAAAGGGTTTTGGCAAGCGGAGTCGAAGGCAAGATGCCATCGATCGTCACTTGCCCGGCATGTCGCAACAAGCTGGAGGTACCGCGATCCAGCAGAAAAATCACGCCAAACGTCAGGGCGGCGTAGGCCACATCCTGGACCAGCTGACCCGGCGCGAGCCAGCGGCGGCCGAAAAATTCGGCGATGGAATGCCCTTGCTTTTGCATGCCTGCATACACAAAGCGCACCCAGAGGCATTCGATGGCGATCATAAATAGATAGCCCTTGATCAAGTCCGCCTGGCTGGGCGCATAAGCGGACTTTGAGCCATGCGAGCCGATCACTGCGCTGACCACGCTCAAGACCACGCAGATGCCAAAGAAATACAGGGTGTGCCTGCGCGAGGCCAACAGCGTGCGAGGATCGCGGGTGAGGTTGAGCGGTTCGGAAGCGGTGCTGGCTAGTGTCTTCATGTCGATCATCCGGTAGTCAAAGGGACTTGCCGTCACGCCGGAGATTGGCCGTGCGGCGGTTTGGGCAATGACGATTCGAAAATATCCAAGGCTTCTGTCGTACGTTTTAGATCGCCGGTGCTGAGGAATTCCATGATCAAACCGTCGATCACGGCAACGCGTAGCGTGGCTAAGGCCCGACGCTGCGGCGAGGGCGGCAAGGCGCTCTCGACAATATCGAGCCAGCTGGAAGACGTACCTTCCAGATAAGGCGCATAGGCCACCGGGTTGTGCAGCGCCAAGACCTGGACCTCGAATAGCAGGCGCACGTAAGGGCTGTTTTGCGGATCGGTGGCCCAGTTCCAATATTTCCTCGACAGGTCGCCTTGCTTCCCATCCCGCATCAATGCGCCGAAGGACTGTTGCATGCGCAGCCGTACCTCATCCATCACGGCGGTAATCAAACCGTCTTTGGAAGTGAAGTGGTAAATCAACAGGCGTGCACTGGTCCCGATCTGCTCGGCCAAGGGGCGTAGCGATAAATCGGCCACACCATGTTCAAGGAAATACTCAAGCGCCTTGTCGCGAAGTTCGTCTTTTCGTTCCATGAAACGAACGTTACATGGAACAGTCGTTACATTCAAGTATTTTTTTGATGTCGGAAGTGCATATTGGAAAAATACATAACCATCGAGCTTGAAACTGGCAGAAATACCGGTATGAAAATACCCACAGCGGGCTGCTTATAGCGTGCGAATGGCGGGATAAATTGCTACCCTAGCTAGCCGAGTGATTTTGATTACCCATAAATACTATTAATATAAGTCATCGCACCTTAAGCTAATGAACAGCACATTAGAGAAAATCCTACTTTTCCTACAAGCCTTTCAAGTTATGTTTCTGTGGTTTCATGATTGGATTCCGCTGGGCCGGCTAAACGATGTCGCCGCGGTACGCAGTCAGGACACGCTGCAGCGCCTTATTGTCGTCACCTTGATCCAAAGCGTGCCCTGGACCATAGGTTTATATTTCAGCATCGAGTATTTCGGCCAGCCCCATCCCGCTTGGCTGGACGGCTGGCTGCGGATTACTTATCTCCTGCTGTTCCTTGGGCAACTCCGTGCCTGGTGGCTCCCCTATCTGATTCGGCCGGAAGCGGCACGCGCTGCGCGCTATCAAATTATGTTCGGTAACACGCATGCATTTCTACCGCAGCGCCATGGAATGGTGCCGAATACTTTGCACGTCCTGCTGCATATCTCGACAGTCGCTACGCTCGTCTTGCTTTATTTAAAAATCGTCTAACACGCATTAGTTCGCAATGTATTCAGCACCGGTTTGACCCATATCGAGCAATAACTCATTTAGGTTTCTCGGGAGAAAACATGAAGACAAAATTCACTTTACCGGCAGAGTCCTTCCATTACGGCCGGCTTTGGCTGACAAATAGAAAGGCCTGGATTTCCCGGTTGCTATCGATCTGCGCCATCGGCGCCTTGGCCGCCTGCGCGCCCATGCAGGCGCCCAATGCCGGCAGCGAAGGTTCGCCAATAGCTGCAGCCAATTGCACGGGCACGATCATCGTGCCCTACGGCATGACCGAAGTGACTGACAACACACTGTTGCAGCAAGCGGTCCAGCCCCCCGGGAAAGGCGGCTTGTGCGAAGGGAAGGTGCTTAAGGTACAGCAGCCGCTGACCGTTTACCGCGTCTGGGATGCATCCAATTCGAATTCGCAATTCGGACGCTGGTGGTCATTCGCGCCTCCGGCCGGCCCGGTCAGCACTTATCGAGCAGACAACGCTATTTGCCCGGAATGGAGTGCGCTGAATAGGGTCACGCAGTGCCATTTGAAGGTCGGTGCGGAAATCGTGGTCGGGCCGGGGCAGAGCGCCCAATGCAAGGACATGAGCTATCCCCAATCGCCGGTCAATCAGGTGCTGGTCCCCAATGACACACGCGACCCGAAAAATCCGAAGTTAAGCGTGGACGATTGCCAGGCCGACGTAGCATGGCCATAAAGTAGGTTTTCGGATGCGTCGTGCTATGTCGCCAAGCCGGCATGGCACGACGCATCAATCCATACCGGACTACCGTCCAGCCCAAAGCCCCCCTCTTGCAAACCGCGAACCCAGCGGCTCCACCGCCTCAAAAAATCATTGGTAATACAAGCTACTTGCTCCTGACACGCTAATTCCAATACCCTTGCAACCGAGAGTAGGCTTCAGTTCATTGGGTAAAAAAAGAGCCGAAAAAAAATAGACAGAACCCAAAAGGCTGCATGCGTCTTCGTTCCTTCCTTGATTCCCTGAACACCCAGTCCAGGCTGCTGGCGCTGTTGTTGTTCGTCTGTGTGCCATTGGCGGCCTTGCTGGTTTATGCCGCCATGGACCGCTATCGGCTATTGGAAACGCAAGAGGAACAACAGGTTCTGCAAATGGCGCAGATGGCCGCCGCGACCCAGAGCGAGGTCATCATGCACACTCGCGAACTGCTCGGTGCGCTGGCGACGGACAAAGACATCCGGCATCGGGACTGGGCGCAATGCAATAAGAGCCTGCCCGAGTTTTTCGAGCACTTCAAAAACTCCTATACGGCATTCCATGTGGCCGACACCGCCGGCCACATTGTCTGTAGTTCCAGTGCGCGCTCCTTCGCGGTGAACATTGCCGATCGCCAGGACTTTAAGGATGCGCTGTCGACGCGCCGCTTTGTGGCCGGCGATCTCAGCATCAGCCGCAGTTCCGGCTTGTTGGGCATGATGATGCGCTACCCCGTGATCGAGGACGGCCACCGGGTATCCGCCGTGATCACGGCGCAGGTTTCAGTCGATCAATTCGATCGAGCTTCGTCCTACCTCGATTTGCCGGATCGCGGCGAGCTGATCATGACCGATCGCACCGACGAAATTATCATGCACCAGCCGGCCGGCGCCACCTGGATCGGCAGGCATCTGCCCGACGGGCCCTTGCTGCGTGCCATGCATGCCCGCCAGGAAGGCGTGCTGGAAGCCGTCGGCGCGGACGGCGTGAAGCGCATTTATGGCTTTGCGCAAATTGACAACGCCGAGAGCCGAGAGATGCACGTCGCGATCGGCTTCCCGGTCGCTCTGATCAAAGGCGCCATTACCAGCAACCTCTATCAGAACATCCTGATCCTGCTGTTGCTGATGGTGCTGATCCTTGGCCTGGCGTGGCTTGCCGTGGATGCGCTGGTGCTGAAGAACGTGAAGACCCTGATCTACACCCTGGATAATGTACGCGGCCGGAAAAACGCAGCCACCATCCCGGCCACGGCCAACGAAAACGGCGAAACCTTAAAGGCGCGAGCCATGGACGAAGCCGCGGCTGAAATTGAGCACACCCTGAACCTGCTGCGTGAAGACTCGATTCGCGACCCGCTGACTTCGCTGTATAACCGCCGCTACCTGGCCGAACTGCTGAGCCGGGAAATTATCCTAGCGCGCCGGCAAGGTACGACTTTGGCCGTGATCTCGGCCGACATCGATCATTTCAAACGCATCAACGATACCTTGGGCCATGAGACAGGGGACTTGGTGCTGGTCGCGATCGCCGGCATACTGGTGAAAAATATCCACGGCGCAGAAGTGGCATGCCGGATGGGCGGCGAGGAATTTATTATTGTCATGCCCGGCGCATCCTTGCAAACGGCATGCGCCCGCGCAGAGGCATTACGCATTGCGATTGCTCAGTCCGACATCGAGCACCTGCACCTGCCTCTCGGCCCCATCACCATGTCGCTTGGGGTATCGGTCTTTCCGAACAACGGCAGCGATGCTGAATCCCTGCTGCGCAGCGCGGATCAAGCACTCTATCAAGCCAAAAGGACAGGCCGGAATCAAACGGTGACCATGTCCGAGCTACCGGAAAACGCTTAGCCCTCGCTCAGAGCACGGTGTTAAAGCGCAAGGAAGTCGCCAGCAGACCTTGCCGATAATAGAAGCGATGCGCCAGCGCATTGTTCAATCCTGTGTCCAGGATCAGCTTCGCGCAGTTCAACGCGCGCCCTTCTGCTTTCAGGCGATCCATCAATAGACGGCCATGCCCGGTACTGCGCCGGTCGGTATCGGTCACCAGATCATCCACATACAAATGCCGGTCATGCACCAGATTCTCTTGGATCCGGAATCCTGCCAGGGCAACAGGCTCGCGGCCATCCCATACGGCAAGCAGACGGTAACCCGCCGCCACCTGGCGCTGCCAACGGACGATAAACTCCTGCTTGGTGGCGAGATGCGGGCGCAGTTGCCGCATCAATTCATAACAGGCGGCAGCATCCGCCTCCGTATCCGCAAAACGCAGCACGACGGCCGATGCGGCCGATGTAGTCGCCGCGCTCATAGTCCAGCCCTCCAAGCAGCGTTCCAGCCCAGCACCCGCACTGCTTTATCACTGGCAACCGTCCCGTCATCCTCGGCAATATTGTAGATGCCGGGCAAGCCCCGGGATACCGCGAGTTGGGCTGCCTTTGCAGCTGCATCGACATGCACCGCCCCAGCTCCGGCGGCAACCTCGAAGCCGGTGCCTGGGCCATAGAGCCGTCCGTAACGCAACACCACACCGTCCAGCGGCGCCGTGAGCACTTGCTGCTCCAGACTGGCGACGCCGCGCGCCGAGATGCCCCGGTTACCCTCGCCATCGAGATTCAAGGGCGCAGTTTCGTCATAAGGCAAAGCACCATCGGCATAGGCGAAGGCCACACTCTGGGCAATCAAGCGCTGCGCACCGGCATGCAGCGCGGCAGCGACGAGATTGCGGGTGCCTACCTCACGGATACGTGCATTACGCACCACCGCCGCATCCATCTTGCTCATATCCAGGCCCGGCGGCAGATCGGTCAATTGGTGGATCACCACGCTGGGCTGCACCAGACTCATAGCTTGACACAGTGCATCGACATCGAACACATCGACCACGATGGGTTCAACCCCTATCTCGCGCAGGCCGGCGGCCTTCTCGCCGGCACGCGTGCTCCCGGCTACGCGATAACCGGCCGCAATCAGCAAGGGTGCAAGACGACGCCCGATCGCGCCCGTGGCGCCTGCCAGAAAGATACATGGGTTCATGCTGTGAATCTCCTGCCGATATCGGGCGTAGTCGCGCAACGCGGGCTTCTCGGCGTTAAGGGTATGGGCATCACAATGTAAGTACACGAACATTATATAAGAGCACTTACATTAATCGCAAGCCAGTCGATAGAGAACGCTACGCGCGCCTCCGGAAATTGTGTACAAGCACGCGGCGCAAGCTCCTATAATGTGCGCAGAGAATTTATCTAACGAAATGATTTTCCATTATCGAGGAGGGGCGATGCAATCCATCACTCTGTCTGAATGCTTCCGGGGCGCATGGCGCGATACCGGACGTGCACTGCAAAAGATGCCGCTGCTGATACTCGTGATCTTCGTATTGTTGCTGGCGGCGGAATGCTTCCGTGACCGCTTGCAAATCTCCTCACAGCTGAGCGCCGAGTCTTCGAGCAAAGTCGTTTTCGGACTCTTTTCATTCGGCATCGCCATCCTCTCGGCGATTGTGGCCTCGATCCTCTCCGTCAAGGTAATCCGCTATTCCTTGTTTGGCGACACACCACCCAACGGCGATGGTGCTCTGCGGCGCTACCTGCTGTTGCTCTTGATCACCACGGTCGGCTTTATCGTGTTTTTGCTGGCAGCAGTGGCCGTGATTGTCGGGCTGATATTCGCCATGAAGCGAGGCGGTTTCGCCCACGGTTCCACGCGGCAGATGCTAACGATAAGCGCGCTGATTTACGCACTCGCCATCTGCGCCGGCATTTTCGTATGTGGACGCTTGAGTCTGCTATTTCCCCATGCGGCTGCGGGCGGAAAACTTCTCTGGCGCCACGCCTGGCAGGACACACGAGGTCATTTCTGGGTGGTGATTGCCACCTTCTTCCTGACCACCTTGCCAATCATGATCGTCTCAGGAAGCTTAGGCTTCTTGCGTCTTTACGCCGTCACGCATTTCGATGCTAGCGGACTCACCTACGACATCGCAGCATTTTTGTCGTCGGCTGCGACCGTACTCAGCGTGGTGACGGCCGGAGCCTGTTCGGCCTGGGTATACCGCCGCTTCGCCCGAGAACTGCATCTGTCGGCAGCATAAGCCGGCCGACTGACCCGCGCGCATCGGCCGCAGCCGGTGCGCTAGTGTGACGCCCAGCACTCACAACCCCGTTGACTTGAGGTCCTTATCTTGAAGCTGGCACAGCGCCTGATCTTCGGTTTTCTCGGACTGCTGTCGGCAGGCTTGCTCGCCCTCTTCGCGCTACATCGCAACAGCGCCATCAGCACCGACATCTGGATCGACAGTCCACCTCAGGCCGTTTGGAAGATACTTACCGACACGGCAGATTACCCCTCATGGAATCCCGAGATTTCGCGACTCGACGGTCCGCTACGCGTCGGCCAGGCATTTGAAATGGTCGAGGGATCGGGGCCGGACGCGATGGTGTTTCACCCCACCCTACTCGCACTCCAGCCCGATCGGGAGCTGCGTTGGAAAGGTTATGTGGGCATTCCCGGCATCTTCGACGGCGAACATCGCTTTCTGCTTGAGGCAGTCGGCGGGCGGACACATTTGATTCAAGACGAAAAATTCAGCGGAATTCTTGCAGGAAGGCTGACGCAGGAGATTAACCAAGATACGATAGAGCACATGCAAGCGATGAATCGTGCGCTGAAAAAGCGACTTGAACCATCGAGCACACCCTGACACGCTGATTGCCCGGCCTCTGGCGCAATTTCAACGGACGCATCAATTAAATCGTTATCCTGATGAATACGCAAACCCTGCTTACCTTTACCGCCGTCGCAGGACTCTCGATCATGAGTCCCGGCCCCTCGACCTTATTAACCCTGCGTAACGGCGCCACCTTTGGTGCCCGCTCGGTCGTCTGGTCTGCGCTGGGTAATATTTCGGGTGTGTTTTGTCTATCCGCCGCAGCCATGCTGGGCTTAGGCGTGCTGCTCGAATCGTCGGCCTTGTTATTCGATGCAGTCAAAGTTCTCGGGGCACTCTACCTGTTCTACATTGGCGTGCGGCACCTGTTTGGCCGTTCTGCGGTACTTGCTTGCGAGACCCGCGAGACCTCAAACCAAGCCGCTCCGGTCCCTCGCAAGCTGTATCGCGAAGCTTTCCTGACCTCGGCCACGAACCCCAAAGCCGTGCTCTTTTTCACGGCGCTGTTTCCGCAATTTATTAACGCGCACGCGCCGCTGACATCCCAATTTTTTATCCTGACAGGCATCTTTATGGTGCTGTCTTATACAACGCACCTCAGCTATGCGCTGCTCGCATCGCGCGCCAAGAATTTCCTGAGGAAACCGCAATTCACCAAATGGATGAACCGGGTTGTGGGATCGGTGTTTATTACTTTTGGCACACTCTTGCTGGCCTTGCGGCGCCAAGCGGTCTGACAACTTCTTTCGATAATCCCCGCACCCGACCTATCTCGATTGAAGCTGCTGGGCAATAGCAAGTAGTTCGGTCAGTTCGCGTTCGAGAAGAGCCGTGAGGTGATGGAGAAACTGCTCATGCATGCTGCCGCTCTGGTTCAGCCCATCCAAAATTTGCTTGGCGCGCCGCGACATGATGATCAGATCGACTGAAAGCTCGGCCAGCCCCCGCTCATACGCCGCGGCGGGATTGGCCCTGGCCCGTCGCTCCAGAGGCGGCGGTATCCATCGCGATACCACTGGGCTTGGTGCGCCATTACCCGACACCAAGCGCATCGGTGTTACTTTGTCGTCGTGATACATAGTCGATGCCTCCATCCCATACCTCCCGGATTACTCAAGCCGCGTATGGATCGATTTAGGGAAAGCCTTTACATGGGATGAAAACTAACAGAGATCGCAGGCCGCTACTGTTAACCATTGTCAACTTAACATTTGTCAAGCTGCTTGCAAGACGGGCGGCGTCAATAGACTTGGATCGGTAAATACACGACGGCCCGCCCTCGCACCGATTTAGGTGGAGTCCTCCTAGCGAACTGATTGATTTTTCCAACGCATCCGGCCAGACTTTGAGCCGGTTCCGCGCCACCGCCACCCGCTGCCGCGAAGATCCCTTCCAACCCGCATTTCTGACGGACTCGTACTTATTTTATGATCATCGTTCACCACCTCAATAACTCCCGTTCCCAACGCGTCCTCTGGTTACTCGAGGAATTGGGGCTGCCGTATGAAGTGAAACGCTACGAGCGTGATCCGGCCTCCATGAGCGCGCCGGCCGAGTTAAAGGCTGTGCATCCGCTGGGTAAATCGCCGGTGATTACCGATGGCGACGTGACCGTTGCCGAATCGGGCGCGATTATCGAATACCTGCTGGAAACCTACGGTGCCGGGCGTTTGCAACCCGCCCAAGGCACGCCGGAAAAACGCCAATTCAATTACTTCATGCATTACGCGGAAGGCTCCTTGATGCCCTTCCTGTTGATGCGCCTGGTGTTCCGACGCGTCCCCAAACAACCGATGCCGGTCTTTGTGCGCCCGGTCGCCACCTCGATTGCCGAAGGGGTGCAAGAAAAGTACATCGATCCCCAAATTAAGGAACACCTTGATTTCCTCGAAGGCGAACTGAGCAAATCGACCTGGTTTGCCGGCGAAGAATTCAGCGCCGCCGATATCCAAATGGCTTTCCCGCTTGAAGCCGCCACGCGAGCCGGGCTCGATGCCACACGCCCCAAGCTCACAGCGTTTCTGGAACGCATTCACAGCCGCCCGGCATTTTTGCGCGCGGTGGAACAAGGCGGCCCTTACGAATTACATAAATAATTCAAAAAATTGGTCTAAAGACTTACACAAAAACCGTCAAAACGTTGCTGGGCTTAGCTTTCAGCGCTGAAACCAGCATCGTTGACGTACTCGGCTCTGGCCGGATCGACACAGCAAGCGATGCCCCGCTCCGCAATCCGGCCCTAGCCTTCAGCCGCGGCGTGCCTGCCGGGCAGCTTCGCGCTGCACCAGCCGCGCCGCCACGGCCCGATACACCGGCTGCGGATCGCGGGCGGCTTCGCAATAGCAGGTGTAGACCATTTTGATCACGTGATCGTCATTCGACTCGACGGCGGCAGCCAACAACGGCGGCCAATCCGGCAGCGTTTCCAGCGATGGCAGCGGATAAGCGGTCGGATCGAGCCGGGGCGCGCCAATTGAAATATAGGCCGCGCACCACGCCACCCATAGATCGGCCAGCAATTGCCGAGCGTACTCAGCCGGCAACAAAGCCAATAAGCGCCGCGCCGCATGCGTGACCGTCACCATATGCAACACGGTAAAATCGGCGCTTTGCCAGTAAGCGGCAATTGCGCTACGCGCCAGAGCATCAAGCGCCTCAGGTACGCTTGACCACACCGGCGGCGCTGGCAGCGATGCGGCAAAACGCGGATCGGCCGCGACCGCGCGCAAGCGCGCGACAATCGAATTGCTCACAAACACACCGCCCGAGAACACCTCGGCCAGGTGCGCCAAAGCGTCGTCGATCGAATGTGCCGCAGGCCGTGCATCCAGCGCCACGACAATCTCCAGATTGCCCACCACGAGCGCGGCCAGCCCCGCCGCGATTTCACCGGCGTGCTCGGCCTCCAGCCCGTAAGCCAAGCGTATCCATGCATGAAATGCTCCCGTGCCGGGTGCGCTCGGGATCTGCTCAAAGACTGCGCGAACCACCTGCCCCGCCCCTTCTTCGGCCAGCCATGCCTGAAAACACAGCGTCAGCGCTGCAAAGGCTTCAGAGCGGCCGAGTTGAGCCCGCCACTCGGCGCGCGCGACGAGCTGCTCCGTGGGTGACGCGAGAATCGCGTAATCGCGCTCCCAATGGTTGAAGAAGGCCTGCAAGCGACTCGGCTGCGCCCCCATCTTGGCCAAGGCGATCAAGGCCATCGGGCAATGATTGGTGGTGCCTTTGGCTGCCAGCGCGAAACATGCATTGGCATCGAGCAAAGCATTCAGTGACGTGGCTGGCATAATTATCAAATCGACATGGTAGACAAATCAGTATAAAAGGCTTACATCATGTTTCAGGTTTTGCCCTCAGATTGGCAAGGGCTTATCCCGGAGTCATAGATGCAAGCTGCCTAGCGATGCGAACCGGCGTCGCACTGCAAGCCATCGAATCAGTTCAGGGTCCCCAAAACAGTAATACGGTATATACTGATTAACAATTCAATCATCGAGCCTCTTTATGAAACCAATTAGCAACGACAAAGAAACCACCGTCAAAGCCAAGCGAATTGCCATTCCCGCCTCGGCTATCCTGCCGGCCCCGGTAGAAAAAGGGCAAATCATTTCGCTGACTGATGCCATCGTACAAGTCGCCAAACCGGTTGCAGTCAAGGCCGCCAGCCCGGTAAAAGCCAAAACAGCCGCCCCCAGGAAAACCGCAGCGCCGGCTAAAACCGCAGCATCGGCTAAAACCGTGAGCACACCCGTCGCGGCAAAACCGACCCAAGCCGCCGTAGCGAAATCGAAACCGGCAGCCCGCACCGCCAAGCACGTGCTCAAGGAAAAAACGGCAACGCCGCAGAAAGCCGCGAAAAACAAGGATGCAAAGAAAAAGAGCAAAGTCGTGCGAGATAGTTTCACCATGCCGGAAGGCGATTACGCCAAGCTCGCAGCACTCAAAGCCCGCTGCCTGGCCGCCGGCGTGCACGTCAAGAAAAGCGAGCTCTTGCGTGCCGGCTTGCAGGTACTCGAAACACTGCCGGCCAAGAAACTCCTGGCGATTATTGCCGGTGTCGAAAATGTCAAAACCGGACGTCCGGCGAAAAGTTAAATGCTTGTGCCGATTCGCTGAGGCGAATCGGCACAAGTCGCCAGCGGGCCGCACGTAAGGCATCGACTGATCATTGCCACACATCGGCAAGTCGATCAGTGATCGTTTTTTTCAATACTGATGCCATCGAAAGTCTCAACAACTTTAACGGCTTGTTCGATATCGTCCCCGAGCAATTTTCCTGACTTATCGAAAAACTGAACATCCATATAGATCGTCAGTGAAACCGGCTTGTCACCGCTCTTGCTGTGCCAAATAGCATCCACGTAATACGGCCCGATCCGCGTACCGCCCAGAGCCGGCACCATTGAATCGCCAATCCGGGTACCCATTGCCGTATCGTTTGTCACCGTAAATTCTTCCTTCACCAGCGACGACAGCAACGGATTCCGGTCGATGATGGGCAATAAATCCTGCTTATACGACACCGATCCGGTGCCCGGCGGATGCGCCAAAGCTAGCGGCATAACGAGCGCGCATAACAGGGCCGCCAAGATTTTTTTCATGCCGTGCCCCCAAAAAGCGTCTATCTGCGCCACAACTCGGCATCGCAGATACGAAACGTACTAAATGCTAACGTAGAGCGGCAAAAGATCTTGATCAACCAAGCGAATTTCGATCTTGTTAGCGTTCAAGAGATGAGCCGGATTATCCATTGAAAAACCGCCAACAAGGCCCTCGACGGCTGACCGTGATCGAATGCTTGATACAGATACGCCTCGTCAAGGCTGTCGCCTTGCGCGTACCAAGTTTCGAGTTTTGGGTTCTTGGTCGCTAGAACCTGCACGACGCCATTGATGCGGGTCAGGATTGCCTCGAAGTCAGTCGAAGCGAGGGACTCATCGCGAAACTGAAGATTAATGTTCATGGATATCTCTAATCAGGGTTGTACAACCGACGCCACGCCATTTCTCTGTAACGTCGTAAGCACGAAATTACGTGTCATGGGCGTCTGGAAATACCACATGAGTTTAGCTGGAGGATTGCGCCGGTAACTTGACGATGATGCGATAGCGCGGCTCTCGGTCATTCAGGCCATCGATTGACATACCAACGTCATTGATTTCATCTGTGGTTAAAGCGGTTCGTGATACCGATTCCACAATCCCGGTTTGATGACCGAATTTTTGATAGGGGTAAGCCTGGAATCTAAGCACAACGTTTTGCCCCGGCCGTATAAAGCCAATCGCGCGACTTGGCGCATACAGTTCAGCCCGAAAGACCGCATTTTGTGGAACGATGCTCAATAAAGGGCGGCTGCTATCCACGGTTTGCCCGGCATCAACCAGAACCGCCGTTGCCGTACCGGTAACGGGTGCCGTAACGACAATGCGGCGCTTCGATTCGCTTTCCGTGAGTTGCTCTTGCGCCGAGGAGAGGGTGCGACTTAATTCTGCTACATCGTTCTGACTTTTTAGGCTCAGGCTCTTCAAAGCCGTTTGTTGGTCAGACAACTCGCTGCTGGTGCTAATGCGGTTGCGCTCAAGATCTTGAAGGCGCTGCTTTTGATCCAGCAACTCTTCGTTCTTTTGTTGCAGTTGTTCTTTTGAAATGTAGTCTTTTGCGGATAAGCTCTGATATCGGGTCAGCGTATCTTCGGCCAATTTGACCCGATCATTTTGCAGGGAGATCGCCAGGGCTAAGG